>Ga0326727_10009492_pt1 | contig 23910 bp, 21 predicted proteins | sample MB2enrmetagenome_FD_207643 | JGI IMG/M metagenome (GOLD analysis project Ga0326727, IMG submission 207643) | Lab enriched peat soil microbial communities from McLean, Ithaca, NY, United States - MB29MY | ecosystem: Environmental > Terrestrial > Soil > Wetlands > Peat | place: USA: New York... | reverse complement strand
TGGAGCCGTCCGACAAAGCCCAGGGTACAATAATTGAAATTTTGCGGTCGCCGACCGGGAACAACGCATTCGAACCTCTAAGCACGCTCGGGTCGGCGACCGCAAAATTTCAAATATCTTTGGCTAGGATTCAAGGAACATTTGGTGAAAGAAGAGGCAAGAATAACGGTCAAGTAAGGATTCATCGCGGACTTGCTCCCGATGTACTGCTCTACGACTACGTCGGCAGTGAGGCTGCGGGCGCAGAAGTCGATGTTGAAGCTTTTTATGTCGGTGAATCCACGGTCACATACAGCTTGGGCGACGGTCAGTTTAAGCAGGAAGTATATGGCGCAAAAAGTCGTGCGCAAGAACTCTTGCGCTATTTATACCTTCACGGACCAAAGCCGAATTGGCTGGACGACATGTAGCGCATCTGGCGACGAGCGTGCAGAGTTTAGATTCAAAGAGCCAGCGGCTCACCGGGACCAGCAACCTCGTCATCGTGAGGGAAGCCTGCACGAATCTGGCCAACCGGGTCTGGTTTCCAGCGGGCACCAACAACCTCAGCGGCGGCTCGTCATATTTCAGCGACCCCCAGTTGACGAGTTATGCCGCCCATTTCTACCGCATTTGCCAGCCGTAAAAAATAAGTCTAACTATGAGTGCTACTTTAACCAAAAACGAAATCTGCTTCGTCGTTAAAGCACTTATCGAGGGCGCTTGTCTCTCGATTGAAGGCGAGCCAGAGTTTTTGGAGTGTCTGTGCAGGAAGCAGACAGCTTTTCTCTCGGTCTTCCTTGACGGTGTCCTTGATGGGGACTCTTCCAAGTACAGGCGTGGTGACGATCTCAGCACCGCCGGAAAGGTCCTTCTGGAAAAACTTCGCGCTCTAAGTCCCGATCAGCGTGAGGCCCTGGTCCGGGCTGCCGCCGCCACGCAAACCCTATGTGAAGATGGCAGCATGGACGTAGAACAGGCGCTCCGTTCTGAAAGGCCGCCGCCAACCGAAAAACTGGAGCAATTTGGCCGTTGCCCATGCAGTAATTGTAACGTGACCATCGAATTTCCAATTCACGGCATAGGGCAAACAGTCACCTGCCCGAAATGTGGCTTTGACACGCTTTTATTTGATAGCCGCGAAGGAAGAACGTCGGTTGCATGAGAAGAAGGGCGACCTATCTGCTTGGATGACATGAACACTGAAACCACCTGCATCACCTACGCGTGTCGGTGCTGCGGTGACAACATCGAATTCCCCTTTAACTCGACCGGCCAGGATGTCGCCTGTCCCCACTGCAACCTCGAAACCGACCTCTTGATCCCCGCTCCGCCGCCGCGCTCGGCGCCCCATCCCGCGCCCGCATCGAAAAAACACTGGCTCAACTCGAACGCAACACCCGCAACCGGTGAAGCCACGCCCAATTGACATGAAGGTGGACACGTTCATAGTTGATTGTCCATGGTGTAAAGCCAAGGTTGCGGCCAAACTGGAGGGCGTCGTAACTAAGATTGTACGTCCCGGAGATGAAGACGGACCCTCCGGAGACAGGCTGTACGTCGGTGCATGCCCTAGGTGCGGGACACTGCTCGCTGGCGAATCACACCAAGTCGGCTGGGAAGGACAGGAAACAGAGTGGGATCAGTGGTCGGACGTGGTGCGCGTTTACCCGAAGCCAGCACGCACATTTTCAAGCTATCGAATCCCACGGACCGTGACAGACTCCCTTGCGGAGGCTGACAAGTGCGTACAGGCAGGTGCCCACACAGCCGCGGCTGCGATGTTTGGGCGTGCGCTCGAAGCCCTGTGCATGAACGTTCTGGAGCCGGGGACCTCGGTACCCCGACAACCCGGGGAAGCGCCTCCCCCAAAGAAGAAGAAGATCATGCTCGCGGAGGGCATCCAGCGACTTAGGGACGGGAAACTCATTGATGAGCGATTGTACGATTGGAGTCAGCAGCTTCGCGTATTTCGGAACTTGGCAGCCCATCCTGGAGAAGTCTCGATATCGCGGCAAGATGCGGAGGATTTGCAGACCTTTGTGAATGCGATTGTGGAGTTCATCTACGACCTTCCAGATCGCTACGAGGAGTTCAAAACGAGGCAGGCAGTTCGCACAAGGTCAGAATGACATCGAACGAAATCGCTGGAGCCAACCCCGATTGGCGCACCCAGTTTGCCGGGAAGCCACAGGCAGTTCGCACAAGGTCAGAATGACATCGAACGAAATCGCTGGAGCCAACCCCGATTGGCGCACCCAGTTTGCCGGGAAGCCACAGATTGTCCTGAGCCGCCGGCCCGGCGCGGCTCGACGTTAGTCTCGTTGGCGCGTGCGGCTTATGCGAAAGACTGCAAAACAAATTTCGGAAGTGCCTCACATTACTCCTGAGGGAAACGAAGAGGTGCGTGTTTGGCTTCGCACCGCCCCTGCCCGCGAGATCCAGGATTATATTCACTACATTCCGATATCTGCTCATAACGAAAGATTCCAGCTTGCAAGAGTTGCGCTGGAGATTCGTATCGCTGAAGATGCAGCGCAAGCAGCGACAAAACTTGAGCAGCAGGTGGACCGGTTCGTGCAGCAGATGGACAAACTCCTGGGCATTGCGGAGGCACAGAAACTCCTCGCGGCGAAGCTCGAACGCCAGACCAACCGGCTTATTTACCTTACCTACGTGCTGGTGTTTTTGACGGTCGCGTTACTCGCAGCAGCGTATGCGCAGACCCGAGTAATACTCAAATGAAAGCGTCGGTCCCGGAATTATGATTCGTGCTCGCTCACCCAAAATCCTGGGCCCGTTCTCCACTCACCCTCGGAATGCTTTGCGTTTTGCGGAACCCATTTTCTGGCTGGGACGCGAAAAACGGTGGTGGGGAGCAGTGCTCAAGACCCGCCGACCCGCGCCCGCACTTTCTCCAGCAGGCGCGTCACCTGTTCCAGCTTGGCACGGAAATCTGGCCAGTCCGGGTCTTCGAGGTCGAAGCCATGGTAGCGGCCCGTGAGAAAAACCTCCTACAGGCTCGTACGAAGCGGTTTGCAGCGGAGAGGGTGGTGTTGATGGTGGCATTTCGGGTTGTGCGGAGGAGAAGTGTCCACTATTTGGACACGCCGCTCGGGCCTCAGTTTTATAGGCAACAGCGATTGTTCTGGCCTCGGAGACTGATGGGAGTCTCACCGGACAGGCACCGGAGCCTCGCCGTAGTACCCTCGATCCGGATCGAGGGTACTACGGCGAGGCTCCGGTGGGGCCCGCAGGACGGTCCGGCCCAGGGCTGGAGGAATAGGGGGCGAGAGGCTCGGCTGTTTAGGGTGCCAAGGTGGGTTCGGATGGGTCGCCCAGACGCGGGAAACGGGCCAACGGCCACAGCCGGGGCGCCGTCTAGCCCGGATAGTTCATGCCCCGGACGAAATGCCGACAGCCCAGAGCGCCGGCATGTTGCCGGCTTACGCTATTCGTCCACGGTAAGCCGGCAACATGCCGGCGCTCCGCCTTCGCGAGTATGAAATGTCCGGCTAGCGCCTGATCCCTCAGAGAAAGGCCCACTGACCATTCCATCGGAAAGAGCGGTGGCGGGGAGCAGTGCTCAAGACCCGCCGACCCGCGCCCGCACTTTCTCCAGCAGGCGCGTCACCTGTTCCAGCTTGGCCCGGAAGTCCGGCCAGTCCGGGTCTTCGAGGTCGAAGCCCGGGTAGCGGCCCGTGAAATAAACCTCCGCCAAGCTCGTACACAGCGGTTGGGTATCTTGTTGGAGTCAGTTGTCCGAGGCAAGGATGACCCCTTCTTTCATGACCGTGACGAAGAAATGGTCGTTCCGCGCGCGCTTCCCGGCCAGCCGCTGCGGCGTGATAGGCAGCAGTGTGAATGCCGGGCAGGGCCAGACATCCTTCATGGCCTCCCGAAATCTCCGGGCGGCCTCCAACTGCCGTTCCGCGCCCTCGGCGACCAGGCACAAGTCCACGTCGCTATCCGGCCCCGCCTCCCCCCGCGCATGTGAGCCGAACAGGTACACGGCCCGCAACGGCATCACTCGATCCATCGCTTCGAAGCAGTGGGCCAATGTCTGACGTTGGCTTTGCAGGCTCGCGGGCAAGTTGTCCAACCTTAACTTCACGGGAACTAATGTACGGGCTCCCAGCTTCATCCGCAAGCCGGTAGTGGCGTGCGAAGTAATGGGTCAGTGACAGCGGGCCCTGCACCGTTCGGTCGCAGGATGCGGACACCGGACCACGCCCGTCATTACGCGTAGTGCCTCGAACACGCTTTGGCTGGTGGGTCAGTCTGCCCCGCCGACGCCGGCACCGCCTTTGCTCCAGGTCCGCCCTCCCAACCCTCAGCCCCTCCTCCACCCCATTACCCTCCCCCAGCCGCCCAATTTGCAATTGGCAATCTTAGCCGGACAAAGCCCCCGGCCTGGCCAGTCTGGTCAGCAGCTCGCGTGGCGTGATAATCTCAATGCCAAACGGCTTCTTCATCGCCAGCAAGTCCTCATCGCGCGTGACGATAAGTCTTGCCCTGGCCGCCAGCGCACACGCCAGATAGGGATCGTCGTTAGGATCGCGGCTGCGCTGTTTGCCTAACGGCGCCGGTTCGACGACCTTGACCGCGCTGTAATACCAGCCGAACAGGCTGTGCGGAGAGTGTTTGGATCTGTATCCCCTTTCCGCAACCAGCGCGCGAAGTTCCTCCAGGATTTGCGGCGTGGCGAAAACCGTGATTCTCCGCCTCGCCATCATCACCAAACATCCGTGAGCCTCGCCCCGCCAGCCCGCGCCGGCAAAGACGACGTTGGCATCAAGCACGACGCGCACGGTTCAACTCCGCTCGGATGCGCCGCTGGCTCTTAACTATTTCCGCCATCTCCTTGTCGGAAGGATCGCCCAGTGGCGCGCCTGCCATCGCCTTCTCCAATAACGCCAGATCCTGATTGATTTGCTCCTGCCGGCGATGCCGGATTAAATCCCGCATGTATTCGCTCATGGAGTCAAAGGCGCTTGCCTCCGAGTCCGCGCGGGCGAATTCTGCCAGCTCCGGGTTCAGCGAAATATTGATCGTGACCGCTTTCATCTTATTAGCATAGCCCGTTGGCAGGGTATGTCAAGGCTTGCCAAAACAAACACTTGCCTTGAGAAGTTCTTGCCTTTCTGGAAAGGGGTCGTCCTGGAATTCTGATTCGTGCTCGCTCACCCAAACTTCTGGGCGCCCTTCTCCACTCACTCTCTGACTTCTTGGCGATCTCAGGGATACCGGGCCGGAATGATAGTGCCGCTCGGTTTGGACTTAATTGTGACCTCGGCGGAAGCCAAACCCGGCGAGACCGCTTTCAGCACGATGGTTCCCGGCGCTCCCGCGTGCGAGCGCACTATCACCAGCGCCAGGCCGTTGTAGGCATTCCTCTGGGTAGCTTGGAAGGGTTCAAAGCTGGTGGCGTCGCCGTTGTCCACCGCCACGATGTCAGCCGGCCCCTCAATCGAGAATTGAAGGTGATTGTTGCCGCGCGGCACGAGCCGCCCGCTCTTGTCCGCGACAGTCACGGCGACGAACGACAAATCCTGGCCGTCAGCCGTGATTCGGTCGCGGTCAGGCTGAAGCATCAGCTTCGCGGCCGCACTCGCGGTCCTGGCGGTGTCGGTCGCCCATTTCTTGCCGTTCTTGTACGCGACGACTTTCAGTTCACCGGGTTCGTACACGACATCATCCCAGCGCAGACGATATTCAAACTGGCCCTTTTTCTTCAGGCCCAGCGATTTCCCGTTCAGGAATAATTCCGCCGCGTCACCCGAGGTGTAAACGTGGACCGGGGTGATTTGCCCGACGCGGTCGGGCCAGGTCCAATGCGGCAGGACGTGCGCCATCGGGAAATCCGGACGCCAACGGGATTGGTAGAGGTAGTAGCGGTCCTTGGGAAAGCCCGCGAGGTCAATGATGCCGAAGTAAGAACTGCGCGACGGCACTTTGATCTTGCCCAGTTCGTCCAGTTCCTGCTTCAGCCGGGCCTTGAAGGCGGGATCGGTGAGGTTCGGCAGCGTGCTCATGTCGCCGTTGTAGGGCGTCGGTTCACCCAGATAATCGAAGCCGGTCCAGACGAACTCGCCGGCCACGAACGGATTCTTGTCCTGCCCCCGAAACTCCGCATCCGGTGTGGTGGCCCACGGGGGCGCGTAGAGGTCGTAGGAGCTCATTTGGAAATCGGCCTTGCCCCCCGCCTGGTTATCGCTAACCGGGAAAAAGTATTCGCCCCGCGAACTGATGCACGAGGCGGTCTCGCTGCTCAGGAGCGGTTGAGTCGGATTGGCCGCTCGGAATTTGGCATACTCAAACGGCTTGTAGTTGTAACCGAACACATCCACCCCTTTCCGCATGTCGTTGTAGCCCGAGTTGATGTGGTCATACGCGGAGGTCACCGGGCGGGTGGTGTCTTCACTGCGAACGATGCCCCGGAGTTCAGCGGCGAGTTGCGGGCCGGCCGGAGTTCCCTGATCGGGCACTTCGTTCCCGATGCTCCAGAGAATCACGCACGGATGGTTGCGGTCCCGGCGGACCAGGGCACGGAGATCCGGGTCATGCCAGTCGGAAAAGAGCAGATGATAGTCGTTCCTCTTCTTGCCGGCCTTCCAGCAATCAAACGCTTCGTCCATCACGACCATGCCCAGACGGTCACACACCTCCAGCAGTTCGGGCGCAGGCGGATTATGGCTGGTGCGGATGGCATTGCCGCCCATCTGCTTCAAAACCTCAACTTGCCGTTCCAAGGCCCGCGTGCTGATCGCTGCACCCAGCGCCCCGAGGTCATGATGATCGCAGACCCCATTCAACGGCACGCGCTTGCCGTTCAGCAGAAAACCGTTGTCCGCCGTGAATTGAATCGTGCGGATGCCGACCGGGGTTTCGTAATGATCTACGCCCTTTCCATCTTGCTCAATCGAGGTTTCCACAACGTAACGCTGCGGTCGCTCGATGCTCCAGAGCCGGGGACGCGGCAAAATGATTTGGCCTTCGGTCGGAAACGATTGGTGCGCAGCTATTTTCACCCCGGCGGTGGCCAGCGCGGCGACCGATTTGCCTTGCCTGCCGTCGGCCTTCAGCTCGAAGATCTCATTCTTCACCGTCACGGCGGCATCGGCCTCCGCGTCGTTCTCCAGGCTGACCTGGATTTTCACGGTCGCCGATTGGGCGCTGACTTCAGGCGTGGTGACGTAAGTTCCCCAGTGCGCGATATGCACCGGCGCGGTTTTGACCAGCCAGACGTTGCGGTAAATGCCGCCGCCCGGATACCACCGGGAGGAATCCTTCGGATTATCCAGCCGGATGGCGAGGACATTGTCCGCACCCGCTTTCACCAACGGCGTAAGGTCCACGCGCCACGAGGCGTAGCCGTACGGCCAGCCGCCGACGAATTGTCCGTTCAGCCAGACCGTCGCGTAGGACATCGCTCCGTCCACGTCCAAATAGATTCTGCGCCCAGCATCGGCGGCGGGGATTGCCAGATGCTTGCGATACCAGCCGACGCCCCACCACGGCAACTTGCCGGTCTCACCGGGATATTCCTGTTTGAACGGTCCTTCAATCCCCCAGTCGTGCGGGAGATTTAACCGTCGCCACTGGCTGTCATCGAAATCGCTTTGCGCGTACGGGATGTCGCCGCCCGGATTCCCCGCCGGGCGAGCCTTCGCAGCCGGCACGGCGCCTTTGGCCAACTCCGCTGCGGTCGGCAACACCCAGTCCTTTATGTTCGCGTACCGCAACCGTTCGCCGACACCGGCCGGATCGTCTCTGGTGAAGCGCCAGCCGGCATTGAGCAAAATCCGTTCGCGTGGAGACGCCACGGAAGAGGCAGAAGCGTTAACTACACCCGCATCGGCGCCACCCAGGTTCGCTGAAGATGAATAGGCGCTTTGGCCCAAGATCAGGATTGCAAGAGCTTGGACAAGAGGCACCCAGTGTGACACGACTCGGATTTCAGGTTTCATTTGCAAGTCTAGGCGGCGTTTATTCATAGAGATTCTTGCCTGACAACAATGGACTGAGCGTCACGCTAACCACCGGGAGAGGACTTGCAAGCAGAAAACCGGATTGCCCATGATAGCCAGTTGGAACGGCGGTTGAAGAAGAGAGTGAAAGGGTCCCGGAAAACATCAGAATAAACGGCTAAGACCCCTTGACCCGTCTATTGCTTCACACTTTAGCCTCTCTCCTGTCATGGCCATGACAAAACTGAACTGACAGAAAAATCGTAATGCAAATCGACATATGAAAAACCATGTGAACGTAGACGAATGGGTCGCCATGTTCGAGGAGATCGGCCTGGACGAGGCGAAAAGAATGCGGTGGCACAAGCTCTTCGAAGCGCGCCACCCGGACGCACACCAGGGCTTCATGGAGTGGCTGGGAATCAGCCCGGAAGACATTGCTCGCTACCGGGCACAGTGCCGGGCAGAGAGTCAATAGTCCGCACGGGGCGTGGTGGCGCCCAGGAGCGCCGCCACCCCTCTTCGGCCATGAAAACCTATTCCATCTCAAGACTCGCCCGGGCCTGCGGCCTCTCCCGCAGCACCTTGCTCTACTACGACCGCCTCGGATTGCTGAAGCCCACCGGAAGAACCGGCTCCGGCTATCGCTACTACACCGATGCGGACCAGCGGCGCCTGGAACGCATCGGCCATTTCCGCCAGGCCGGACTGACCTTGAAGGAGATTCGCGCCGTGCTGTCCTCCGGCGGCAAGCCCGGGACCCGGCTGCTCGAAACGCGCCTGCGCCAGACGGCTCAAAACATCGTCGGCCTCAAGAACCAGCAGCGGTTGCTGGCCGGGATGCTCCGCCAAGTCGCTGCCGGCAAGGGTCCCCCCATCGTGGACGTGGAGCTTTGGGTCGAGATGCTGGATGCCGCGGGAATGGACGAGGATGCGCGCCGCCGCTGGCACACCGAATTCGAGCGCCGCGCCCCGGCAGGGCATCAGGAGTTCCTCCTCTCCCTCGGGATCCCGGCTGACGAGGTGGAGCGCATCCAGCGCTGGAGTCGCGGAGAAATAGACGACTATGAGGCGGACTGAACATGTCTCGCACAGCCAGAACCCGCCAGCCTCCGGAGGAAAGGGTCGGGAAGAGGAGGCCGTTCGCGTTGCCAATAACCCCCTCACACAAAAGACGAACCAGCCGCTCCAGACGAGGCCGGGTTTAGCCTTCCTGTTATTGCTTGCTCAGCCGCCGGGCGCGCCTGAGTTTTTATGTTCGGCGTAATCCCTGCCACTCTGGCTCGGTCAAATGAAAAGTGCCAGAACCGTCGAGAAGCCGGCAAAACTTGACGCTCGACATCCTTCTGCCCGTCTGGGAACATGGGGTTAAGATGAGTGCGAGCGAAAAGCAATTCGCCATCACCCGCCGAGCGTCACCGAAGAGCCGGCGCATCAAAAGCATAAACAGTCCAGTCCAATTACAAAATATGGTTTGCCCGCGCATGCTCAAACAGGTCTCACTCACAACCTTCGCCGCCTTGGCGATTAGTGCCGCCACCCTCTGGGCGCAACCTAAACTGGCCTCCGGAGCCGCTCCTGCCGCGGCGGTACTCGGGCAACCGGATGCCAATGGCTTTATCAGCCTGTTCAACGGCAAAGATCTGACCGGTTGGGAAGGTCTCGAGGGCTATTGGTCGGTCAAGAACGGCGTCATTGACGGCAGCGAAACCAAGGATCACTCGGTCCAGACCGATCTCATCCTGAGCGCCTCCAAGGAGCACCCGGAGAAGTTTGTCAACTTCGAGCTCCGCCTCAAATGGATGCTCGTCAGCCCGGACGGCAACTCGGGCGTGCAGTTCCGTTCGGTGATCAACAATCCGAAGACCCTTCACGCCGGCGGCTACCAAGCTGACATAGATAGCGGCGGCAATTACACGGGTTCGATCTACGACGAATCGGGCATCGCTGGTGGCCGGGGGACGATGAGCAACCGCGGTGAAAAGACCAGCTGGGACGCCGAGAATAAGCGTCACAACAGCCCACTTCCGGAAAGCGCCGACGACCTCAAGCAACTGCTCCACAATACGGGCGATTGGAACGATATCGTCCTCGTTGTCAACGGCAACCATGTCCAGTACAACATCAACGGCCACCTGATGACCGAGATGATTGACGAAAGCCCAAAGGCTGTCCTGAAGGGTGGGGTGATCGCGTTTCAGATGCACGCCGGCTTCACGATGGATATTCAGTTCAAGGATATTTCCATCAAGTTCCTTGACGGAAATTCGTAATCCGAGACCGCCTTCGTCGGCGGTGCGGCAGGAGCGGTTCGTGAGCGCAGAACCTCACCGGCTCAAGCGTGCGCGGTCCGCCCCACAGGCGTTGGCTCATGCCGCCGCCACGCTAATGCGGGGAAGATGCCACGATCAAAATGCGTGTGGTTGAAGGCTAGTCTGAAGGCAGCGCGTCCAGGACTAGGATCTCGAAGGGGTTGAGCGTGAGCCGCAGGGGCTTTCCTGCCTCGGCTCGGAGGGCGGGCTCGGAGGCGTCCTCGGACCAGGGACTTTTGAGGAGGTATCTCGTCTGGGCGCCGAGGGGCAATTCAAACGCGGCCCCGACGTCGAGCGCGTACTCGCGCGGTTCGACAGCCGGATTACGAAGCATGACGATGCCTTTGCGCGCGCTCCACGAGGCGTAGCCATAGACTTGTAGCATGGCCGGGTCGCCACCGATCCAGTGCGTATCCACGAGCACGTCGGCGTTGGCGCGAGACCACTTCGCGGCTTCCGCCAACACGCGCCAGTCTTCCGGGGTGAGTTTGCCCGGCTGAATGTAAAGCTCCTGCAACCCCGTGCCGCTGCCGAAGAAGGCGTGCACGTCGTCCTTGAAACCGGCGGAGTTGAACGTCGGATCCCCGGCCATGCCCTGGCGCGAGTAGACCACCCCCTGGGTCATGAGCGAGTTGAGCGGATACAGGGGTCCTTTGCGGACGATGTTCCCGTGAACCTCCTGGTCACGATACGTCAGCCATTGCTGCTGCCGGGTGCCTTTGCCCGCGAGGCCCATGTCGCCGCCCTGCCGCCAGACGGAGTCGGCATACCGGAGCCAGAACGGCGACGGCCAGGAACCGGTGGTGAGGTTGACGTAGAGGTTCGGGTCCTCCTGCCGCAGTTCCAGCATCAGCCGGCGCATGGCTTCGGTGTCGAGCACGTATTGCGCGCCGCCGCTGGCAGCCATGCCGGCGGCAATGCCGTCGAATTTGAAATGGTTCACGCCGTAATTGCGGATCATGCCGACGCAGGCGTCCCGAAAAGCGGCATAGTATTTCGGCCCGGCGAGCGAAAAGCCAGCGGCGTTGAGCTCGTAACCCTGCGCGCGGCCATATTTGAGCCGCTGTTCCTTGGGTTCGCCGTATCCGCCAAACGGCGAAAGCCAGACGCCGAGGTGCGTGTTGTATTGCCGGCACAACTCAGCCAGGGGCCTGAAGCCGTTGGGAAATCCGCTGTGGAACCGCCAGAGCGTTTTCGGATCATCCCATCCGTCGTCGAACACCATGCCGTCCATGATCACGCCGTCCGTCTTGATCAGGCGCTCGCCGCACAGGCGGATGGCTTCGAGGCAGTTGGTCTCGTTCAGAGCGAACGGGTTCCACGCGGTGTCATACCAGGAGTTGTAGTGAAGATAGGGGCGATATGGATGGGCGCGCTCGCGCTCGAGGTAATACAGGAAAGCGCGACGCATCTGTCCCGCCGGGGCAACGCCGAACACGAAGCTCTGCGTCAGGGTATCACCGCGCTGCAGAAGGGCGTTGCGCGGAATCCGGCAAAGGACCGGGCGACCCCGGCCAGCCGGCATGATCTGCCCAGGTGACTGGACGGGCTGGTTGGCGGGAAGCTTGAACTCGGGGTCGGAGCCGATCTCGGCAGCCAGTTCATGGCGCGCGCCGGCCTTTAGCGGCGCCTCGTTAAGGGCATGAGGATCTTCCGAACCGAAGAAGAAATCTCCTGCCACGACGGGCGACCCGTCCACCTGCCCCACAGTCCGTGCGCCGGGGATGGTTTGGTTCAGCCAGACGATTTCCCGGATCGCGCAGTCCTCGCCTGCGGCGCTTGCGTCAATCTCCTGCCGGAGGTAGTTCCCTCCGTCGTGCAGCACCGCGCGCCACACCACGCGCAGGCGCCCGTCCGCCGAGCGCAACGGCATTTCCACCTGCCGGCCAGGAATGCGGGCGGCCAGACGCGCCGCCTTGGGGTCCGGGGTAAGCTCGCTGAGCCGCACCGGGCCGTCCCGCTGCAGAGCGGATGCGGCGTAGCGTTCGCCATTTGTTAGGACAAACTCAAAGGCCTCGCCGGTGAGCGTGACCTGCCTTTGACTCGCCGAGTCGTGGAAAAGCTCCGGCCTCAGCCCCACATTCCCCACCTGCCAACTAGCGGCGAGGGCGGAATTGCTGACAATGATCTGCGAGCCGCCAAGGAGAATCTGTGCAGGGCCGGGGACGGCTGCCGTGTAGCCGCGGTCGAAAAGCGGCGACCCGACGACGAGCGTCGTTCCGATGGCGGCGCAAGTGAAGACCACGACCCAGCATGGCAATCGGTTGTCCCGACCATTACACGTCATCGAAATCACCTCAAACGTTGAGACCGGGCAACTGCCGGCGCTTTAATCGAAACCGCTTTGCCAGGTGTTCCTCCCTCATCATTCCCTTAGTGAACCCGCCCTTAGGCGCGGTCGAGTTGAGCGCGGGCTGCAAGATGACTGGCATACGCGGCCATTGGTTGGATGTCGGACATGAGTATCCACAATGGCCGGAGGCTCGCAAGCCCATAGCGGAGGATGAGGGTGACAATTCTCCACTTGCGGTGCTAAGCTGGGACGCCTTATGAACAAAGCGTTGATAACTGGAAGGACCAGGCAGCGTCAAATCGTCAAATCCTCAAATCATTCCCCTCTATGAACTCCAATCCAATGAACTCCACTGGCCGTGCAACCGACCGGGGAGCGCAAGCGCCCCGGAACACAACGCGACGCCACTTCTTGCAGACCACCGCCATCGCGGCCTCCGCGTTTACCGTCGTCCCGCGCCAGGTGCTGGGTGGACCCCAGGCCCCCAGCAACAAGCTCAACATCGCCGGCATCGGCGTCGGCGGCATGGGAGCGCAAAACCTCAAGAACTGCGCCGCGGAGAACATCGTGGCTCTTTGCGATGTGGACGCCGGTTACGCCGCCAAGACCTTCCAGACGTATCCCAATGCCAGAGTTTATACCGACTATCGGGTGATGCTCGAAAAGCAAAAGGACATCGAGGCCGTGATCGTCGCCACACCGGATCACTGGCACGCGATTATCGCCCTGGCGGCGATTCGGGCGGGCAAACATGTCTATGTCCAAAAGCCGATGACGCACTCGTTGCAGGAAGCGCGGGTGCTGACCGAAGCCGCTCGCGCCCACAAAGTGGCCACGCAGATGGGCAACCAGGGGCACTCCGGGGATGGCACCCGGCTGATTTGTGAGTGGATCCAGTCAGGCACGATTGGGGCGGTGCGTGAAATCCACGCCTGGACCAATCGCCCGGTCTGGCCACAGGGCGTGGAGGTGGAACGGCCCGTGGAAACACCCCCCGTGCCCGAGGGTTTAAATTGGGATATGTGGGTGGGGCCGGCGCCCTATCGCCCGTATCATCCCGCCTATGTGCCAGGGACCTGGCGGGCCTGGTGGGATTTCGGCACGGGCTCGTTGGGCGACCTGGGCTGTCACATTCTCGACGCGCCCTTCTGGGCGTTGAATCTCAAATACCCCTCGAGCGTCGAAGGGTGTATCTCGACCTATTGGCAGGGCTTGTGGAAAAAGACCGATCCTCGCAATGAGAATTATCCGCGCTCGACCATTGTCCGTTACCGGTTCCCAATTCGGGGCGACCTGCCGCCGGTGAAGCTCACCTGGTGGGATGGCGGGATGAGGCCGCCGCGCCCCGAAGGCTTGGAGCCGGATGAAGAGCTGGGGGACTCCGACGGTGGGGTAATCTTCCTCGGGGAGAAGGGAGTTTTGATCTGCGGCTGCTACGGCCTGCGCCCGCGCGTGTTCCCGGCCGAGAAAATGCGCGAGTTGCCGCAGAAGCCGCAAACCCTGGCACCCGTTCCCGGGGGACTGGATGGCCACGAAAAGGACTGGGTGCGATCGTGCAAAGGCGGCGCGCCCGCCAGCTCGAACTTCGACTACTCCGGTCCGCTCACGGAGATGGTGCTGATGGGCAACCTGGCGGTGCGTTTTCCCAACCGACAGTTGCTTTGGGACGGCCTGAGCCTGCAAGTCACCAACGACAAGGACGCTAACGCGTACGTCCGGCGGAAATACCGCGAGGGTTGGACTTTGTAAGCCTGCCGCCGGCCCGACGCGTATCGCGCGCGACGGTGGTTCCATCATGGACGCGGCCGCGATAAGACTGAGAATCTCCCGCGTAGAGCGCGTTGAGCAGGTCTCTGGTTTCATTGGCCGGAACGTGTGCCAATCGTCTCCTGGAAACGTGACCAGACCGAGGGAGACGCAATGCGCTACCATTTCGCGCTCGGCGCTTCCGGCGATGGCGATCCATGCGTCGCCGGAATCACTGCCTCACACGACATCCTCCCCGTTGCGATCCCAGCGAACTGTGCGCTGTTGACGATAGGAGGTGATCGCCATCTGACAGGTAATCGCCGTGATGGTCGCCGTCCGCTCGGCTGTGGCCAACGCCCGGACCTTGCCAATTAATGATCGTTCAATACCTGGTTACGTGCTGGAGTATTTCCGGCACAACATCTTGATCTTCTCGACCAGCCTGGGCACGCCGGTCAGGGCATCTTCTGTGCCTTCGTACTCGGCGGACATGTAGCCGTTGTAGCCGCTCTTGGCGAACATCTGCCAGATCCGGTCCAGCTCCAGCGGCTGCTTGGGCTCACCGTAGAAGTCGCGGATGTGCGTGTGAGTGGCGTAAGGGAGGCAAAGGGCAATCTGCTCGTATGGGTTCTCCGGAAAGTTGCTGATGTCCAGATTGCACCCCGCATACGCCGAATCCACTCGCTGGAGGATTTCGACAATGTTCGAGGCCCGCGTCGTCAGACCGGAGTGGCTCTCCAGGCCGATGATAATCCCCTTTTTTCCCGCGTACTCGCACGCCGCTTTCATGGTCTCGACCACCCACCCTATGCCTTGCTCGGGGGTTGCGCCCGGCGGCAGTTTGTCGCCAAACACTCGCAAATGAGAGGCGCCGAGGAGCTCAGTCGCATCCACCCATCTACGGACGGTCGCCAGCGTCTCGGCTCGCTTCGCGCTGTCCGGCTGGCAGAGGTCGGCGCCAATCGCCAGGCCTGAAAAGGGCATCCCATGCCTGTAGGCAAAAGTGCGCAGGCTGGCGAGATACGACGGGTCGGTTGACTTCAGCCAATAGGTCGTGATGTCCACCCCCAACACACCCAAGTCCATAGCTTTAACGATGAAATCCTCCATCGTCATGTTCCCCTTCGCCAAGTACGAGCCGTAGGAGTAAGCACAGCAGCCGGGCAGGAGCCGGGCACGGTCCGCGACCGGCCTTTCGGCCGGCTCTCCTTCTGCTTGGACGTTCCAGGCCAGCGTGGCGGTGGAAGCCAGCGTAGCGGTTTTGAGAAAATCGCGGCGAGGGCAGGGGTTATGCATGGGGGTAATCAATCTCGAGCGCTGACGCCGGAAACCGGCTGGTGTTCCGAGTTGCTTTCACCAGCTTGGACTTTACGGAATTGTGCCTGAGCAAGTCAAGCTCCGGGTGTTCCTGCTGGCAGCTCTCGTTTCACACCCGAAATGCGTCTGGAATTGCTTTCGGAAATGCTTTCGACACGACAAGGCGGAATCGAACAATTACAATAGCGGCTCCATGTCGCATAAGAAGAATCTGGTAAACGCTGCCCAGCTTTGGCTGCTACAGAACAAGCGTCCGAGGAATGTGAATGCAGAAGGTGGGAAGACAAGAACCGCCGCCCCCCTCTTGGCCGCTCTGGCGGCCCTTGCGGTCAGTTCCTCGACGGCAGCCGATAGACCCGAGCGTGGGTCTGGAGACGGACCGTTCCAGCCCACTTGGGAATCGTTGAAACAATACTGGTGTCCTGAATGGTTCCGCGACGCCAAGCTGGGGATCTGGGTGGTGTGGGGACCGGAGGCGGTGCCGATGCAGGGCGACTGGTACGCCCGGCAAATGTACGAGGAGGGGAGCCCCCGCTACACATATCACCTCGCGCACTACGGGCACCCGTCGAAGTTCGGCTACAAGGACATCATCCCGCTTTGGAAAGCTGAGAGGTGGGATCCCGACCGGCTAATGGCGTATTACAAGCAGGCCGGCGCGAAATATTTCTGCGTCATCGCCCAGCACCATGACAACTTTGATTGTTGGAATTCCAAGTTCCACAAATGGAACTCCGTCAAGATGGGTCCGAAACGCGACATCGTCGGGGAATGGAAGAAAGCAGCCGACAAGTATGGCCTGCGCTTCGGGGTCACCGAGCATCTGGGGGCGAGTTACAACTGGTACAGCGTCACCAAACGGGCCGACAAGTCGGGCCCGCTGGCCAGCGTGCCGTACGACGGCGCCGATCAGCAGTTTGCCGACTTGTACCACGCCGGCAACCAAAACGCTCAGGGCTGGCTGGACAACGTGCCTGAGAGCTGGAAACAAGAGTGGTTCAACCGCATCCAGGACCTGGTGGACAGCTACCGGCCCGACCTGCTCTATTCCGGCAGCGGTTTTCCGTTCGACGAGACCGGCCGGCGCCTGGTCGCCCATTTCTACAATCAGAACTTACAGGATCATCGCGGCAAACTGGAGGCCGTGTACACCTGCAAACAGGATCCCCAGGGCATGTGGGTGCAGGACCTGGAACGCGGCATCATGGGCGATATCCGCACCGACCCGTGGCAGACCGACACCTGCGTCGGCGGCTGGTACTACGACGTGCGCCTGTTCGAGCAGCACCAGTACAAATCCGCCACGCTTGTGCTCCAGATGCTGGCCGACATCGTCAGCAAGAACGGCAACCTGCTCCTGAATTTCCCGCCACGCCCCGACGGTACGCTGGATGAGGAGGAACTCAGCATCCTCAACGAGCTGGCCAGGTGGATGCCGGTCAACGGCGAAGCCGTCTTCGGCACGCGCCCGTGGAAGGTGTATGGCGAAGGGCCCTCGCGGGTTAACAGCGGCGGCTTCAACGAAGGCAAACTCCGCTACACTGCCAACGACATCCGCTTCACGACGAAGGGCAGGAGGCTGTACGCCCTTGCCCTCGGCTGGCCTGAGGACCGGCGACTGGTCATCCGGTCGCTCGCCGTTCCCGCCGGCAGGATCTCCAAAGTCGGTCTGCTCGGTTACCGGGGCGCCCTCCCCTGGGAGCAAACTGATGTCGGCCTGGTTGTGACGATGCCCGAGAAAAAGCCGTGTGATCACGTGTTCGCCCTTAGGATTACTGGCGCCCACCTGAAACCGGCGCCGGTGGCCGTCGCAATCAAAGTGGTAAGGGCGCAACCCAACGGTCGCGTCGTGCTGCGCGCCGCGGAAGCGGAGGTTCATGGCAACTCTCCGCAGTACGAGGAAGGCGGCGGCAAAGACCAGATCGGTTACTGGGGTAACGCCCAGGATTTCGTCTCGTGGGACTTCACGGTGACCAGGCCAGGTGCCTTCATGGTCTCCGTCACCTACTCATGCAACCCCGGGGCTGAAGGCAGCGAATACGACGTCCAGGTCGGCGCGCATAGCCTAGTCGGCACGTCAAAACCGACCGGCTCCTGGGCGCAATACACCACCGAGTCCGTGGGCCGGTTGACGCTCGACCAGGCCGGGACCTTCACGTTGTCCGTCAAACCGAAGACCGACAAGGTCCGCTGGAAGGTGATCGGCCTGAAATCCATCGAGCTCATTCCTGCCAAGGAACGTAACGAAAGATAACTCCCGTGCACACCAACGCCCAGTCGGCTGTTGACTTCCGCGCCATTAAGCAGGACAAAGAGAGAACGGTGAAAACCCAGATCTTGTTCATCGGCGGGTTCATTCTCTTTGTCCGGTATTGGCCCGTGGCCTTGCCTGCCCTGATTCGCTTCCCGCTGGTCTGGCTCATTTCACTGCCGTCGCGCCTCATCACCATCACGCTCGCGGCGGTCTTCGCGCGTTTGGTGCAACTATGATAGGCAAGACGCCACAGGACCAACCCGCACTCAACCGCGTCCTCGGTCTGAAGGAGTTGGTGCTGTATGGCATCATCTTAATTCAGCCCACCGCACCGATGCCGTTGTTCGGCGTGGTCGCTCAGGAGGCGCGCGGACATGTGGTGACCACCATTTTGATCGGCATGGTCGCCATGCTCTTCACCGCCATTAGCTACGGGCGGATGGCCAACGCCTACCCCAGCGCCGGGTCAGCCTACGCCTATGTCGGACGCGAACTGCACGCGGCGCTCGGCTATCTGGTCGGCTGGGGGATGTTGTTCGACTACGTCATGAACCCGATCATCTGTGCCATTTGGTGCAGCAAGTCGGCCATGAAGTTCGTCCCCATTCTTCCTTACGCCGTGTGGGCCGTATTCTTCGTCGCCCTCTTCACCGCGATGAATCTGCGCGGCATCCAGGCCAGCGCCCGCACTAATGCCGTGATCGCCGCCGGTCTGGGGGTCGTGATTGTGCTCTTCTTCGGCGCGGCGGCGCGCCGACTTTGGCTGCACCCTCCGGCCGGCGCGATGGGCTGGCTGCGGCCTTTCTATGATCCCCAGACCTTTTCCTGGGCGCACGTCTCGACCGGTGCCTCCATCGCCATGCTCACCTACATCGGCTTCGACGGTATATCCACGCTCTCGGAGGAAGTCCGCAATCCGCGCCGCAACATTCTCCTCGCCACCGTGCTGACGTGCTTGGTGACCGGCGTGCTGGCCTCGCTTGAGGTCTATTCCGCCCAACTGATCTGGCCGGAGACGAACAATTTCACTGACGTGGATACCGCCTTTGTGGACGTGGCGGGCAAGGCCGGCGGCCAGTGGCTCTTGGTCACCGTCAACGCCGCGTTGCTCATCGCGACCATCGGTTCCGGCTCGGGCGCGCACTTGGGCGCGGGCCGGCTCCTTTACAGCATGGGGCGGGACAACGCGATCCCGCGCAAGTTCTTCGGCGTTCTTAGTCCCCGCACTCGCATTCCCAGCAACAGTATCCTGTTCGTGGGCGGCCTCGCGCTCGCTGGCGCCATCTTCCTGAACTATGCCGATGCCTTCATCGCCGAAGGGCTCAAATGGCTGGGCCGGTCCGTCAGCGCCAGCGGCCCACCCATCACCGGTTATCAACTGGGGGCCGAGTTGCTCAACTTCGGCGCCTCCATCGCCTTTATGGGCGTGAACGCCTCAGCGTTCGTACGCTACTTCGTCCGCGCCGAGCGGCGTACCCTGGGAAACCTCCTGCCGCCGCTCCTGGGCTTTGCTGTCTGTTTCTACATTTGGCTGAGCCTGCGCACGCCCGCCAAAGTGGTGGGCCTGGTCTGGCTCGCGTCCGGCCTTCTCTACGGCGCCTGGAAAACGAACTGGTTCGCACGCAAAATCGAATTCGCCGTGCCGGACGAAAACCGGACCTCAGTCCCCCCAGACAATGGACCGCAAGGAAACCACCGCGAGCCCTGAAAATGGCCAGAGCCAAACCGACTATGGCCCAACGCCCGGGCGCTCACCGGTGTACCAGCGGTAGTCCACGCCTTGCGGAGTGTAGCGTATCCGGGTGACAGTCCCTGACGTCCAGAGCGTTATGCATCCCCGGTTGTGGCGCCACCATCCCATCGTCAAGTCAGCCCCCGGGTAGAAAGAGGCATAAGCCGACCCAGGTTTCCATTTGGTCAGAATCTGGGAGTTTCCCGGAAACAAACCCAGCGAATCATCCGGACCTTCCATCAATTGTTCAAACGAATCCTGGCAGAAGATGGTGGTGGCGGGGCTCAAATAGGCGGTTCGCTTCAAGGGGCCCCGGATGCTGGCGCCGTACTGAGTGCCGGTGCCATTGTAGGGCGTCGTCAAATATTGGCACATCCCATAGGTCGAGTTGGCCCAATAACTGTCGGGATAATTGTAGCCTAAATCGCGGAACTCATCCACGAGCTTTCCATCCGGACAACCAAAAAGCCTCTGATTACCGCTGAAGTATTGGTAATATCCCAGAGCCCAATACGCATCAAAATCCGTGGGCGCGCGCAAGGTGGTCGAGTCCGGCCCCATCGTCCACTGTCCGCCATAGACCACGGAGCCTCCCTGGAGGCAAGAGAAGGTATCATTGTTGTCATCGGCGTACAAATTCCCGGCGATGCCGACTTGGCGGAGGTTGTTACGGCACACGGTACCCCGGCTGCTTTCCTTCACTCGGACGAGGACAGGGAGAAGCAAGCTCGCGAGGATCGAGATAATCGCGATCACCACCAACAACTCGATGAGGGTGAACCCGGCGTCAGCGGGAAAGGCCCGCAAGCAGGGCTGCGCTCCTTTGGCCGCATGTCCGTCACTCTTCATTCGCGTATTCAAGGTCGAGTCATGCCAAGACCCTAATCCAGCCAGATCTCAGGTGCACGATGTATAAGTACGGATGGGAATCATCGGGTCTTTGCCTGAAGGAACGGATGCTGTTCACTTGTGGAAAGGCCGATTCCGGGTCGATTGTCAACGCCTGATCCTCCGCCGCCGTAGCTTGATTGCTGTCACCAGAATGATTACGTGGGCGACGGCCACCCCATCGGTGGCCTGCTTGGCGTCACGGACTCATGCGCACGCGGTAGAAGCTGCCCGTTGCGGCTGGCGCGGGAATTGGCCACTGGATGACGGTGTTTGAGGTCACGAGGGAGGTCACCGTCTGAAACGGGTTAGAGAGATTTGTTGTGGCCAGGATGTCATAACCTTGGCCCGGGATGGCGGGCCAGGAAAGTGTCAGAGGCGGGCTGGAGATGCTGAGAAGGAGAGACGGGATGAGGCGAATCCAATCAGTCTGTGTTTGGTATTGGTTGCCGGAGGTGTCGGTCACCAGGGCGTAAAAGGGATGCAGGCCCAGGCCTAAAGTGGCTGAGGGAACCGTGAAGGTGACCGGCGCCTGGTTGGAACTCACCCCTATTGAACCGCCGGTGCTGAACAACTCGATGCGTGAGATGTTGGTGGCGGTGGCGATTACAGTGAATTGGAGCGGCATATCGAGCGTCGCGTTCGTGCCGGCCAGCAGGGGCGTGAGCGTGGCGCTGAGGGCAGTGTTCTGAATCCTCACGGTGCGTGTGATGCGGGTTTGGGTGCGGACGCTCGTGCCGTCGCACGCAACGGCAGTCAACTGATGGAAGCCGTCCGGGAACAGGGAGGTGTCCAGGACGAAGCTGGCCGGCAGAGAAGTGGCACCCGAGCTGACGTATAGATGATTACGGGGCGGCAGGTCGTTGAGGTTATCCTGGAGGAGAAACGTGCCGGAGGGGAGGGCCAGAAGGTTCGTGGAGGCAGTGAACGAGACCTGGATCTGCGAGGCCGGCCAACCGGGCGAGCGCGCGTAAAGGGTCAATTGGGCGGCTACAATGCCGCAAAAGGCGGAGGTGTCGTCGGCGAAGTCCCCCGCCAGGACGCCGTCGGCGGACTGCAACTCCGGGTTCGCGTTGACCAGGTCCAGGAGGTTCTGGACGAGCGTGGCAATGGTGGTGCCCGGGACGGTGTTGGTAATGCCGACGGTCACTTGGGTGCCATTGGTCTTCGTGAAGCTGAGCTGGAGCCAGTCACCCACGACGGGGGTATTGCTAGCGAGCACGCTGAGGTAACCCGTGGCGGTAGAGTCAAGGAAGGTTGGCCGCGCCGGGGTCAACAGGGTCGTCAAGTGGGCTGCGGAGCCTAGCGTGGCGCCGGCGCTGAGGGTGACATTGCTGCCGGGAACTGCCACATCGAGGGACTGCAGTTCCAGGCGGTCGCCCACTGCCCAGGCCTGTACCCGGGTGGAGTTGCTCTGCGCGTTCAGCGCGGCGGCAAGACCAGTCGAGACGGATGCGACCGTGGCGTTGGTGGGCACGGTGTAGCTGACCGTGAAGCCATTAAGCGTAGCCGAAAGGAGATTGCCGGCGGACGGCGGCAGGTTAGTCACCGTCTGGAGGTAGCTGCCGTCGAGGAAGAGGTCCACCTGGGCCAGCGGCAGGTTGGTTGCGGCAGCGGAGAAGGTCAGGTTGAGCCCGGCGCGACCGCTTAGCACTGTGCCATTGGTCAGAGAGCTCCAGTCGGCGTTTCCCGGGCGGGCAAACGGGGCCGACAGCGGTTCGCCGACCAGGAGGCCCTGGTAGGGGTTTTGGAGGCTTTGATAGTAGGCTTCAGCGAGGCAGAACCCGCGGTTCTGGTAGAAGTAATCGAGCGGGTTGGGGAACTTCTGGGGGTAGTTGCAGGGTTCCTTTACGGTCCCGTAGCTGCCGACAGCACCTGCGGTGAGAAAGGCCAGCAGCGTGGTCTGGCCGTCGCTATTGGCAAAGATGACGCCCCCATAGGAGGTCAGGGTGTCGGCCAGGGCGCCCGGGACAAAGGCGCTAGCGGGCAGGGAGAAACCCGCCAGGCCGGTCAGCAGGCCGAGAAGGTTGGTGAAAGACGTGGAATCGGTGTTGGTCCAAACCAGAGAGTAATCGCCCCGGACCCGGCTTTCGAACATGGCGTTATCGAACTCGACAAACCGGACATTTCGGGCCGGGTCGCTGGTCTTGGCAAGATAGACAGTCTGGGTGGGGAAAGTGCTATCGCTGGCCACGCCCCGGGTCAGGATAAGGTCTGCGCCATCCAAGTTGCTGTCGGTGAGCATCATCGTGAGAAAGCAGTTGGTGGGAGCTGTGTTGGGCTGTGCCTGCAAGAATGGGAGTTCGCTAAAGGCGTAGCTGTTGGAGGAGGCGTCGGGCAGCGAACAAGTGCGGGGCAAACATTGGGGCATCGGCTGCGCGGTATTGGTCTTGAAGCCGTAAAAGAGGGTCGAGGTGGTGCTATTGTAGCTGTCGCCGTCGGTCACCGTGTAAGGGATGTCCATGGACAGGAGCACAACCTCGGCCTGGTTCGTCAACCCGCGGCTGGCAAGCATGGCCAGTAGGGGGTTGCCGAGGTAGGTCTCGAAGTCGTTCGTGGTCCACTCGACCGCACCGTTCGTCCAGCCGGTCATGCGGAAGAAGTTCTGGGGCGGCACTCCCCGCTGTTCACAATAGTCATTGCCGAGCTGAACCGAGTTGGTGCTGTTCTGGTTGACGACGACGATGACGTTCAGGCCGCTGCCGCCAGCCCAAAGGGTGCAGGCGGCGAACGCTGCAGCCACCGTCGACAGCAGCCTGAAGAGCAATCGCATGGCGGGAAGATGCGCCAGATTCTTCGTTGAGTAAAGCCGGGTACTGGATGCCCGGATTCTCGCCCATCCGCTGGGCTGGCTTGGCGGATACCGGCAGCCTGTGTGGTCACAGGAACGGTAAGACTGCCCGGCTTCTCCGTGGCTGCCGCAGTGGCATACCGGAAGTACTACAGTGCGTCTCCCAGGTTGATCTCCCAACTCCCCAAGATGACGGCACTGGCAGAGCATCCTCGGTTGATCGCGTAACCTGTTGCAGTTGACAAACTTCCCCTGCCTCCACCGGCCTATGCCTGTTCTACGTTCTGCTCGCGCTGACGGTGTTTTAGCAGTGGCACCCCGGAGGAGCCCCCATGTGTCCCCCATGTTGATTGCGTAACTTTCTGCGGTTTAGGCGCTTGGGGTGCGGATTTGGGTTCTTCGCTGTTTTCGGGGTAATGGGTGGAGTAGCGTCCCCTACCGCCCGCTCATAACTCCATAACCCCACCGGAGCCTCCCCGTAGTACGCCTGATGCGAACAGAACGACCAACCTGTTGTCGTTTCTTGCGTTTTTCGGGGGGCGAGTTTCAGGCCGCCAGACCGAGGGTCTGGCAGGTGCGCTGGAACTCGGCCCGCAGAGTGAGGTAGTGCTGGTCGATGGGTGCC
>Ga0326727_10009491_pt1 | contig 23912 bp, 34 predicted proteins | sample MB2enrmetagenome_FD_207643 | JGI IMG/M metagenome (GOLD analysis project Ga0326727, IMG submission 207643) | Lab enriched peat soil microbial communities from McLean, Ithaca, NY, United States - MB29MY | ecosystem: Environmental > Terrestrial > Soil > Wetlands > Peat | place: USA: New York... | reverse complement strand
AGAAGGGGGAGGAGATTCTGGCCAAGATTGCCAGGGCGCGCACGGCTCGGGCTGCGGCTCCACACTTATGACCCCTTATTTACTGAACACTACACTAGCTAATGGCGTTCTCCGGTTTCAACGGCTAAACGATTTCTGGAGGTGCTCCGGGTAGCCATCGTTCATGCCCATGCAGCCGAGGCCGAGCACCGACACGGTTAATCCCTGTGTTCCAAGTTTTCTGTGTTTCATGAATCAGATATTTGTGGTTTGCCAAAACCAGTTTGTTGAAAGCTTAACGCCAAATCCAGCAAGATGATAATGACTGCCCTCAGTTGGTTCTTTGTCTTCATCGCGCGGTCTTAACGTTTTAAAACAAGCGTCCCGAAATTCCCCGACTGGGGAAAAGCCGGCGTCGGATTTACTTGGGACGGTACAAGTGTGCCCGTGGAATATCGGGGCTCAACGTTCGTAATCGTTAATGTCCAGTCCATGCCGATATTCATCGTTTGGATGAGAAACCGGTCCCCAGTTATGACCTTGTCAAGTGAACCAAGACCAAGCGTTGCTGTTTTCTCGTTCTCATCCGTTTGCCATAACCGGCCATAGGTGGGTCTTGGGCTAGCGCGACTGCCTCCGATGGGTACAAGTTGCTCATTGCTGCGCAGCCGGACCATCCGCCCGCCGACGTTGAGAATAACGCTGGCGTGAACCGCGTACAGACCGCTCTCGATGAACTCAGGATCCTGCACTTCCAAAGGATTGCTCACGCTGTTCTTCAAGTGCCGTCCCGTTGTATGCCATTCGAGCGACAAAGTCTTGCCAGATTGGAGCGTGTATTCACTTGAAGTGGTTTTCTGACTGATGGCTTGTCCATCCCACGGCGCTATTTCAGGATAACTCTCGATGCTCAAAGACGCCTCCAGGAATTCTTTGAATTCACCCTTTTCGTGCGAGCAGGCCAGTTGCAACAGAATCGCCTCGTGGCTGACATTGATCAAAGCAGCCTGGACATCGTATCCCTCCTTTCCGTCCACCGGCCGCGGTGTGACCACTAACCTCAATCGAAGCCCGGCGGCTTCCGGTCCTGGCTCCGTTGGAAACGGCTCTGCGATAGCACGATGCATTATCGTTGTAAGAACAAAAGGAACAAGGAAAGCTAGTTTCATTATTGGAGTTGGTTCATTTTGCCAAGGTACGCAGCAGGTCGGGTTTTCCATTTTCTTTCTTCCAAGCGATGAGGGGTTCGATGGAAACGGACCGCCGAGGAATCGAAGCGCTAACGTTCCAGTTGAAGGAGAATGTGCTGGAATCACGCGGTTGATGACAGCCAGTGCAATTGTATGGAAATGTCGTAAGCTCCGGACCATGAGCGAAGTCATCCACCCGCAAAAAGCCAAGTGAATCGTAAAACATCGCTTGCGGACTATCGGCCATGACCGGCAGAAGACCGCCCTGCCTTCCAGCAAAGAGCGCCTGGCGGTTTAACTCCTCTTCCCTGGCAAATAAATGCTCTTTGAGCAGGGCTTTGTAAGAAGCCCGCACCTGAATGGTTTCGACAATATGTGTCGGCGCCATTTCACCGTTATCGGCGATACACATCATTTCCCGCAATAACAGGAATTGCGTCCCTAGCGGGAACAGGCGCAACTTTGGAATAGGCCGACTGTGGTTATTATTAGCATCGTCGGCGACCTGGCGCGACCAGCGGACGTAGTCGGTCAGGATGTTTGTTCCGGCCGAATTCGTGGAAACTTTGATAAAAGCCCGAAAATTTGAGCGCCCGCCAACGATTCGCGTATGGCGCAGAGGATAATCCGACGCAAGCTCAACCCATCCGCCGTTCGCGGCAAAAAGATCCTCCGGCAGAAAGGCAAATTGCTTTGGATCAATCTGGTTGGAAAAGGCCCCCGAACCAACCGGCAACTGGTAAGTGTCCGGAAGACTTTGGATTTCCGCGCGCGACAGAGCGAGCGAATGGATGGCCTTGGCCAGCTTTTGTTCGAGTATCGTTCGATACTGCTTCTGCGCAATTGTCAGCGGTTGAAATATTCCGTGAGTACCACCTACCATCGGAGTTTCACCAACCCCAGCCAATGCATCAAATACCGCCCATAAATCATGTTGGAAAACGGCGCGCTTCACGGGGTCGCGAATCAGATTGACTCCATTTTGTAAAAACTCGTCCAACAGGGAGTTACACTCTTGATATGAATGATCGTCCAAAATAAACAGCGGGTGACGTCCGAATGGTGGATCAACTACATCTGGACCTATCCACTCTGAAGCTTGCGTGTGTTGGAAAAGAATTGCTTGACGATAGAATGCATCGAAAAGCCGGTTCCAAAGGTGACTGGGACTTGGATCATAGATAGCGGCCGCGTTGCTTTGAGTTGCGGGTTCGGTGATTTCGATCTCTAACAGATAAAGCGATTCAGGCGTCGGCGCACACACGGCTCCGTATTGAATATCAAAGCCTGGGCCTTTGCGTTTGGAATTAAATTCAGGATTTGCCCTGATCTTGATGATTTCATCCAGGATTTGCTTGAGTTCACTGCAACGGCGCTCGAATATCTTCTTGTCATCTCCAAATGCGTTGACGACATTGCTGCCATCGAACGCGCTGATTGAGATTCGAACGGCCTCCAGGCGACCATTGCGGAAGCCGAACCTTAGAATGCGATTGGGAAAGCGGTGACGATACAATCCAGAGGCGGCATTGGTCGTCCAGCTTACATTCGTGCCAGATAAAGGGGGAGGCGAAACAGGAGGGTCCGTGTGTGCATAATTCGTTCCTGCTGTCATGCCGAATGGCACCGTTGCAAGAGCAAGTCCGAGCGAATGTCTCGTGAACGATTCAACGGTTTGCCCGCCAAAAGTCGCGCCTGCCAGCAGGCAAATTCCAACAATGAGAGATTTCGTTTTGATGGTCATGGTCTTGAAACCGGGATTTTCACCGGCGGCAACTTAAGAACGCCTCGCCAAGCGTGAATGTCGCTTCCGGTTGGTGGAGTAACGCAGAACAAAGCGGAAAGAAAAGGCTCGTCGTGCGATGACTGCGGAATGTAACAGCCCGGCATTACACCAATAAAGACGCCGGCATCCTTTGGAATGCCATACGGGATTCGTCACACCCATCCAATCGGGCGATGAATATCCTCCGGCCTCCCAGGAATGATCGGACGATAAGCGAGCCGCGAGGCGGTCGATCATTTGGGCGTACGACACTCCCGAATCTGAATTTGTCGTCTCGCTTGTACGCTCAGGCATGCCGCAGCCTGCCATCACACGCCAAAAACACGACTTTTTCATAAGCAATGCATTTCGCTAACAGCTCTTGCCCGCCTTGTCCCCAATCTTAGATGCATACCAAAAGCAGTCAAGTACCAACCGGCAAAAACAATCAATCACATCCGGCGCTTCCAAACAAAACCTCCTCACCGCCTGGACCTCGCCAGAAGCCCGATTTCGCGGACTTTCACCCGACCAAACATACAATAACCTCCCGGCAACCTTCGCGGAACTGGCCTCAATCCTGACAATAACCAACTCCAAAGGGGTGTGTACCGTGGAAAACCCCCAGGAATGCCCCACAAACGATCGATCCCCATTCCCGCTGTCTGATTGATTAGTTTTGCTGCAACTCGTTGATTTTGACTGAATATCTCCGACGCAACGAGGCATGGAAACCAGCAGGACCGTTCTACGCCCGGCTCGCGGTCAGATCTGTAACGTGGTGAGTGACACCAGTACAACACAGCAGCACTTTAGGATGAATTGCAAAGGCTCCTTTGGTCTTCGTTCCAGCTCGCCGCAAGAGTTCCCTGCTTCGCCAAGGCCATCACTCACACTGGCACTGAGCGTTACTCACCTCAAGGTCCAAGCAACGTCCGATAAAAGCGCTGTCTGTTGGTGGCCTGGTTGTCCTGGATAAAGTATGAGTTTCCAAATAGATTACTCACGATAAGCAGCGTGTTCCAATTGGTTGAAGGCAAGGAGATGTTAGTCGTGGTTAGAATCGTATAATTGTAGCCCGCAGCGGCGTTTAGTTCCATGCCGAATTGGGTGGATGAAATGCGTTGGGGCTGGCTCAAAAAGAACACATTGGTCGGATAAGCGATAAGCGTCACTCCGCCGACACTCGGCGGAACAGATACGCTGGCGATGTCTGGCTCATAGTAACCCAGAGCTCCCAGCGCTTTGTTGCCGGCGGAAAGCCCTGTTACAATCCAGGTCCCGTTGGGAACGGCAAGCGTGAAAGCCCCGTTCGTATCCGTATCGTAACTGAACGTGGTGAAATCCGTGCCATTGATCGTGGCATCACCAGCTACCGAGACCCCCGCGATTGGGTTGCCCAGATTGTTCAACACCCGGCCGGAAATGGTTGCGGTAGCCAGCAAGCCGGTGAAGTTCTGCGACAGGGCCTGGTTGACGTTCAGGTTTGTGCCCACTGACTGACTGAAGACATAGTTCGAATACAGCGGAAAATTGTCGTTCACCGGATAAGAAGACCACACATTAGTTCCGCCCCAAACCGCAACGGTATATTCGCCCTTGGTGTCGCTGTAGCCGCTGGCCTTGTATTGGATTGAGATTGTGTAACCGATGTCAACGTTTGCTAGGGGATTGTTCGAGCCATCTGCAACGCGACCGTAGAAAAGCGCGCTCCCTTTGGTGAGGGCGAGGTTGGCGTTGGTCACGCTGCCATGCGTTGTGTCCACCGAGAGCGCGGTGACCTGGGACACCACGTAAGCGCGGCGGGCCATTCGTTCACTGTTCAACCGGATACCCCATTTGTTCGACGTGACGCCGGCGGCGTAGTTGCCGTTCGTGTCGCTAAACGCAAAGGCGACGAGGTTGCCCGACTTCAAATCCAGTTCCAGGCTGACGCCCCCCAGAGTGTTGCTGTTCCCCGAGTCATACACCCGGCCTGATATGGTGGCCGTGCCATTGGTCAAAAACATATTGTTCGTCACCGACATGGCGCCGGGCAGGGTCAATGGCGGCGCAAGCGCGGCGTCGAAATACGTATTGTTTGCCCCGGCCGCAAGCGAGTAAGTCCCCGAATTGAGGTTGAGCAAGTAGTGCCCATTGCTGTCGGCTACGACGGCACCGACATAGATGTCGTCTGGCATGACTGAGGCTTGGACAAGGGCAGCTGGTACGGGCGTGCCACCCATAAACACGGTGCCGGTGATGAATTGGGCCAGCGGGGCATTGGTCACGAGGAAGTTAATGTTCTGCGCACTGAACCGTTTAGTCGGGCTGACCAGACGATAAATATGGTGTCCGACGATGTTTTCGAGGGGCGGTGCAAAACTCAGTGCGGTGGTGATTGCGCCGGTGGTGGCGTTGCTGTCAAACGGTACATTGAGGTTTGTGACCCCGCCAATCACGCTGGCTCCGCCGTCGGTGATTTTGAAGGCGTCCACCAACGGCTCCCCCGGGTCCACGACGCCGTTGCCGTTCAAGTCGAGGAAATGCTGGATCGTCACCTCCTCGCCGTTGGTGAGGCCGGTGATGTTCAACGTAATGACCCCGCTGTAAGTACTGCTCACAGCGGAGGGCGTGACGCTAATGGACTGCCCACTCGCAGCCAGCTCACAAAGGAAGACAGCACACGACAGCACACTGAAGAACTTCCAGCAAAACTTTTGCGGGAAAATATTCATCACATCTTTCCGCAATTTCATTCCTCCGGACTATAACAAGCAATGCTCATAAAGTCAATGCCATGCGCTTCTCCATCGCGCTGAAGAAACCCGAGGACCGCGAGCCGCCAGAAAATGGATTGAGAAACAGTCGTGTTCTCTTTATCAGCCCACGACCAAACCATGACCCACTTCCCGATCGAAGGAAAAACTGGTTCGGATACCGCCAGAAAGCTCAACGTCAGCGATTCAACTAGCCAGACCAGTAAACGCCAGCTCCGCATCAAAATCACGGAATTCATGTGGCTGGAAATTCTCATCGAAATCCAGCGCCGGCCAGAATGGCAACAGAACCTTGAGGCTACAAAAGAAGAGTTGGCCTGCCAATACGATAGGCCACATTGATCCATTGAACCAAAACACCACCACTGCACCTGCTCCTGTGGCTTTCTTAATCGGAGGCTGCAGGGGCGGGTGTGGAGGGTGCGAAGCGCAGGTACTCCAGATTCTAGCTGTGAGCCGGTGAAGCTGGATGGCCTCTCGTAAGCGTTTTAGGGTTCTGACTGCCTCATCGCTCAGAACGGTTCCTGGAGACGGCCTAACGCATCAAAGAGTGGCCGACGCTCACCAGATAATAGACCGTTCTGGTATTTCATCGTATAGTCTGATGCAGAAGTATCAGAAGATCCTCCGGGTTTCCAAAGCGGTGCTGATTTGCCTCTCCGCCTGAGCAAGGTTATGGTGTTGCACAATGGCCGGTGACGAGAATCTGAAAGTGCGAATCCGAAATGCGGAAGGCAAATACCTTATTGGGGAAGCCAGGAATCTGGGGTTCACGGATGATCCGCTGAAAGCCTTGGTATTTGATTACCATCGCCACAAGGTAGCGGGGCAGCTTGAGATCCTGACAAAGACAAGCGGTATCGTTCTGGAAACTGAACCGATTGACCCCGAGGAGATTTACGAAACCTGCGACGGATGTAAGCGCCTGGGTATGCCGTTCGACTTGGTTTTCGATGGCGAGAAGTTTCACTGCCGGGATTGCGCGGCGTAACTCTCAGCCTCGAACGCACACGGAACTCGAAAAGATAGCTTAGGCATTACTTAGAGCGTGTTTGAAAAATACGGTCATGTAGCTGCCAAGCGCCTGACCATGAGCCGGATCATGCAAATCCGTATCATCGCCGCACTGTGGTCGAGGCGAACCTCATAGTCTCGGCACAACCGCCGCGATTTGAACAACCAGCCGAAAGTGCGCTCCACCACCCATCGTCTGGGCAGTACCTTGAAACCTTTGACGTCGTCGCAACGGCGGACAATCTCCAGTCTCAATTGGCCGAAGGGATGCAGTTGCTTCACCCAGTTGACCAAGGCTCCGAGATAACCGCCGTCAGCCCAGATGATTTGCAGTCGTCCGTACATGCTCACCAACGCTTTAATCAAGGGGCGAGCCGCATCGCGGTCTTGCACGGCGGCCGGAGTAATCATCAGGGCGAGAATCAAGCCCATACAGTCCACGGCCACATGGCGCTTGCGGCCCGAGATCTTCTTGCCCGCATCGTAGCCGCGTTCTCCAGCCTGATCGGGGGTCTTGACCGACTGGCTGTCCACAATGGCGGCGGTCGGTGCCACTTTACGACCTTCGGTCTTGCGCACACAGTCCCGCAAGACGTCGTGCATGAACTCCCAGGTCCAATCTTGGCTCCACACCCGGAAGTAGCCATACACGGTCTGCCACGGACCAAAGTCACTGGGCAGGAGCCTCCAGGCACAGCCCGCTCGGTCCACATAGAAGATGGCGTTGAGCAGGCTGCGCCGGTCGAGCTTGACCGGTCGCCCACGCTTGCCTCTTCCGGATTTGGGTGTGGGTACCAGAGACTTGATCTGGTTCCATTCTTCATCAGTCAGGTCAGTCGGGTAATGAGTTGGATGCGTTTGCATCCGCCCCATCTATAGTACCCGCGTTCCTTGTACAATAACGTTAAAGTAGAATGTGAGGCATTTTCAAAACACGCTCTTAGCCTGGGTTCACATGGATTCTCCTTCATGGCTGCGGCCCTGAAGCCTTTCCTCAATCCGCAGTCAATCCGAAGGAAGCCAGATAGACCGGAGCAAAGAGTGGATGCATTTCCTAGCAGTAATTGGCGCTCTGACACGTCGTTGGTTGGTTGGCGCTGGGCGGGTGGTGACCCTGTCAACTTACACCGGAAGTGTTAAGGGAATTTACGGCCAGTCAAGCAGGGTCAGAGGGCGAGGCAGATCTATCTCCGCTGCAGCTCAATATGGGGTGAATACCCCATTTGCAGAAACAGTAGAACCAGCCGATGGATTTCGCCATGATGAGAGAGCTCGGACGCCACTTTCTAACCAAGTCTGAATCAACGGGTTAGTCCTTGGGGGCAGGGCGAAAGAACTTTTGCGGTTTGCCCTCAACGAAGACCTGATCGTGTTTCCGGGGCGACAGCGCCCGTCGATCTCTAAGAAGTAACATGAAATCCTTCCGATCTGATCGACACCGGCACGACCCAATGCGTTCACAACCAACGTCTGCTGTTCCATCTGCTGCGAGAAGGTGCGAGTCGACGAAGACGTTACTGGTTGCGGATGACGACCCGACGGTTCGTGACTTAGAGGTACAGATTCTCCGTCAGCAGGGCTATAAGGTGCTGGAAGCCGCAAATGCTACCGAAGCGCTGCGGCTGGCGGCCACTACCGCAACGATTCATCTCTTAATCACCGATCTTTTGATGGCTGAAGGTGATACTTTGGAGCTCACCCACCGCTTCTGGGCGGTGCATCCAAAGACCCCAGTGCTGATCGTTTCAGGTTCATTACCGTTGCTGCGCGCCAGAAGCAAACTGGACTTGGACCGCTTCGAGTTCCTGGCAAAACCCTTCCTGTTCGACGAACTGCTCCAGAAAGTTCACAAACTGCTGGACGTTGCTACTCCTCTGCCATTGCGGAGACCCTGGTGCGCGGACTAACTGCTTAAGCGTGTTTTTTTCGGGTCCGTTATTGTTCTTGGGCAGTTGAGATGGTGGAAGTGCAGTTTGATTGAGTGGAAAGCAGGAAACAGGATGGCACAACCCCCAGGCCAGTTGCCATTGCCCCGTTCTGTGGATTAGCCAAAAGGCGCAACACTTCATCAGTATTGCTCCTTAAGGAAAACGACGAGATCTACGGCTGGTTCGTTGCTGCCTTAGCCTTTGCCCGTTTCGCTGCCCAGGCACGCTCCAAAGCTGCCCTCCAAGCAGGCGTCATCTTCCTCTTCTTCTTGGGCTTTTGAACCGCTTTCCCTTTTGCGGCCCATCTCTTCGCCACACCAGCTCGAATATTGGCCAATCCCTCTGCGCTCATCTTCCGCTTCTTCTTTGGGGCTGGTTCGGCTGATGGTGCTGTCCTTTTGAGTGCTGCCCACCTTGCTTTCTGGGCCGCTCGCATTCTAGCTCTTCCGGCTGCACTGACCTTCCACTTCTTCCTAGGAGCTTCGGTGGGTGCTGTTTCATCAGAACCACCGAGGATTTGACCGAGTTCTTCTTGCAGCTCCTGGATCTTCTCCTGGATGTCGGCTGCTTTCCGTAATTGTGTTGGTGTTGCATTAATCATGGTAAAGAAGGTGGATGGGTTTGGAGTGAATGTCAAGTGCTGGGGAATGAAAGAACGACCGAATTGAAGTGCTTTGGCAGGTAAAGGCGATCCTACCAGTTGCCAATAACGATGTTCGTCAGAGGTGTCTTAACTTCAATCCAGAGATCGTAGGTCCTCGGATTGTGTGTTGGGGAAGACGAATTGTAGCACCACGTCCCAGCTGAAACTTGCGCGTAAAGATCTGGCTCGACGCCCTCCCAGTTCGGCCAAAATGACGGCAAATGCACTTCATCCGGCTTTTCATTAATTGCCACCGTCGCGGTCAGGTTCGCGGCATCGAGAAAGTGGTTAACCAATTTGACCCTCTCCGCTGAGTTCTTAAAACCATCCGTGCTGAAGAACCGTTGGATCACCGCCCGTCGAATCGATGGAAGATGAACTGGGCTGAAGGTGTCCTTCGCCGGATTGTGCAGAGTGCCAACCAGTTCGTACATGAGCTGGTTGGTGATTGGGTCAACGATCAAAGGGGTTCGGCTTAACAGATGATCGGGAGGATAGAACCCCAAGCGCCCCTTGTATGCCTCGATGGCGGAAATCAGAACCTGGCGTTGTTGGCTCAGCTCTTGACAGATCCTGGGGATGGCCGAGTGCAAGTGGGCTGCCCTTTCAGCCCGCAGACGCAGCTCGTAAACCGCGTACAAGAGGCCTACACAACCAGCGAGAATCAGGAGCGCGACCAGCACGCCGGTTGTCGTCAAATCCCGTCTAAAGAAGCTCTTGTTGGCAGGCATCGGGTCCTGATCATCTCGAAGTTTTCAGTGTGTCGTTCACGTGGGTGGGCAAGTGTGAACGGATTTGAAGTAGTGGTCAAGCCGGAGAAGAAATGCCAACACCACTTTCTGGATCCTAGAATACTTCTCCAGTGTGCCAATCCCTCCAAAACGCCGCCACTTGGCTTGGCCATCTGAAAAGGTCGATATTGCAAGGCATGTTTGCTCCTCGGACCCGTGATGCCTTTAACCTAGGGCTCGGAAATGATATAAAACCCATCTCCAGCCCCAGCGCTGCATCGGCCGGATCATGCCCCTGCTTTTTGCCTTCATGGTAGTAGTAGCCGCGCTCCAGTTTGAAGGAGCCAAAGATGCCCTCGACTCGGAGGCTGGTCCACCTCTTGTAGTGCTGGCCCGGCCTGGGTTGGTAGGCAGCATACATGCAGTCAGCAGCTCCCTGCAGCGGGAATGTGGTGTGCGGCCAAACGCAAAGTTGACTATCAGGAATAAACAGACTAATATAGTGCAAACAGTTAGCTTATGGACCACATTTCCTCCAAAACGCCCGCACTGGTGCCGAGCACTGAAGGCCGCCTCTGGAAATGGACCTGCGCTAGCGGGGGCGCCTTCACTCTGATCGAACTGCTGGTAGTCATCGCCATTATAGCGATCCTGGCGGCGTTGCTCCTGCCTGCCTTGGCCAGGTCCAAGCAAAAGACCCAAGGCATATATTGCATGAACAATACCAAGCAAATAGCGTTGGGTTGGATCATGTACGCGGACGACAATAATGGGCAGCTCGTTTACAACCGGGATGGGAGCACCGCGGGCAAGTCGCTCGGGAACGAGGCGTGGGTAGGCGGTTGGCTGGATTTTACCAGCAGTACGGACAACACGAACGTCTCTTACTTGGTCAACCACGACAAGAACCCGTACGCGGCCTATCTGGGCCCGTACGTAAAAACCCCATCCGTATTCAAGTGTCCTGCAGATCACTCCACGGCTCCCATGGCCGGCGGCGCGCTGCCTCGGGTGCGGAGCGTCTCGATGAATTGCTATGTCGGCACGGAGTCCCGCACCTGGACCAGTCCCAGCAGGTACACGCTCTGCAACAAGAGCGCCATGATCACATCGCCCGTGAATATGTTTGTCATCCATGATGAGCACCCGGACGGCATCAACGATGGCTGGTTTGCCACCGACCCGGATGTTCTGTACCAGATTGTTGATTATCCAGCCAGCTACCATGGCAGCGCCGCCGGCTATGCATTTGCCGACGGGCACTCGGAGATTCACAAGTGGCTGGACCCCCGCACGATGCCCCCAGTTCAGCAAGGCGTGGATCTGACTTTGAATGTGAATCTCCCCGGCGATAAGGACGTGCTTTGGCTCGCGCAACATTCTGCCGGCCTGCCAGCGTATCCGTAGTCGAGGGGCAGGCAGCCCGTGGGACAACAGACTTGGTTGATTCGGATGGTGATGGCATGAACAACTGGCAGGAGTGGATATGCGGAACTGACCCGACAAACCCCTTATCCGTCCTGAAGATGCTGTCTCCGTCCAACAACATTCCAGGCGTAGAGGTCAGTTGGGAGAGCGTGAGTGGCAAGACATGTTACCTGCAACGAGGCACCAACTCCCACATGCAACCGGCCTTTTCGTCGATCCAGAGCAATCTCGTCGGTCAGGCAGGAACAACCAGCTTCATCGACACCAACGCCACGGGATCTGGGCCGTATTTCTATCGCGTTGGGGTGCAGTGAAAACTGCCATTGCTTGCCCGCCTAAACCTTCGATGCAGTGTCACATCACCTTAGCGGTCGCGTCGAACGGTCCTGCAGCCAAGCAATATCCTGGTTGCCCGGGCTCGGAGTCTCAGAGTAGCCGTTGAAAATCAGGCTCTCACTTTGGACCGGGGGGCAGGTACGCGGGTCCCTCCATTTCCTGAGTTCCGAATGGTTGTCGGCAAAGGAAAACCCGCACGCATTGCCATGATACGTTCCTGGCATGTCCGAAAACATGTAGGCCGCCGGATTGCCCGATGCCGTCAGGGTGGGATAGCCGCTCATATCAGTGTAGAAATTACCCCAGTTGATGGCATCCTCGCGTTCGTCCAGAAAAACAAAGATCTTCTCAGGCCCGGGCGTGTTCAGGTCGCTGCACTTCTCATAAAGGTGCCAAGCCGTATCATCGAAAAGGCCAACGGTCGTGCCATCGAAACCGCCGAGGTAAAGGTTCATCACCATCGTCCGCACTCGTGGCATATCCTGCCCATTGACCACGACATAGGAGCGGTCGGCGGGACATTTGAAGATCTTGACGTTCTTGCCGCAATAGGGCCACATCGGGCTCTGGTAGATGTCCACGCTCGGATCCCAGTTGGAAGGATTGCCAGGATTAAAATCCATGGTGCCACTCATCCAGACCCCGGGCTCGATGGCAGTCACGTTCCCGCTCGCGTACAATAGCACGTCCCGGTTGTCGTCGGAGTACATGCGCCAAGCCAGGGCCAGTTGCCGGTGGCAGTTCATGCACTGGATTCCCTGGGCTTTGAGCTTTCCTCGGGTCAGCGCCGGAAGCAGCAACGCGGCCAAGATGGCAACGATGGCGATGACTACCAGCAGTTCGATCAACGTAAAACCCGGCGTTCGAGCCTTGTCCTTTGCTGCGGGCAATCGGTTCACGGTATAGTGCGTTAATTAACAACCACAGTCCGTTATAATTGGCCTGGTTGCAAGTCGCTGAATCAAGCCTTGGCAGGACTTGGATGGTGCGGAGGCGATGTTTGGTGACCCGATGAGACGCGTCGCAAAACTGAAGCAATACCATACCTCAACGAGGAATGGTTTGCCTCGACCCCACGCAAACTTGAAAACCAATGGAGCCCAGCCAGCCGCAAACCAATTCGCCTAAAGATGACCAGGCTACTGCGACGGCGGACTCGTCACCGGTAGGACGCGATAAAACCCTGCTTGGCCCCCGAGCACATTCGGATCCACAAAATCCACCGAGCCTTCGATCACCTGATTAGTGCTCAAACACGACCAGTTTACCAAGTCAGGCGAGCTTTGCACCGTGAACCACGCGCCGTCCGGACCATTGGCGTTGAAATGAAAACCGCCATCGGGCAGCGCGCACGGCAGTGGTCGTGGCCAGTGGTAAAGTATGATTGCTTCAGCGCATGGAGGAAAACCGACAACATAATCCGGCGGCGTGTTGGTCGAAGCTGCCAATGTGAGAATGACCGACTTGGCCACATTGTTCGAGCTGTTGTCAATCGGAACTGTGGGGATCAGCGCATGGGCCGCTCCAGATGGAATACTCACGAACCCAGGCAGTTCCGCATAATCCACGCCGTTGCTGGCGGTCCCGCCAATCCGGTAATTCACCGTCAAATCGGATGAAGCGTCGCCAAACCTGCGCACGGTGAAGAGGGCGGGCTTAGGCCCCCAATTGGTGAAGTAGCCCCAATGTGGCGGTGGCCAGTTGGTCCATGAGGGTATCGCGTTGGTCATGCCAGGCCAGACCCACGACATGTTCGTCCCGGCAATGGCAATCGGATCGGTGGCCACGATATCCACCACATCCATCGCGTTGGTGCCGCTGGTGGAGGACAGAATCGTGATGTTCACCGGCGCGGAGGTCTCATTCAGCCCTACCACCCTGCCTTCGGGTTGAAACAACTCCAATCCGCTGGCCACAGCGGTCAGTTTAAAGTTGCCTGCTGGCGCGTTCGACCAAACCAAACACCACATGGCTCCCAACCGCTCCAGAATCCCCGGCCCCATTAGCATGGGCGAGGCGAGGGTGGGACAAACGCGATTAGTTGAGGAGAGATTCACGCCAGGGCCCAGATCCAAGCTGTTAGCGTAAAACTCGACGTTCGTGAATCTCACCTCGGAGCGGGTGTAAGCGAAAATAGGAATATCCACCGGCGCGTAAAAAACCGCATGGTTGGCAGGGCTGACAATGCGTACTGGTGGACCCAATGTTACATCAGCGAACGGATCTTGTACTTGAGCCAAACCTTGATGCGGAACCATTCCCCCAGCCCACACGGTCAGCAAGCCGCAGTTTGCCATCACACGCCAAAAACATGACTTTTTCATAAGCAATACCTTTCAGTAACAGCTCTTGCCCGCCTTGTCGAAAATCCTAAATGAAAACCAAAAGCAGTCAAGTACCAACCGGCAAAAAAATCAATCACCTCCGGCGCTTCCAAACAGAACCTCCTCACCGCCTGGACCTCGCCAGAAGCCCGATTTCGCGGACTTTCACCCGACCAAACATACAATAACCTCCCGGCAACCTTCGCGGAACTGGCCTCCATTTCTATAATAACCGCCACCAGATCAAGAAAACCCCCAGGAATGCCCTACAAGCGATCGATCCCCTCTGATTACCTCCTGCTCATCAAAACCGCTCCCAAGTCATTCCAGCCCCAAAGCCTGTACTGCGTGAATCCTCTTTATCGTTAACGCCAGAACCCCACAAACCCAAGGAACTAAACTAAGAATCCACGAATATGAGCCAAAACGTGGGAAGATGCTGAAATTCAACAACTTGGATATAGTTAAGGTGGTCGAATTGGGCTCGCTGGTGTCAAAGTTACAGGTCTCAGAGGTTCCAAGGGTTCAACTTCAATGTTCTCGTTCAATGTTGATGTTCATGGTTCATCTTCAATGTTCAAGTTCACTGGCCAGGTTCACTCCCCAGGTTCACTTCTCGGTTTCACGTTCACATTGATCCCAGGGATTCATGTTCACATTGATCCCGAGGATTCATGGTGCCATCTTGTCCAACATCCAAGATCAGGTTGGTTCGAAGGTCCGGGAATAAAGTGAAGGTGAGGATGATGGATGTGTGGATGGGTGACTTCATTGGGGTTTGCGAAGATCCAAGCATATTCACCATGATATTCGGCGTCACATGAGCTTCTGGGGTATTGGCTTCATTCCCGCGCTGCAGCCTTGAATCTAGCCCAACCCCCCTCCTGAATCCATCCTCGTGCTGGTATAATCCCCTGAGCAACAACGACAAACCGGCTCGGGTGGACGAGGAATCCTGAAAACCGACGCCCCTTGGACCTAAAACCGTGCCAATTGGCACGCTTTTCTGACCCGGGAGCCGATCATCTGTTCAAGCGGTCGAAGGCAGCGCTAAAGCCTGAGACGGAGTGACTTGGGCTTTCTTACAGTAACTACGGACTTATCCTTGCGGAAATCCTTCGCCCTTCGGAGAAGGGGGGCGTGATCAAAGACTTCATCCCAGTCGAGCACTTCTCCATCTTCAATCCGGCAGTGCTGAGCCTGCTGGAGGTTGGTCCAGAGTTGTGCGCCGGCCCTGATCTGGAGGCTACAAATGAAGGTGTCACGCGACTCCTATTGAAGTAAAGGTCCGGCCACTGGCATCCCGCCTGCTGCTTGCAACGGGAAAGTATGAATGGCCACGACGCTTTTGTCCGGACAACCCGAGGCCTCGCCGTTATTGTAAGCCTTTGCACTGGAAGTCTTTCTGCGTTCGCCATGGAGGCCACCATCACTCGTACCAACCGGATCGAGCGCTGGATCACCAATTTCATCGAGATCCGCATGCCGCTCAACCGCTTTGTAGACGAATAGCACACGAACTGGGTCACCCAGTTCAACACTAACGTCGTCAACCTTTACACCACGAACCGGGTGACCCGGACGTTTACCAATCACGTTCTGGTGCATGCATTTCGAACCAACGTGGTAATGGCCTATCAAACCAATTGGGAGACGCTCGACCTGACCAATTGGCAGACTGCTATTGTGATGAAGACTAACTGGCTAGCGCGGAGGCTCACCAACGTGTTTCTTGTGGACGCTTTCCGCACCAACCTGGTAACGGCGTATCAAACCAACTGGAAGACGCTGGACCTGACTAATTGGCAGGCGGCCATTGTGATGAAAACCAACTGGATGACCCAGAGGGTTACAAATGTGGTGCAGCTTGGTTTCCAGAGCCCGCCAGTTGCCCCTCCATCCGCTGCTCCCACGGAAGCCGCACAGCAAAAGGAAACCCGGACCGAAACTTCTTCTTTCGCCTCGGCTGCACCCACAAGCGGCGCCGTTATTCTGGAGGTGGTCAGAAGCACCCGTTCGCCGAACAAAGACCTGGTGGAGGTGCGGTTGAAGGTCAGGGGGAACGGCGTTCCCACACCTCTGCTGCAACAATGGCGAGTGGAACGCGAGGACAGGGCGATCCTTTGTTTTGGTCAGGACCAGGAATTCAAGCGGGAAATGCCGCCCGGAAGATACAAGGTCGAAGTGAAACTCCGGGGGGATGATGAAGGTTCACCCCTGACGGTCCGGGGCGTGCTGCTCGTGAACTCCCAGGAGGTGCTCATTCAGCAGAACCTTGCCGCGAATAAGTGAGTTGATACGAACATCTTGGCTCGTAGCTTACCCTGCGCGAAAGGCATCTTCGCAGGTATCCTCAAAGGCATCCCAGCAACGACAACAACAACAACATCATCATCGTGGCTGTCCTCCAGGTGATTGATGGTGGTTTCTCTCAGGTGGTCAAAAAAAGCAAACAACCTTGTCACTAGCCCAATCTGGTGACAAGGGCCGACCGGGGCGGCTCGTGTTGGATCTCAGCCTCGGAGAATAACCGCCTACTGTCCGTAAATTCCCGGACGAGTATACGTAAAAATTCCTGTTGCACGGTTTTAACCAAGGCGGAGGTTTGAGGCTATGAGTTGGAACGTCAGTGATGTGACCTGTGAATTGAGACTGACGCCTGAGGACGACCAGCACGCATGGCGATCATTGGGCAACTCAGTATTCAGGCCTCCCTCTATTGGGCCCGATGGTGTCAGGACAAGCCTCAAGCCAGATCCGAGTAAAGCCTTTATCCTTCATCGGGCGGCGATGAAGCTCGATGGGACAGCGTCAAAATGGCAGGCGAGGTTGCGGATCGGGAGATAACCGCCCGAGAGCCTCCAGGAATTCGTGCTCTATTGAAGCACGCGGTAGAACCGCGGCGTTTGCATTGCGACATCGTAAAACCAGCTCGAATTGCCTGTCGGGGTGATATCGTCCAGGTTGTTCCGGCTCGTATCGCTGAACTGCTGTTTCCATTGCAGGTGTTAAGTCCTGCCGGGAATCGAGTTTTATGAAAGCCTGACCGTGCCAATTGGCACGCTTTTGGGACTGGGGGTGGTCCCATTTGATCCAGCCCTACAAGTTGAGGAGAAATAACTGTACGGCTTCATTGCCACGCTGCCGCCTTGAATCGATCCCCCCATACCCCTGAGTGCCGTCAATGAAGCAACCGAGCCAAACCAACGGACCATCAAAAACCCCAATAAAAAGCCATAGAAGCCATAAAAGCCACAGGTCCCTAACATTTTGTGAGAGCCTTCTTCTCTTCTCTCTGGTGGTTATTATTTTTTTCAGAAGTGATGGCTTCTATGGCTTTTATGGCTTTTTTCAGGGGTTTTTCATCACGCAGGGGTATGGGGTCGGTCTGGCCTAGTTGGGCTGGGGTTGGAGGCGATCGGGGCGGGAGCAGGAGTTGAGGTAACCATGCTGAACGTGTACCGATTCAGCGTTTGGGGGTTTCCGGTCACAGGCCTTCAATCGACCTTTCCTCTTTCGAATCGCGGAATAATACAACTGGTGATGGCCAGTGAACGTGGTTCCGTTTCCGCGACAAACCGAGTTACCCCAAATGTGAGAGAGAGGGTTGGAGGATTCTATACTCGGGGGATCGAAAGCACAAATGCGTCATCCCGGCCACCTCAGAAAGGGGATAATTCGTTACTACTGACGAAACTGCCAATCCTCAAAAATCGAAAATATCAATCACGAGGCTACTACAGTTGGCGTTCATTTGCAGATTGCAACCACTTTGGGCATTGCTGCCATCAGCATTGCAACTCCCGCCTATCCAGCACCAGTATTGAATGACTCCGCCTTGTGCTTCAGGATCCCCGAAAAACGGGAATGCTCCAACGAACAACGACGACTCCAGAGGAAACGCAGAATTCGATCCGGAATCTTGCCCGGCATCACTCAAATTATTGTCATCAAACGAAGCGACTGAAAGTTGCGTGTTGATCGGGTTGTTCAGAAACGTGCCAGCTTGATTGAAGACGCCAACATATTGCCCGATCCACATGTTGCCTTTGGTCTCACGCCACCAGTCACTGAATTCAAAATATGACCAGTTGTAAGATGGACTTGCGGTGAACTGAATGATACACGGCTGATTTGGGACTTCGAGGGTGACCCCAAGAGCCGTCATGCAAGCCATGTGGCCACTACTGCTTTGCCCAGGACTCATTTCGAAACTCATGTCGCCGGTGTTGCCGTCCGCTGTAGGTCCTGTGATCTGATTACTGGTGCCATCCTGCCAGACCCATGGAACCGAAGGGAAAAAAGGCAAGGAATCCACTATGTGGATCGATCCGGCCCGAACCATCGGTTTCTTTGGAGCGAATGGTTGGCGTTCTGCAGCCGGCAATCGCTCTGGCCAAGGTTGCCTTTTCAATGAATCTATCGCTCTCACAACCCGTTTGAGCTCAGGGGATTGTCTCACGGCGGCTCTCAGCTCATTGTAAACTGGCCCAACTCGTCGATCCCGTTCAGCCAGATGTCTTCGTTCTGCCTGAAACTGACGTTCCAGAAACCGGGCCATCTCCTCCTGGCCACTTTTGCGGAACTTCTCATCGCTCCGAACTTTTATCCGGTTGTAAATCGTGGCTGGATCAGATTTAGATAGGTCACTGAGAAGAAACGGTTTCTTCACACTACGGGACGCTGATTGTTTTTTCATATTGTTCTTTACGCGGTCCTTCACCCAAACTCAACTGATGGGAATTTGCTTTTTGCCCGCCCGCCCGCACTCAGCGCTGCGCGGGTGCTCGCACAAAAGGTCTTCATCAAAAGCTATCTGTTTCATTTCCCGGTATAAGGTTCGGTTCCGTAATCCCGGACCGCTCTAGAGTTGAAAGAATGGCCATTGCTAGCACCTCTTTGACAATACCGCTATGGGGTGTTCACCCCACGCCTTAACACGGTAGCAGCGGATGGATTCAGGATTTCCTAAAAGTAGCTGGGGGTCGAGAGCCGAGGCGGTTGCACCTCCCCCTCACTGAAACCGTCTGGGTCTGGGGTATAATGAATCGAACCTGGTTCGTTTATCACGGACCAGCAATCGAAAGGGGGCCATGTCCAAATCATCGCACTACACCCCTCCCCTCTCCCGCTTCAACGTTTGCGCTTTGTATCACGAAGCCAGGACCCGGGGGATTCCAATGACCCAGCTCGCCAATGATCTGGTCGAGGCAGGTTTAAAGGAATCCCCTGGTTGGCAGAAGGCTCAAGCGCAGCAGGACGGAATGCGGCTGGGGGAGGAGGGCCACAAGTACCAGACGAAATAACCACCACAGAAAGCCACATCCACCGGGGCTCGATCTTCAGCGATTGAGCCCCGTCCATTTTCAACATCGACGAATCAACAACATCAACGAAAGGACAACATGATCACGTTAGAATGCAACTACAGCAAAAAGCTGGGCTTGCCCGGCTATTCATCCCACCAGTTCGCCATCACCCTCAAAACCGAAATCGCTGACCTGACGCAAGTTCAAGCCGAGAGTGCCAGGCTGTATAAACTGCTCCAGGAAGGCGTCGACACGAGCATCAAGGAAACGGGTTATCTGCCTACGAACGGTAACGGTCAGCGCGTAGGAAACGGCAACGGTGGCAATGGGCACAACCAGAACCAGCCCGCCGACAATGGGGCTTGGAACTGCTCCGCCAAACAAAGGGACCTTATCCAGAAGATCGTGACCGAGAACAACTTGGAGAAGGCCAAGGTCGAGGCGTTGGCCCAGGATCGGTTCGGCAAGGGTGTCAAAGCCCTCAACAAGCTCGAAGCATCCGGCCTCATCGAAGAACTGCTGGAACAAACGGGCCAGAACAAAGGTCGGGGTCGTTTCTCCAGCCGTTTCCAGAGGGCAGGTGCTCGATGATCGCCGCCCTGGATTCTGTGCCGGTTCATTCGCCTGCACAACCGCCCAAGGTCATCATCAAGGCCAACCCAATCGAAACCCTGCAGAAGACCGTATCTGCATCCCGGCTCAACACTTGGCTCCAATGCCGGCTCAAGTTCTTCTTCCGCTACGTCCAGCAGATCCCCAAGCCCAAAACACCATCACTGCACGTCGGGTCGGTGGTGCATCTGATCTTGCAAGCTTGGAATATGAGCCGGTGGCGGAATCAGGCGTTTGAGATCGAAAAGTTCAAAAAGCTGTTTGAGGAGGGCTGGAAGGATCAACCGCCAGGGATCAGCTGGGATGGGGAGGAGGCGGGAGAAAAGAACACAGCCTGGTCGGTGCTGGAGATGTACTTCAGCCAAACCCCCATTAAGGCCAACGAAATGCCCGAAGCTGTTGAGGTGCCGATGGAAACCGACCTCTCCAAGCACAGCCTGCCCACGTTAATCGGGGTGCTTGACCTGGTTCGTGCAGGTGGTCGGATCGTGGACTTCAAAAGCACGGGCAAAACACCAAACCCGGAAGATGCAGCTCACCAGAACGAAGCCCAAATGTCCTGCTACTCCGTTTTGTATCGGGAGGCAACCGGTCATAGCGAAACAGGAAGGGAGCTGCATCACCTGGTCAAAACCAAAACGCCGAAGCTGGTCATCACGGAACTGGGGCCAATGACGGAGATTCAGCAGGTCCGGTTGTTCAGGATGATCGAGTCCTATGTTGAGGGGTTGGCCAGGGAAGACTTTGTTCCATCACCAAGGTTTCACTGTGCTGGCTGCGAATTCTTCGATAATTGCCGTCGCTGGGCCTGAGAAAGGAGAACCATGCCGACCTGTGCCAATAGGTCCACCAGCTTGGAGGACAGACTGGAAATCTATCAGGCCGTCAGCAGCAGATACGGCCAATGGTATGCCGATCAGGAACTGGGAGGCGGCCGGTGTTTCTACTGGTCGCTGACGTTGATGGGCGTGCTGCTCCAAAAGGGGTATCGCGCCCTGATTCAAGCCGGGAGTCTGTCCTGGCCAATCGTACCACCTGGGCAGGACGACGGTAAAGGCCCAACCCACTTCTCATACGAGTGGTCACCGTGGCGTCCCGAAAGCCAAGCCGCGTTGAAACTGGGCCTGCTGCCCGAGATCCACGTTTGGGTGGGCTTGCCTGACCAAAACGAGTTGTTGGACTTCTCCACCAAGCACCTGCCCGAACAAGCTGCCAAAGAGGGACTGGTCTGGCGGACACCCCAGCCGCCGGACTTCCTCTGGTGCGGTCCTTACGAGTTGCCTGAGGGCGTCATCTACAAGCCAAACCTCGACGCCATTGGGTTCATCCTGGATCGAATCCGGCGTGCGCGATCCTCAGGGCAATGAATCAATCACGATGAAAAGAAAGGAGCATTATGCCGAATTGGTGTCAAAACAACCTCACCATCACAGGCCCAGTAGCAGATGTTCGGTCCCTCAAAGAAAAAGCAGCCGGACGGTGCCCTTGGCTAAAACCAGAGGCGACGGAGGTGGAGGCTCTCAACTTCCACAGCCTCGTTCCCGTCCCTGATGAAATCCTGCAAGCTGGTTACGATCCAGCGGGGTACGAGTGGGAAACGGCGAACTGGGGCTGCAAGTGGGGAGCTTGGGACGACGATTCTGGATGAAGGAGGAACTTGCCTTATCTACGAGTTCTACACCGCCTGGTCGCCACCTCTTGAGTTCCTGAAGAAAGTGGCTGTGCAGTGGCCGGCCTTGCAATTCGTCTTGTCGTACGAGGAACCTGGCATGGCCTACAAGGGCCTGGCCAAATTCCAGGGCGAGATTCACGAGGACCACTGCATCTCCCTCTAACCGAAACCAAACCAACCACGATCAGGCCGGGGCGCATACTGGGTGGCTGACAGATGAACTCCACTGTGGAGATGATCGTTGTCAGCATCCGTGTGTGTCCCGGCCTTTCCATTTCAACAAACCGATGAAAACCGAAATCGAAACACAAACCGAGTATCCGTTTACTGCGGATCAATACAAGACGTTGGCAACCGAGCAACGCCGTGCCATTGAAGCTGTGGCCGAATACCTAACGGGCTCAGGCGTACCGAGAGGAGACAACTGCACTGACGAAGAAATCACCAGCACCCTCAATCTGCTTAAACCCTGCAAAGGTTGTGTGCCTCCAGAAGAGGTTGACGGCGACCTGCTCAACGTCATTCGCAAGAAGTTCGGCGCCGTCTATGAGGTCGGCTTGGAATTGGCCGAAGCGGAGCTGAAGCAGAGGAATTTCACCGACTTCAGCTTCTGCATGGTGGTGGATCCAAGCTACGAGGATGCCACCCACGTCGCCATTGTTGATTACCACAAGCCCATCTGCCACCTGCACGAATGGATTAAGCCGTGGCACCTGAGCTTCGCCAGCCTGCCCAAACTCGCTGACGCCGTACTGAGCATAAAGAATCGGCTGGTCCAAAGAATCGCCAAGCCCGTTGAAATCTTCGTGGTCATGGAGGGCGGCGTGGTGCATGAAATCGTGGACTTGCCCGACCACATCCACGTCACGCTCATTGATTACGATACCGAGGGCGTTGAAAAGGAGCGTTTGGAGATCAGCCCGGTGGATGGGGAATTGTGCGTCATCACGAAGTGGTAAACGAATGCATCACTACATCATCGAAGCAATGGTCAAGGCGCTGAAGCCGCTGTTGAAGAACCCGGCCAAGGCAAAGCAAATCCTGGAGCGATTCTGGACCGATAAAATAGCGCTGGTCTGGGATGTTCAGGCTGTTCGCACGGAAGCCAATGAACGGGAGGTGGCTTTAACGAACCAGGAGGCCATCAAAGTTCTCCAGGAGCTGCACCACTACCACAACAAGCAAACTGGGCTGCAATGGAAGGACGTGACCGGCTACATCGAGGAAGGCGCTCTGGGCAAGAAGCTCACGAAGGCCGAGCTGAAGCGGTTTGTGGAGAAAAACCTCCTGACCATTGACCGGAAGCGCCGATAATCAACGAAACCAACCAAAGGGCCAGGGGCATTTACGTGTGCCTGGCCCTTTTCACGTTCCACAGAAAGGAGAAAACCAATGGAAGCAGTATCAAACCCCATCACCAGACCGCCCCTGCAACGTGGCCCCATCCGTTACCGCAATCATTTCAGGTGGCGAATTATGCCGCCAGAAGGGGCATCGGAGCAGGGCTTCTTCGACCGCTCTTTCGAGAACAAGAAGAAAGCCGTCGAATATCAAAAGCGGGTCAAAGCCAAGTTTCCCAATGCGCCGTGCTGCCTGATCGATACCGGAAAATGGTTCGATTCACTGGGCAGACCCATTCACTGAAACCGCAAACCAACAACCATCAACAACGAAAGGAAATCACACCAACATGAACACACCGTTAACCACACCAAAGCCACAACGGGTCACCTTGTATTACCGCGAAGGTTCAAGCGACAAGGTGTACCAGGCATCCATTGAACCCCAGGGTGAAGGCTTTGTCGTCAACTTCGCCTATGGCCGCAGAGGATCGACGATGAACACCGGCACCAAGACCCAGTCGCCGGTCGACCATGACACGGCAAGCAGGATCTTCACGAAACTGGTCAACGAGAAGAAAGCCAAGGGTTACACCGAAGGCCCAGACGGCACACCCTATCAGAACACGGCCAAGGAAGATCGTGTCACCGGTCTCCTGCCTCAATTGCTAAACCCGATCGATGAGCAAGAGGTCAAACAGCTGCTCAAAGATGAGAACTGGGCGTTGCAGGAAAAGTTTGATGGCCGCCGCGTCCTAGTCCCAAAACAAGCGCATTAGGGTTCAGACCCGAGGAGGGGCTTTCTAATACAAAGCGCGTCAAGCATGGTTGCTCGCCCCTCGCTCATCATTTCTCCTGTGCAGTGGCGAAAATGTCGCTCGA
>Ga0326727_10009489_pt1 | contig 23915 bp, 20 predicted proteins | sample MB2enrmetagenome_FD_207643 | JGI IMG/M metagenome (GOLD analysis project Ga0326727, IMG submission 207643) | Lab enriched peat soil microbial communities from McLean, Ithaca, NY, United States - MB29MY | ecosystem: Environmental > Terrestrial > Soil > Wetlands > Peat | place: USA: New York... | reverse complement strand
ACGGTACGAATTTGCTGTGGCTGGTTCTGCTGCTGCTGCCGGTCTGTTATTTCATCCAGGAAATGGTGGTGCGGCTGGGAATCGCCACCGGCAGGGGCCACGCCGCCATGATCTATCAGCGGTTCGGCAAGTGGTGGGGAATGTTCTCGCTGGTGGATCTGGAGCTGGTGAACTTCCTCACCCTGGTCACGGAGTTTGCCGCCATCGATCTGGCTTTGACGAAACTCGGCGTGGATCCGCGCGTGGGCCTTCCCGCGGTGGCCGCCGGATTGATTCTGATCGCCATCTCCGGCAGCTATCGGCGCTGGGAGCGCATCGTGGTGTTCCTGTGCCTGCTGGACCTGGCGTGGTTCGTGGTGACGTGGAAGCTGCATCCCGCGGCCGGCGAAGCGTTGCGCGCCACCTTCGTACCGGGCATGCCCGCCGGTGGCATCACGCTGGATTTCATGTTCCTGGTGATTGCCGTGGTCGGTACGACGATCGCGCCGTGGCAGCTCTTCTTCCAGCAGAGCTGCATCGCCGACAAGCGTCTGCGCTATTCCGATGTGCCGTGGGCGCGGCTGGACACGTTCGTGGGCGCCTGCATCACCATTACCGTGGCCGCCTGCATGATGCTGGTGGGCAACGCGTCGCGCCTCCACGGTTTTCATTTCACCGATCCGGCGCAGATGGCCGTCGATCTGGGCACGTTTTCCGGGCCGTTCGTCCGTAACGTGATTCTGCTGATGATGATCAACGCCGCCGTTCTGGGTACCACGGCGATTTCGCTCTCCAGCGCGTGGGCCTACGGCGAGGTGAAGGGCTGGCCGCACAGCCTGCAGCTTCCCTTCAAGCAGGCGCGTGGCTTTTACGTGGTGTACCTGGCCTGCGTGGCCGCGGCGGCGGCGATCGTACTCATTCCGCGGGCCCCGCTGCAACTCATTATTCTCGGCGTGCAGGTGCTGGCAGGAGTGATTCTGCCCTCTGCCGTTATCTTTCTGCAGCTCCTGCTGAACGACCGGGAGCTGCTCGGCGATTACGCCAACAAGCGCTGGAACAATATTGTGAACTGGAGCATCATCATTCTCCTGTTTGTTCTGTCGCTGATTCTCGCGGCTCAGGTAGTCGCGCCAAACCTGTTTCCGTCCTCGGGCGGAACTACTTAAGGAGACCGACCATGGCAACCAACACCATTCGATACGACGAAGCCTTCAATCACTACCTGGTGGTACATCCGCTGGACGACGAGCTCGAGGTGAAGGTGGACACGGAAGGGCTTGGGCCGATGCCCATGACCCGCGTCGTGAAATGGTCGCTGATCAGCCTGCGCGCTTATTTGATTCTGATGCTCGGGCTGGTAGTGTTTCACGTTCTGGGGCTGGCCGGGCTTTTCGGCGCATAGCGGGGATTTGAACGATGAGAGTCTCCCGGAAAGGAGGAAAACCCAATGCGGACGCAGACGATCAAAGCAATACATGCCGCGGCGCGCTGGATCCAGCGGATCCTCGAAGCGCGCGTGCCGATGGCCGAATCCAACGGGCTCCGCACCCGGTGAGGTGAGAGAGTATTGAATCACGCCGGAATGGGCGCCGATGGGCGCCCGGCACCCTGAGAATCCGGCCGTCGCGGGCGGCGGGACCCGTAATGAACGGCGAACGGATTCACTAATCATGAATGGCCGACAACGAAGAAGGGAGAGCTGTGTCCATGAATCGTGTGAGCGTGCTGCTCTTTGTCACCGCGGCGCTGTGCCGGGGACAGGCGGACGATTCCACGTCGGCCGTGGCCGGGGACCGCTCGTGGAGCCTGCACTTCCAGGCGACAACCATCGGTCAGTGGCACGGTTCGTTCCCTTCTCTGTACCAGGGCGTCAACAGTCTGCCTCCGTATCCCGAACGCCGCGCCTCCGTCACCGGCACCGTCTTCTTCGCGCTGCGCCTGAATTTCCGCTGGGAGTTTGTGGCCGATCCGGAGATCGCCGGCGGCAAGGGTTTCGGACAGGTCACCGGGATCGCCGGATTCACTAACGGCGAGATTCCGCGGGTCGCTTCGGCGACACCCACGCTTTATCTGGCGCGCGGTTTCGTGCGCTACACGATTCCCCTTGGCCCGGAGACGGAGAGTTTTGAAAACGAGCCCAATGAAGCCGCGGGCCCGATGCCGGTGCGCCGGCTCACGCTGATCTCCGGCAAGTTCGCAGTCACCGACTATTTCGACGCCAATTGGTACAGCCACGATCCACGTTCGCAGTTCATGAACTGGGCGCTGATGTACAACGGCGCCTGGGATTATCCAGCCGACACGCGCGGCTACACAGTCGGGATGATGCAGGAGCTTCACATGCGCAACTGGGCGCTGCGCGCCGCCACGGTGATGGAACCGGCCACCGCCAACGGTCCGACCTTCGACACGCACGTCTCGAAAAATCGCGGCGAAGCGGTGGAGGGCGAGCGAGACTACCACATCGCCGGCAAATCCGGAGCGCTGCGCCTTCTGGGGTTCCTGAATCGGGAGGACGCCGGGACATATCGCGAAGCAGTGCAACAGCGCGATGGCGGTGTTCCCGATCTCGGCCCCACGCGACGCGACGGAACCCTGAAATATGGCTTCGGCCTCAATCTGGAACAGGCGCTTTCCAGCGACGCCGGTGTATTCGCGCGCTATGGCTGGAACGACGGCAAGACCGAGACCTGGGCGTTCACTGAAATCGACCGCTCCCTCAGCGGCGGTTTCTCTCTGCAGGGCCGGCGCTGGCGTCGGCCGCATGACGTCGTCGCCGTGGGAGCGGTGCGCGACTACATCTCGGGCGACCATCGCGCCTTCCTCGCCGACGGCGGCCTCGGTTTCATCATCGGCGATGGCCGTCTGGATTACCGGCCGGAACAAATCGTCGAGAGCTATTATGCATTCCGCGCGACCAGGCAGTGGACCCTCACCGCGGACTACCAGTACATCGCCAACCCGGCATACAATCGCGACCGCGGGCCTGTCTCAGTGGCCTGCCTGCGCGTACATTGGGAGATGTAACGATGTCGAGACAACACTATCTGCAGGAGCTGGAATCGGCTCGCGACAACATGATTCAGATGGGCGAGACCGCTCTGGCGGTGCTCGATGTGGCCCTCGCAGCCATCGTGAAGGCGCAACCGGAGCTCGCCGAGCGGGCCGCCGAGCTGGAGTCGCAAACCGACGATCAGAACAGGCATATTCACAACCAGTGCCTGAACCTGATTACGCTGCAGGCGCCGGTGGCGCGCGATGCGCGGCTGGTGACCGGAATTCTCGAGGTCATCGTCGATCTGGAACTGATTGCCGACTACGCCGCCGACATCACCAACCTGTGCCTTGCAAAGAATCGCCGCCCGATATCGCAGATCCTGACGCAGATTGCCGACCTGGGAAGCCGCATCCGCGAGATGTTGTCCACGGCGCTGAATTGCTGGCGCTCGGAAGATCGGGAGCTGGGTCTCTCGGTCCGTTCGCGCGAAACAGCCGTGCGGGCCGAGTGCCAGGTTCTGTACGACAAGCTCGCCGCCCTGCTTTCCGGACCCGGCGATGCCGGGGCCTACATCAATCTTCTGTTTATCTGCCGGCATCTGGAACGCATCGCCCGGCACGCCGTCACCATCGCCGAACAGGCCGCAGCCGCAGCTCCCTCGGGTGAGGCCTCGGAAACGCAGACGGCCGGATGACGCCGCTTGCGTTTGTCCTGCGCCTGGGTGTCGCGCTCATTCTGGGTGCGATTATCGGCCTGGAACGGCAGTGGCGTCAGCGCATCGCCGGCACGCGCACCAACGCGCTGGTGGCGGCGGGCGCCGGCAGCTTCACCATGGTGGGGATCATGTTGTCCCACATGGACCCGAGCAGCGCCGGCGGCATGGCGTCGTACGTCGTTTCGGGAATCGGCTTTCTGGGCGCAGGCGTGATCTTCCGCGATGGAGTCAATGTCCGCGGGCTTAACACCGCCGCCACCATCTGGTGCTCGGCGGCGATCGGAACCCTTTCCGGCATCGGCTCGCCCTAATATGCGCTGATTCTTTCGCTATTCGTCCTGCTGGCCAACATCGTGCTCCGCCCGCTGGCGTACAAACTGCACCCGGCGCCTCCCGACGTCTCTTCCGTGGAGACTACCTGCACGATTCGCACTGTCTGTCATAGCGCGGATGAGTTCCACATCCGTGCACACCTCATCGCGATGCTGGAGAAGATGACTGCCGTGCTGCAATCGGTCTCCAGCGCCGACGTGGAGAACTCGGACGAGGTGCAGGTGACGGCGGAAGTCCGGGTTATGGGACGGCCGGACCGGCCGGACGCCGAATTCGAGCGGATCGTGAGCGAGTTGTCTATGGAGCCTGGCATCACGGCAGTGAGCTGGGCGGCGGTATCGGTGTCGGCGGAGTAAAAGGCCATCCGTTGTCGGTAGCCTTACACAATCATTCGCTGCGGCAAGCGATTAATCGAACGCCTGGGACAGGCATTCGGTTGTCCAGAAGAGTTTCTCCGAAAGCCCTATTCCTGCCTTCCGCGAAAGCCGCATGTCGCGTATACAGGCTTCATGCTCTGGAGACCGTTAATCGCATTGACGACGCTTGTAATCGCCAATACACTTCTCGCGCAGGTTGGTGGAAGGATCACCGGAACGGTGGCGGACCCGACCGGCGCTTCCCTGGGTGGGGCTGCCGTTGCAGCGATCAATGCGACAACGGGCGCAAAACTCGAGATCAAAGCCGACGATCAGGGCGTCTACTCGTTCCCCGCGCTCGCCGTTGGTCAATACAACATCGAGATCAGCGCTCCAGGCTTCGCGCCGTACCGCAAAACACGTCTGGTGATTGACGTGAACAGCTCCCTGCAACTGGATGTGACGTTGCAACTCGCGGGACAATCGACCTCTGTCGAAGTGAATGAAGAATCAGCCCAGGTTCAGGTGGAAAAATCGGACACCCAGTTGGGCCAGACGATCACCAGTGAACGGATTACCGAGGTGCCACTCAACGGCCGCAGCTTTACCGATCTGCTTGCGGTGCAGACCGGCGTAGCTCCGGTCACTACCAGCGCGACATCCAGCTCGTCATCCGGCGGCGGTTTCGGCGCGGTCGCGCCCTCGGGAGGACTGAATCCAGGGTTGTTCTCCGTCAACGGCCAGCGGGAATCGGCAAATGGATTCGTTCTCAACGGCGCCAATGTGGAGGAGGGCGTCGCGGAGGGCGCTGCGATCATTCCGAACCTGGATTCCATCGGCGAATTCCGCGTTCTGACCAGCAACTTCGACGCTGAATACGGTAATTACTCCGGCGGGTTGACTATCGTTGTAACGAAATCCGGCACAAACCAGGTGCATGGCTCGGGGTTCGAGTTCCTTCGCAACACGGACCTCGACGCGCGCGGCTTCTTCGATCCCTCGCGGGCCCCATACAACCAAAACCAGTTCGGCGGAACCGTCGGCGGGCCGATCAAGAAGGACAAGGTCTTCTTCTTCGGCGACTATCAGGGCACGCGAAACATCCAGGGGATTGAGACCGGCTTGCTTCCGGTCCCCTCATTGGCCGATCGCACGGGTAATTTGTCCGATTTGGCGAGCTCGTTAAGCGGCACGGTCCAGGGATCGAACGCCGCGAATTTGCTCACCCAGCGGCTGGGTTACGGCGTCTCCACTGGTGAGGCATATTACTCCCCCGGCTGTACGACTTCAACACGGTGCGTGTTCCCGAATGCCGTGATCCCCCAGCGTGCGTGGTCGACCGCTGCACAGAACCTGCTGCAGTACATTCCGCTGCCCAATGTCGGAGCCAGTGGGTACTCCAACGCATCCTCGGCACAACGGCTGAACGACGGCAAGGGCTCGGCCCGCGTGGATGCCCAGACCACGCGGTTTGGTACGTTGTCGGCTTACTACTTCATCGATAGCTACAATCTGAACAATCCTTACCCCAGCCAACAGGGCGGAGCCAACGTCCCCGGATTTAATGCACTTTCAAATGGCCGGTCCCAGTTGGCCAGCCTGAGCGACACCCGGACGTTCGGTCCGACGGTGGTGAACGAATTCCAGCTCAGTTACATGCGCGACTTCAATAACCTCGGTGAGCAGCAGGGCGGAGTGGGTACGAGCCTCGCGTCCCAGGGGTTCACCGTTGGTCCTGCAGGCATTGTTCCGGGAGACCCCGCGACCGAGGGTATCGAGTCGATTGTTTTCAATAAGATTAACTTCGGCACGAATCCCTTCGCCCTGGTGCAGACGAATGGCAGTTATCAGGCGCAGGAAAACCTGTCCTGGGTGATGGGCACTCATACGCTGAAGGCTGGCGGTCAGTTCCTGCTTCAAACCGTCAAGCTCTTGCCTGACTTCACCGCCAATGGACAGTTTCAATTCACCGGGTACCAGACCGGATCGGATTTCGCCGATTTCCTGCTGGGGCTGCCGAGCTTGTACAGTCAGGGCTTCTCTCCGGCCTTTTACGAACGGTCGAATTATGCCGGTTTCTTTGCTCAGGACAGTTGGCGCATCGGGCCCAATCTCACGCTCAACTATGGTGTGCGCTGGGACCTGATCAAGCCATGGACCGAAGAACACAATCAGACCGGTACGCTCATTCCTGGCGAACAATCGGTCGTGTTTCCAACTGCACCAACCGGTCTTGTGTTCCCCGGCGATCCAGGCGTTCCCACTACGATTGCACCCACCCGCTACAATAATTTCTCACCGCGTCTCGGTCTTGCCTGGTCGCCTGCCTGGGGCGATGGATTCCTGGGTAGGCTGACCGGTGGGCCAGGCAATAGCAGTATTCGCGCCGGTTATGGACGGTTCTTCACGGCCATCGAAGGACAGACGCTGGCGTTCGAAACCGGAAACGCGCCGTACGGCCTGACGTATACCAGCCCGGAGCCTCCGCTTTTCACGAATCCCCTCATCGGCGCCGAAACCGGAACGCAATACCCGCAGCAGTTTCCCAGCGCCGTTCCGCCCTATAACTCGTCGGCGAAAAACCCGGACCCCAACATCGATTGGGCAGCCTATTATCCAATCAACGGACTGGACGCGTATTTTCCGAAAAATAAGAATCCGTATTCGGAGAATTATTTCCTTTCCGTTGAGCGGCAATTTGGAAGGAACACAGTATTCGACGCGAGCTATATTGGCAGCCTGGCGCATCACCTTCTGGTCCTCCTGGCAGCCAACCCCGGAAACCCCGCGCTGTGTCTGAGCCTGAGCCAGCCGAGTGACGTTGCGCCGGGAACACCCACGTGCGGACCTTTCGGGGAAAACCTGGTGTACACGCGGAGCAACGGCCAGATCGTCAACGGGACGCGCGCTCCGTTCGGAAACGATTTCGGCACCGATGTCTACTTCGCCGCAATGGGCAACTCGGCTTACAATTCATTGCAGGTCAGCCTGAAACACAGTGGCGGCGGCCTGACGGTGCTGGGCAGCTACACCTATGGAAAGTCGCTCGATCAGGCCTCGAATCTCGGCGAACAGGTGGACCCCTACAATTACGGCCTCACCCGAGCTCCTTCGTCGTTTGATATCAGGCAGGATTTCGTCGCCAGCTACCACTATGACCTGCCGTTCGAAAAGGTCTTCCGCCATTCGAACCAGGTGACGAAGGGCTGGGCCATCTCCGGAATCACGCGCTTCAGCAGCGGTCTTCCGGTGACGCTGGTCAATCCCAACGATACGGCCCTGATCGGGAGCTTCAACAACGGAGTGAATGGCGTCGGGTTTTCCAATCTGAATGTTGCTCCGGGCCCTCTGCAACTCAATGGCAACCCCGGAAATGGCCGACCCTACTTCAACACCGCACTCTTCAGCCTTCCGGCGCTGGGTTCACCAGGCGACGCATCGCGGCGTCTGTTTTACGGGCCGGCAATGGACAACTGGGATATCGCGTTATTGAAAGAAACCTCCTTCTCCGAGTCCAGGGTACTGGAGTTCCGCATGGAGACGTTCAACACGTTTAACCACGCTCAGTTCTTCGGTGCGAACTCGGTTGATGGCAAAATCAACGATTCGACATTCGGCCAGATCGTCAACGCGATGTCCCCTCGCCTCATGCAGGCGGCGTTGAAGTTGATCTTTTGACCTCGCCATTGCCGACCGCTAACTCCGGGACCGTCGACGAAGGCTTGTTTGTGAAGCGGACTTTCAGAGGAAATTGCTTGCCAGAAACGGGAGGATGTAGACCACGTAGGCAACCAGCATCGCCGTGCATTTCAGATAGAAGAGAGTCCACGTCGGCCAGTTCAGCGATGGCGGCGCCTGAAACACATGCTTTTCCGAGGTCCCCTGCTTCTCCTTATGCCGGAAATACAGGAACCAGGTGATCGTGCCGGTGAGATACTGCAGGAAATCGAACGTCAGGGCCAGAAAGACGAAGAGCGCCGCCCGCAGAAGCTCGGGGTTGATCACGGCGATCCGGCCGGGGCTGGCGGGCGTAGTACGAAAAAGCCAGATCAGCGCAATCCCGGCCAGGCTCATCTGGCGAACAATGTCGCTTACCTTGCCGGACAGTACTTCGTAGGCCGCCTTGGCGTCGCCCAGTTGCATGGAACTCCTGACCGATTCCTACTTGCGTGGACCGGTGCTGGAAGTCAGGCGTGGACCGGTGCCGGAAGTAGGGCTTTTCTTCGGAGCGGGCTTTTTTCCGCCCTTCTTCGGGGCTTTCTTCGTTGCTTTCTTCGCCGGCATGTTGAGGCAGCATAGCACAATTTGCTTTCTTCGCCAATCGAAATCGGTCACCGCCACACAGCGATCTTCGTGGCGGCGGCCGCCCACCGCTCAGTGCTCCACCAGCTCCGGCGTCTCCACCAACAACGCGGCCACCATGTTTACACCGGGCGCTGGTCTTAAGATCACGCCGCAATCGCGTGTGTCGCCGTATGTGGCGGCGGGTGGCGGGAGTCGCGTCATTCGGCGAGGGCACCACCGTATCGAGGTCGTTCGCCTCGGCATTCAGCAATCGGACGACATCGTGGGCGGCCGATTTCGGCGGCGGCCTCGATTTCCGGCCGCCCGGCAGCTCAGCCTGCGGGGGAAAGTGCCGATTTCGCGACCGGAGTGAATCTCGGTGGCATCGCCGGCCGCAATCACCCGGTTTACCAGTTTGGAATCGCGCTTCATTTCTGACGCATCGCTTCGGGCGGGGTGTAGCCGACGGGCCTCCCGGCGCATCTTTAAAGCATGGGGCACACCGTCTGGAAGGCCGCCTTTTGCGCGGCTTGCTTCGCCGCGGGACTGCACGCGGATTCCGCGAGCGAAAAAAAATCGGCGAGACACCTGGAGCAGTTCAGCGAGAGCGTGCAGGCGCTGGCGGCTAAGGTGGCGCCCAGCGTGGTTCAGATCTCCGTGACGGCGTTTGCAGCGCTGGACCCGGGCACTGGGCACACCGGTATCGTGCTGGGACGGCAGCAGGTTGTCGGATCGGGCGTCATCATCGATCCCGACGGCTATATCGTCACCAACGCCCACGTGGTCGAGAACGCGCTCCGCATCCGCGTGTCGCTGACGGCCCGCAACGGCTTGACCGCAAGCTCACCCGATCGGGCCATCGAAGATTCGCTGGCGCAGTCAATCACCGCGCCGGTGGATGCGAGCCTGGTGGGTGTGTTCAAAGAGCTCGACGTGGCCCTGATCAGGATCCCGGCGAAGGGCCTTCCCGCGCTTCGCTTCGCCGATTACGGGAAGCTGCGTCAGGGGACCGTGGTGTTCGCTTTCGGCAGCCGCCAGGGCCTTGGCAACTCCATGAGCATGGGGGTGGTGAGTTCGGTGGCGCGCCAGCCGACCCCCGATAGTCCCTTCGTGTACATTCAGACCGACGCGCCCATCAACCCCGGCGACAGCGGAGGTCCGCTGGTGGACACGGCCGGCGAGATCGTGGGCCTGGACACGTTCATCCTGACGCAATCGGGCGGCAGCGAGGGCATCGGCTTCGCCATCCCCAGCACGCTGGTGGAGCTGGTGAGCGCGAAGCTGCGCCAGTACGGCCACATGCACCGGCAGCTCATCGGGGTGGGAGTTCAGGCCATTACTCCGACGCTGGCGGCCGCACTGGGGCTCGCTCGCGACTCGGGCGTGCTGATTTCCGACGTGACGCCGGGCGGGCCCGCCGAGACCGCCGGCGCGAGACTGAACGACATCGTGACCGCCATCAACGAGCGGCCGGTGGAAAGTGTGCCGATGTTCACCACGGCCATGTTGGCGCTGCCCGCCGGCGGCAAGGTCACCCTGAACCTGCTGCGCGGCAGAGACTCGCTGGCGTTCGAGACGACGCCGCGGGAGGAGTCGCATAGCTCCGATCGGCTGGCCGACATGATCGACCCCCAGAAGAACCGGGTGCGCCAACTGGGAATCGTCGGTATCGCCGTGGACAAGGAGGTGGCCGGCATGTTTCCGGAGTTGCGTGGACCGTACGGAGTCATCGTGGCCGCGCTTTCGGCATCCGCGGCGGCGACCCCTACGGGGCTGGAGGTGGGCGACGTGATCCACGAGGTCAACGGCGAAGCGGTGGCGGACGTGGAGGAGTTGCGGAGGATCGTCGCGAAGCACAAGCGCGGCGACGCGGTGGCCCTGTTCATCGAGCGCGACGGCAGGCTGCAGTACCTGGCATTTGAGATGGAATGAGGGGGCCCGCCGACTACGAAGATACGAGGGAGGATCGCAGCATGGACGGTTCCGCTATTGCGGGCGAAAGTGCGCTAAAGGCCGTCGGCATTCAGCATCTGTTCCTGCACGGTTCCTATGTCCGTGCATAAATCGCCTGAGCGCGGCAACCCCAACAGGACGCCTCACCTCCGGGCCGCCCCGTTCACCGCTCAAGACCGACCCCGGACTCACCGCCCTCAGTACTCCACCATCTCCCGCTCGGACACGATGACAACCTGCATATCCTTGGCCAGGCCGACCACGCGCTGAATCAGGTCGCGCCCGAATAACGACCGCCAGTCGCGCTCGCGCGGTCGCGCAAGGAAGATCTGCGTGATCTGGTTCCGCCGCGCGAAATCCACCAGCGTGCTGGCCACATCCTCACCCTCCAGCACGCGCGTCTCGATATGCAGGTTGCGCGCGAAGTTCAGATGCCGCTCCACCGATTCACGCTCCGGCTCGGGCAAAGCCCGCAGGCCACCCGGGTGCACCGTCACGGCGAAAACCTCGGCGTCCAGGAAATCGCCCACGCGCTTGGCGCGCCGAATCAGCATGGCCGTCTTAGGATCGGCGGTCACCAGAATCAGAATCTTGTGGTGTGCGCCGGGGTGGCCGAAAGCGCCGTGGCCCGCCCAGCCATCGCTGGCGTCAACGGCGCTCCGATGCTCCACCTCATGCGCGGTCTGGCGCAACGCCATCTCGCGCAACGCCACCAGAGTCGATTCGCGAAAGAAATTCTGCAGCGCCCGCTCGGCCTTCTCGCGCCCGTACACCACGCCGCGCTCCAGCCGGTTGAGCAGCGCGCGCGGCGTGACGTCCACCATCACCACCTGGTCGGCCCGCTGCATCACCCAGTCGGGAATCGTCTCGCGCACGCGGATCCCGGTGATCTGCCAGACCTGATCGTTCAGGCTCTCCAGATGCTGGATGTTCATGGTGGTGAGCACGTCGATGCCGGAGTCGAGCAGCAATTGCACGTCCTCCCAGCGCTTCAGCCGCGCAGAACCGGGAACGTTGGTGTGCGGAAACTCATCCACCACGCAAACGGCCGGTTTGCGCGCGAGGATCGCCTCGCTGTCCATCTCCTCGAAGACCGAGCCGCGATACTCCACCTTCTTTCGCGGAATCAGCTCGAGGCCTTCCGCGCGGGCGATGGTGTCCTTGCGGCCATGCGGCTCGAAATAGCCGATCACCACATCCACACCCTGCAACCTCAGGTCCTGGGCCTCTTCCAGCATCATGTAGGTCTTGCCGACGCCGGCTGCGTATCCCATGAAGATCTTCAGCTTGCCGGTTCTGTGCTCGGGCATGGACTATTCCGGGAAACGCCTATTGAGGAAAGATGCGCACATCCATGCCCTGGGACCGGTGAATGATCCTGTCCACCGGGTTGCCCCACAGCCGCGACCAAAGCCCCGAGCGCTGGCTGTGCCCGATGAACAACTGCGTGACCCCGCGCGAGCGGGCGAAGTCGAGCAGTGTATCGACGGGATCCTCGCCTTGCAGGATCTCGATGCTCGCTCCGGCCGATCGCGCCAGGGCGAGCTTCTCATCGAGAGCCGCCCGATCGGCGCCGGAGATGTGCGGCTGGCTTACATAAGCGCCGATCAGTTCGCCGTGAAACTTCTCGGCGATGCTGCGCGCGGTCTCCACCATCTCATGCACGTTGGCGCGCGGCGTGATGCAAACCATGACCCGTTCGTTCGTGCCGAAATGCTGCTCGATGCCGTGGCGTTGCAGATACTCGTTGAGCTGGTGGTCCACCACGTCGGCAGCCAGCACCAGCGCCATCTCGCGCAGCCGGGAAAGGCGCTGCTCGCGTTTCACGGCGTCCAGTTGCTGTTCCGGCGAGCGCTCCATGGGCTCTTCAGGCGGAACATCCACAATCTCGATCTCATCGGCGCTCTGGATAAACGACACGGGGACCGTGGGAGAGACTCGCTTGCCGGTCACCGATTCGATCAGCTCGCGCAGCTCCGCCACGTACTGGATGTTGACGGAGGTGATCACGGAAATGCCCGCGCGCAGCATCTCGCCGACGTCCTCCCAGCGGGTGGAGTTTCTGAAGCCGGGCGGATTGTCATAGGCCAGGCCGTCGATCACGCAGACCCCGGGGTGCCGCCGGAGCACCGCGTTGAGATCGATGGCCGTGTCTTCGCCGACGGTGATCTGAGGAATCACTTCGAGATTACGGAGGAGGTCGACGACCTCCGCGGACATGGCCGGCTGCATAGCCGCGACCACCACGTCCTGGCCTCGCTCGCGCCGCCGGTTCGCCTCGCCAAACATGCGCAGCGACTTGCCGACGCCGGACGCATAGCCAAGGAAGATCTTCAGACGGGCATTGTGAATCGCGCCTTCCTCGGATTGAACTTCCCGCAGCAACTCCTCGGGCGTCCTGCGGCGCAACTCACGCGGCATGTTCTGGCGATGGCCTCACGGCTTAGTATAAGCGAGCCACAGCCGGCGCAAGGGGACCGCCCACGATACGTTCAGGCAAAGCCCAATACTGTTCGCTTTGCGTGCGGCGGACACGGCGTCAGCCGCGTCTCTTCGGTAGCGGCCAATGACTCGGCTCACGCCGCGTGTCCCACCGGTCCGCTCCGTTGTGCCGGCATTTCAATTCTTAACGATGCGGAAACTGGCGATCGAGTTCGAGATTGAGTTTCAGCACGTTCACGCGCGGCTCGCCGAGGAAGCCGAGATCCGGAGGCGTGGTCATGCCGGCGATCAGAGTATTGATGCGCTCCACCGGAACGCCGCGGACTCTGGCTACACGCGCGGCCTGCGCCAGCGCCGAATCCGGGCTGAGATCGGGATCGAGACCGCTGCCCGAGGTGGTGAGAAGGTCGGCCGGAATCGGTCCGCGATAATCCGGGTTGTCCTTGTGGAACTGGTCCACGGCGGCCTGCACGCGGTCGATCAGCTTCTTGTTCGTCGGACCGTAGTAGGAGCCGCTGGAAGCCGTGGGATCGTATCCGTTGCCCGCCGCCGACGGCCGCGGCTGGAAGTATTCGGGCTTCGTGAAATTCTGGCCGATCAGTTCCGACCCGACGTAGCCGCTTCCCCTGGGGATCAGGCTGCCATTCGCCTGGTGCGGAAACACGAGCTGGCAGATGCCGGTCATGCCCAGCGGATAGACCAGCCCGAGAAGAACGGTGAGGAAGATGTTGATGCGCAAAGCGGGAAGAAGTTGTTGCCACATAGCCTTGTCTCCTTAGCTGGGTCTCTCCTTATGCCAGATGGAACAGCACCAGAATCTGGTCGATGAGCCAGATGCCCGGGAACGGAATGATGATGCCGCCGACCCCGTAAATCAGCAGGTTTCGGCGCAGCAGGCTGGCCGCGTCTACCGGCCGGTATTTCACGCCGCGCAACGCCAGCGGCACCAGCGCGATGATGATCAGCGCGTTGAAAATGACCGCCGCCAGCACCGCACTCTGCGGCGTGTGCAGGCCCATGATGTTCAGCGCCTTCAGCGATGGATATGTTGCCATGAACATCGCCGGGATGATGGCGAAGTATTTCGCTACGTCGTTGGCGATGGAGAACGTGGTGAGCGCGCCGCGCGTGATCAGCAACTGCTTGCCGATGGCCACCACTTCGATGAGCTTCGTCGGATTGCTGTCCAGGTCCACCATGTTGCCGGCTTCCTTCGCCGCCATGGTGCCGGTGTTCATGGCCAGACCGACGTCGGCCTGAGCGAGCGCGGGAGCGTCGTTGGTGCCGTCGCCGGTCATTGCCACCAGCCGGCCGTTGGCCTGCTCCTTGCGGATGTACTCGAGTTTGTCTTTGGGAGTGGCCTGAGCCAGGAAATCGTCCACGCCCGCTTCGGCGGCGATCGCGGCCGCGGTGAGCGGGTTGTCGCCGGTGATCATGATGCTGCGGATGCCCATGCGCCGAAGTTGCGCGATGCGCTCTTTCATGCCGCCCTTGACGATGTCCTTCAGATGAATAATGCCGAGCAGCCGCTTGCCGTCGCACACCGCCAGCGGAGTGCCGCCGTTCCGCGAAATGCGGTCGCTCATCTCCTGAAAGTAAGGCGGGACTTCCCCGCCCCGCTCGGCGACAAAGCGACAAATGGCTTCCGTGGCGCCCTTGCGCAACTGGCGGCCCTGAAAATCGACGCCGCTCATGCGCGTGTAGGCGGAAAACGGAATGAAAGTGGCTTCGTTCTCGGGAATGTGCCGGCCGCGCAGACCGTACTTCTCCTTGGCCAGCACCACCACCGATCGGCCTTCCGGTGTTTCGTCGGCCAGACTGGATAGCTGCGCTGCGTCGGCCAGCTCTTCCGCCGTCACGCCGTTGATGGCCAGGAACTCCACCGCCTGACGGTTGCCCAGCGTGATGGTTCCGGTTTTGTCCAGCAGCAGCGAGTTCACGTCGCCGGCCGCTTCCACGGCTTTGCCGCTCATGGCCAGCACGTTGTGCTGCATCACGCGGTCCATGCCCGCGATGCCGATGGCTGAGAGTAGCCCGCCAATCGTAGTGGGAATCAGGCACACCAGCAGCGAAACCAGCACCGCCACGCTGGGCACGGAACCCGCGCCATTCATCTGCGCCACGCTGAACACCGCATAGGGCTGCAGCGTGACCACCGCCAGCAGAAAGATCAGCGTGAGGCCGGCGATCAGAATGTTCAGCGCGATCTCGTTCGGCGTCTTCTGCCGTTCCGCGCCTTCCACCAGCGCGATCATGCGGTCAAGAAAAGTCTCGCCGGGGTTCGAGGTGATGCGCACCCGGATGTGATCCGAAAGCACCTTCGTGCCGCCCGTTACCGCGCTGCGATCGCCGCCCGATTCGCGAATGACCGGCGCCGACTCGCCCGTGATCACCGATTCGTCCACCGTGGCGATGCCGTCAATCACTTCGCCGTCGCCCGGGATCAGGTCGCCCGCGTCGCAAACTACGCAATCGCCAGCGCGCAACGCGGACGCCGGAACCTGATCGATCTTGTCGCCGGCGAGCACTTTCTTGGCCAGTGAGTCGGTCTTGGTCCTGCGCAGGCTGTCGGCCTGCGCTTTGCCGCGCGCCTCGGCCATGGCCTCGGCGAAGTTGGCGAACAGCACCGTGAACCAGAGCCAGAGCGCGATCTGAATGCCGAACCCGATGCCGACCGCGCCGACGACGATATCGCGAACCACGAACACGGTGGTGAGCGCCGCGCCGACCTCAACGACGAACATCACCGGGTTCTTCATCAGCGTGATGGGATTCAGCTTCCCGAAGGACGCCCGCGTCGCGCGGTGGACAATCTCCGGGTCGAACAACGGGCGCGAGCGCGCCAGCTTGCGCGGAAGAAGCGAGGTGGGATCGTCCTGCTGCGGAGAGTTCGGCACGGGCATTATCGTAGCGGTGGACATGATTAACTCCCCAGCGGCAGCGCCATGAGCGAGAAGAGCCTGCCGCTATGCATCAGGAAATGCTCCACGATCGGTCCCAGCGAAAGCGCCGGGAAATAGGTGAGCGCCGCGACAATCAGCACGGTCCCCACCAGTAACCCGACAAACAGCGGTCCGTGCGTCGGGAAGGTACCGCTGGTCACCGGAATTCTCTTCTTCGCCGCGAGGCTGCCGGCGGCCGCGAGAATGGGAATCAGGAACAGGAATCGCCCGATGAGCATGGCCAGCCCGATCGAAGCGTTGTACCAGGGCGTGCTGACATTGATGCCGCCGAACGCGCTGCCGTTATTGCCGGTTCCGCTGGTGTAGGCGTAAAGCACCTCGCTCAGGCCGTGCGGCCCGGTATTGGCCAGGTTCGCGATGGCCGCGCCCGGCGGGTTCCAGTAGCCTTTCGTCTTGAACGTTATCACCGCGCTGATCGCGCTGAAGGCAAGAATGGAAAACGACGTGACGATGATGGCCAGCATGCACATCTTCACCTCTTTTTGTTCCAGCTTCTTGCCGATGTATTCGGGCGTGCGCCCCACCATCAGCCCGGCAATGAATACCGCCAGAATGCAGTAGATCAGCAGGCCGTACAACCCAGCGCCCACGCCGCCGAAAATCACGATGTCCGTCATCATGTTCACCAGCGGAACCATGCCTCCGATCGGCGTGAAGCTGTCGTGCTGGGAATTCACCGCCCCGCAACTGGTGTCGGTAGTAACCGTCGCCCAAAGCGCGGAATTGACGACACCAAAGCGAACCTCCTTGCCCTCCATGTTGCCGCCCGGCTGACCGGGGGTTGCCGCGGTCTGAATCCCCATCTTCGCCACCATGGGATTGCCCGCCTGCTCGAAGCCGTAGCAGATGAAGATGCCCACCAGCATCATCAGTGCGCAGGCAGCGAAGAGCGCCCATCCCTGGCGCGTGTCGCCCACCATCCTGCCGAACGTATAGGTCAGCGCAACCGGAATGCACAACAGAAGGAACATCTCCACGAAATTGGTCGCCGGATTCGGATTCTCAAACGGATGCGCGGAGTTCGCGCCAAAGAATCCGCCGCCGTTGGTGCCCAGCTCTTTAATCACTTCCTGCGATGCCACCGGCCCCTGCGCGATGGTCTGCGCGGCGCCTTCCACCGTTTTCACGGTGTCGTACGTTTTCAGATTCTGGATGACGCCCTGCGAGCACAGAAACAGGCCGAAGATGATTGAGAGCGGCAGCAGCACGTAGACCGTGCCGCGCGTCAGATCGACCCAGAAGTTGCCGATGGTCTTCGATTCCTTGCGCGCAAAACCACGGATCACCGCGATGGCGATGGCCAGACCAGCGGCGGCCGAGATGAAATTCTGCACGGTCAGGCCGGCCATCTGCACCAAGTAGCTAAGCGTCGCCTCGCCGCTGTAAGCCTGCCAGTTGGTGTTGGTGAGAAAGCTGACCGCGGTGTTGAAGGCGAGATCCGGCGGCACCACCGGCGTCCCGAAATTCTGCGGGTTGAACGGCAGGTAGGCCTGCACGCGCTGCAGCACGTACAGGATCAGAAATCCGAACACACTAAAGGCAAGCAGCGAACCCGTGTACTGCGTCCAGCGCTGCTCGACGTCTTCGCGCACGCCGGCGACCTTGTAGGTGAGCACTTCCAGCCATCGCAGCACGGGATGGAGGAACGTGCGCTGTCCGTCGAACACTCGCGCCATGAAGGCGCCCAGCGGTTTGGTCACCGCCAGCAGCACGGCGAAATAGATCGCGATCTGTAAAACTCCCGCGGCAGTCATCAGAATTTCTCCGGTTTCAGCAGCGCGTAAATCAGATACACAAACAAACCGAGCGACGTGATGCCCGCGATAATGTAATCCATACGGTTCTCCTAAAGCTTGTCGCAGGCCTTGGTGAACGGCCAGCAGATCAGCAAAAACACAACACCCACACCGATGTAGAACAGGTCGAGCATTTTTGGTTACTCCGTTTCCGTGAGAATCACTTCGTGTCCGGCGCGGCGCAGCCGTCTGGCCAGCCGCCCCTCCCACGTTGGCCACCAGTGCTTTCGGCCGCCGACGACGACCAACGAGTGAGGTGCCAGCACTGCGCTTAGAGTCTCCATCTGATCGCGGCAAAGATACAGACGGACCGTGGTCTCTACCGGGCTTTCCGCCGCAATCACCCGGAATCGCCGCTCGCTGAAGTCCAGCAACACCGGCGGACTGGTGAGCGGCAGAGGGTATGGTACCACTTGCGGAACCACCAGTGTGATGCGCGCATGAAGACTGCTGGCCAGCGCTCCGGCCTTGCGCAGCGCCTGGACGGTGGACTCGACCGACGTGAAAACGACCACGACGCCCAGACGCGTTTCTCCGTCCTGCGCCGCCTCGGGCTGGGGACGCGCCGGTACGGGAGCGAACAGCTTTTCAAAGGCGAGCGCCATTGTGTTTCGCGCCTCCATGCGTGAACGTTCAGTTCGAGAGTAGGAGGAAAGTCCTGAAGAAGTACTGGAAAAGACGTGAAGATTTTGTTAAGGACCGCCGCCCGCCGCCATCCGTCACGGGACAGTGTGATAAAACACATGGACGGATACAACACTGAAAACACGACTCCCACTACTGTTCCACCACGTGATGTACAACCTGCGTGGCGGATTCCTGGTTCGCCCGCTGGCCATTGCGCTCACCCTGGGCTGCGCCGGGGCCTTGCTCTCGTGGCTGGAGGAAACGGCGCCTGGCCTGAGCGCGTGGGTCCCCCGTGCGATCTTTCCCTCGCATTCCGATCCTCAGGTGGCGCAGGTGATCCTCGGCAGCATCGGCACTTCCATCATGACCGTGGTGTCCATCGTCTTCGCCATTCTGCTGATGACGCTCACGCTGGCGTCCATGCAGTTCTCGCCGCGCATCCTGCTCAGCTTCGCGCGCGATGGCGTGACCCAGTGGACGCTGGGGATCTTCCTCGGAACGTTCTGCTATTGCATGGCGGCGCTGCCGGCCGCGCGTTCCCTGCCCCATCCCTTCGCGCCGGTGGCCACGGTGCTGGGCGCCATGGTGCTGGCCCTGGCCTGCGTCGGCTGGCTGCTGTTCTTCATTCACCATATTTCCCAGGCCATCAGCGTCAACTACATCGTGGACAAGATCGCCACCGAAACCGAAGCGGTGATCGACGACACCATGCCCTGGCCGCGGAAGCCGCATCGAATCGTGGCCGATGAACGGCTTGACCAACTGAAATGGGAGCGGTCGATTTCCAGCGACGTTTCCGGGTACATCCGTTTCATCGACGTTGGCCGGCTGGTGGGCCTCGCCAAGACGTACCACGTCAAGATTCGCGTCCTGCGGCGCGTCGGCCATTTCGTTCCCGAAGGCGTGCCGTTTCTTCTGGTCTCGCGAGCGGAACGCACCACCGCCGAACGGATCGAGCAGTTTCGCGCGGCGTTCGACTTCGGCCCTTCGCGGACTCTGCAGCAGGACGTCGAGTTCGGCGTACTCCAGATCGTCGACGTCGCGCTCAAGGCCATTTCCCCGGCCGTGAACGACCCGACCACCGCTATCAGTTGCGTCGATCAGCTCAGCCGGCTGCTCATTCGGGCGGCCTCCCGAGAGGAGCCCGAGCCGGGATTCTACGATCCTCCGGGCGTGCTGCGCGTCCACGTTCCATGGGTCGGCTTCGAGCAATTGCTCGATTCGGCTTTCGAGCAGATTCGCATGTATGCAAAGAACGATGTTGCCGTCAGCCTGCGCCTCCTGCGGGCGCTGGGAGATATCGGCAGGAGCACCCGCGACGGCGAGATTCATCGCCTGCTGGCCGAACGCGCGAAGCGTGTTGTCGACGGCTGCGCCGAGCGCCTGGGCGAAGACGAGATGAAGGGAATTCGCGCCCGGCACGAGGCCGTGGGAGAAGTTTTCAGCTCGGGCGAACCATTCAGTTCCGCCCCTCCGGCAGATTGAACCGGTAGCCCACCCATGGCTCGGTGGTGATGAAAACGGGCGTGTCCGGATTTACTTCAATCTTCTTCCGCAGGCTGCGGATGAACACGCGCAGATAGTCCACCTGATCGCCATAGTCGGGCCCCCAGACCGCCTGCAGCAGTTCCCGGTGCGATACAGCCTGATTGGCGTGCTGGGTGAGATACCGCAGCAACTCCAGCTCTTTCGGGGTCAGGTGAGAAACCACGCCGCCGTTGTGCACGGTGCGCGCGACGAAATCGATCACCAGACGGCCGAGTTCCAGCCGGGCCGCCGGCGACTGGGCGGCAACCGGCACGCGCCGCAGCGCCGCGCGAATCCGCGCCAGAAGTTCGGGAGTGCTGAACGGCTTGGTCACAAAGTCGTCCGCGCCGGCGTCGAGCGCTTTGACTTTGTCTTCCTCCGAATTGCGCACGGTGAGCATGATGATGGCGATGTTCGTGTCCGCGCGGATCGCCTGGCAGGCGGACAGCCCGCCAATGCCCGGCATGTTGATGTCCAGCAGCACCAGATCGGGGCGGAATTCGCGGACCTTCTCCAGCGCCGCCTCGCCGCTGCGCGCATCGTCCACCTCGTACCCGGCGCTGGTGAGCGTGGTGCGCAGAATGCGGCGGATTTGCGGCTCGTCGTCCACCACCAATATGCGGCCCGCGCTCACTGGTCCTCTCCCTGCGCGCGCGCCGGCAGAGTCATCCGGAAAGTGGTCTCGCCGGGGCGGCTGGATACGGTCAGATCGCCGCCATGGGCCTGCACGATGCTGTGCGCGATGCTCAGTCCCAGACCGGAACCGGGAACCTGCTGCTTCACCGCGGAACTGCGGTAGAAACGCTCGAAGATGCGCGTCTGCTCGGCCAGCGGTATGCCCGCGCCGTGGTCGGTGATTTCCACGGTAGTCATGCCGTCGCCGTTGTGAATGTGCACGCGCACGGGAGTGTGCGGCGGGGAGTACTTAATGGCATTGTCCAGCACCTGTTTTACGGCAAGGCGCATCAGCCTCGGGTCGAGAGGCGTCTGCGGAAGCCCCGGTTCGGCGACGATCTCCACCGGCCGGTCTTCGATCTCGGTTTGCATGGACGCTACCACCTCGCGGATTGTCTCATCCACGCACGCGGCCTCCCGATGCACTTCGATGTGCGCGGTGTCGAGGCGCGCCATCTCCACGGCGTCGTCGATGAGCTCATGCAGCCGGCCGGCCTCCTCGTCGGCAATCCGCAGAAGCTCCGTCTTGTTCTCGGGAAGGTCGCCGGCGTTCGCCAGCAGAGAAGTGGTGGCCGCGCGAATGGACGTGAGCGGCGTCTTGAACTCATGCGCCATCGCGTCGATCAGCGTGGTCCGCAGTTGCTCGCTCTGCCGCGCGGCTTCCACCTGATGAGCGAGATCCTGCGCGCGCGCCCGCTCCAGCCCGATGGCCACCAGGTTGGCGACGCCCTGCAGCACCGCGTCGGACATGGCCACGCCCTGAAGACCGAGACTGGCGATCGGCTCCGAGCCCAGCCGTACCGCCGCGATCACGCGCCGGCGTTGGGGGTCGGAGAAGAACGTGCCATGCAGGGCGGCCTCGCGAAGCTGATCGTCCAGCCCTTCGAAATCCGCCGGCCCTTCGCGGTAAAACTCGCCGGCCCTGCGGTCGTAGAGCACCATGGCATTCAGTCCGAAGATCTCCGCCAGCTTACGGGCGAGCTGCCGCGGAAACGGCTGTTCCTCGCTGTCGATCAGCAGAATGGCCCGGCTGAACGTGTACAGCCGTTCCACGTCGTGCTGGTGCGCGATGGCTTCCGTGGCCCGCTGTTCCGCCCGGGCCGAAAGCCGGCTGGCGACGAGCGCGGTGGCCAGAAAGCTGAACAGGGCGATCCAGTTCTGCGGATCGGCGATGGTGAGCTTGCCGATAGGCGGCAGAAAGAAGAAGTTGAAAGCGAGGGTGGCGGCGATAGAGGCGAGCAGCGCCTCGGGGAAACCCCACGTACTGGCAATGGCCAGCACCAGCAGAAGGTACAACAGACCGGCGGTGGTGGGGTTCACGCGAACGACGCGGAACGCCGCGAAAGTAATGATCGCGACTCCCGCCAGAGACAGCAGCGATCGTATCGCCCGCTGAAACACCGATCTCATTGTCCGCCCGGCGCGCCCTCAAGCTACAGCTTTAAACTTCGCAGATATTTGCGAAATTCACCACCGAGATCGTGGCGGTTCAGCGCAAATTCAACCGTAGCCTCCAGAAATCCCAGTTTATCGCCGGCATCGTAGCGCTTTCCTTCAAATCTGTAGCCGTAGATCGGCCGATTGCGCAGAAGATGCTTGAGCGCATCGGTGAGCTGGATCTCGCCGCCGCTGCCCGGATCGATCGATTCGATGGAGCTGAAGATCTCCGGCGTCAGCACGTAGCGTCCGATGATCGCCAGATTCGACGGCGCCTCCGACGCCTTCGGCTTCTCCACAAGGTTACGAATGCGGAACAGGCGATCGCGCCCGCCGTTGTGGCTCACCGGCTCGGCGTCCACGGCCCCGTACGCGGAAATGGCGTCTCCCTCCACTTCCATCAGCGCGACCACCGATGCGCCGTAAAACTCGTACACGTCCAGCAACTGCCGGAGACAGGGAATCTCCGATTCGATCACATCGTCCGACAGAACCACGGCGAACGGTTCGTTTCCCACCAGCTCCTTGGCGCGAAGAACGGCATGCCCCAGCCCCAGCGCTTCCTTTTGCCGAATGTAGGCGACGTTGATCATGTCGGAAATGCCGTGCACGATGGCCAGCAGATCCTTCTTGCCTTTCGATTCCAGCGCCTGCTCGAGTTCGACGCTGACGTCGAAATGATCCTCGATGGAACTCTTGCCGCGGCCGGTCACGATCAGGATATTCTGAATGCCCGAGTGCAGCGCCTCCTCCACGCCGTACTGGATGAGCGGCTTGTCCACCAGCGGGAGCATTTCCTTCGGTTGCGCTTTGGTCGCCGGCAGGAATCGGGTGCCCAGCCCCGCGGCGGGAAACACCGCTTTCTTGACCTTGGGAATCATCGACCTTATTGTAACGGGCGCCACCCGCCGGCACAGGGCGGAGCCGCCTCCCGCACGAACTGAGCGACGTCGGGCGGGCCGCTCCGTTGTGCCGGCCTAACGAATGGCGTTCTCGAACTCGCTGAGCCAGTCCGGGCGCTTGAGCACTTCCCGTGGCCGGCTGCCGTCCGGCGGGCCGATGATTCCGTCGCGCTGCATCACATCCAGAATGCGCGCGGCGCGGCCGTAGCCAAGCCGCAACCGCCGCTGCAATATCGACGTCGAAGCCTTGCCCATCTCCAGCACCACCCGCACGGCTTCCTGATACATGGGGTCCTCGGGGCCGCCGATCTCCGCGCCGTCTTCATCCTGGCCGTCCGGCGAGGGCGGCGTGAGCAGGAACGTCGCGTCGTAGTCGGGCTCGGCCTGCGCCTTCCAGAATTCCACGACGCGATTGATCTCCGCTTCGGAAACGAAGGCTCCGTGCACGCGCACCAGCCGCGAGGATCCCGGCGGAAGGAAGAGCATGTCGCCCTTGCCGAGCAGATGTTCGGCGCCCATCACATCGAGCACGGTGCGCGAATCCACGCGCGTGGCCACGCGGAAGCTGATGCGCGACGGAAAATTCGCCTTGATAAGACCGGTGATCACATCGACGCTGGGCCGCTGCGTCGCCAGCACCAGGTGCATGCCGACCGCGCGCGCCATCTGCGCCAACCGCGTCACTGCCTCTTCCACGTTCCCGCGTTCCACCATCATCAGGTCGGCCAGCTCGTCGATGATAATCAGAACGTACGGCAGCGGCTTCAGCTCGTCCTCTTCGACGAGCGCGTCTTCCTCCGTAAACAGGTTGCGCGGCTGATTCTGCAGTTGGCGCACTTTCTTGTTGAATTGGTCGATATTACGCACACCCTGCGACGCCAGCAGCTTCAGCCGACGCTCCATCTCGAGCACGGCGTTTCTCAGCGCG
>Ga0326727_10009487_pt1 | contig 23921 bp, 22 predicted proteins | sample MB2enrmetagenome_FD_207643 | JGI IMG/M metagenome (GOLD analysis project Ga0326727, IMG submission 207643) | Lab enriched peat soil microbial communities from McLean, Ithaca, NY, United States - MB29MY | ecosystem: Environmental > Terrestrial > Soil > Wetlands > Peat | place: USA: New York... | reverse complement strand
CTGGCAGGCAAATGTTATCTGGCGCATCGCAATCTCCACCTACATACAATTTGATGCAGATGCAGCGCGTACGGATGACTTAATCAGAGCTTCCCTAAATAGCGAATCAATCCAATCTGTGCCCTAGGGTGCAAAGCGATCTCCAACTCATCGATAAGCACGAGCGTTCCATTATGGCAGTTGTCCAATTCTCGAAGTAGCTTCAGAACGCAAAGTTCACCAAGGCTGAAATTCTTCTCGGAAAAATATAGGATCTTTGTTTGTCCTAAAGGACGATCTATAAGTACAAATGCTGGATTCTTATTCCCAGTGGTAAGATTGATCGTTTTTAGCTCAGAGAATCTGCTCGTCTCGAATATAGAATTTGCCGCTTGGATGACAGTTTGTGGAGCAGGTTTAAGTTTAGCCGTCTTAAAGTCTTCCAGACGTGGGGTGATTCGTGCGGCTGTAGCCCCGACGTATAGCACATTAGGATAGCCGAATTTCTGAACCAGATTGCTGGATCGCCGGGGCCTTGGCACCCATCGTTCCCCCGCATACGCATAAGTCACAGATTCGTCGTTGAGTGCATAGGCAACTTGTGCCCCATTGAAGCTGTCTAGCCGATTAGATCGGAGAGAACTCAAAAAATGGATTTGGAATGCATTTGCATGACACAATCGCCTTAAACATGCGAGAAGAGTTGTTTTACCAGAACCATTCGAGTCTGCCAGAAGGTGAACCCCTGGATCAGGAATTTCGAAATCCAGACATTCGATACCCTTGAGCTTACGAATCTTGACCCACTTCGCCAAAAGAGCCTCCAAACAAAACATCAACTGAATACGTTAAAATTACTTTATAGAGATCATTTCTGAAACGTTAATGAACGACGAGTCTCTTGTACTACATCATTACCGTATTCCGCTCTGTCAGGGTCGTAGCGCATAGTCTGAATCAATTTGCCTATACAGCAGCGGGTTTCGGCACTGCGGATAGGGTACAACATTACTCCCCGTTAACGGCAGGTGGCCCGTTCATCCACTCCGCAGAATAGCTCTGAACCTTGAAGGGCTGTGCCCCGTTCATCGCGGTTTTATCGCGATGAGCGGGCGGGCACCCCAGGCCCGCGCCTGAGACCTGGGTTCGCAGAAATTCCTCGCACCTGCAGATTGATCCCGGTGTACGGCGGGTGGCCTCGGTCTCGACGCCCCAAAAACTACAGCGAGGGTGCCCCCGGTCCCTCGCTGTTGGGGACCGGGGAGACCACGAACCTCAACTGGCGAGATGACTCCCACGGTATAGCAGAATTAATCCCGGCAAACGCCCGTGCCGACACGATGGAACTTTCGCTTTCCGCCCATTCGCCGAGTACTCGCTTGAGCCTTCACTTGCCCACGCCCGACCAGACCCACCCCGGAAGCACCATCCCCGCCCGCCACGCGCAAACAGAATCGAATCGCGCGCAAATAACAGCCAAAACCGCGCAACTAAGGACGATTTAACGCCGTTTATCGCACTTTTGGTCCGCTTCCAGCCGGACGATGCGCCGTTTTTTCTCCCCCTTCAACTGGACTTATTGGCAGTTATTTTTTTGACGCACTCGTTTGTCGCCTTCTGTGGCGACGTTTTCCCAGGACTTTGTCGTCTTGCAGGCCTTGAAAATGCGGCGGATTGATCGGGCTTGCGCCCCAGGGCTAGGCGGTGTATCTTCCGGGTCATGCAATGGGCTACTCCGCAAGAACGGCGCAACCTCGGGCAGGCGCGGCGCAAGCAGGTGGGCCGGCTGCAACACGACGAACTGAAACCCAAGGCGCGCCAGACGCCCGCCCTCGAACTGCTGGCCCGCTCGATGCAGGGGCGCGTGCCGGCGCTCATCCGGATGAAGTACAAGCTCATGGCCGAGTCACCCTTCGGCTACTTTCGCGGCGCGGTGCCGGTGATGGCCGCCGACCTGGCCGTGCTGCCCTCGACCGGCATCGTGGCCCAGCTCTGCGGCGACGCGCATGTGCGCAACCTGGGCGCCTTTGCCGCGCCCGACGGACGGCTGGTCTTCGACATCAACGACTTCGACGAGACGATCCGGGGCCCCTTCGAGTGGGACCTGAAGCGCATGGCCGCATCCTTGGTTGTGGCCGGACGCGCCGCCGGGCACAAGGAAGCCTCGGCGCGCGAGGCCGTGGAAAAGTGCATTGAGCGCTACGCCACGCAGATGCGCGCCTTTGCCCGGATGCCGCTGATTGAAGTGGACCGCTTCCAGGTTCACCGGCTGGGCCAGGTTGCGCCCATCCACGAAGCCCTGCTGAAGGCCGAGCGCGCCACGCCGCTGCACACGCTGGAACAACTGACGGAGAGCGGCGCGCCGAAGGGCAAATTGGTTTCCAAGGCTTTTGATAAAGATGAAGCGCAGATCCTTCGGCTCGCCGCAGCCGCTGAGGATGACGGGGCGCGTGAATCGAACGGCTCTGGGACACATGAGTCGGCCCTGCCAGGCGCGCCGCGCCGCTTCAGGGAGCAGAAGCCGATGCTCACCCGCGTCACCGGACGGCAGGCAGATGCCGTCGTGGCCGCGCTGGGCACGTATCGCCAGATGCTGGAGCCGCAGCGGCAGCACCTTTTGTCCTTCTACCGGCCGGTGGATGTGGCTTTCAAGGTGGTCGGCACGGGCTCCGTGGGCCTGCGCGACTACTGCGTCTATCTGGAAGGCAACGGGCCGAACGATCCGCTGTTTCTGCAGATCAAGGAGGAGACAGCCTCCGGCTACGCCCATTACCTGCCCGACGCGCAACCGCCGCACCAGAACGGCCAGCGCGTGGCCGAGGGGCAGCACGCCATGCAGACGCAGTCCGACCCCTTCCTTGGCTGGACGCGTTTTGCCGGGCGCGATTACCTGGTCCGCCAACTGAACGACCACAAGGGTTCTATCGAGCTGGAAGACCTGGCCGGAAGCGGACTGGAGGCCTATGCGGAAATCTGCGGCGAGCTGCTGGCCCGCGGCCACGCCCGCTCCGGCGACCCGCAGATTCTTACCGGCTACATCGGCAGCGGCGAGGGTTTTGCCCAGGCGCTGGCCAGGTTCGGCTCCCTCTACGCCGACCAGACCGAGAAGGACTGGAAAGAGCTCTGCCGCTCCGGCAAGGCGGGCAAGAAAGCGTAGAGCGTTCATTGTTGCTTGAATCGCGGAGGAGCACCGACCCTTGAGGGCAGGGTCTGAGGAGGTCCCAGGTTCCGGAATCGAAACCTGGGACCGATACATGAATTATTTTGGCTGCGCCGCCAGCGCGTTCTCCGTCGTTACCGCAAAGAATGCGTGGCCAAAGACCGTCGGATGGTGCGTATCCCAGAAGTACGTATGGTCAGGATCGGCGCACACTGCGGTCGTAATGCATGGATCGGAAATGTCGGTGAAGCCGAAGTGCGTTGGATCCGTCTGTATCGAATTCATCAGGCTGAAGACATCCAGGCGAAGGATATGAAGGCCCGGAGTAAACTCCTCGAATTCAAGCAGCTTATCGATCTCCTTGTTCGTGGCAACGCTGGCCGCAGTAGCGAAAGCGACGTTTCCGGCCGCCGCGGGAAGCAATCCGACATTGAAGAGATTCGGAATCATGATGTCTCTTGCGCCGGCCCGCCGCAGCATCCGTTCGCTGTCAGCCAGACCCATCGCAATCTGGAATCCGAGCGCCTGAGGAGAGCCGCTCGTGGTGCCCAGAATGTCGTTGCCGCCACCCTCCAGGATGTAGAGCGCGTGGGGGTCCGCCTTGCCGTTATGCTGGCTCAGATAAAGTTCAACCTGTTGCGGGACGCTGGGAATGGTTCCACCCGGCATTGCCTGGGGGGCCGTGACCCACGCTCCGCCGAAGGCATAATTCGTTCCTCCCAACAGGGACGGCTTCATGGACACGCCCAGAAACCCGGCAATGTGGTCCAGCCAGATGGGCCCATTGGAGAAACGGCCGTTGTAATAGGGAGCGGCAGGCTCGGCGCCGCTCGTTGCCACAAAGATGTTGCCCACATCGCAATAGCTGTCGCCAAATACGTAGAGATTGTCATAGCTCGGCGTTGCGGCATTCATAGCCACCGGAGCCGCCACGAAAACAGTCAGAACCGTCAGAACCGATAGGATCTTTCGCATATGTTCTCCATTCTTCTGGTTGAGGGGGGAGTTGTTGAGCGGGAGGTCGCGGCTATCGGGAAGCGACGACAGGACAGCCCGCAGGCGAACTTACAAGACGCTTTTCGCGTCGCGAACATCCTACACCAGACTCCGAAGCGCGGGCTTCTACTTTTTGGGGTGCGCGGACAGGGAAAGCGGCGCGGCTCTTCCGCGCGGATCGGAGGGATGGCAGGCGCACTGGGAGCTGCGGCTCCTACCCGCCCGCTGTTACATCGACAGGGCTGCTTGCGAGAGGCTAGGATAAGGGGTTCCACAGGTGTATTTCCGTACGCAAACGTCCGCATTTACCCTGATCTGCACAAAGGAATCGAACAACATGAAGCGATTGATTTCTGCCGTTGCCGTGCTAGCCATCTCTTGTGGATTCAGTGCGTTGGCACAAACGCCGAACCCCGAAACCGGAAAGACGAAAGTGAACGACTGGTGGCACGCGGCGTATCAGACGCGGCCTCTGAACAGCCCGGACGGGAAGAAGCTGCCGCTGATCTCGGTCAAGGGCAACCGCTTCGTCGATCCCGACGGCAAGCCGGTTCTCTTCCGCGGCGTCAACATCGCCGACCCCGACAAGATTGAGAACCAGGGCCATTGGAACAAGAATCTCTTCGTCAAGGTGAAGGAAACGGGAGCCACTGTGGTGCGCATTCCCGTTCATCCGATCGCATGGCGCGCGCGCGGAACGGCGAATTACCTGGCGCTACTGGATCAGGCGGTGCAATGGTCCACAGAACTAGGCCTATATGTCGACATCGACTGGCACTCCATCGGCAATCTCAAGCAGGGCCTCTTTCAGGACCCCATGTATGAGACAAGCCTGCCGGAGACGCTCAATTTCTGGCGCGTGATGGCAGCCCACTTCAACGGCAATCACACGGTTGCGTTTTTCGAGCTGTTCAATGAGCCGACGCTCTACCGCGGCCAGTTGGGATCGATGTCGTGGGACGAGTGGCGCCAGATCAACGAGGACATGATCACGGTGATCCGCGGCTACGACCAGGAGACCATTCCGCTGGTGGCTGGCCTGGACTGGGCCTACGATCTGACTCCGCTGCGCATCAATCCAGTCCGGGCGGAGCGGATTGGATACGTTACGCACCCCTATCCCAACAAGAGGACGCAGCCGTGGCCGCCGAAGTGGGAAGAGGACTTCGGCTTTGCCGCCGACCAGTACCCGATTATTGCAACCGAGATCGGCTTCAGCTCCGATTACGGCCCGAAGGAAGAAAACACCAAGTACGCCAACGAAATTACGACTTACCTTGAATCGAGGGGAATCAGCTGGACGGTTTGGTGCTTCGATCCGGAATGGGGTCCGACGATGATCTCGTCTTGGGACACGTTCGAGCTGACCGGCGCGGGCAAGTTTTTCACCGATGAGATGCACAAGGAGCCGGCGCCTCTGGTTTCTGCCGGCAAGTAGGCCTACGCCGGGGGGAGTGCCGGATGGCGGCTCCCCCTCCGGCCCGGAAGCCCGGCTGGTTCGCGTGGCAGCACGAAAAGTGTTTACCATATAGATAGAGAAATGATGACAACGACAACTGGCAAAAGCATCCAGAGCACAGTAGTGGAGGGTTCTGTTCTATCGAAGGACGGCACGTCCATTGGATTTCTTCAGACAGGATGCGGCCCCGCACTGGTATTTGTGCATGGAAGCATCTCTGACCACCGCGACTGGAAGAAGATCGCTCGCATTCTCTCCCCGCACTATACCTGCATCCTGATGGACCGGCGCGGACGGGGTCGCAGCCGCAATATCACTTCCGAGTACACCATCCGGAAGGAGTACGAAGACATTGCCGCCGTTCTGAAGAGCGTTGGCCCGGAGGCCTGCCTGGTGGGCCATTCCTTTGGAGCGGCCTGCGCGCTGGGAGCGGCCACGCTGGCGACCGTGCGGCGGCTGGTGCTGTATGAGCCGCCCTATCCCTTCGGCAGGCCGGTGGCCGGGGCAAATCTGCTGCCCTTCAAGCAGGCGCTGGCCACGGGCGACCTGGATCTGGCGCTGGCCGTCGGCATGGAGAGGTTTATCGGCCTGTCCTCGTCGGTCGTGGCCGAGACCCGCTCTTCAAAGGCCTGGGCGCACATGCGCGGGATTGTGACGAGCTGGACCCGCGAACTGGAGGCGATGGACGCGCTGGGAAACGATCTTTCCGCCTTCCGCCAGTTCAAAACTCCCACCCTGTTGCTGCGAGGCAGCGAGAGCCCGGAGTGTCCCTTCCAGGGCACGACCCGCGCGCTGCAGCAGACACTGCCGAACGTGCAAGTCTCGACACTGGAGGGACAAGGCCACATGGCCATGCGCCTGGCTCCCGAGGCGGTCGCCGCGCGGATTGCGCAATTTGTGTCGGAATAGCGGGCTTCCGGGGACAGGCTGCTCGCCGTTTCTTGGGTGAGAAGGCACTGAAAACACAAGATGAACTCGCCGGCTTGCCGGCTGGCGTTGCCCATCTTTCAGGGCAGCTCCCCGATTTTGCTCGTAAGCGCCCGCGGTTTGCGCTACTATCCTTTGCGTCGGTTTCGGCATCATAGTACCAAGTGCCCCGGAACAAAATGGCTCGGGGTGAACCGACAAAGGAGGACTATGTTTGGCCCAAAGAAATGCGCGAATATGGCCTGCACCTGCCTTGCCCCCGAAAAGAAGAAATATTGCAGCGACCACTGCGAGGGCATGGGAAGCAAAATGGAGATCATGTGCCTCTGCGGCCACGCTGATTGCGGCGCGGCGGTAATTCAGCCGGGCACGGTACACGAACACGATTCGAGGCCCGAAGGGAATATCCCGCGCGGCCCCGCAGCCCGTCCCTGACGGGAGAAGGCTAGCTCGCCAGTAACGGGAAAGTTTCTCTCTTACTATGCCCAAGACACGAATGCCGCAGTTCCGGATTTCCGGAACTGCGGCATTCGTGTCTTGGGGTGAATCAAGGGCGGATACAGACTGCCTTGGGTACCCCCACCCCTATTCTGGAAGCAAACTCCTTGTTTTCCTGAGGTTATGGGCATGGTTGCGCTGTAAAATCTTGAAAACAATGAAGTTCCCTGCAAAATAGTCCATAATAAGGAGTTACGTTGGGTTTCAGCCTCTGCCGGAGGCTTTCGGCTGAAAGCGGGCATAAAGCGTTCTGGGATCATTATGCGACAAAGAGGAAAATAATCTGCAACCACCTGCGGCGGGTTAGCGGCCTTCGGCTGGAAGGTGCAGGCTTGAGGTCTCCCACCCTTGCGACAGAAAAAACTCGCGAGGATGGGGCACGGTACTTTATGGGCGGGTCAAGGGTAGGCATCCGCCTTCACGCTGCTCGGTCGAACCTTTTTATCCTGGGCCGCTTGCGCCGCGACGCGTGCCACAGATCGTACTGCTGCTGCAAGTCCAGCCACATCCCCGGCTCGGTCCCAAAAGCATCGGAGAGCCGCAGCGCCATGGACGCAGTAAAAGACGCGCGCCCATTCAACAGCCGCGAAAGCGTTGACCGGGCCACGCGCAGCCGCTTGGCCGCCACGCCAACCTGCATGTCGCCGAGATATTCCCGAAGAATCTCGCCCGGATGCGCCGGGTTATACATTGTCATAGCCATCTTCAACCTCCTCGCCGGTCAGTGGTAATCCTGGTAGTCCACGAGAATTGCATTTTCATTCTCGAATCGGAATGTCATGCGCCAGTTCCCGCTGACCTTGATCGACCAGTGGTCCGCAAGTATCCCCTTGAGCGGGTGCAAATCCCAACCTGGGACGTTCATCCGACTGGCGTTCTTGGCCGTATTCAGCAGCGTAAGCTGCCTGCGCAGCCTGGTGGCGTGGGTTGGCTGGATACCCGCCTTGCTCCCGGTCAGGTAGAACTTCTCCAGACCCGCGTGCCGGAACGACTCAATCATGTTTGCAGCGTAGCGCGTAGCGCCTCGCGCGTCAAGAGTTCAGGCCGTTTTTCTCGTTCCGGTCTTGCAGTTCTCGATTATCTGACCTGGGAAACTTTGAACGCCGGAGTTGGAGTGAACGAAAAGCGGCGGGTTGGGGTTCATCATCTCCCACATCTCATGATCGAGATGTGGACCACCCGCCATTTTTAGGCGAATCACGGGCGGTCGCTCGCCAACCGAATGTGGTAGTTTATAAACTACGGAAGTAGTAATGATCGAATTCAAACAGACCGAAACCTTCCGGAAGTGGCGCACTCGAATCAAGGACCAGAGGATTCGCGCGCTGATTGCTTCTCAGCTGGATCGCCTGGCCTATGGGAATGCTGGCGATGTCAGGCCGGTAGGACAAGGCATCAGCGAACTGCGGATCGACTACGGACCAGGCTTCCGCATTTACTTCCAAAAACGGGGAAGCACCATCATTATCCTGCTGTGCGGCGGAAACAAGAGCACGCAGGCGAAGGACATTCAAACAGCGAAGCGCCAGGCAGCGGAATGGAGCAAAGAAGATGGCCAAGAAAATCAAGCATGAGAGACTGACCAACTATGACCCGGCGGAGGACCTGGGATCGGACGAGGCGATTGCGGCCTTTATGGCGGAGGCGTTTCAAACCAACGACGCCGGCTATATCGCGCACGCTCTGGGCGTCGTGGCCCGCGCCAAGGGAATGACACAGATTGCCGGCCAGACAGGATTGTCCCGCGAGCAGCTCTATCGTTCTTTCAGCGCAAAAGGAAATCCGACTCTGAAGACGACGCTGGCAGTTATGGACGCCCTTGGCGTCAAGCTGACTGCAAAGGTTCGTACTGCGGCGTGACCACCTGCGGTGCGGCCAGCCACCTGCGGTGGGGCCAGCGGCTCGCTATTCGCTCGCATGGAGGTCGTGGCATCCCACCCTTGCGACGGAGAAAAGTCGCAAGGATGGGGCACCCAGGCTTGATGGGCGGGTCAAGGGTGGGCCACTTACCGAAAGAAAAAACTCGCTTCCATCCCCGGTCCCCAACGGCGAGGGACCGGGGGCACCCTGACTTCCTGCTTGAGGTGGTGAAATGATACTCGAGTAAACTGAGAAGCGTCAGGGCACGACTTCAGTCGTGCCGCAGATGATTATAAGAGTGGAGGGCTTTAGCCCCTGCAATGTCGATGCCTTCACGACCTTCGGACCCATCAAACGCCTCCTATTGCGCGCGGATTTTCTTTGTAACAACGCGAACAGCAGGCGGAAGGTCACTCTTCCAGACGGATCGGATGGCGGGCCTGTTTATGGAAGTTCTTCGAAGCTATATGCACTCCGGAAAAATCACGGTTCACGACTTCGTGATTATGCCGAATCATGTCCACATTCTGATGACCGTTCCGTGCGAGACGAGCATTGAAAAGGCAATGCAGTTGATTAAAGGCAGTTTTTCCTTTCGCGCCGGAAAGGAGCTTGGTTTTCACGGCGAGATATGGCAGCGCGGGTACTCGGATGAGCAGGTCCTTGATGAACGGAGCTTTCAACAGCATCGCGAGTATATAGGCAACAATCCGGTGAAAGCGGGTCTTGCGAGCAGGCCGGAGGAGTATCCGTTTGGAACGGCGTACTTGAAGAAGCAAAAGAGCGCAGGGGCTAAAGCCCGGGGTCTATTGGGGGCGTCTATCGGCACGACTCCCACCCCATCGACGAGGACCTATCGATCGGGACCCCGGTGAAGTCGTGCCCTGACGCTTCTTGGCTTGTAATTGAGTTTTTCCGGCGACCGTCAGGAATACGAAAAACTACCCATCCACGTTCATCGTCTCCCAGGTCTCGATGCTTTGAGACCTGGGAGAGCACGGACCCTGTGCGAGCGGATAGCGAGCGATTGGCCGCACCGCAGGTGCTATTCTTCCTCTTCGTCCACGGGCCGCTTGGCGTTGGCGAGGATCTTTTCCGCGACTAACTGGGGGACGATGTCGTAGTGGTCGACTTCCATGCGGTAACTGCCTTTGCCTTGAGTCATGGAAGTTAGCTGGGTTCCATAAGTCAGCATTTCGGCCATGGGAACCTGGGCGTTGATGATGGTTGTCCGGCCTTTGGAGTCCATTCCGCCGACGCGGCCACGCCGCGAGTTGAGGTCGCCCATGAGAGCGCCGGCAAACTCGTCGGGAGCTTCGATTTCGACCTTCATGATGGGCTCAAGGAGGCAGGGCTTGCAGAGCTCCATGGCCTTTTTGAAGGCGAGGCGGCCAGCGGTCTTGAAGCTCATTTCGTTCGAGTCCACCTCATGGTAGCTGCCGTCGTAGACGGTGGCCTTGAAGTCGACGACCGGATAGCCGGCCAGATAGCCGCGCGCGGCCGACTCGACGATGCCCTTTTCGATGGCGGGGATGAAGCCCTTGGGGATGGCGCCGCCAAAGACCTCATTGCCAAACTCGAAGCCGCCGCCGCGGGGCAGGGGCTCCATGCGGATTTTGCAGTCGCCGAACTGGCCGTGGCCGCCGGACTGCTTCTTGTGGCGGCCCTGGGCCTCGGCCTTGCCGCGAATAGTCTCGAGGTAGGGCACCTTGGGCGATTTGAGGGTGACTTCCGCGTGGTAGCGCTTTTTGAGGCGGCTGACGATGGCTTCGATGTGCGGCTGGCCGGCGCCGGCGATGAGAAATTCGTTGGTCTGCGGGTCGCGATAGAAGCGGATGAGCAGGTCCTCTTCCATGAGCTTGTGAATGGCCGGGGCGAGCTTGTCTTCGTCGGCGCGGGTCTTGGGCTCGATGGCGTAGGTCATGGCCGGCTCGGGCACGGGGTAGAGATCGATTTGGATTTCGCCGCCCTTCTGGCCCAGGGTGTTGCCGGTGAAGGTGTCGCGCAGCTTGGCCACGGCGCCCAGGTCGCCGGCGTGCAGCTCGGGAACCTCGACGGCCTTGTGGCCCTGCATGACGGAAAGGTGAGCCAGGCGCTCCTGGCCGCGGCGGGTGTAATTTTCGACCGTAGCGTCGTTTTTGACTACGCCGCTGATGACCTTGAAGAAGCTGATGCGGCCGGCAAAGGGATCGGACATGGTCTTGAAGACAAGCATCGCCATGGGCTCGCTGTCGGCGACCTTGCGCAGGGATTCTCCGGCATCGGCCTGCTCGCCAGCGTTGGGCCTCACGGCATCGATCTTCGGGATGTGCGTGACGAAGGGCTCGCGCTCGGTGGGCGCGGGGGCATAGGTCTTGATGAAGTCGAGCAGGCGGTCGGTGGTCATGTTGGCCAGGCCGCTGGTGAAGAGAATCGGGAAGATGCGTCCCTCGTCGACGGCTTCATGCAGCGCGGCGATCAGATGCTCCAGGGGGATGGTGCCCTTGTCGAAGTACTCCTCCATCAGGTCGTCCTTGCCCTCGGCCACCAATTCGACCAGCGCCTCGTGGCGGGTCTTGACGTCGGCAGCCAGGCTGGCGGGAATCTCGGTGGAGATCTTGGCGCGGCCATCGCCGCCGACGGCGTAAGTGCAGGCCTCCATGGTCACCAGGTCCACTACGCCGTGAAAGCCCTCGGCATCGGAGATGGGAAGCTGGATGGGCAGGCAGCCGCGGCCCCAGCGTTCGGCCAGGTCGTCGACCATGGCGCTGAGCCCTTCTTTTCCGCCGGCCTTGGGGTGGTCCATCTGGTTGACCACGACGATGCGGGGGAGCTTGGCTTCTTCGGCATATCTCCAAACGCGCTCGGTCACCGGCTCGGCGCCATTCTGGGCGTTCACGAGCACGACCGCCATTTCCACGGGCAACAGGGCCGCGCGGGCCTCGTGGCTGAACATGTGAAAGCCGGGAGTGTCGATAAAGTTGATTTTCACGCCCTGCCACTCGGCAAAGGCGACCGCGTTCTGCATGGTTGCGCCGCGGGCTACTTCTTCCTCGTCATAGGCGGTTACAGCCGTGCCGTCTTCCACACGGCCCTGGGTTGGGGTCATTTTCGAGGCATGCAGCAGAGCGGCGATCAGAGTGGTCTTGCCACTATGCGCATGCCCCACTACAGCTACGTTGCGGATCTCACTTCCCTGGTACGTTTTCATGGCGTTTCTCCTTGGAATTGCTGAGTTGCCCCCCTGGGGCGGAATGGGTTTGGACAGAAGTATGCGCGTGGGGAATTACGAAGGTTTCCCGGCTGAGTTTCCGGGAGCAAAAGCTTGATTTTGCGAGATATGCGCGACACAAGGAAACCGCAGGAACGCCGTTGGAGGCGTTCAGGTGGCCGGATTTCTGGGCCACATGTCCCGGTCTGCCGTCTTCCTCATCCATCTGGAGGGTCTCGGGCCGGCGCTGTGCGAATGAATTGGGGGTGTATCCGCCAAGCGTCTGTTACTAAGAACCGGATGCTATCACAGGCGGAGTGTGAACGTCATGTGACTGGGCGCACCACCTGCGATGGGGCCAACTGCCTGCGTCGCGGCGCAAGCACCTGCGGTGCGGCCAACCGCCTTCGGCGCGTAGCAAAGTGGCGCGGCTCAGGCCCTATCGGCGAAAATCGCTTCTGCCATGGAAAAACTTTCTCGACGCTGTTTTCTGCAGATACTCTCCGCCGCCACACTTTCCGCCGCCGCCGCGCCCTCGCTGGCCAAACCCCTGTATGCCGCGCCGGGAGGCCGAAGAGTCTTCGTCGGCTCCAACACGCCAGACGGCATTCTGGCCTACGACTGGGAGCCGGCCACAGGCGAGCTTGCGCCAGTTGGCGTGGCCGCCCGGCTGGCCAATGTGGACTGGATCACCTATTCGCCTAAACGCGAATTTCTCTACGCCGCCTCGGAGGTGGACAGCTTCAACGGCAGGCCGACCGGAGCGGTTGCCAGCTTCAGCGTGGAGGACGGCAAGCTGCAGCCGGTTTCGGCGCAGAACTCGGCTAGCACCGGCACTTGCCACGTGGCTCTGGATCCTACGGGACGCGTGCTGCTGGCGGCTGATTATGGCGGCGGCAGCGCATCCAGTTTTCTGGTGACCAAAGGCAGGCTGAGCCCCGCAGTCTGGAGCGAGCACTACACCGGCCACGGCCCCAACAAGGACCGCCAGCAGAGCGCGCACGCGCACTTTGCCTCCTTCTCGCCCGACAACCAATTCGCTTACATCAACGACCTGGGGCTGGATTGCATCCATATCTACCGGCTGAACTCGGCCACGGCTATGCTCACGCCCGCCGGGAGTTACCACGCCGGGCCCGGTGCCGGCCCTCGCACGCTGCACTTCCACATCAACGGCCACACGGCATACTCAATCAATGAACTGGACTCGACGGTGGACGTGCTGGAGTGGTCGAAGGCCGATGGCAAGCTGGCGCTGGTGACACGCATCGAGTTGCTGCCCGCCGGTTACACGGGCGACACGCACGCCTGCGACACGGTGATTTCAAAGGATGGCAAGTCGGTTTACTTTGCCAATCGCGGCAATAACTCCATCTACCTATTTCATGCCGATGAGAAGAGCGGCGCGCTGACGGCTGGCGGACGCTTCGACTGTGGAGGCAAGACGCCGCGCAACTTTGTGCTGGACCCCACGGAACGCTGGATGCTGGTGGCCAACCAGGACTCGAACCAAATCAGCGTCTTCCGGCGGAACGCTGTGACCGGAGAACTGGCCCAAAAGGGCAAGAGCTTCGCGGCTGCCGCGCCGATGTGCATTCTGTTTGAGTGAAAGAAACAGGGAATAGGGAACAGGGAACAGACCGAAAAGCATCGGCTTGTTTCCCACCCTTTCCGCAGAAAAAAGCGGAAAGAATGGGGCACGGAAGTTGGTCTGTTGCTCTGGCTTTCTGCTTCCAGTTGTTTCAGCGTCAAGCGCCTATCAGAACCGGGGCTTCCGCTTCGGCGATCTCCTCGGGCGGCACCTCGGCCACCGGCACATGGGCCAGTTCCCAGAGAGAGCGGTCCTTCAGAAGCCGCGAAACCAGCGCCGTGTGCATGGCGTGACCGGCGCGCTCAGCCACGACGTGTCCCTCGATGCGGCGGCCGGCCAAAGCCAGGTCGCCAATCAGATCGAGAATCTTGTGGCGCACATACTCGTCGGGAAAACGGAGCGGGCCGTTCTCCGGGCCCTCTGCGGTCAGAATAAGGGTGCTCTCCGGGCTTGCGCCGCGGATCAGGCCCATGTCGCGCAGTTTGATCTCGTCGGCCTTGTAGCCGAAGGTGCGCGCCGGGGCGATGGTCTTGCCGTAGGTCTCGGCCGCGAGGTCGACACAGGCGGTCTGAAAGCCGATGGGCGCAGGAAAATCGATGGTGTAGCGGATGCTGTAGCCGGAGCCTGGATAAACGCCGATGAACTTGTTCCCCTCGCGCACCTCGACCGGGCGCAACACGCGGACAGTCTCGCGGCGCCGGCGCTGAGCGCGGATGCCCACGCTCTGGAAGGCCTGCACGTACGGCAGGGCGCTTCCGTCCAGGATGGGCAATTCCAGGTTGTCCAGTTCGGCAATCACATTGTCGACCCCCATGCCGACCAGCGCCGAAAGCAGATGCTCGGTGGTCGAGATCAGAACGCCTTGCCGCATGAGACTGGTGGCATAGCTGACTTTGGCCACATTGCGGCCGACAGCGGAAATCTCGAAGTTGTCGAGATCGGTTCGGCGGAAGACGATGCCCGACCCGGCCGGAGCGGGCAGCAGGCGCAAGGTCACCGGCGCGCCAGAGTGCAAACCAACCCCGCTGAACTCCAGAGGCGCGGCAATCGTCTGTTCCAAATGCGCGGGATTAGGCAAGAATTCCTTCTTCGACGGCAAGAGAACGCCGTGTGCAATCGTTAGATTAGACGCGATGGGCTATCTCTGCACTGTGGCATTTTTGCCACACTTTGCGCCAATCAGGACACCGGGCAGGCCCGAATGCCGCTTCCCATCGCTGCGCCAGAGCCATTCCCGCGTGGTCGCGAGACAGCGTTGACGGGAAGGATGAGATTTGTTTTCACTATGGGACCAAAGGCTTTACGGAAAACGGAAGGTGTTGAAGCACCTGTTTTCTGATCGCGCTAAGGGCTGCGTTGCGGAGCGGATGCAGGAATACAGGAGCATTTGATACACTCCCCTCAAGAAACATCTGGAGTTAGATAAAACCATGAAACGCAATGTCCTGATTCTTTTGTTGGCGGCCGGCACGATGGCCGCGAACGCCCAAGCCCCTGCGACACCCGCAGCCAAGCCAGCCACGACAACCGCCAAGCCTGCAACTGCTGGCGCAGCCAAACCAGCGGCAACCGCTGCCAAGCTGCCTTACGGGGTTCCGGCTCCTGGAATTCCCGCAGTCAAGACGCCGAAGAAGATCCTCTTCACGGCCACCTTGCGCTACCAAGACATCAAGATCGGCACCGGCGCCCTGGCCGAACCCAACAAGATGTACAAGGTTCACTACACGGGCTGGCTGGCCGCGGACGGGCACAAGTTCGACTCATCCTATGACCATCCCCGTCCTCCGCTGAAGGACAAGGACGGCAAACCAGTGATGGGTCCCGACGGGAAGCCCCAGCAAGGCGAAGCGCAGCCCATCCAGTTTCCGCAGGGCTTCGGCCGCGTGATTCCCGGCTGGGATCAGGGCTTTGAAGGCATGAGGATTGGCGGCCAGCGCCGCCTTTTCATCCCCTGGCGGCTGGCTTACGGCGAAAAGGGACGTCCGGGTCCCGACGCCGCCCACCCCGGAATTCCGGAGAAGGCCGACCTGATCTTCGACATCGAGCTGGTTGACGTGACCGACTTGCCCAAGCCGCCGACACGTCCCATGATGGCGCCCGGTGGCCGTCCGATGCCCAGCGGCGCTCAGTTCGTCAAGCCTGCAACACAGGCCAAGCCCGGAACGGCAGCCACTCCGGCCGCAGCAGCTACACCCGCAGCTCCCAGCGCGGCTCCGGCAACCACCCCGGCAGCAACAGCAGCTCCGGCTGCTCCTGTTCCGGCACCTGCACCGGCGGCGCCAGCAGCGCCACAGTCCAAGTAACGCAGCGCTTTTCCAAGGGCCTTCCGGCCCGGCGGCCATTTCCTTTCAAGGAGATGGCCGCCGGGCCGGGAGGCTTCTTTGTTTTTTGCACAGATTCCGCGATCGTCTTCAGGCAACGCTGGCAGGAAGTTCCGGCGTGGCCGCCAAAAGCTGCCGCGTGTAGGCCTCTCGCGGATTGGCGCAGAGGACCACGGCCTCGCCGGTTTCCACCAGCCTTCCCCGCTCCATCACTGCGATTCGCGTCGAGAGATAGCGCACCAGCGGCATGGCGTGCGAAATGAACAGGTAGGTCAGCCCGTACTCGGTCTGCAACTGCCTGAGCAGATTCACAATCTGCGCCCCCACGCTTACATCCAGGGCCGAAACCGGCTCATCCAGAATCAGCAGCTTGGGCCTCAGCGCCAGCGCGCGGGCAATATTGATGCGCTGCCGCTGGCCGCCGCTGAACTCGTGCGGATAGCGGTTGAGCGCAGACTCGTCCAGGCCCACCTCTTTGAGGAGCGCGGCGGCGCGAGTGCGCAATTCAGCCTTCCCACCCTTGCGCCAGAAAGAAGGCGCATTATTCTCGCTGCCAGTCGGCGCCGGAAGATCAGCCGCACCGCAGGTGCCGCCATGAATCGCCCACGGCTCGGTCACGATATCCAGCACCTTCATGCGCGGATTCAGCGCGCCATAGGGGTCCTGGAAGACGGGCTGCATTTGGCGGCGCAGGCGGTGCAGCTGGGCGCGCGAGGCCTGAGCCACATCGATGCCGTCTACGCGCACGGCGCCCCGGCTGGGCCTGGTCAGCCCCAGAATCATGCGGGCCACCGTTGTTTTGCCGGAGCCCGACTCGCCCACAAGGCCCAGCGTCTCTCCGGCCTCGATGGAGAGCGAAACATCCTCGACGACGGTGTGCTGCTCGGTGCGCATCCCCACCCGCCGCGGATAGCTCTTCCAGACTGCATCGACTTCAACCAGCGCCATGCCCAAATGGTAAATGCACCGGGGCAGGCGGCCGCTCCCCCCTCGGCCGAAAGCCGAAAACTCGCCCCTGTCGCTTCCTATTCAACGCCGCAGCCGATCTCCGGGCCGCAGCCAGCGACAATTTGAGAGATTCGCTTGCCGCGAGCCTAGTGTGGGCAATAGAATTTAGTTTCATGTTCTAAGAAAAGGTTTACCTCAGCTGTCTGCGAGGTAGTTCCGGGTGTACGGGCTCGCTGGTCTGAGCCGGGCAACGATCAATCATGCGCTTTCTGGCGTGGCTTCGTGGAATGGCTGTGTTTTCAAGCCGGAATTCCTCAAGCTCATTTTCGGATCGCCCGTCGCGGCTCGGTGCAGCCAACCGTGGGCAACCCAAAGGCAACGACCGGGAGACCGGGCTGGTAGCGATAAAATTCAGTAGCGTTCGAGGTTGGAAATCGTGATCGCAAACGGTATGAGTTTTCTTGGAGCGCCAGCTTTGCCAAGCTGTCTTGCGCTCGGCGTCCCTTCACTGGCACATTTGAGTCTGCTGGACATGGCCGTAATCGCCATCTACTTCGTGATGGTGATCTGGATCGGCTTTTACCTGAAGAGCAAGGCCAACACCAGCGAAGAGTTTTTCATGGCCGGTCGCGAAATGACCGCATGGATTGCTGGTTTGAGCTTTGTTTCGGCCAACCTCGGCTCGTTGGAGCTGATGGGCTGGGCGGGTTCGGCCTACCAGTACGGCATTCTTGCGGCGCACTGGTACTGGGTGGGCGCCATCCCCGCCATGCTCTTCCTGGGCATGGTGATGATGCCCTTCTACTACGTTTGCAAGACGCACTCCGTGCCTGGATACCTGAAGCTGCGTTACGGCGAGGGCGCGCGCACGGTGGCCGCCTTCTCGTTCGCCTTCATGACCGTTCTGATGAGCGGCGTGAACATGTTCGCCATGGCGGAAGTGATGAAGGTCGTGCTGGGCTGGGACATGAACTTCTCGATCATTGTCTCTTCGCTGGCCGTGGCCGCGTATGTGGCTCTGGGCGGCTTGCGCTCGGCTATCTTCAATGAGGTTTTGCAGTTTGTTCTGATTTGGGGCGGCGCGCTGCTGGTGCCGATTCTGGGCCTGATCGAGGCCGGCGGATGGAATGGCTTCAAAGCCAAGCTCGCGCACAATATCGCCGCCAACATGACTCCAGCCGGCGACTATACGCATATGTGGCGCAGCATGGGCCACTTTGCCGATAATCCGATGGGGATTCACTGGACCGGCATTGTCTTCGGCCTCGGCTTCGCCATCAGTTTCGGCTACTGGACCACGGATTTTCTGGTTGTGCAGCGCGTGCTGGCCGCCAAGAACCTGCGCGCGGCGCGCATGGCTCCGGTGATCGGTTCGTTCTTCAAAATGGCTGTTCCCTTCATCGTGATTCTTCCCGGCCTGCTGGGCCTGGTGGTGCTGCAAAACGCCGACGGCAGCCTGATGCATCTGGTAGGCGAGAACATAGTCAAGGCCAGCCCGAGCGCAGGCCTGCACAGTTACAACGAAGTGCTGCCGCTGATGATGGTGCGCTACCTGGGGCCTGGTTTGCTCGGCCTCGGCATTACCGCGCTGATTGCCGGCTTCATGAGCGGCATGGCGGGCAATGTCAGCGCCTTCTCCGCCATCTGGACCTACGACATCTATCAGCCGCTGATCAACAAGAAGGCGAACGACCAGCACTATGTCGCGGTGGGACGCATGGCCACGATTGGCGGCGTGATCATCTCGATCTTTGCGGCCTACTTGGTGATGCACGCGGCAGGCATCATGGATTACGTGCAGGCTCTGTTCAGCTTCTTCATTTCGCCGCTGCTGGGCGTGGTGCTGATGGGCATGTTCTGGAAGCGCGCCACCAAGTCGGGCGGATTCTGGGGCCTGCTGATTGGCACTCTGACCTCGGTCGGCCTGTGGGCCTGGGTCCACTTCTACCCCGCGGCGCTGCAATATGTGGCCCTTTCGTCCGATGCCAAGCCGATGGCCGAGGATATGTACCGCGCGCTGTGGTCGGTTTGCACTTCGATTCTGGTCACTTTCATCGTCAGCCTCTTCACCGAGCGGAAGACGATGGCTGAATTGAACGGCGTCGTCTACGGCGCCACCAAGCTGCCGGAGGAAGAGCCGGTGCCCTTTTACAAGAACGAGTGGTACTGGACGGCGATTGCGATTGTCGTCTTCCTCGCTCTCAACATCTACTTCTTCTAATGAGGCCGCATATGCAATCCAAGGAAATCTCGATCTGGTTTTTCATCGGCGTTATGCTCACCATCTACGGCACGATGATCGTTGGATATGGGCTATCGGAACTGGTGACCGGACACACGGCAAACGTGGTTCTGGCCAGCCTGCACGCCCCGATCTGGTGGGGTGGTTTCATGCTGGCGGCCGGCCTTTTCTACGCGTTGCGCTTTCGCCCGAGCCGCAACATCGATTGATGAATTCACGCTATTAAGGAGCAGAAAAAATGGCAGCACCAAAGAAGATGACATTTGGAGTAATCGTAGGAACTCGCGGCTTCTTCCCCGGCCATCTGGCCAAGACCGGCCGCGAAGAAATTATCTCTGTTCTGAAGGCTGCGGGAGCAGAGGCTATCGTGCTGAGCCCGGAGGAGTCCAGGCACGGCGCGGTGCAGACCTACGCTGAGTCGCAGCTTTGCGCCGATCTGTTCAAGAAGCACGCCGAAGAGATCGACGGCATCATCGTTACGTTGCCCAACTTCGGCGAGGAGCGCGGGATTGTGGACGCCATCCGCCTCTCCGGCCTGAAGGTCCCGGTGCTGGTGCAGGCCACGCCTGACCGCTCCGACGACATGACGATTGCCGACCGCCGCGACAGCTTCTGCGGCAAGACAAGCTGCTGCAACAACATGATGCAGTACGGCATTCAGTATTCGCTGACCACGCTGCACACCGAGAGCCTGACTTCGCCTGAGTTCAAGGCGGATCTGGAGTGGTTCTCGGCGGTTTGCCGCGTTGTGAAGGGACTGAAGAATCTGCGCATTGGAGCGATTGGCGCGCGTCCGGCGGCCTTCAACACGGTCCGCTTCTCCGAGCGCATCCTGGAAACCAATGGCATCTCGATTGAGCCCATTGATCTTTCGGAGATTCTGGGCCGCATCAACCGCATGAAGGACACGAACGACGCCGCGCAGGCAAAGCTGGCCGAAATCAAGAACTACGTCAGCACCAACGGAGTTACGCCCGAAGCGTTGCTGAAGATGGCCAAGCTGGGCGCAGTCATCGACGCCTGGATGAAGGAAACCGCCGTCAGCGTCACCACCGTGCAGTGCTGGAACTCGCTGGAAGAGAACTTCGGCGTAGTGCCCTGCACCCTGATGAGCATGATGAGCAGCGAGCTGATCTCCTCGGCCTGCGAAGTGGATGTCTGCGGCGCGATCAGCATGCACATGCTGGCCCTGGCCAGCCAGTCGCCCTCGGCGCTGCTGGACTGGAACAACAACTACGGCAGCGATCCCAACAAGTGCGTCTGCTTCCACTGCTCGAACCTTCCGAAGAGCTTCTTCGCCAAGGCCCCGACGATGGACTACCAGGCGATCATTGCCGGCACAGTGGGCAAGGACAACACCTTCGGCACCTGCGTGGGCCGCGTGAAGTCCGGCGTCATGAGCTATGCGCGCTTCTCCACCGATGACCGCCGCGGCGTGATTCGCGGCTACACCGGCGCGGGCAAGTTTACCGACGATCCGCTGGAAACCTTCGGCGGCGCGGGCGTGCTGGAGATTCCCAAGCTGCAGAAGCTGCTGAAATACATCTGCCGCGAGGGCTTCGAGCATCATGTAGCCGCCAACTTCAGCGACGTCTCCACTGCCGTCGATGAAGCCGCAACCCGCTATCTTGGATGGGAATCCTACTGCCACGAGAAAGCGGAAGAGTAGCACCTGCTGTGCGGCCAGTCGCTCGCTATCCGCTCGCACAGGGTTGCTGGCTTCCCAGGTTTCTGAATCATGCCGAGGTCCCCACGGACAAAGACTGTCCGTGGGGACCTCGAGCATTGGGGGGCCAGCATTGGTACAATTTCAAGGGTCAGAGACTAAATGGGAAAGTGACCCAGGAAGCTTCAACAGCCGGAAAGAGAGAACAGAAATGAGCCGATATGTCATTGGCATCGATGTAGGCACGGGCGGAACGCGGGCGGTTCTGGTCGACGAGAAGGGCGAGGTGCTCGCCTCGGCAACCGGGGAGCATGAGCAGTTTGCATCGCCCCGCAATGGATGGGCCGAGCAGGATCCACACGACTGGTGGAAGGCCTGCAAGCAGGCGCTCACGAAGCTCATCAAGGAAAACAACGTCTCCGCCGCTGAGATTGCCGCCGTCGGCCTGACCGGGCAGATGCACGGCGCTGTTCTGCTCGACGAGAAGGACGAAGTGCTTCGTCCCGCCCTGATCTGGTGCGATCAGCGGACGCAGGAAGAGTGCGACGAGCTGAACGAGACCATCGGGGCCAAGCGGCTTGTGGAGCTGACTTCGAATCCCGCTCTGACCAACTTCACGCTGACCAAGCTGATGTGGGTTCGCAAGCACGAGCCGGAGATCTGGAAGCGCTTCCGCTCGTTCCTTTTGCCCAAGGACTACATCCGGATGCGGATGACGGGTGTGCGGGCGACGGACGTGTCGGATGCCTCGGGCACGCTGCTGCTGGACGTGGCGCATCGCTGCTGGTCACAGGAGATGGTGAAGGCCACGCATCTGGATGCGAGCTGTCTGCCGCAGCTTTTTGAATCGCCCGAGATCACGGGCAAGATCACGGCAAGCGCGGCCCTGGAAACAGGCCTGGCCGAAGGCACACCGGTTGTGGCCGGCGCCGGCGATCAGGCTGCGGGCGCGATTGGCATGGGCATTGTGAAGGCCGGCGACGTGAGCGCCACGATTGGAACCTCCGGCGTTGTCTTTGCCGCGACCGACCAGCCGTTTCTGGATCCGCGCGGACGCCTGCACACCTTCTGTCATGCCATTCCCAACCGCTGGCATGTGATGGGCGTGACCCAGGCGGCGGGGCTTTCCTTCCGCTGGTTCCGCGACAATTTTGGAGCCCTTCCCGGCTCGACCGGCGATCCGTACGACAGCCTTACCAAGGAAGCCGCCGCGATTCCCGCGGGAGCCGACGGCGTTCTCTGGGCGCCTTACCTGATGGGAGAGCGCACGCCGCATCTCGACTCGGAAGTGCGCGGCGCGTTGATTGGCCTGGCTGCCAGTCATGGGCGCGGCCACATTATCCGAGCCATTCTGGAAGGCGTGACCTTCAGCCTGAAAGATTCGCTGACCATCTTTGCGGAGATCGGCGTGCCGGTCAACGACATTCGCCTGGGCGGCGGCGGGGCGATTTCGCCGCTATGGCGTCAGATTCAGGCTGACGTTTACGGCCAGCCTGTTTCGAAGCTTGCCGCCGAACAGGGCGGAGCGCACGGCGCGGCGATTCTGGCCGGAGTCGGCGCGGGCCTTTGGCCCTCGGTCGATGCCGCCTGCTCCAGCTTTGTGCATGTGGCATTGTCGGTCAAGCCGGACGCTGCTTCTTCAGCTACGCTGCAGAAGCAGTACGCCGTTTACCGGGCGATTTATCCAGCCCTCAAACAGATTCGGGAAGCAGTTTAGAGCATTATCACTGTTTCTGCAGGGTTGAATTCGTGGTTTCCCACCCTAGCCGCAAAAACAAAAACGCGGCGAGGGTGGGGCACCCATTCATTACGCCATCCGCGGAAGTGCTTTAGCCGGAGCGATTCAATTCCGGCAACAGAGTGGAGAAAAAATGAACCTATTACAGCAGGCTCGCGAAATGCGGGCCTCGCAGCCCGTTCAGGATGAAATCAAGCTCAAGAAGCAGCAACTCGTCGAGTTCATGGCGAAGCACAATCTGGCCGGCGTTCTGCTGAACAAGCATCAGAATGTTGCGTGGATCACGGCCGGCCAGGTGGACATGCGCGTCAACATCCCCTCCGAGGCAGGCGGCAGCGCCTCCGTCCTGGTGCGAAGCGACGGCAGCGGCTTTTACATCACGACGCACAACGAAGCGCCGCGGATGCACGATGAAGAGTTCGGCGAGCTGCCTTTTGAGCCGGTTGTCGTGCCCTGGAGCGATGGAAATTTCACCCGTGCGGCGCGTCATCTTTTGGCGGCAAACGGCCTTCTGGGAACCGACACATGTGACCAGGACACCGAGTTCATCGATATAGCCGAGTTGCGCTGCCAGTTGCACCCGACCGAGATCGAGCGCTATCGCCTGCTGGGCAGCATGACATCGAGCGTCGTCGAGGATGTGGTCCGGCATCTTGAGCCCGGCATGACGGAATACGAAATCAGCGCTATCACTTCTTCGCACCTCATTCAGAGAGGGATTCTTCCTTCCGTGCTGCTGATGGCGGTGGACGACCGGATTCTGAAGTACAAGCACGCGCTGCCGAGGGGCGCACGCCTGGAGCAGTTTGGAATGGTCAATCTGTGCACCCGCAAGTGGGGGCTGTGCATTTCCATGACGCGCTTTGTTCATTTTGGCCCCATGCCGCAGGCGCTTGCCGCGGGATTTGAAGCGGCGGCCAAGGTCAATGCCGCGCTGCTGCACGCGACGCGCGCCGGAGCCACGGCGAAGCAGCTGTACGAAGTCGGCAAGAACGCCTACGCCGCCGCGGGGTACCCCGGAGAAGAGCTGTTGCATCATATGGGCGGAGCCACCGGTTACGGCGAAAGAGAATGGGTTGCGACGCCGGAGGGAAAGGACGTCGTTGTGGACCGCCAGGCCTTCGCTTGGAATCCCTCGGTGCGAGGCGGCAAGGTGGAAGACACCGTCCTGTTGCAGAACGGCGCCATCGAGCTTCTGACCGAATCGACCAAGTTCCCGGAGGTTGTGAATGTGGTTGACGGCGTGAGCTATCGTTCTTCGGGCGTGCTGCTGCGGTAGCGAGGCACAAGGAACGGTGAAGCAAAAACAAGGCGGGCAGACTCTTCAGAGTCTGCCCGCCTTGTTT
>Ga0326727_10009485_pt1 | contig 23928 bp, 21 predicted proteins | sample MB2enrmetagenome_FD_207643 | JGI IMG/M metagenome (GOLD analysis project Ga0326727, IMG submission 207643) | Lab enriched peat soil microbial communities from McLean, Ithaca, NY, United States - MB29MY | ecosystem: Environmental > Terrestrial > Soil > Wetlands > Peat | place: USA: New York... | reverse complement strand
ACCAGGCCCACCTTGGCGGCATCGTCGTCGGCGCCGATCACGCGCCGCCCTAATTCCGCCAAACCTAATGCCGTGGGCAGCCCAATGTGCCCCAAACCTAAAACCGTGATCGTGGCTTCGTCGAGATTCGTCTCTTGCAAACTGGAATTGTCATTCATGGTTCATTTTCTGATACTAGTCGGCGGAGAAGCGCAGTGTCACGCAGAGAGTGTGCATCTCACTTGGTTAAGACGGAGTGCAGCGGCATCTGCAAGGGGGCTTGGACCCGTTCGTGCTGAACATCGAGTTGAGCAAAGATCGCGTCCATAATTCTGGCGGTCAGAAGAATTTCGCGGTACGGAATCGGCACCGGGGTGCTGTCAACAATGGATCGGTAAAAAGATTCGATGAGATATTTCATGCCGGCCTTCATGTGGAAATCCCGGGCCAGAAAAGTCCTCATGTTCGTGCCGAAATTTCCCAGATGTTGCCCCGCCATCATTATCGGCGGGAGGAACTTCTCGGCGTAGCTTGTGAACCTCGTGCCGCGAAGTTTGATGAGTGTCTCCTGATCCTGATCGAGAATCAGACCGTTCTTGGATCCATAGAGGCGGAACTGATGGAGCGAAGGCCGCATCTGCGAGGAGAAAGTAAAATAGGCGGTGGCGCCCTCCTCTTCGCGAATGATAACTCTCAGTTCGTCAATGATCTCGTTTTCACCCAGCCTTCGAAGAAACGGGCTTACGAACCCGCAGGCGATGACCTGCGGCGACTCGCTCGTGAGGAACTCTGCAATCCTGGCAATGCCGTGGCTGATAATATTGTGCAGCAGTTTTCCCGGCAAACGGCGGACCCAATGCCGCTTGTCGGCCAGCAGCACCCGCGCGTAGGCGGAACTTCCCATGTCATAGCAATAATAACTCTCCATATGGACCGGCCCGCCGCCCAAGAAGCCGCTTTGGACAAGGGTCCGCATCCGCCGCGCCGCATGCCGGAATTGATCATCGTGTCCAGCCGTCACCTTGAGCCCTTTTTCCGTGGCGAGGGCCATCAACCTTCGGGCATCGTCCTCGCAGAGGGCGAAGGGCTTCTCTACATAGACGTGACATCCCGATGCCAAACAAATCCTCGCAATCTCGAAATGGCTTTCCGGCGGCGTGGTTATGTGTACCACGTCCGGTCGGGCGCCGGCCAGGAGTCCCGTCAGGTCGTTGTAATGCTTCTTGATCGGAAACCTTTCGTAGAGCTGCCGCGCCATGAGGGGCTCCCGGTCACAGACGCCAACGATCTCGCACCCCTTGATCCTGCCGATTTGTTGGGCATGATCATCCGCGATCTTGCCGCAGCCCACAAGGGCGACCTTAAGCATGTTGTTTACCGTTGCGGCAGCTTTCAAAATAGCGCTTGAATGCCTCCGCGCTGGGTACCCTGGGAGTCCAACCCACCCGCGACTTCAGTTTTTCGTTGCTGTACCGGGTCTTCTTCCAGTTAGCGTGCCACCTTCGACGGTTGAATGCCGGCGGCAACTGTCCCTCTGACCATGCTGAATATCGCTCCCACAAATAGCATAAGATATAGCTTAAGAAATGAGGGACATAGATCGACCTGAACCACCGGACCTGCTGTTTGTACAAACGCAAGAACTCGCGACTGGAGGGCAGATCGTCGTCCACGACATTGAAAATCTCGCCGTCCGTTCCCCTCTTCAGTCCAACCAGCACAATTGCCTCCGCGCAGTTATCGACATAGGTGAAGGGTATGGCGTTTGATCCGCCCAGATGCAAAAACACCCCAAACGTCCCGATCCCCACGCGGCCGGTAATGCCTTCATTGCCCGGGCCATAAACATACCCGGGCCTGACGGTGACGCAGGGGATCCCAAATCTCTTGCTATACTCGGTGACGATTTCATCCTGTTTGACCTTGGCGAAGCAATAGGCTTCCCCCCGGAGGCCGGGCTGTGTTTCCACCGGACAAGACTCATCCAACACTCTCCCCCGCGGCTGTTTCGTGTTGGGATAAACCGCAAAAGAGCTGATGTTTACAAATCGCCTCAGGCATTGGTGCTGCATGCTTGCTTCCAGAAGATTCCGCGTGGTCACGACCGAGTTCAGGAAAACATCAGCAAAGGACTTTTCGCCCCGGCCCGCAGCCAGGTGGAAGATGACCGCCGCATCCTTCGTCGCTGCGTTGCAATCCTCGCGCGACAGAAGATTGCCTTCCACAACTTCCATTCGTGCGCCGTCGCCGCCGCATCCCTGGAGGGCTTCCACTTTCTTTGCTTCGCTGGAGGGCCTAACCATGCACCGCAGGTTACGGAATCCTCGTTCCCGCAAACTCCTAACGAGTCTGGATCCAATGAATCCCGTTGCTCCCGTTACCAGGATGAGATCATCCGGCCCGATTATAAATGCGTCGCGTTCCGCCTGCCCCATGATTCGGTCCTAGTCCGTGACGTACGGTTCCTTTATCGGATTTATGTCGAAACAGCCAAGGAGGATACCGAGATGATTAAAGAGTCTCGTCAATAGATACATGAATCGGTGCTGGCCCAAGACAAGGGCAAACGGGAGCGCGGCGGCATAAACAGGAATGGCGATGACAGATTTCGCAATATCGCGCGCTCCAAAGCTGGGATGGAGCACCGAGGTTGTTCCCCCCAACAAGGCTCTTCTCAGCATGAACCTGCGCGTCCAACGGATCGGGGGCTCAACCTCGTAGGCAACGGCCGCATCGCACCAGATGAAAGTGTGCCCTTTCTCGATCATTCTTCTAAAAAAGTCCTGGTCCTCTGCAATCCGGAACTCCGGCCGAAACGGAAGCTCGCCCAGGTCGAAGATTTCGCTTTTCAGTAGCATATTGCCCGTGCGCCCCTGCGTCCAGTCAATTACGAACCCCGTCGGGTAAGTCCGTCGTTCATAGAACTTGCCCTTTACCACCCACTCGGGCGCCTTTTCGTCAAAATGCGGCCTCACCGGTCCAAGCACGCCGTCCACGCCATATTCGTGGCAGGCCTTGAACAAAGTCAGCAGCCAGGACGAGGTAGGGAACTCGTCGTCGTCGATGAAGGCGATAAAGTCCCCGTGGGCGTTCTCGATGGCCTTATTCCGCGCCAGCGCAATGTTTTGCCGAGGCTCGACGCAGTAGGTAATGGGAATCGTCGCCCCCGTCGCGAAGTCTGCCACGATGGGCTGGGCAGATCGCAAGTGGTCGTTATCGGTGACCACAATCGAATACGTGAATAGCCCGCTAGTCTCCTGAGTGTCGAGCTCCTGCAATAAGCGCTTGAGAAGATGGGGCCGTTTGTAGGTGCAAGTGCAGACGCTGATGTGCTGGGTTGGGTTGTCCTCCGGGTCCGGCACTGGGCGTGATGGCATCCCCGGTGAAAGTGGGGCGTTTTGATTCATTTGCAGGCCTGGATTTTCAGTGAAGCTTTGGGCCGGAACCCGCTGAGCAGGGCTTTCAATCGGCGCATTTGCTCGCGTCTGATGAAAGCTACCATTTCCGGGGTAATCGGCCTCGCGGGGCGCCGCATGAGCGACCACACATAGCCGGACGCTAGCGCCAAGGCTCCGATGACGTAAGGTCTTTGAGTCATCTGATAAACCGTTCGGAACAACTCCCAAATGACGTTGTTCCCTGTCGCGTAGTCCTTGACGCCATATTTGAATTTGGACATAAGTACGCCGTGCTCGGCGGTCCCAAATCCCCGATGGTGCAACCCCATCTTCTCCGTAAAGGTCCTGGTTTTCCAGCCCTTCATCCTCGCGGAAACTACGGCGATGTAATCGATGCAGCCTCCCTTTACAGGCATATACCCACCGATCGCTTCGAAGCACTGTCGTCGAAACAGTTGGCAGGTGCCGGTCACGTGTTCGATGCTGACGAAGCGGTAGTCGTAGGTCTCATTGGAGGCGTCCGTAAACGCAGATCCTACCAGTCCCAGCGATGGATTCTCAACGAGCTTCCCCAGCAAGAAAGCGAAGTAGTCTGGGTCGTCAAACGAAACGTCACCGTCCAGGTTGCCGATCGCGCCGTATTCCAGAGCACTGACCCGCGCGTACCCGGCGTTGAAGGCCTGAACCTTTCCAGCGAAATGGCGTTCACGCCGCTCAGGCATGCGGAGAAGTTCAATCCAAGGGTGGTCTGCCGCATACTTGCGCACAATGTCGTCGGTGCCATCGGTTGACCCGTCGCTGACGATAATCCACTTAATCGGCAGGACGGTTTGCGCCACCACCGACCGGATCGTCAGCTCGATGAATTGAGCCTCATCGCGGACCGGCGTAATGAGGACATAGTTAGGAAGGGTCATTATGTCTATATTCGAATGGAAGCCCTTGAATCGTCGGGTTGCCGATCATCGCGAGGCGTATATGATTGATGGACAATTCATGGCAACTATGGTAAGGCCCGTGGTGTAGGCTCCTGATCCTTCAATTGCAGAAAGAGGCAAGCCAGGGCTTTGAACATGGTGCCCTGTCCCCAATGGAGCATCGGAATCCTAGCCATAATCAGCGGATATTGCCGATAGTAGAAGTAGCCGGTCGAATCCTGCATATTTCGAATCGTCCAGGCAGCTACCTTTTCGGCGATTTCAAGACATGCCGCGTCACGTTGGGAGAAAAGGACCAAGGTGTCGATGGATTGCGACGCACACTGAATATCCACGGGGTAGGTCCGCGTGTGGTAGTACTTGGGACGGCCCGAGGCTTCGAAGAAGTGTGTCTTATAGAACGCCAGGCCTGCATCGAGATTGGGAATAAACTGCCGCTCGCCGGTGGAGTTCAGGTAGATGTAGAGACTGTCGAGGTTGTAGCCGGTATGGAAATTGTCGATCCAATGGTATTTGGGTGCCTCTCCGTAATACCAGGACCCGTCGGGCAGTTGCCGCGAACAGCTATACTCCATCGCCGAACGCGCCACGCGCAGGTACTCCTTATTCCCATTGTACTTGGCGGTTCGAGCCAGAAGACCCGCACCCAGCATGTTGGAATTGTGGATGGAGCTCTGGACATGGGCAAGATAGCTCAGGCAATCGCCGCGAGCAGTCTTCTCCCGGGGCAACTCCATGATCCAGTTGCACGCACTCTCGGCAATCCCCAGAAACCACTTGTTTTGGGTGATCTCAAAAGCATCGAGGTATGCCTGCCCAATAAGGCTCGTCCATACGATGATAGGATCGTCTTTGGTGTACGACCCGCCACGTGAGGTATAGTCAAAATGGTTGCTCCAGCTATGATGACGAAAACGGGATACCTTGTGCTCGTCAAGCCACTCGATGCAGGCAATGGCCTTGTCGAGAAAACGCTGCTGGCCGGTTGCTTTGTAGAGCGTTAGGTAACCCCAAGCCATGTAACCCCGCCCTTTGGTGGAGTCCTTAGGTTTGACGCCCATAATGGGCCGAAGATTAATGGGGCATTGGCGTATCGTCTGTTGCAGAATACGCTCGCCGAGCTGGGTGCCAAAGGCCAGGGGGCGTGCCCAGGAGGAAAGGCCGTCAAAAGGCTCGTAGGCGCGGTACTCGTGATCCTCGACCCAGCCTTGCACCAGTTCGAGGGATCGCCAGATCTCATCGGCACTAATCGGATGAGAACTCTTGCTTGTCGCGACCGCGTTCACCCCGGCAATGGTACCTGTTGCCATCCCTTTGTCCCCCCTAAGAAGATCGGTGACCAGACCCGTCATGATCTGCCCTGAGCCGCTCCCTTGCTTCACCTACAGTGTTTCTTGTCAGCCTCCCTACCAGCAGATGCCCTCGTAGGCTGACAGACCCTCGGGCCGGCGGCCCTTTTCCAAGTTCACCAAGTCGACGACCTTCTTCTTCGCGCTCAGGTGCGCTTGAATGCATTCCTTCTTTGCGGCGCGATTGCCGATCACCACCACCTCGGCCATATCGACCACTTCTTTCAAATCCGGACAGAGAAGGGAGCCGATATGCGGAATTACTTCTTCAATGTATTGCCGGTTGGCCCCACCCAACTTTCCCATTGACACCTCGGGATCCCAGATCCTGATCTGGCAGCCCTCCCCCAGCAGCCGCTTCACCACTTGCACCAGTGGACTCTCTCGCAGGTCATCCGTCCCGGCCTTAAAGCTCAAACCCAGAACGCCGATCTGCTTGCAGCGAGTGTTCAATACAATTTCCACAGCCCGTTCGATGTGCTCCTGGTTGCTGGGTATTAAAGACCCCAACAAGGGAAGCCGCAAATCCAGTTCCTTGGCTTTGTAGTTGAGAGCCCGGACGTCCTTGGGCAGGCAGGAACCTCCAAAGGCAAAGCCCGGAGACATGTAGGCGGCAGAGACGTTGAGGCGCGTATCGGAGGTAAAGATCTCCGTCATAAATTGCGTATCCACTCCCAGGTGTTTCGCAAGGGTGCCCATCTCGTTGGCGAAACCCACCTTCACCGCGTGAAACGCATTGCTCGCGTACTTCACCATCTCGGCGACACGAATGGGAGTCTCGAAGATGGGGCTGGAGGCCCACGCGTAAAGCTCACGCAACGGCGCCAGGTGCTCGTGATTGGAGGCGCCCAAGATCGTATACGGAGGCTGGAAGAAATCCGCGACGGCGCTGCCCTCCCTGATGAACTCGGGGTTGTAAACTACCGCGAAGTCGACTCCCGCCGATTTCCCACTGGCAGCTTCGAGCCTGGGTATGACGATGGACTCGGTGGTTCCGGGCAGCAGGGTGCTGCGCACGACCACCCAATGAAAACGGTTGACTGATCGCAGCGCATGCCCCAATTGTTCGCTGACACTCTCGATGTGAGAAAGGTCAAGCTTGCCATTCCCCCGGCTGGGGGTGCCCACACACACAAAAGAGATCTCCGTCTCATCGATGGCAGACTGAACGTCCATGGTAGCGTGCAGGCGGCAAGCACGGTGAGAGGCCGCGATGAGTTCCGGCGTATCGGCTTCCACAATGGGACTTCGGCCCGAGCCAATCAGTTCCACCTTGAGAGCGTTCGTGTCCACGCCGACTACCCGGTGCCCTTTGTGTGCAAGGCACGAAGCCATTACCGTGCCGACGTATCCCAGTCCAAATATGCTGATAGACTGAAGAGCCGAACCCATGTCCATTCCTCCTATATCGGGCACTTCAAAACTGCTGCCCACCAACGCCACCCGTGGTGTTGTCGTGAGCGTTCATGGGGCAAAACAATGAGACGACACAGTGGTGGGAATCAACAAAAAACACCGAGAGGAGGTGATCCCTAGGGTAGTATCCGGGCCGGGAATCGCCGCTCTCGAACAGGCACGGCGGTAGGATAACCGTTCATCGCAACGCGGACTGGTTAACCTTGAGCTGCACCCCAAAGCATGGACCGATGGCGTTGCGCCATTATCTCAGGTCTGTAACGCCTTGTTATAGGCTCGAAGCAGCTTCTGTCTCTCGACATCCCAGTTCAGAACATTCTCAACGCGACTTCGGCCGCGGGCGCCGAGCTCTTTACGGAGGGCCTCCGAATTCAGAAGTCTTGTGATTTGCGCGCCGAAATCCTCCGGATCGTTGGGCCGAGCGTATAGGGAAGAGTCGCCGGCCGAGCGGCGTCCCTCGGTCAGGTCGAATTGCACGATGGGCAACCCATAGGCCATGTAGTGCATGATTTTGTTCATGGTCGATTTATCGTTTAAAGGGCCGTAAGGGTCAGGTGCGACGGCCACATCCGCCGTCGAGAGATACTCTTCCAGGTCCTCGTCCGAGATGTATCCGGTGAATTTAACTACGGAATCCAAACCCTTCTGGGAAACCATGACCTTCAGGCGAGGGACTTCACCTCCAGACCCAATTAAGACAAAGAAGGTATCACGGCGCTGATGCAGATGGACAATGGACTCAATGGATTGGAGAAACAGGTCAATTCCTTCCTGAGCATTCATGATGCCCAGATAAACCACCAAATGAGCCTTGCCATTCTTTAGTTGGGGCTTCGGGTTTCTCAGGCGAACCTTGCTCAGGTCAAGGGCGCCCCGCACCGTAAAGACACGCTCGGATGACATCCCACCGCGGCTCAATGCCACCTCGCGGTAGGATTCGTTGGTGGCGATCGATACGTCAGCAGCGTGAAAGGTCAGACGTTCAAGGAGGCACCCCACGCGGTAAAGCAGGCCGCGAGTACCAAACTTCGTCTCAATGAGTTCCGGGCTGAGGTCATGATGGTCGAATATAAAGCGCACGCCCAAGGGCTTCAAACACCATGCAATCAGAAAGATGGTGTCCGGGGGATTGCAAGCATGCAGAATGCGGAAGCGCCTGCGCCCGTACACTTTTAGCGCCAGGAGGAATTCCCAAAACAGCGCCCAAGAATACTCAAAAAGATATCCGAACGGCGTCTCCGCCTGCCACGACGGATGGCGGTGGATATCGATTCCCTCAATCGTCTCGCGGCTGGAGGTGTACCCCGGGCACTTGGGGCAAATTACCGAAACGTGATATCCGGCCTGGGTCAAGGCGCGTGCCTCTTGCCAGACGCGACGATCAGGAGGAACCGTGGCGTTTTCATCGATGATGCACACGCCGATCGGCACCGCCGGGGTCGGAGGTCCCGAATTCTGGGATGTTTCCGGCTCCGGTGCAATTACTTCGCCGACACAGCTAGCATTGGATTGATCCCCTGCATCCATCCCTCACCCTCCTTCTTGACTGCTAGCTCACGTTCGCGGCTACGGCGCGCAGGGCGGCTTCGGGCGCCGCAGTGGCTTCGAAAAACTCACAGGTCTTGGCTGCTACATGCCGCTGATCTTCGTGCCCGAGCTGCGGAAACATGGGAAGCGAGAGGATTTCGGAAGCGGCCTTCTCCGTTACCGGGAAACTCCCCTCGGCATAACCAAGATGCGCATAGGCCTTTTGCAAGTGCAGGGGGACCGGGTAGTGGATTCCCGTGCTCACACGGGTCCGGGCGAGATAGTCGCGAAGTTCATCACGCTTCTGGGTTTGCACCACGTAGAGGTGGTAGTTTGAGCGGGCCCAATCGGGCTCATAAGGGGTCATCAGGGCATCGCGCAGAGGCGCCAACAATTCATTATAGCGGGCGGCATTTTCCCGCCGCCGGGCATTCCATGAGGGGAGTTGCCGCAGCTTTACCGCTAACATCCCGGCTTGCATGGCGTCCAGCCGGCCATTGTACCCCTCCACGTCGTGGTAGTACTTTTGTGCCGAGCCGTGATCGCGCAACATGCGCACCTTACGCGCAATCTCTTCGTCGTGGGTGGTCACGGCGCCGCCTTCTCCGCAAGCCCCGAGGTTTTTTCCCGGGTAGAAACTGAACGCCGCTGCATTGCCCACGGACCCAGCCTTTTGCCAGCGATTTTCCTTGGCGGAATAATACTCGGAGCCGTGAGCCTGGCAAGCGTCCTCAATGACCTTCAATTCGTAACGCTCGGCCAACTCGCGGATGGAATCCATCGCCGCCATCTGTCCATACAGGTGCACGGGCACGACAGCCGTGACGGGCCTGTGGGTTTTCCGGCTGATGAGCTTGCCCTTCACCTGGTCCATTTCGCATTCAGATTCGAAGTACGAAAGCAGCTTGAAGGGATCCAGGTTATAGGTATACGGGTCAATATCGACGAATTCCGGGTACGCTCCGGCCTGCGAGATGGCTTCGGTGGTGGCGATAAAGGTGTTGGGGACGGTGACAACGCAGTCACCGGGCTTCACGCCCGCTGCCATGAGCGCGAACCTGAGCGCGTCCGTCCCACTATTCACTCCCACGCAGAAGGGCACATCACAGAACTTTGCGAATTCCCGTTCAAACTCTTCCACCATGGGCCCGCCGATGAACCCTGCGGTCCGCAAGGTCTTTTTCACCACCGCCACGAGTTCCTCTTCCAGCTCGACGTGGGGGGCGACCAGATCTACAAAGGGAATACCATTGGATTGGGTCATTCTCGCGTACTCCTCTCGGAAGTGATAAACCGCAAAACCCGACCGGGATTCCCGACTACGATGGCGCCGGGAGGAACATCTTTGGTAACGACGCTGCCCGCTCCCACCAGGGCCTTCTCCCCGATCACCACACGGGAAAGAATCGTTGATCCCGAACCGATGGAAGCCCCCTGCTTGACGACGGTGGTCTCGACTTTCCAGTCCGCTTCGGATTGCAGCTTGCCCTCTTCCGTGGTGGCGCGGGGATAGGTGTCGTTTATAAACGTAACCCCATGTCCGACGAACACGTTGTCCGCAATCGTCACGCCCTCACACACAAATGTGTGGCTGGAAATCTTGCAGTTGCGGCCGATCCGTGCGTTCTTCTGAATTTCCACGAAGGCGCCGATTTTGGTGCCCTCGCCAATTTCGCAACCATAGAGGTTGATGAACTTGGAGAGCTTGACGCCCTCTCCCAGCTTGACGTCCGGAGCTATGCATTGATATTCGTTCATAGCTGCACCAGTCTCCCTTGCTGCGATACGGATTGATCGGCCGCTTCGAGCATTTTCACAACCCTTAAGCCTGCCGCTCCGTCGCTGATGGGGGGCTTGTCGTTCAAGATGCAGTCCACGAAGTGGGTCGATTCGAGTTTTAACGCTTCCGACTGCTCGACTTTGGGGGACCACATGTCGCCCGACCGGTAGCTTACGAGCAGTTCATAAACGCCGTTGCGGTTGCTCACCTGCACGCCTTTGTCGTAGACCTTGAGTTTTTCGTCAGCGTCGAGGTCGTTCCAGACCAACATTTTCTTCTCGCCGCCCAGCAACGTCGTCCGGATCTTCACCGGGGAAAGCCAGTTCACGTTGATGTGGGCGATGACGTTGTCGGGGAAGTAGACCGTGATATAAGCCACGTCCTCGTGGGAGTTCAGGTGTTTGGCGCCCGTTGCCGATATGCCCTGGGGTTTGGCTTTGATGAGAAAGTCCATGATGGACAAATCGTGGGGAGCGAGATCCCAAAGAACATTCACATCGTGCTGGAACAATCCCAGATTCACCCGGGTGGAATCGTAGTAGTACAGCCGGCCCAGGACATCGTCGTCGACAAGCTGCCGGATTTTTCTGACGGCGCCGGTAAAAAGGAAGGTGTGATCCACCATGATCTTCAGGTGTTTCTTTTCCGCCAGTTCGATCAGCTCTTCGGCCTGGGCGGAGGTGGAGGTGAAAGGTTTCTCAACCAGAACGTGCTTGCCGTTTTCCAGCGCCTTCTTGGCAAGCTCAAAATGCGTCCACACCGGGGTGATTACCGCCACGGCGTCAATTTCGGCCGACTCGAGGAGCTGGCCGGGATCATTCGTGTGTTTCAGATTGGGGAAAGCATGTTGGGCGCGCTCGAGAGCACGCGGAGCCATATCGCAGATTGTCACAACCTTGCAATCATCCAGCCCCTGGAAATTCCGGACGATATTCGGACCCCAGTAGCCAAAGCCAATAACACCGATCCGAATCATAGTTCACCTCGGGACCTTGTGGCAGAATCCTCCACCCCCCAAACTGCGGCGGAGTGGCTACAACCCGGGCGCACCGGAATACGCTCACTGGTGGGCGACGGCAAACTCAGAGAGTAATGATTTAGGTGCGGGACCCTCCTGCTGCTGCAGGGGGGAGATGGTACGTCATGGAATTTGGGCAGTCTCAGTAGGCGCCTTCGCCGAAAAGGACGGCCTGGGGCGTTTTGAGCAAGATCTTCAGGTCCAGCCAGAATGACCATGACCGCGCATAGCGCAGATCCAGGCGCACCATGTCATCAAATGTCGTCTTGCTTCGCCCATACACCTGCCAGAGCCCGGTGATTCCCGGCTTGGCCTCCAGTACCCTGCGCCGATGCCATAAATCGTAAACATCGCACTCGTAGGGGATGGGAGGACGCGGTCCAACCAGGGACATCTCTCCGGTCAGCACGTTGATAAACTGCGGAAGTTCATCCAAGCTGGTCTTGCGCAGGAATTTCCCCACGCGCGTCACGCGCGGATCGTCAACGAGCTTGAAGACAGGAGATTGCCCGGCCTCAGATTTGTTGGAATGCGCCTTTCCGGAGATAAACCGTGTGACGTACTCTTTGTGAAGGTTCGAATTGCTGTGGACCTTCATGGTCCGGAACTTGAGAAATGTGAATTTCTTTCCGTATTGGCCCACCCGGGTCTGCCGGAAGAAAACCGGACCGGTGGAACTGAGTTTAATCAGAGCAGCGATCAGCGCAAACAGGGGGGCCAAGAGAATAAGCGCGATCAAACTGCACGCCATGTCGAACACTCTTTTTAGGACCAGACCCAGCCGGCGAAAGCCCTTCTCATCCCGCAAGTCCGGATAAAGATCCAAGCTGGCAGGGGGCCCCGGTTCCTTTTCATCCCACTCATCGGGAAAGACATGGAGGGTGATGTCGATGGAATCGATTTCTTCCGCACTCAGATTCTGGCGCAGCGCTGACACAACCCTCTCCAAGATTGCCCCCGGAAAGATGGTGGAGTCGGGTGACCCGACCTCGGTAAAGATGACACCAACGGTGGATTTCTCTCTGAACCAACCGGTGACGTCCGTCTCTCTGACCGCGTTGGACAAAGATGAGAGTATTCTTTGCAGGGTTCCCTGCCGCCGATCGGCCTGGAAGATATCTTCCCCCTCTAACAGCATGAGGAGGAAAGGCTTCCTTGAACGCTCCGTCCTCTTCTGCTCCAGGGAAAGGGTCCTTCGGAAGGATTCTTCCGGGACAATCTTGTAATGCCGTTTGCCCGAGGGGGCGGGGAGATGAGAAGGTTGAGTGACGTGTCTACGAGGTTGGGGTTTGTCACTCAATGCTAGGGAAATCATCGGGTTGCTACCAATACTCATGTGTTGGCTCCTTGCAATCTCAGCAAGCGGCACTGAGCGGTCGTTCGCTCCCGCGGTCGATCGGACTCCAGTTCTGGGCGCTGACTCGCTCAATCATGGACGCATCAATCTCCACCGCAACCGACTTCATCAACATTTCCACAGAAAGTACGAGCCGGAAGCTGTTCTTCTTGCGGAGAAGATATCCTTCAATTCCCTCAAGAGGGCCATAAGTGACCCTCACCCGATCCCCACATTGGAGGTAGGGATGAGGTTCAACGGCCAAGGGACTTTCGATCACACGCTTGACCGCCTCGATTTCAACTTCCGAGATAGGTTCGGGTGCCCCCGCAGTTCCTACGATGAAATGAACACCAGGAGTCATCATAATCTGCAGTTTGCGGTCGAGTCGGTCCCGTAAGAAGACATAGCCAGGATATAGGGGAAGAGACAGTTGCTTTTCCCTGTCCTTCCACTTGTGGACAGGCGAATAGAGAGGGAGAAAAACCTGGAATCCCTTTCCCATCAAAAGGCTGGCTACGGTCTTCTCGTGTTGGTGCCGGATGTAGAGTGCATACCATGCAGGCTCCATGATTGCTTCCCTTGTACCGGCCGCAAAAGGCATTGATGACATAAAGCTCCGCCCTGTGACTTACAGGAGACTTCTCCGTAAGCCGTCTTGCTCCTTTGGGGGGTGTAATGAAACTTCCAGACTGCCGTGGCCAGCAGGTCTACCTACTTGCGCCCTCGGCGCAATTCTCGCTCGACCGCGCTGAGGCCACGTTGAATCCAGCCCTTCCCGTCCGGGCTGCGTATTGCCAACCCCGCGGCTGCGGAAAGGGAACCGGACGCCACACACCTGCCGGGGTGACCGGCAGAGGAGAGCCATAGCCTCGGACATGAGGCGCTTGTCGTCGTTTTGGCAGGGTGGCTGTACCACCGTCGGCTCCAGATTGTGCGTATCCATTGGGTTGAGGCCCATCTACACCCACCCATGCTCGCAAACGATGGGCCAAACCCTTGTACTCAGTCACTTTTTCATTAACGTCTAATGGATTGATAAATAAGGCAGTTACATCCGCCCCAGGGCTCACGAAAGTCGCTGAATGGGGCATCGCCCTGAAAGCCCAGCAAACTTGCAAAGATTTGCAAACAGATGTGTACTTGATTTCGCCTCTCTGGCGGCAGGCGCGAGCGCCTTGGCGGCCAAGGGGCAATGAACCTGCCCCAAGACCTGCACCCCTCTGGGCTTGAGACGCGCCTCGGACTGCGGGTCCCTCCCCCAATAGGCTAGAAAAAAGGCGTACTGGGAGAGTCTCACCGGCCAGCGTGCCCAGTGGCGGATGAACAGCGTTGCGGACTGTTGCGGCAGCGCTCATACCTATGCGTCCTTGCCATTCCCTTTGGGGTGTTTACCCTTGCCGTAGTAATAATAGGAACCGTAGGTGTGCTCGGGCTCCACACGGTTGAGGATGACACCCAGAAGTTGATTCTTCGGAAACTCCCCGCAGGCTTTCTGCGTCAACTCCAAGGGCGTCGTCCCCGAATTGACCAGCATCATCACCCCATCACAGAACCCCGCAAGCAATCGGGCATCGGAGACGGGCACCACGGGGGGAGAGTCAATAATGATCCAATCAAAAACCGGGGCAACGCGGGTCATCAGAAGTTCGAAACGGCCATTGCCGAGAAGTTCCGTGGGATTCGCTGCCGTTTTTCCGCCGGGAAGGAAGAAAAAGTTTTCCGCGGAACCGCGCTGAATGAAGGAGGTAACGTCGTCCCCTCCCGCCAGGTACTCTGACAGGCCCGGCGTCGGAGGCGCTCCCAGTACGGCATGCAGTGTGGATATGCGCAAGTCACCATCGATCAGCAGCACCCGCTTGTCGGTCTGCTTGGCAATGACCCGAGCCAGGTTCGCGGCGACGAATGTTTTGCCTTCCTGCGGCAAAGGGCTGGTCACCAGGAGCTTCTGCACCGGCCGCACTCTGCGCATGAGATAGAGTCGTGACCGCAGACTGCGAAATTCCTCGGAAACGAGCGTGTGGCGCCGCTCATCCACCTGTTGCGTCAAGGTGGTGTTGGTGTTCCAATCCCGGAGCAAGCAGCGTTCTATAAATGTCTCCGGGACCACCTCATCCCGTCCCGCCCCGCTCTCCGGGTGGGCCTCGGCAACTGCGGTTTCGGTGTGGTGAAGAGCGGGCACAGTTTGCGCCATCGCCTCCACGGGGCTATCGAGATCACCCAGCAGCACCTTTTCTTGTTCCGCTTTCTTTAAAGCATCATGAACTCGGCTCATAACCATCCTATCTCTCTGCGCGACCTGGGCCCTCTAGCTACCCTTCCTCATTCGATCCATGAGTTGGCCCAGGTTCTGGAGTAAGTCAACAACCTGTGACGAACCTCTCTCCGCTTCGAGGGACTGAACCATCGATGCGGGGGGGGTATCTAATTCAAATTCGTGCGCCACGGCTTGGATTGTGTGGGCAAGCACGGGCTTCTGCTCCTCAGCGTAGGCGGTAATCAACGCATGCTCGCATAGCAGATTGATCACGCGAGGGATTCCGCCGGAATATCGAAAAACCGCCTCGATGGCCTCGGAATGGAAAATCGAGTCGCCATTGGCCCCCGCGATGCGTAGCCGTTCGGAAATGTAGCCCTGGGTATCGGCAAGAGTTAAGGGCGACATCCTGCATCTCAGGGTGATCCGTTGTCGAAGTTGGCGCAGGGCCGGCTGATTGATAAGGGTCTCGAGTTCCGGCTGACCGGAAAGCACGATTTGGAGGAGCTTTTCCGTGGATGTCTCCAGGTTGGTCAGCAAGCGGATCTCCTCCAAAACTTCCAGCGAGAGATTCTGTGCTTCATCCACAATCAGCACAGCGGTTTCCCCGGCGCGGTATCGTTCCAAAAGCCATTGATTAAGCTGCAGCAGAGCCTGGCTTTTCATGCGAGCTTCGCAAGTGATTCCGAAGTCCGCCATCATGAAGTGCAGAAACTGATTGGCGCTGAGGCGCGGATTGAAGATAAAGGCGGTGGCCACGCGTTCCCCGCGTAAATGTTCCAGGAGCTTGTTGATGAGGGTTGTCTTCCCCGTCCCCACCTCGCCGCTGAGCAGAATGAATCCTCTCCTCTGTTGGACGCCATAGGACAGACAAGCCAATGCTTCCTGAATCTCCTGTGTCTGAAACAGGAAGCGGGGGTCCGGATTAACGTTAAACGGGCTTTCCTTCAGCCCGAAGAATCTCTTGTACATACACGAAGTCCTTAAACCCCGGCGGTCCGCACTTCCGCCATTTCGAGTTTTCCTGCCTCGCCAACCCGGAATCGCTTCTTCGTCGACGCTGCCGTAAGTGAGGGTACCAGGGCCAGCGTCGGCAATCCCAAACAGGCTTCGATGTCTTTTTCGTTGCGCAGGGTCTTGTCTCGCGCCTCCATGAGCCACACCAGGCCGAGACCGAAGAGCAAACCTCCGCCAAATCCCCCCAAGGCAAATAAGGGCCGGTTCGGGAACACCGGATCCTTCGGCGTATTCGCCGGATCCATGATCAGGAATTGCTCTCCCTGCTGGCGTTGTTCCAGGTCGGTGGCCATTTCCGATTCATTCCTTTTCTTCAGCAGGTCGTTATAGAAATCCAGAGCCATCTGGTGATCGCGCGTGATTTGTTTGGCTTGTTGCTCCACCACGGGAGCCATTTGGATGCGTCCCTGGAGGACTTCGATACTCGCTTGCAGTCTTTGCTGGGCCTTGGTGTTGGCGCGAATGGCTTCTTCATAGGCGTGAACCTGGCTGCGCAACTGTTGGATCTGGGGAGGCTCTGCGCTGTCGGCACGCTTCGTTGCGGCCTCGGGTTTGGGATCGGTGCTTGTTCCCTGATCGCTAATCTTCTTCTTGAGCCGCTCGATTTCAGCCTTGAGCTTGATGACGTCGGGATGATCGGGTGTGTCCTGGACCTCCAGGGTCACAAGCTGGCTCTGCATCGCGGCGAGCTGCTGCTCGGGCGTTGGCCCTTGCGGTTTTTCCACTACTTCCGCCGACGCCTTCCAGGCAGCCACCTGCTGCGCCAGCAGAGACTCCGTGTAGCTCTTGTCCTGCTGGGCGCGGCTGAGGGCTTGCGTGACCGCATCGAGCTGGCCGCTTACAGACGCGAGCAAGTTGAGGTTGGTTTGCGTGTCCTCGGGAAGCTCGTTGATGTGCCCGCGCTTGAAATTAGCCAGCTTTGCCTCCTGCTCATCAAGTTGGCGCTTGGCGTCGTCGACCTGGGCTTGAAAGAAATTCGTCGTGCCGCGGGCCGACTGCTCCCTTTGGCGGAGGTTCTCTTCGATGAACATGGAGGTGATCTCCGCGCAAACCTGCTGGGCCAGTTGCGCCGTCGAGAGTTTCACCCCGATGGAGAAGCCCGGGAGGGTTTGGTCCTTTGATTTAACGATGGGTTTCACGGGGGTCAGTTCGATGTCTTTGCGCAGTTCATCGACCATCAACTCCATGGGCTCCGAGCCGGTGTTCTCCTTGAAGAGGTTGTAGCGTCGAATGATCGACTCTAACCGGGTTCGGCTCAGGACCTGTTCCTCCAAGCTGGCCACGCGCGCATTCAGATCCTCAGTGATAATGGACTGCACCATTGTATTGGGAATCCTCTGACTCTGGATCAGCACCAGCGTGTCGGATTCATAGCGGCTGGGCAACACCAGCGAGACGCCAAAGAGGATCAGGGGGCCAAGGATGGCGGGAGCGATGATCCACCATCGTCTCCGGCGCCATATGGCCAAGTAATCGTCCCATCCGAACTGCCTGTGTCCCATCATAAGAATCTCTCGTCCTTCCTGAATTTGGGGCTTGACCCGCGCTAATCAATTTTGATAGGTCGGGCGTGCCAATTGATGCCGATCTCCGCGATTTGCCGGTTGAATTCCGAAGAGCAACTGCCCCCCGCGCAAATAGGAGTATTAGACGTCTGTCTCATGACCTGATAATTCAGATATAGGCTAAGGTGCTCCCCGAATTCACGGCTCAACTCCACCCCGGCTTCCCCGAGGTTATATGTTCTATTGCCTACACTCGATGTTCCCGGCGAGAGAGACTGAACATTGGAAAATGTTCCATTGACCGAACCATGCACCGTGCGTGAGAGTTGCCGGCCCAGTGATCCGTCTACCATGTTCCTCACCGCTCCGGGTAGGACGCCGGCGCCGCCGGTGGTGACGCGCCCAAAGGTCAAGCTTCCATCCCACCTTCGTTCGCGGTATTGCAGGGAATCGAAGGTTGATAAGAATCCCCTGTTTATTGTGCCGCCCTTGGCCTGGGAAATCTCATTGACAGTGGGCGCCACCGATAGCTGGACCGAGAATCTGCCGTTGATTCGATGGCCATAGAGGAACGACAAACCGCGGCTCACAAATCCCGGATTGGCGCCGCTGAACATGTAATGGTTTTCGTCATAGGTCAGAGAGATTTCATCGCCTCGGCCGTAGAAATGGTTGTAACCTCCCGTGAACATCCAGTACGAATTGTCGATGAAACCCGGCGAGGTGTACTGGAGAGTTCCGGCCATACCGGAGGCGGTAATCATGGTGCGGCCGGTAGGGCTGTACTGAATCTGGGTCAAGGCCATGTCGCTGAAACGCGTCGCGTAGCCGGTGTAGACCCCCTGGTTCGGTTGGAACGAGGAATTAAACACGGGGGCATCAGCCAAAATGGCGGATCCCAGCCCTTGTCCATAACTCGTCAAACCGTTAAAACCCGAGAAGCCGATGGGGGTCTCCGGTAGATACATGCCCTGATCGCCCAACTGCCACTTCCAGCGGCGCCCGCTGAGCTGCTCGGATAGCTGCAGTTCATCAAAATTCCCGTAACGCTGCGGGGTGGCGGTCTTCTCCTTCGGGAGCGACCGGTTGTAAAGCAACTCGCCGCCGGCATAACTTAAGTTGAACTGCGAGTCCCTGGTTACATCCTGTAACGTCAGGGCGCCGGTGCAGCTACTCATGGTGAACAGGTCTGAGTGCACGAACCCGGTGGGATTGGTGTCAAGCTTCTCTGCGCACTCGATCGCCGGCAACACATAGCTGCGGGCTGCTTCCGTCGAGCCGGGCGTCAGGACTTGCACTCCGGAGAGAGGAGGCATTGCCCCCTCCGCTGAGGAGGCTTGTCCCCCGCCGGGACCCGTCGCGGGAGTCTGGCTTGTCCCGATTTGCGGGGCGGGGAAGGCGGCTGTCAACTGTGTCTCGCCAGCCTGTTGTCCTCGCGCTGTAGCCGTCCAGAGCGTCATAAGAATTATCGCGATCAGACAGGAGCAAGAATCTCTCATCATCAGATAGGAGCAGAACTTTCTCATGGCCTTGGACCCCTAGGGGACTACAATCGTGTCCCCGGCTTTTAGGACGATGTTGTTGCGCATGTCTCCATGCAGCATGTCATGATAGTTCAGGGGATAGGTGGAATCCTTTTCCCCCTCGTGCCGCGTCACGTACACGTGCTTTTGATCGGCGAACTGCGTTACTCCTCCCGCCGCTGAAAGCGCCTGTAGAGCCGTCATATTGGGGAGCAAAGCGAGTGGCCCCGGGCGATTCACTTCACCCACCACATAAACCTTCTGGCTGTTTATGGCCGTTACGGTGACCGTTACCTGGGGTTTGGTCAGGAACTTTTTTAACTTCTCGGTTATGGAGGCGGCGAGCTGCATGGGGGTTAGCCCCGCTGCCTGAATATCATTCACCAGAGGTATGGATATCTTTCCGTCGGGACGCACGGGAACGGCTTTGGAAACATTGGGTTCTTGCCAGACGTTAATGTCGAGCACATCATCAGCGCCAATTACATACGTGGCAGCATCAACGTCCGCTCCCGTCTTGGCTTGCGAGGTCTCTGCTCCCGCCCCCCCGCCCGCCGGTTTGTCGGCGGGGGTCTTCTGTTGCTGTGCGTACAGTCCGGTTAAACCCAGGCATAACAGGACCGTCATGACAAAGGCGTTAGGTTTGCTCATAGTCATTTCCTTTGGGAGTTGAAGACTCAGCCATATCTTCCATCCCGATTTGTTTCACTTTGTACAGCAAGGCCTTGTAACTGATTTGCAGCTCGCGTGCCGCGCGCTTGCGATTCCAGTGCGTCCGCTGCAAAGCTTGTAAGATCAACTCGCGTTCCGCCTGGTGCGAGGCTGCTCGGGCAGCCTCCTTCAGCGAGAATCTCGGGATCGCCTCAGCGCGAGAACACGGATCGCCGCCAATCGACTCAAGATCTCCCAGTGCCACCCGCTCGTCGCCCAAGGCGACAATGTTTCTCGTTGCGTTTTCCAATTGCCGGATGTTTCCCGGCCAAGGGTAGTCGAGGAACCGGCCCAGGGCTCTGGCGCTGAATACCGGCTTTGGCCGCCCCAATTGTCTCGCGTATTTCCTCAGGAAGAATTCCACCAGAGCCGGGATATCTTCTTTTCGCTGTCGCAGAGGTGGCAGGCGAAGGCAGACTCCATTGAGCCGGTAGTAAAGTTCCTCTCGAAAGCGCCCGTTGCGGATCTCTTCCTCGATGTTTCGGCTACTGGAACAGATAATGCGCGCCCGCAAGCAGGAATCCATGGATCCCGCATCGCCGTCGGGAAGAACGTGAAGCAGCTTGGGCTGGCAAGCCGGCTCCAAGTCGCCGACCTCATTCAGAAAAACTGTCCCGGCATCAGACAGTCGCCTGACGATGCCGGTTGCTTTTTTCCCCTCCAGGAGCTGGTCTAAATCCTTCGGTGAAAGACGGGCACACGTAAGTTTCACGAAGGGCTCCCTGCCGCGGCGGGAAAGCTGATGCACGCGGTGGGCGATTACTTCTTTACCGGAGCCGCTCTCCCCCACGATAAGCACAGGTATATTGGTCGGCGCAATCTCGGCGATAATGCGTTCGAGGGGGCGTGCAGACGGACTGAGAAAATCGCAGAAGACCTGATCGTCGGGATCTGGCGCTAGGGCTTTGCCGACTATCTCTCCTGCATCAGGACTTCTGAATTCCCTTGCCACGTGGCAGGTGTTCCTTTCTCTGTTTTGAAGTTTGACGGAACTGGTAATTGCAAGGGGCTTGCCAATGTTCGGGAAAAATCCCGGAAGAAGCGTTCTTATCCCCCAATGCCATTGTTGCCGAGCAGATGCAGTGCCCATGTCAGGTGTTGTGTTCCCATCCGATTAGACCCAAAGCACGTCCACTTAGTGGAATAAATTTACCCTCGCGCCGCAAATATGTGCAATTGTTTTCCCTTTCTTGGGAAAAATTGGGGTGATACTTACAACTGTCTTCCTAAAGGGCAAACGCCGGCTCTGGCATGGCGCGTTCCCCGCGGATGGACGGTCCAGTCTTTAGTTCGATGGGCCGCGCCGGGCACTCCTGCCGGGAGTTAAGGGCTTGGGCGCTCTAACTCCCTGATGAGAAATACCGAATCGGGCGTTTTTGACTCGGGTCAATGCAAGCAAGCTCTTTTTTATCAATATGGGCTACCGGGCCACCGATGCCAAAAAAACGTTTCATTGCCCCCCTTTGGTTCTGCTTCCGCACGCGGGGTGGTCCCTTTAGAATGCCCATCATGGGAGAACTCCATTCACGATATGGGAGAAAGCTGCCGTCTTGGCTCTTTACGTGCAAATAAGCCGGGTTGACATCAAAAACAGCTTAACTGGGGGGTATGCTCGGTTCTTTATGCGGAAACTTGCATCGAGGAAGAACAGAATCGAATCTCCGTTCCTTATCTTTCTTGGGCTTTCACTAATCGTGGGCTTCCAGGCGAGCTGCTCCTGGCGGAATCCCAACGTCCGGAAGCAGAAGTATTACAATAGCGCGGTGAGTTACTTCAACAAGGGAAAATACCGCGAGGCCGCCATCCAGCTCCAAAACGCCATCAAGATAGACCCGCAGTATGCGGACGCTCATTACGAGTTAGCGAAGTCCTACATGAAGTTGGGAATGTGGGCGGGTGGGTTTGCGGAACTGAACCGAACGGTGGATCTGGCTCCGCGGAATTGGAAGGCGCAAATCGATTTGGGGAATGTGCTGATCGCCGCTCGAGAATCCCACAAGGCGGAAGACAAGGCAAAACTCGTCCTGGCGGCGGAGCCGGAAAACGTGGACGCACACACGCTCCTGGCAAACGCCACGGCCGCGGAGGGCAATGCCCAGGGCGCACTGGACGAAATGCAGGTGGCCATTCGGCTGGCCCCTAACCAGTCCAGTTCTTACATCAGCTTGGCCCGGCTGCAGACGAACGCCAGGCAGCTCTCGGAGGCAGAGGACAGCTATAAAAAGGCGATAACCCTGGATCCCAAATCGTCGACCCCGGCGATGGCCTTGGGAGCCTTTTACGTCGGACAGCGCCGGTTGCCAGAGGCGGAGCAGCAATTCCTGCACGCTACCGAGCTGGAACCTAAGAACCCTTCCCCTTACGCAGCCCTGGCGCGTGTTTATCTCGCGGACGAAAAAGAGAATGACGCGGTCGAAGTATTGAAGCATGCGAAACAGGTATTCGGCGACAACTCCGACGGCTATCGGATGCTCGGTGAGTTTTACGTTCAGACGGGTAAGATGGATAAGGCCCTGGAGGAGTATGCCGCCCTTTGCCAGGAGCACCCCAAGGATCTCCCGGTCAAAATGACCTACGTCCAGCTTCTCATTGCCAGCAAGCATTTGGACGAAGCCACAAAGATCAACGACGGCATCTTAAAGGACAACCCCGATGCCACAGAGGCCCTTGTCGCCAGGGGACAGATCTGGGTTAATCAGGGCCGGTCGAGCGATGCCATCCCCTTGTTCCAGGCCGCTCTCAAGACCGATCCCAACAATGCGCCGGGGCATTACAACCTGGGCGTCGCCTATGCCAAGGCAGGTTATCTTGAGCAGGCTCACACCGAGTGGCAGCAAGCCGTAAAGCTGCAACCCAACTTGACGCCGGCACAGGAAGCTCTGGCACAACTGGGGCTTCAGCAAAACGACCTGGACGAAGCTGATAAAAGCGCTGAGGCGCTGATTTCCTCCCAGCCCACCTCCCCCGGGGGCTACAACATTCGCGCCGTGGTGGAAGCCCGCCGGCGAAACCTGGCCGCAGCGGAGGCAGACCTTAGAAAAGCCATCGAACTGGCGCCACATGACCCGCTTGCCTATACGCGCCTGGGAGAGATTCGGGCAGTTCAGCAGAAGTTCAAAGATGCCGAGGCCCTTTATGAGCAGGCCCTCGGTATGAACCCGGCTTTTACCGAGGCGCTGGGCGGCTTATTGCAGACCTATAGTACCGAAAAGAAGCCGGTCAACTTCATCATCAGCCGGATTCAGGACCAGATCACGCGAGCGCCGAAAAATAGCGCCTTTTATCTGATGCTCGGGCAGGCATACTACGGCCTCCGCGATTTCGAGAAGGCGCAAGCCGCTTCGCAGAAGGCCGTCGAACTTGATCGCAACAATGTTAATGCCTTTCTCCTGCTTGCCGATTCGCAAGCCGCCCGCGGTTCGCTTCCCCAGGCGCTGGTCAGCGGCGAGCGCGCGGTGCAGCAAAATCCCCGCGATGTGCGGGCCTATACGCTTCTGGGTGTTCTGCAAGAGAAAGCGGGGAACTGGCAGAGAGCCGAGGACGCTTATCAGAAGGCCTTGCAGATTGATCCCGGGTATGGGCTGGGGGCCAACAACCTTGCGTTCCTGCTTCTCGAGCATGGGAGCAATGTGGACCTGGCGCTCTCGCTGGCGCAGACCGCGCGCAACAGCATGCCGGAATCCCCCAGCACCGCCGATACGCTGGCCTGGGCCTATGTTTCGAAAGGCGCCTACGGGTCGGCCATTGATCTCCTGGAGAAAGCCCTTGCCCAGGCGCCGAACAATCCCAACTTCCGCTACCACCTGGGAGTGGCTTATCTGCGATCGAAGAACCCCACGGCTGCCGCCAACGAGTTCCGCCAGGTCCTTAAGTTGGACCCCGCATACGCCAAGGGGGAAGAGATTCGCAAGCAACTGGCGGACCTCGGCAAAGGCTAGCGAGATGCGCCGTTGTAGCGCCGGGCTTTAGCCCGGCACCTTATTACGCCTTTCCCACTGCCTTACTAACTCCAATTTCCGAACATGATGGCGCCGGGCTTTAGCCCGGCGCCTGGACTTTGGCTCTTCGGGCGTCAGGCATTGGCGTAGCAGACGGCGGATGCCAGGGGGAAAGGGGATTTCTCCGGCTTCGCGGCAGGAGGGAGGGTGGACGCGAAGGGGGAGAAATTCTCCAA
>Ga0326727_10009484_pt1 | contig 23929 bp, 21 predicted proteins | sample MB2enrmetagenome_FD_207643 | JGI IMG/M metagenome (GOLD analysis project Ga0326727, IMG submission 207643) | Lab enriched peat soil microbial communities from McLean, Ithaca, NY, United States - MB29MY | ecosystem: Environmental > Terrestrial > Soil > Wetlands > Peat | place: USA: New York... | reverse complement strand
CCAGAATCAGTATCGGCTGAGCTTTCACTCGCCCCTGAAGGGCAAGCCCGAAGTCGAGAGCCTGGCGCTCAAGATCGGCGGCCCGGCGGCCAACGTCTCTGCGCCTCAACGGGTCTTTGTCGCGCATTAGAGCGGATGCCGACTCGCGCTCAAAAGCGACGTGTCGATAAAGATCCTCACCCTGGGGCGGCAGCGACCGCCCCAGCCTCCCTCCAACGCCTTCCTCTTTCGTCCTGCCTGGCATCGTTCCGCGGGCGCACGTTAGGGAGAGTTCAGAGCGTGCCGGGCGGCAGGTTTTCTCTTCCCCTGGATTTGCATCTCCCGCTTTGGCGTTTGCAGGCCTGGCGGCAGGATGGGCTTACTGCGCGCGGCGCGGGGACAAGCCAAGAAGGGGCTTCGCTGAACTGGAACAGTTCAGAAACCGGAGCGCGCCCGGCTCCGGCGACGGTCCCTGTCCTGCAAATAGAGCCTCCGCCCGATCTCTTGCCAGCGGCGATGTCTCTCCCTTCAGGCGGGAGAGCGCATCCCCAGCTTCTCTTGTCCCCCGTGACGGTCGCCTCAGACCAGAACCGCGCACCCAGGGTTGGAAACGGTTTTCCGGTGCGGGAAGAAGAGCCGTGAGCAGGGCGTAAAATGAGGTGATGACCGCAGAATTTCTTTGCGGACATTGGCGCAACGGCGGGCCGGAAACGCCGGGAGGCTTTGTGCGTCTCCCTGATGCCTGAGACGCAGGCGCTTCCATCGCATTGAGATTCCCACTGCCAGACGCTAGAATTCGCCCATGACGAGATGCGGGACCGTAGGCTGGCTGGCCGTCATCTGTTTCACGGTTTCCCTGGCGGGGTGTGTCCATACCGGTGCCGGGTTCGTCCCCGCCGAGGGCGACCTGCTGTTTCAAGACCTGGACAGTTCGCCGCTGTGCGACGCCATTGAGGATGTCACCTCCGGCGTCAACGGAGCGGGCCTCTGCCATGTCGGCATCGCCACCCTGCAGTACCGCGGTGGGCCCCAGGTGATTGAAGCCTACGGTGCCGCAGTGGCGGCCCGGCCGTTGGCCGAGTTCCTCGCCCGCAGCAAGGACAACGCGGGCCGGCCGAAAGTGATCGTCGGCCGGCTCAAGGAACCCTATCGATCGCTGGTTCCGGCGGCCGTGCGGCGCGCTCGCAAGCTCCTCGGCACGCCCTACGATCAATTCTTCCTGCCGGACAACGGCCGTCTCTACTGCTCCGAGCTGGTCTGGGAATGCTTCCGCGATTCAGCCGGCAGACCGCTGTTCGATTTAACCCCGATGACATTCAAGCCTCCCGGCAGCGGCGAACCAATGAAGGTCTGGAAGGACTATTACGCCAAGCTCGGCGTGCCCATCCCCGAGGGTGTGCCGGGCTGTAATCCGGGCGGCCTGTCGAGCTCGGACAGAATCGACATTGTCCATGCTTACGGCCGGCCGAGAGGCTGGACCAACGAGACCTGGCGCCGCATGGACCGTTTGGCGGCCGGCGAGCCCAGGCCATGACGCCTGTCATCCGCTAACGCCCGGCTCAAAGGGAACGATGCGGCCTCCGACAACACCCAGGCCGCAAGTCTGCCGGCGAGTTTCTGTCTTTGGTCTCGCGAGCGAGACGGAGGAAACCGGGCGATTGCGCGCCGGGGCTCCGGATCAGGGCCGGCGCCGGCGGGGACGAGAAGACTGCGGGCGCAAACTCCGGCAGCCCGCGCCTCCCGGCATCGCTTGAAGAGGCGGATCATCCATGAGTGCCGGTGATTCCGGTCGTTACGGATGCTTTCCCAACAGCTTCAATATGCCCAAGGACATGAAGTCGACATAGGTGATCAGCAATACTCCGATGCCGATAATGACCAAGAAGGGGATGACATGCCTGTATAAACTCGTCAGAGGCTTTCCGAAGCGCGATGACGAAAGGAACAGATTCAAACCGACAGGGGGGAACAAAAAGCCCATTTCCAAATTCGCCAGAAATATGATGCCGAGATGGATCGGGTCAATTTTGAAAGCGGCTCCGATGGGCACGATAAGCGGAGCAAGAACGATAATGGCCGAATAAATCTCAAGGACACTGCCCAATATGAGCAGGATGACATTCAGGGCCAGCAGGAAGATGACTTGGGAGTGAATGTGCACCTGGACCCAGGCCAGCAACTGATCGGGGATTTGAGCATCGACGAGATAATTGGTCAGGCCCATGGCGATGCTCAGCAAGGTCAGCACGGCTCCCATCAGCGCCGAAGCCTTCACCAACACTTCAGGCAGCTGCTTGAACGGGGAAACGTCGCGCGTGATGGCGCACTCGACGATGACGGTATAGGCCAGCGCCGCCGCTGCCGTCTCGATCATGGTGGTCAGGCCGGTCGCGAAGATCGTTATGATGAAAACGGGCAACAGCAGCTCCCATTTCGCTGCCCAAGCAGACTCTAAGACCTCGCGCCACGAAAAGGGGACGGCTTGGCGGTCGACACGGCGCCGGCCAATCAGGATTCCGTAGAAGGCCGTGAGCACAACGAGAAGCAATCCGGGAATCAGGCCAGCCAGGTAAAGGTCGCCTGCCGGCACCGTCTGGCTTCTGGTGCTGGCTACGACGCTGTAGAGAATCACGGGCAGGCTGGGCGGGAAAAGCAAGCCGAGGCTGCCGGCGGCTGTGACGAGGCCCAGGGAGAAGCTTTCAGAGTAGCCGTCTTTGCGCAATATAGGGTAGACGAGGCCCCCAAGCGCAATAATCGTCACGCCCGAACCGCCTGTGAATGTCGTAAAAACGGCGCAAACACAGGCAACCATCACCGCAATGCCTCCAGGCATCCAGCCGAAGAGGGCGCGGAAAAACCGGACAAGGCGTTCCGCCGCGTTGCTTTCCCCAAGGATGTATCCGGCCGCCGTGAGCAGCGGGATGGCCGGCAGCGTTGGCGACGCCACCAGGCGGTAGACTTCTGCGGAAACGGCCGACACCGGTGTGCCCGCATGAAAGAACAGCACCAGGGCAATTCCGCCCATGGCCACGAATACAGGGGCCCCGAACAAGGCGGCGAGGAGGATGAGCAGGGTGAGCGGCCACACATTCGCCACCTGATCGGGAGGCAGCCAATAGAGAGTGAAGGCCAGTGGAATCAAAACAAGCGCAATCGCGCGCCCCCACCACCGTTCCGAAGATTTCCAGGCAAATATCAGCGCCATCAAGCCAAGCGAAACGGGCATGATGCTTTCACTGACCCATTCCGGCAAGCCGATCGGGAGAACTTTTTGCTCGAGCGCGTTTACTTTTACAACCTGCGCGCTTGCATAGCAAAGCACGCCCAAAACAATGGCCGAAATCGAATAGGACGAAAATCGCGCGACGGCCCGCCAGGTCCCCTCGGGCAGAAAGGCGGCGGTCGAGAGAGTGAGATGTTTCTGCTGAGTGGCGGCGGCCAAACCGCCCACGAAGGCGAGCCAGAGCGTTAGATGGGTTACGTAGAGTGCGGTCCCGGTTAGGTGGAAGCCTCCAAACGGCCGTCCCACGACATCGACAAGCGGCAGTATTGTCGCCAGCCCCAACGCTGCCACCAGGATCCCCTGCTCGGTGCGCAACACTGCATTCGCCAGGGCTTTCACTTTTTCACGGCCTTCTGCTGTCGGTATTCGTCACGGTACTTCAACGCTTCGTCATAGGCATCAGCCGGCGCAAAATCTCCACGGATCTTGGGCTTGGCTTTATCGACGGCCGCGCGCCATTGCTCCTTGACCTTGGCATCGACCGGGACCACGGTCAGGCCGCGCGCCTTCATATTGGCGATGTCTCGTGCGGTGCTCTGACGGATGTCCGCCTGAAGTTTCTGCGCCGCCTGCTGTTGGGCCTGCATCAGGGCCGGTTTGAGGTCGGCAGGAATCCGGTCCCAGACGTCTTTTCGTATGACGGTCGCACCCAGAAGCAAGGCCCAGTCAAGATCGGTCATATACTTCGCATTGGCAAAGTAGCCGGTGATGACCGCGACCTGAGGGGAGATTGTGACCGCTTCGTAGAGTCCGGTCTGCAGCCCGGTCGCCAGCTCCGTTGAAGAGCCGGGTCTTGGATTGAAACCCGCTGTCTTCCAGATCTCCAGAGACCTCGGTTCGTCCGCCCACTGGAAGAGCGCCAGCTTTTTCAGATCATCAGGCGATGCAACCGGCTTCTTGGTGAAGAAGTGCACCCACCCCGCGTCGGCCCAATTGAGCACGACGAAGCCCTTCGCCTCCATGAGGGCTTCCAGATGCGGCCTCATTTTTTCCAAAACGCTATAGACCTCATCGTAGTCCTCGTACATCATGGGCACGCTGAGCGCATAGACGGACTTGTCAATTTCCGAAAGGCCGACCGAGGTGAGCAGGGCCGCGTCGATGATCTTCAGGTTCATTTTGCGCACGATGTCGGGATCGTCCCCTTGCGTCCCCCCCGGGTAAATGATGACCCGCACTTTTCCGCCGGAGAGTTTGTTCCATTGGTCGGCGCATTCGAGCAGAATCCGGTGCCACGCCGAGTCTTTGGGCACAAGGGTGGCCAGTTTGATTGACATCTGCGCCTGGGCGGGCTGGGAGGCGAGCCCAATCCCGAACAGTGCCAGAATGGCGATCCACGGTGCGCGTGATGCCTGCGAAGTTTTCTTTAGGTATCTCATACACATTCCATTATCGGTGAACCAGGGCTACTCCGTGAACAGTTCGTCGACGTGAGCCAGCAGCCAGGTTGCCCGCCGCTGCATGATTACATTGGACAGCCGCTGGTCGGGAGCCCCGTTAACGTCAATCTTTAGCGCTGTGTTCAGGATTTCCTGGAATTCCTTCTTGTTTTGAGTTCCCACCGAAACGCCTTCGGCGAACGAAAGATATGGAGCGGCGCGCAATCCCTTCGACAGGGCGACGGCGCGATCAAAATGCTGTCGGGCCTTCTCATAGGAACCGCCGGTGGAGGCGTGGCCGGCTTCCCAGGAGATCAGGAAATCGTGAATTGAGCCCATTTCCCATCCCTCGTCGAGCGCCAGGGCACGACGCATCATTTTTTCCATCAGCGGCTGGTCTACGGAAAGCTCGGAATCCGCTTTGTCGATGGCGAAGGCGGCTGCCCATGCCGAGCCTGTCCAGTAAAGCAAAGGCACGTGCTTGCGGGTCGTTTTGGCCAGGATCGCATCCGGATCCTGCTTCAGCCGGTTGCGGAATCCGGGGAAATCGACCTCCAGGCCGCGCAGGCCGTAATCAAGACCGCGGAGATACAGTTTCTTGGCGCGCGCGCGCAGTTCCGTGGCACGGCTTAAATCCTGGGCTTCAATCAAATCGGCTTTCTGCTGTACAAAAGCGTAAGCGTACTCCGTAAACCCGCTGCAGGCCGACGTCAGCAGTCCGCGATGTCTTGGCGCCTCGGCAATCAGGCTCTCGATGAGCTTCAAGGCAAAGGGCACGGCGTCCTCGACCAGCTCCGGATCATTATCACTGGCAAAACTGGTTGAGCTGCTTTTCGCCAGGGCATTGCCCAAAGAATTAATGGCCACTTTCTTGACCGAGCAACCCGGGAAGGCCAACAGGCACATGGAGTAAACGAGTATCCAACTTCGAGCTTTACTCTTCATAAGCACAAAATCCGCTCAGTTCGGACAGAAACGGTCCGAGCCGGGAATTTAATTCGGGAAAAGGTCTCAGTCATGCCTGGCTTCGCCGCGCCCGGCCGTGGCCGGATGGCCACAAACACTTCAGAATCAACAAATCGAGCACCCATTGTACAACTTGTCCCTTGAAATCCCAGTCAAAAGTCGCAGGGGGGATTCGCCGATTCCCGCCGGGATCTCTCCGGCCGCCTCCCGCTCCCGCCATTTCTCTGCCACGACTCAACTTCAGTGCTTCGCCCAATCCCGCTCGATCACCATCAGGGTGAATGTCCCCGGCAGTATCGGTCCCCTCCTGGCCCCCGCAGGCGTCGGGCCGAACTTCGCTGAGACGATGAAGACACGGTGACTGGTGGGATCGAGCCCCATGTTCCGTGAGCCCTCCGGCGTTTGCAGGGTTTGAACGACGTGATATTGGTCCGGAGAATCCTGATGGATTACGGTAAGCGTGCCGTCCGCGTTGGAGGCAAACGCATCGTGGGACGCCGCGTCGTATCCGGCCCCATCCACGCCCTGGCCGATCGGCACCGTCGCCACCACTCGGCCGGCCTGATAATCAGAGATCGCCATCACGCCGCTGCGGCATCCGCTGAAAAGCCGATGGTGCGCCGTATCGATAGCCATCGAGACGGGCTGCCGGCACGGGGCGGTGGGCCAGCGCCGCGCCACGGCCGCTGTCTCACTGTCGATCTCGACCACTTCGCCGATGTCAGTCAGATTTGCATAAACTTTGCCGTCGCCGGCCGAAGCGCCGGATTCCGGTTTGCCGCCTAGCGGGATGTTCGTGATCAGCGTCCCCGCCCGGGGATCGATCACCGTCGAGGAGTGCGCATCGCCGTTGAAGGTGAAGACCCGGTTCGAGGCGCTGTCATAGAGGATTGCATCGGCATCGAGAGCGGCCGGAATCCGACCGAGCACCTTGTAACTGTCGAGATCAAACATGACGACGGACCCGTCGTTACCCGATGTGGCGAATCCATGCCCGGTGCCATTCACAACTGCGGCCCCGTGGGCGCCTTGGATGCCGGTGACTTCGCCAACCAGGGTTCCGCTGTCTTGGTCGACAACCATCACACGATTCTGCCGCCCGATGAACAGACGGTGATTCGGCGGGTCGGACACGAGGTAGTCCCAGCTGCCGTCCCCGCCCAACGTGTACCTGTGGGTGATTTGATAGGACGAAGGCAACTGAGCGAAAAGCGGCGTCAGAGCTGCTAGACAGAGGACAAAGACAATCTTAGGCACAAACGGCTCCTTCGGACTCGACAGTATACCCAAAACGGCGGTCTTCGATAGCAAAGATCGGCCGGAAGGAACGCAAATTCGAAAAAGGCCGTGTGTGCCGGCAAACCGGGTTCCGCCGGTGTGGAGCTTGCGGCCGAATTTGATCGCTCAAGTCCGCAGGGACCCGACCGCACGGGCGGTTTCTTGGGAGAGCAGGACGCCGTCCGGAAAACTCATCTGCGTCCGCGCGCGCACGCAAACGGGCGCGTGGGAATCGGCCCTTCCCCCCTCGCGCCGCCAAGATGGCGGAATGAAAAAGATATTTTACAAAGACTTAACGCCACGGGGCCGCCCCGCAGCCGTAACTTTATCCGGAGAGTGCGGACACTATGAGAAAAAGCAGGCGAAGCAAATACGTTTGGCTTTTGCTGTTGGTGTTATTGTCTTTCGGTTTTCTCAGCCTGTGGAGGCATTTCCCGGCCGAGGCCAGGCAGGCGGCCTATCAGCTCGCACCCGTCGAGCGCGGCGCCATCATCCAGCAAGTCAAGGCAAGCGGCACCCTTTCGGCGGTGACGACCGTGCAGGTCGGCTCCCAGGTTTCCGGAACCATTTCTGAACTCTTCGCCGACTATAACTCGACTGTCCGGAAGGGACAGCTCCTTGCCAAGCTGGACCCCATCCTTTTTGAGACCCTAGTGGAGCAGGCCGAGGCAACCGTCCGCGCCTGCGAACTGGCGCTCGCCAACGACCAAGCCAATGTTGCGGCCGCAAGGGCGGCCCTTCAGAACGCAAAAGTCGATGTGGCGAACAAGCAGCGGAAACTCAGGCTGCAGGCGGAACTGATGGCCGGCGACCTGACTCCGCGAGATGATCTGGAGACCGCGCGTGCCGAGTCCGAAGCCAGCGCCGCCTCGCGCAATGCGGCCGAAGCTCGGCTGGAATCGGCGCAAGCCGCCTGCGAAGCGGACAAGAGCCGGCTGAAGGGGCAGCAGGCCAATCTCGAGAATGCCAAGGTCAATCTGGAGCACACGCTGATCTACAGCCCGGTGTCCGGCACAGTCATTTCGCGAAACGTCGACCGCGGCCAGACTGTGGCGGCCAGCATGGCGACCCCGACGCTGTTCACCATAGGAGAAGATTTGACCAGGATGCAGGTCAGCACCCGCATCGACGAATCCGATGTCGGGAAGATGCGGGCCGGAATGCCGGCTTCCTTTACGGTCGAAGCTTATCCCGATGAAGTGTTCGAAGGGAGAGTCGGGCAGGTCCGTCTGGCGACGACGTCGGTTCAGAACGTGGTGAGTTACGAAGTCATGGTCGAAGTCGCCAATCCTCAGCTCAAGTTGAAACCCGGGATGACCGCCCGGGTCAGGGCGACGGTCGCGATGGTTCCCAATGCTCTGAAGGTGCCGAACGCCGCTCTCCGGTTCCGCCCGGATTCGGAAACCGGGCAGGCGGGGCGCAGCGGCAGAGAGGGCACCGTATGGCTGCTCAGGCCGGGAGACACGGCCCTCTGCCCGGTGCGGGTCGAGCTGGGCCTGACGGACGGCTCCTCGACTCAGATTACCTCCAAGAATCTGCCGGAAGGCGGAATGGTCGCCATGAGTGTCGACGGAACCAAATCCAAGGATCTCGGAGGCCCCCCTCCCGGAGAGGGTGGCGGACCTCCGCCTCCGCCTCCATGAGGGTCCCGAATCCGGACTGACGGAGCATGGCCGCGATTTTTTGCCGCAGGCGGGCGCGGCCTTGCGCGCAAGACGCGGAGCTCAAGGTTTGATCCGCGCGCACGGATCGATGAAAAGTTCCGGCATCCCTCAATGCAGGGCGCAGCCGGTGATTGAACTCCGGGAACAGCAAAGGGGATCAGGGCCATAGCCCCTCTCCCCTTTGCCTGATGAACTATTGGCCGTTCAAAGACACCGGCGGCACTTCCTCTTTGTCAGGCACGACGGCTGGTTCCGCTGTCCACTCATAGCCCAGGTAGGCATTCCATTGCAGCAGCTCCTCCCGGAAGTCGTCATAGCTTTTCTGCAGGGTCTGGTAGAACTTTGCGCTCTCCAAGGCAATGGCGCCGAAGTTGGCGGCCGCGCTGGCGAAGTTGGCATCGGCATCGGTGAATTGACGCGGGACGGAAGAGTAAACCCGCATGACGCCGATTATTTCGTCTCTCAACTTGACCGGGACGCTCAGGATGGATGCTATCCCCTCCTTTTCAACCTGTTTTCTGAACTGAACTCTTTCATCCGTCGTTGCGTCCAATACCGCCACGACCTTGCCTTCCAGGGATTCGGACATGCTCTTGTCCGTCAGGACAGGCCCGATTCTGGCGTACCAGTTGCTCAAGCCAAAGGCTGAAATGCGCAGGAGCTCTTTTTTGTCAGGCGTAAGCAGCAGCAATGAACTGCCTTTCGCGTCCATTGCCTTTGCCACATTTTCGACGATTGAGTGGAGAATATCTTCGGGAGCAAGAGCGGAGTTCAGCGTTGTGGCCAATTGATACAAATTTTGGAAATAAGTCTTCTCGGTCCCTTCCATAACCGTACCTCCTCAGCTCTGATTAATATCAGTATACTCTTCGCCCTTGAGCGCAAACTGTTCCCCTTGAACAACCAGGCGAAGCCCAGGAAGACAAACGTGACATTTTGCAACTCCCCAATAGGCATCGCCGGCGGCTGCGCCGGGCCTCGGGCCCGAATTCGAGCGCCCTGCGAGGCCTTACGAAGTTGCAATGGCAGCGCGGCGTTTCTTTGATCATCGCGACAGAGACTCCCGTCTCCCGTTTGCACCCCCGGGGTTTGAATCCGTCGAGGCCTGCCGACCGCCGCTCCGCAAGGCAGAGCCGAACAAGACACAGGAGCCAACCGTTACGCTTCCTTCAGAGAATAGCCCGTACTGCGGCCGCCGGCGGGGTCTTTGATCACGATGCCGTGTTGGACCAAGTCCAGAATATCGCGGTGTGCCGTATCCTGGGAACAGTCGGTCAGCTTTCCGGCCAAGTCATCCAGCATTTTATTCAGGATCAGCCGTTGCCGTCCGTTGAGCGGTGTCTCGGCATGCGTCTCCCAGAACCGCGCTTTGCGAATCACGGCCGAGCGGGCGGTTTCGGTTCCGTCAAGAGCGCGGTCGAGGCAGCCCAGGAACCATCCAATCCGTAATGTCGAGCGTGCCTTTTTGCGTTTTTTCCAGTATGTCGTAACAGAGGTCCCGCTCCCGACGGATTTGGGCGGACATGCTGTAAAAACGCTGAGAGCTTTTTTCTGACTGCGCCAGCGCCCAATCGGCAATCGCGCGGGCGATGCGGCCGTTGCCGTCGTCGAATGGATGGATAGTGACGAACCGCAAATGGCCTTTAGCCGCTTTTAGAACCGGGTCTGTGTCGCCGGGCTGATTCGCCCAATCGATGAATGCGGTCATTTCGGTATCGATGCGATAAGCCGCCGGAGCTTCATAATGCACGAGCTCGCGGCCTGTCGGGCGGGAAACAGCCTGCATTGGGCCTTTTGAACCGTCGCGCCATGCGCCAACCCTGATTTTATGCAGAGACCGCTGCGTCCTGTGGGAAATAGGGCGGCGTGCCAATCGAACAGGCGGTCCACCGTCAGGGGCTTGTCAAAATTTTGCGTGGCGTCCAGCATCATCTCCACCACGCCTTCGACATTGCGGTCTGCAGATACTAATCCGGCAATGTCCATTCCCAGCCGGCGTGCGAGCGAGGAGCGGACCTGCTCCGGCTTCAGCATTTCACCCTCGGTCTCGCTGGACTTCAAAACATCGAGGGTGAGTGTTTGCGGCACAGCCTCTTTTCTGAAAGAAAGGCCAAGAGCCTCCATGCGCCCAATCAGACAGCCCTGCCGGTGGCGCACGGCGGCCAACGGCACAGCCAGCAGCTTTTGATCCCAACGAAATCTTGGCCAATCGGGCCGTTCGTGAATATAGCGGCTCATTCTACGCACTCCATGCGGAGATTATGAATGACATTCTCCGCAAGCCGGATTTTGGCTGTGAAGTTATGCAGGGGAAAACGGTCAATGACAGAGTTTCTTACACACTTTCACACATCTAAAGAAGTCATGATTGTCCGGACGTCGCTACGCCCGGCTCATTCCACTCGAGTCGCGATCATCGAGGATTAGCCAAGCTGCCGCCTTTTTTAGGCCTGTCCACGCTCTGATCCGACCAACAGAGGCGCGGCGCGGGACCCGAAGCGGTCAAAGCCGTCTGGCCATGATTGCCGATAGAGCAAAAGAAACCAAGGATAGCCTGTCAAGAGCGGGCAGCTCTATGAAGTAAATCCTGTCCAAGGCCTTCCGTGGCATTCTGCGTCCATGTTACGGTATCCTGACAAAATAAAAGTGTCTTGGAAGTCGTCGGGACGGGGGATGAGGGATGGCAAAGTGAGACAGGCGTCTCGACGATGGGGGCCGTGCAAGGGTTCACTCCCGGTGAGAACCGGCGGGACGCGCCGGCCCGAGTGGCCGGAATTTTTTACGGATCACCGGGGCAAGCCGAAGCCACGGCACAAACGAGACGATCGGGAACGGGAGAAACACAATGAAAAAGACAGCGGTCTTTGCCATGAGCCTTCTTGCCTCGCTTTTATTCCTAGGCCGCATCTCCGCCGCAACCTTGGATGGCATCCCGATCCACGCAACCACAAGCGGCGACGGGCCCCGAACCGTCATCCTGGTGCACGGCTGGACTTGCGACGAAACGACCTGGCAGTCCCAGGTTCCCGCTCTCGCCGGGGACTATCGGGTCATCACGATCGATTTGCCGGGACACGGGGAAAGCGGGTCGCCGAGAGACGGCAAGCTCTCCATGGATCTGTTCGCGCGCGCGATTGAAGCGGTCCGGATCGAAGCCAAGGCGGATCGAGTGGCGCTGGCCGGGCACAGCATGGGCACTCCGGTCATCATCCAATATGCGCGGCTGTTTTCGCGGCATGCTGCAGCGCTGGTGTTTGTCGACGGTTCATTTTCCTCAGCGCCTCCAGGGAGCATGCCTTCACCGGCAGGATTCGCCGGGCCGGATGGACTGAAAGTGCGCGAAGGCATGATCCGGACCATGTTTTCTTCCGCTACGACGGAGGAGATGCAGAAGCACATCCTGTCGATGATGCTGCGCGCTCCGGAGTCGACTGCGGTGGGCGCAATGGAAGCGATGCGCGATCCGGCGGTCTGGAAGGACGACGCATTTGCCCAGCCCGTCCTGGGACTTTATGCGGACAGGCCGTGGCCCGCGGTGAGCGATATGAGAAAACGGTTCCCCAGGTCGGAATTGCACAAAATCCCGGGCACCGGTCATTTCCTGATGCTGGAAAAACCGGAGGAATTCAACCGCCTCCTCAAATCCTTCCTCGACAAGCAGAAATTTTAGACGGGCTCCCCTCTCCAACGGGACATCCATCCGAGGCTGCCGCTGAGGCCTGGACGCGCTCGATGGCCCGTTCGACGGCGGCGCTCTTCAACCCGCGTTCCCACTCAAGCGTCCGGACAACCCACGCTGGTTCGCGGCAGCGGTGGCCTCTCGGATGAATTCTCTTCCGCTCATGCCGTTTCCCTTACGGCTGCAAGCCGGAAACGCCGGTCGGCTCGGCTCAGTCCAGCTTCCACGTCCCGCGCAGGGGATACGAGTTGTCCTTAGCCCGCCGGTACGCCTCGACGCTCGCCTTCCCCTCGGGCGTGACCTTCACGCGCAGGAAGGTGCTGGGCGAGCCGGTGTCCCCATCGCCGCGCGCGTGGCCCGCGGCGAGCTGCCACAACCCGCCCCCCAGGTCCCGGATCGAGCAGTCGTGCGTGTGGCCGCAGATGAAGGCGACAACGTGATGCGCCTTGAGCAGATCCTCGAACGCCTTGTCGGTCGCGGGATCGCGGTCCAGGCTGTCGCCGACGTGGCGGATGCGCCCCGAATCCATGTCGGGGAACGCGTTGATCGGCTCGTGGCCGCTGACGAAGATGACGGGTTGACGTGTCGCGCCCAAGTCGGTCTTGAGCCAGTCGAGGATCGCGGCGTTGATTTCTCCTCCGGCGGTTTCCGGCTTGCCGGGACCGACGTAATACTCGTTGAGGGCGACGAGGTGAACGTTGGCCCAGTCGAACGAATACATCGTCTGCGCGGCGCCGTCGGGTCCGCGCCGGACCAGGTGCGGGATCGCCTTGGCGCCCCACTGGCGCAGCCATGTCATGTTTGAGGCCGTGTCCTCGTCATGGTTGCCGGGGAGGGGATACCAGATGAAATCTTTGCCGAGCACCTCGTCGATGTCGTGGCGCACGCCGGCCGGCGGGCCGACGTCGCCGGGGCTGAGCAGGAACGCGCCGACGCCGAGCTTTTTCATCGCCTCCAGCACGCCGCGGAAATACTGATCGCCCGCATAGTCGCCGGCGGTGAAGTTGCGCATGTCGGCGGCCACAGAGAAGGTCAACCCGCCCGGCGCCGTCGGACGGCTCGCCGGGGCGGCCTGGTGCGAAGGCGCGATCGAACGGTCCCCGATCCTCTGCGCCCGCACAGGGACGAAAGCAAGCGCGACCAGAACCCCAAGGGCGGCGGCGAAGCGCCGCGCCCGTCCCGATTTTTCGCGCTTCCATTTCATATCAGCCACCCCTCCCGTTTGGTTCTCAATGTGTCGCCGGTCTTGATCTTCACTCACTTGATAAACTTGCGATCGCACGATCGGAAGTTCAACCGGCAACTCCTCGCATGGGCCAGGCCGGTTTTTCAGAGCAGAAGCGCTGAAATTGAGCGCGGGAAGTGCTGAAAAACAGTGCCGCGTGCCTGCCGCCAAAGTCCGGCACGGGTCAGGGTGAGGATTGCAGCGATTTTAAGCTACGGGGAATCAATTATTTACGAGGTTACAGCCGTTTCCTCCCCAGTTCACTCCCCACCGGCATGTTTTTTGCCCTTGCTTACGACAAGCCGATGTGACGATTGTCGGCGACAACAGCTTTTTGGGGTTCGTTCATTGGAAAGACGATGAGTAGCCCGGGTGCTCCGGCAATCCGCTTTGACCGAGGATCCCCTGGTCCAGCCTTTGCCGGGCCGGCTTATGCCTTGCATCCGGGCTGCCAAAGGGAGGAATGCCATGCCGAGAAATCGAATGTTCGCCCTGGCCTGTCTGCTGCCGTGTTTGGCCTTGGCCGCCGTGGGTGAACAGAAAACCGATGCGGGGCCAATCCGGGCAAGCATCCTGATCGTCGATTCGAAAGACGCCATCGCCCAGTGGGTGATGAACCCGAAGGGGGGCGACGCCGGGCGCCTGCGCAGCGTGACCGTGGGGCAGAAGGTATTTCTTCCCGTTGTCGTCACCGGCCTCAGAACGTCGTATTTCGGCCAACCGGGCATTGTGGCCGACATGCAGTTCATTTCCCCCGACGGCAAGGTGATGTTCGCCGGCAGAAAGTGTTCCGGCGCCAATCTCGGCGATCCACGCACGCCCGGCCTGGTCGTCTTGAACCCTGTGCTGGACCTGACCTCCGACCCGGGCGATCCGCTCGGCACCTATGAGATTCGCGCAACGGTGACTTACGGCAGCCTCACGGCCAGCACAAGCGAAAAGTTCGTTCTGACCGCCGGCGGCGCGAAAGCCGTGGCGGGATTGAAGGCGTCCTATTGATTTTGGACGCGCACCCTCCTTCCGGTCCCTCGGCAAAGCCGGGAGGTTACGGATGAATTCGAAAACGCTTGTCTGTGAATGTCTTGCGCCTCGCTTCGCGAAGGCGGCTTTGCCGCTGCAGGACCCCGAGCGGGCCTCCTCATTAAATATGCACAATCGGTGATTGCGGTTACATCACGGCTTGGGGACTTTACCTACAATGCCATCTGATGAATCCGTATTTTGTTTTTCTCGCCATGGATTCGAGGAGTGAAACTTGAAAACAGGAACTCCCGAATATCGGCCGCATGAGCAAGAAGGTTTCAGTCTGATCGAGGCCAGCGTGTCCTTCTGTTTGCTGATGGTCTTGGCGGGATTCGCACTGCTGAATTTGGACAGCATCATGCCCGGAATGGGGGCGAATACCGCAATGAAGCAGACACTGGCGCAATTGCGCGCCGGCCGGGAGTCGGCCATCGCGCAGCGCCGCAACATTCAACTCCAATTCATCGGCACCACCCAGATTCAGCTCGTGCGCGACGAGGTGCCCAACGGCACAACGGTCCTGAGCACGGTCACGCTGCAAAACGGCGAACAGTTCCAATTGTTCGCCGGGCTTCCGGACACGCCCGATGCCTTCGGGAATACGGCGGCCATCTCCTTCGGCGGGCCGGCCCCATGGACATTTTTGAGTGACGGAACCTTAGTCGACTCCACATCCAATCCCGTGAATGGGACGGTTTTTCTGGGACAGCCCAATAACCCGACGACCGCCCGCGCCGTCACTCTTCTGGGCGCCACGGGCCGTGTCCGGGACTATACCTGGAGCGGGACTGAATGGTTCCATTAAAAAGGGAAAGGCGGTCTATGACTACGACGGCCAAGCTCTTGGACGATCAATCCGGAACCACCCTTGTCGAGGTACTCATGGCCATCGTCATGCTCAGCGGCGGCTTATTGTGTCTCGCCTACGGAATGTCGCAGGGCCTGGTGGTGATGGCGACGGGTCATTATCACGAAATCGCCAAACAAAAAGCCTCCGAGGCGCTCGAAAACGTCAACACATCCAGGGACACGCACATCCTCACCTGGGACCAAATTCGGAATGTGAGCCAGGGGGGAGTTTTCCTGGACGGACCGTGCCCCTTGCGCGCCCACGGGCCGGACGGCCTGATCAACACGGCCGATGACGGGGCCTTGGAAACCGAAATCCTGCCCGGTCCAGACGGGGTTCTGGGCACGGCGGATGACATCGTGAATTCTCTGAGTGCGTTCCAGCGTCAAATCACCATTACCGACCTGGGTCCCAATCTGCGCGAGATCCAGGTCACCGTCACTTACACCGTAGGCTCCTTGAGCCGTCAATACACGGTCATCTCCTATATCTCGGCGTTCGCCTGACACTGGTCAGCAGGAGGGCCGGCATGAAAAAGGAACATGGATTCAGCACCGCTGAGATGCTTCTGTCTTTGCTGATGGCCCTAATCCTGCTCGCCGCGACCATGGGCCTATTTAATGACTCCATGAACGTCAATGCCCAGGCCGATCTGATGGCGGACCTTCAGCAAAACATGCGGTCCGCAATGAATTTCATGGTCACTGACTTTTTGAGCGCCGGGTGGGAAATTCCGACCGGAGGCATTCCTATTCCCTCCGGAGACGGCGCCATAGCGGTGAATCGGCCCGGGCCTCCGGGAACGAATTACAACTTCGCCGGTTCGCCGACCCTTCCGGCGGTCAGCACCGGCGAGGATCTGGGTCCCCTGGGAGACGGCCGCCAGACCGATATGGTGAGTATCCTCTATGCCGACAACCTTCTGCCCCTGAATCAAACACCGCTCGCCGCCATCGGCGCGAATGGTTCCAGCATGACGGTCGATGCCGGCACGCCCATCAGCGGCGTTCCCAACGCCATCCAGCCCGGAGATCTTATTGAGTTCTCCAATGGACTGGGCAACACACTGCAGTATGCCACCCGTGTCGTCGGCCAAACCGTCTACTTCGATGCCGGCGACCCTCTCAATCTGAACCAGCCTGGCGTAAGTCAAGGATCCATCCAACCGCTCATGACTCCGGGCACCGGGGTGTTCCCCCCGACGACCGCCACGAGAATCTGGCTTGTCACTTACTATATCGACGCGACGACGGATCCCACGACGCCTCGGCTTGTTCGACAAATCAACGACAGGGCGGGGCAGGTGCTCGCTCTCGTCATCGAGGACCTGCAATTGACTTATGATTTGGTGGACGGAGTGACGAATCCCACCGGCGTAAGCACGCCGGTGCCGCCCAATTCCGCCAACCAGATCCGAAGAGCCAACATCTATGTTTCGGGCAGGACCAGCTCGATCATCAAACAGACCGGGCAGTACCTGAGGGCAAATCTGACAACGCAGGTCAGCCTGCGCAGCCTCAGCTTCGTCAACCGGTATGATTGAGAATCATCGGGAGATGGTATGAATATCAAAACCGAGTCAGGGGTCGCGTTAGTCGCCGCATTGATGATCATGCTGCTGCTCAGCGCCCTGCTGGCGGCTTTTATCGTTTCCGTCAATTCGGATCAGGGGCAGATCAATACCGATAGAGACCAGAACAAGGCGTTCTACGCCGCTCAGGCCGGCCTGGAGCAGCTCACTGCCAATCTGGGGACGTTATTCGATGTCAACTACGCGCCCTCGACGGCGCAGATTAACGCTCTGACCGCTGCCCCGCCTGCCATACCGGGGGTTTCTTTCGTTTCGCCCGGCGGCGGCTCCGGCTACCAGATTACGTATCCGACGGATGGCAACGGACAACCTCTGGCCACGACGTCCACCGTTCCCAGCGGGCCCTTCGAGGGATTGATCGGTTTGATCACCGCTTATACGATGACCTCGACCGCGCACACGGCGACGAGTGCCGAGGTCCGGCTGCAGCGGGCTCTGCAGACCGTGGCCGTGCCCGTGTTCCAGTTCGGGATCTTTTCTCAAACGGATCTGAGCTTTTTCGCCGGGCCGAATTTTAATTTTGGCGGCCGGGTGCAGACCAACGGCAACCTCTTTCTGGCGGAGGGTGATGGAGACACGCTGACAATGTCCAACCCCGTGACCGCCGTCGGAGAAGTCATCCGGACCAACCTCAACAACGGCTGGGCCACGAGCACCAATTACAACGGAACCGTGAACGTGATCACCGCCCCGGGTGTTTATCGCGCCCTGGCGAGAGACGAAGGGAGTCTCGTGGGGACGCTGGGTTCGGCCCAGAACAACCCGACCTGGACCAATCTCTCGATCGGGACCTATAACGGCAACATCCGCAACGGACGGACCGGGGCGGTTGCGTTGAATTTGCCCATCGTCAGCATGGGAGCCACGCCCATTGACCTGATTCGGCGTCCGGCACAGAACTCCAACGAGAACACGACGAACCCCGATGTGTTCGCCCAGCGCTATTTCGCCATGGCCAGCCTGAGAATTCTCATCTCGGATTCGGCGGCCTACCTCACGTCCCTGCCGACGGTCACAGCAACGGCTCCGGTGGAACTGTCGGGGGCGGCGCCTAACGGGACCATCTATGCGGTCGCCGGAACCGCGGCCGACAATTATCGGAGCACGGCAGGCACGGCGCTGATCGACGGGTTTATCAAGATAGAGATGCAGAATCAAGCCGGGGCTTGGCAGGATGTCACCAATGAAATCCTGACGCTGGGCGTGGCGGGCCATGATATGACGACCACCGGGTCCGTTTGTGGGGATCAGCCGAACGCGATCCTCCGGTTTCAGCGGTATAAGGATTCTCCGGGGGGCGCCTGCACCAACAGCGGCACCAATTTCTGGCCCAACGTTTTGTACGACACGCGCGAAGGCGACCTCAGAGACAATATCCCGACAGGGCAGACGACCGTCTACCTCGGCGGTGTCATGCACTATGTCGAACTCGACGTGGCCAACCTCGCCCGCTGGTTCACAGGCGCCATAGGGGTTAGCGGCGCCAATGCAATGAACACAACGGGATACGTGGTCTATTTTTCCGACCGGCGCTCCAATCGCAATGCCGCCAATGCCGAAACGGCCGAGTACGGCTTCGAGGATTTCGTGAATCCGGCCAGCGCCAACGGCACCCCCAACGGCATCCTGGATACCGGCGAGGATGTCAACGGCAACGGCGTCCTGGATGTCTATGGCGAGAGCCCAACCCTGAACCTGCCGCCGGGGGCCGCGGCTCCTCTGGATAATACGGCCCTGCCCTGGACCGCAGTGACGTCCGCCATCGCGAGGGTGAATCGGCCGCTGTTCTTCCGGCGCGCCCTCATGCTGGTGCACGGGTCGACCATCAACCTGGGCGCCTCGGGCGGAAATCCGCTTGGCTTGGCGGTCGTCACGGAGAACCCGCTGTATGTGAAGGGAAATTTCAATGCGAACGGCACGTTTGCCGGCGCGCACGCTCCCTGCTCCTGGATTGCCGACGCCGTTACGCTGCTATCGAACAACTGGAACGATGCGGTTTCGTTTAATTCGCCTCATAACCCGGGCGGCCGGCCGGGCGCGACGACGTGGTACAGAGCCGCCGTGATCGCAGGCAAGGGCGTCCCTTTCCCCCAGCCTGCAGGCACGTACCAGGATTTTGGGACGGATGGCGGAGTTCACAATTTCCTGCGCTTTCTGGAGAATTGGGGGGGGCAGACCCTGAATTATCAAGGATCCATCATCAGCCTTTTCTTTAACCGTCAGGCGGTCGGCACGTATAAGTGCTGCAACAATGTCTACTCGCCCCCAACTCGAGGCTACAACTTCGATGTCGACTTTCTGACCCCGGCCCTGTTGCCGCCGCGCACTCCCATGTTCCGCGACATCAATATTACGGGATTCACCAAGCTGCAATCGCCGACTCAATAGCCCTGTTCATCGCCCAGGGGCGTTCCCGCGGTCTCGGAGCCCTCGGTAGGCCCCTGCCCGGTCCTCATGCTCCGGCCGGGAGTTACTTCTTTTCCCTGAAGCCGGCGGGGATGGCCAGGTCCGAATCGGGGACGCTTTGTGCAACCTTCAGGAGTTCGCGATCAACCGTCATCACCGTTGACCGGTTGGCCGGCTTGCCCGTTTCCCCCTCGGGCTCTTTTTTCCGAGCCAGCCGGCGGCCGAGCATGCCGCCGAGGCCGCGGACGGAAGTCGCGCTGGAGGAATCACTTTCCTGGCTCTGCTTCTGCTCCTGTTCCTGCGACATCTGGGCCTGGTTCTTGACAGTCTCCATCGTCATTTCGGTGAAAATCTGAGCCCCTTCCATATTGACGTTTTCCGCCTGCATTTTCCCGATCATCTCTTTCATGGCGGGATACATGGCCATCGCCATCGCCATCTGCTCGGCGGAACCGCCAAAACCCGCGCCCAGATCCATTGCCTTGGCATAGCGCAGCTCGAAATCGGCCAGCTCTTTCAGGGCGGGAATCTTCGGACCCAGCCAGATATGCGAGGTCATCACCATCCCGCCCGATTCCTCCAGGGCCTTCCCCTGCTCGTGCGCGGCGATCGTCGCCACGACTTCACGGCAGTCGTATCCGTTGATCGCCTTCGTTTGGCCCGATTCCTTCAGTGAAAAATCAATCTGCATCTGAGCATCGGCGGGCGGCTGCTTGGCTTCCTTCGTTTGGTCCTTGGCGGCCTTGGCCGCTTTTTCCTGCGCTTGCTCGAGGCGCCGGCGCATTTCTTCGAAGGTGACCACCTCGTAGGTTTTCTTCTTTAAGTCGAGCTGGTAGATTTTCTGTTCACCGAGATCGATGATCTCGCTCGTGTATTCGTTTGCCGTGACCTTCCGATCGCCCTTGACCGCGACCGTGTTGACCTCGCCTTCTTTGGCAGCCTTGCCGCCGAACATGCCCATCATCCGGCCCATCATTCCTTCCATCTTGACCTGGCTCTTCTCCTCGGTTTTGACTTCCGCACGCAAGCCCGCCGCGCATCCAGTCAGGCCGATGATCAAGAGCGCACGCACGATCAATCGTCGCCCCATTTTCACACCCCCCCGATAATGTCTGTTGCCGCTCCCGGAATGAGAGCATTTTACGCCCGGACCCACCCCGAAAGGAAATTAGAAATAGGTCATTCTGCCTCCCCCCTTTTTTGAGCTCCAGAAGAAAATTCCTTCGAGGCGCCTGGTTCAATGCCTGCGCGCTTGCAAAGAGGTGTCCCGCGGCGGCCATCTGCAGCCCGGATTGCGGCGCACGAGCCGGTTTTACTCCCCCGGGACCGCAAGGATCCGTCGGATCCGGCCAGCCCTGGTTTTCAATAGCCGGTCGGGATGACGGTTGCTTCATCGATTGCCGCCGCCATAGGCTCGGCAACCTGAGGATCAGCCGCGTTTGGTTTCCGATAGCGCGGTCATCGGAGCATGGCCGCAAGGATGGATATCTTCCGGGTGAAAGAAAGCGACGTGAGCGCGCGCGGCCTACCCAGGAACCGATCAAAGGGAATAAGGATGAAGGCGATGACTGCGGCCGGACGTCGCGCTCAAGAGAAGGCGCCGGAATTTTCAGGCCGGCGTCGAGGACGGCATCGAGGTCGGCCTCTCCGATCCCAAAGACATGAACTTTCGAAGGTCCCATTTCCTGCCCTGGTCACCGAGTGCCAGGTTAGCGGAACAAGCCGCCGCTGACGCGGCTTTCGATCAGTTAGCCGATACACACTCCGGGGCCCGACCAAGCGCTCGCCTGTCTTGCCGTACGCGACCGCCGAGTTGGCGGTGTCTAGATCAATGCCCACTGCCTTTGCCATGATAGGCCTCCTGATTTCCTGTCGCGTCCGCCACGGGGTGGGACGGCGACGATTCCTTTTGCTCCAAGCGCCGCGAGAGCTCGAAGCGCCAATGCGCAAAGAGCATTTCCATTGCCATCCTGGCTGCCTGAGTTCGGCAACAAAAACAGCGGCCATCCTGGCCTGATATAATGTTCGTGATGGAAGAGCCGCCGCGCCTGATCAAAACCGGTGGCCAATATTTCGTTCGATCCGGCTTCCGCCGGACGGTGACGGGGGGGTGCGAGTCTGTTCAGTCCAGGTCACGCATCTGGTCAATATTGAACAGGAAAGCAGATTGCCCGGTGATAGCGTGCATCCGGGCGCTCTACGGCAACTGCAAGCGATCGGGCGCATAAGCGGCCCGCGGGTTTTACTCACCTTTTCTGAGAGGAGGCGTTCATGTTTCAGATCAAAGGCACAATTCTTGCTGCGATGGATCTCGAAAACGGATCCGACGAACTCCTTCGTCAAGCGGATGCGCTCGCGCGTTCCTACAAGGTCAAACTTTCCGTCTGTCATGTTCTTCCCGAAATTTTTGCGGTGCGGCCCCTGTTTCCGCAGCTGCATCTTGACGACGCTCTGAAGCTTTATGATCTGGAGGCTGCGGTCCGCGATGCTCTTCTGAAGCGCATTCGAACGGTAACGGCTCGGGAGCCGCCTCAAGTGGAAATTGAGATCGAGCAGGGCACAGTTCACGCGGGAATACTCCGGGCCGCCGATCGCATCGGGGCAGGAGCTGTGGTCGTCGGGGGAAAAGTCGATCACAAGGGTTTGCACATTCTGGGCAGCTCTGCGGAGCATGTCGTTCGCTATGCGCATTGTCCCGTTGTTGTGGCGCGGCGCTCGCCCGCGGGAATGGTCCTGGCAGCGACCGACTTCTCCGACCTCGCACTTCCTGCCGTTGAGGCGGGCGCAGCTGAGGCGCGGCACCGCAAGGTAGACCTTGCCATCATTAACGCCATCGATCTGCTCAACGTGATGCGCCCCTTTTATGCAGATGTCTATGGCTATGGCACGCCTCCGGCGGACCTCGGCGACCAAATGAGAAAGATCTGGCAGCAAAGGCTTGACGAGTGCGTACATCATTTCAAAGCCAAAGGCGGCGGCCTGCTTCGCGAGGGGCCGGAGGTTCCGGCGATCCTGAGCGCGGCGTCGGAACTGCCTGCGCAGCTGCTTGTCTTGGGCACTCATGGCAGGACGGGATTAAGCCGCGTGATTGCTCTGGGCAGCGTGGCAGAAGCCGTTGTACGCGCCGCGCCCTGCTCTGTTCTGGTCGTTCGACAAGCCTAGGGACCCATCAAGCATCGTTGCAGCTTGAACGGAGGAACCTGTGGGAAACCAATTCCGGTTGGCCGTACGAGGCCGCCGGCTGACTCTCATCATCGGTGCAGCAAGCTTGGGCGTCTTCATCCCGACGATCATTTCCGGCATGACCCGGAAATGGCTGTGGATGCGACAGCACAACGATGTCGCCATTCTCCGGACGCTCTTCTCGGTCAATTTCCCGATGTTTTGCATGGCTTTTGCTGGCGCGTTTTTGTGCCTAAGGGTCATTCCCCATCTTGCCGCAAAAAAAAGGCGCCGATGCCCGCAAGGGCAATTGGGCATGCTCGACCGGCATTTTGTCGAAGAGCGGCATCTGGCTTTCGCTCGCTGGCTTGACACTGGCTATGGCAGCGGTCAGGGTCGCTGTCGCCTCCTTCTTTGCGCTCACGTTCCATGCGCAATGGGATACGTATCGTCGCTTTCGTTAGGGCGGATCCCGTACCGGAAAAACTCATCGCACAAGACGGAAAGGGTGCAGACCTCGCAAAAAAGCTGGGCCGACCGGCCGGCATCGCCAGCGCGGAGAGGGCCCATCAAATCCGCAAGGGGATCTTCGGCGGCGGCCGGTTCAGGAAGCTGGCCGGCTCAGGGCCGGCACCAGTACCGAGAGCCCGGACTACCGTGACGTTGAATACGTCGGGGCCCTCACCGGACCGGGCGCCGTCAACACTGCCCCGCTCGAAACCCTTGACGGTTGCCGCGACCACGGAGAGCCGAAAGCCCCGGCTCGAACAAGATATCAGGATGCCCGCCGGGTGTTGGCGCGACGGCCTGAACGGGGAACCAGGATCGACAATGTGACGCGCCAACTTGAGGGCGAAAGGGTCGAGAAATTCAACAAGCCGTTTGACAAGCTGATGGCGGCCTGGGCGCAAAGGTCACCACGGCCATTGACGAGAGAGCCATGAAAATAAGTCCTGATGCAGGAAAGCCGGCAGAAGCATCCATGCTGGTGGACGTACCCAGACTTGTCACAGCCTACTATACGGAGGCGCCCGACCCTTCCGTGCCCGAACAGCGGGTATCCTTCGGCACCTCAGGACATCGCGGTTCCGCTTTCGATAAGGCTTTCAATGAACGGCATATCCTCGCCATCAGTCAGGCCATTTGCCAGTACCGGGAGCAGAAGAAAATCGACGGCCCGCTGTTTCTCGGCATGGACACGCATGCCCTTTCCGTGCCGGCTTTTGCCAGCGCGCTTGAGGTGCTGGCGGCAAACGGGGTGGAAGTCATGATCGCGCAGGGGGACGAATACACCCCAACCCCTGTTGTTTCCCACGCGATTCTCACGCATAACCGCGCGCGCAAGACAGGACTCGCCGACGGGATCGTCATCACGCCGTCGCACAATCCGCCGCATGACGGCGGGTTCAAATACAATCCCCCAAACGGCGGGCCGGCGGAATCC
>Ga0326727_10009483_pt1 | contig 23930 bp, 25 predicted proteins | sample MB2enrmetagenome_FD_207643 | JGI IMG/M metagenome (GOLD analysis project Ga0326727, IMG submission 207643) | Lab enriched peat soil microbial communities from McLean, Ithaca, NY, United States - MB29MY | ecosystem: Environmental > Terrestrial > Soil > Wetlands > Peat | place: USA: New York... | reverse complement strand
TGCCGAGGACGCGTCGTGAACTTCAGTACCTGCTCTGTATATGGACCGGCGCATGCTGCTACTGCGGTCAACTGGCCAAAAAGCCCTCGGGTAGAGATCCGTAATCACTTAACGTTGTAATACTAGAACCTAGCTCGAGTCCACCCACTGCAGCACTTCCTCACTGAGCGTGTTCAAGCTGTTGGTGATGCGGTCGGTTTCCACGTTGACTAGGGCGTAGCGTTCGGTGAGGCGATCGCCGGCATGGACCAGGGCGTGATGATCTTCGCGAAGATCGGGCAGGCCGGCGCGCGTGAGCGGAGACCCGCGCAAAGCTGCGGCCAGATAATAGAGCGTCAGCTCGACGTGATCCGCGAATGGGCGGAAGGCTTCCCGAGGTGCGACAGGGTTGGTAGACAATCCCGACTCGAGCGCCATGAAAGCGTGGGCCAGCCGATGCGAGCTCGCGAGCATGGTGCGCAATATCTGAACGCTGTTGGCAGAAACGCCGGCCTCGGCGGACAGCCGGTCGACGGATGCCTCGATATTGGAGCGCGCGCGCCGTCCGGCGAGACGCGTGCGGTCGAGTTCATGCGCGAAGGACCGGTCGAGCGAGAGGTAACTTTCGCGAACCGCACGGAAGTACTCGCGGTAAGCATCGAGCATCTGCGCCATGGCTTCGGGCGCCCGCGTTCGCTCCCAGGTCGGCCAGATCCAGTAGGCGATGAGCGCGATCGCGCCACCGGCCACGGTATTCCAGCCGCGCGCGGCGATCACGGCTCGCGGCATGTCTCCCGTGAGCGCGATTAATAGCACGACCATAGCTGTGACGGCCACAACGAGGATGCCGTAATTGGCTGGTCCGTAACAGCGCAAAACGAACATCAGAGCCGCGATGAATGCCACTTGCACTCCGTTGCCGGCAGGAAGAACGTGGAACATCACGGTGGCGACGAGAAGACCGGCGAATGTTCCGATCAGGCGCAGTACGCCGCGGCTGAAGGTAGCGGTAAAGTCCGGTTTAGAACAATGGCAATGGTCATGGGCAGCCAGTAGGAGCGCCGAAACTCCAGCCCGCGGCCCAAGGTGTCACCGATGGCAATGCACACGGCCAAACGCACGGCATGCCGGAAAGCGGCAGAGTTCAGACTGAGATTAGCGCGCAAAGTGGCGATGGTCCCACCGAGCCGGAGACTCCAAGGCTTCTGCGACTCACGCCGATCGAACGCCACCAGACCCGCGGGCGTAGCGTAGGCGGCTAGGTTCACGGCAGAGCGAAGTTGACCCGCCATCGCGTCCATCTGGAAGCGGGCATCGGCAAGCATGGCAGAGACCGGTGACGAGCGTGTGCCGGCCCGGTCGCGCAACTGCTCCGCCAGATCATCGAGTTCTTCGAGCTCCTCCGGAGCGCCTGCTGCTTCCCCTGCAACTAGCGAACTGCCGAGGGAGATGAGCATGCGGGAGGAAAGGACAAAATATCGGTCCAGAATTTCACCTGCCGGGTTCGGCGGGTCTTCGCGCTGTATGCGAGTACGCAACCGCGCGAGCGTCATTACCGAAAGGCGTATGCGCTCCGCCTGAATGAGCAGCGAACGGTAGCGGTCGGCTTCGATGGAGTGATCGCGATCCAAGGTTGCGAGGGAATTGTGCGCTTGCGTGCTCTGCGCGCTGGCTGGGGGCGCTTCGATGGCACGGATCGGGGACGCTGCCGTGCGCGCCAGCTCCCGGTAAAGCTCTCCAAGCGCCCGGCGTTCGGGAGCGTACCGCCGAAGCGGCCAGAACGCCACCGCCAGCAGGGTTTGCAGCACGCCTCCGCCAAAAGCGAGCATCCCGGAAACCGCGGCTTTTTCCGGAGACATGGGGAACGCTCCATACACTACCAGGACCACTAGGCTGACCGCGCCAAGGTCGGCCGCTGCCGGGCTGAGTGCCACCAGCATACCGGCCGCAAAAGCCCAAACGGTCGAGGTGACAACCGCGATCACTTGGTTGTGGCCACAGAGCGCACCGGCAAACACGGCGAATCCGACTAACGCGCTGGCGGCCAGCATGCGGCGGGCCCGCTGGCGGTAAGGCTCCTGGCTGTCCGAGAAGGCCACGTTCAGGGCGCCGGTACCGGCAATCAGACCCGCGGAAAGTTGGCCCAGTGCCACGCCCGCTACCAGCGGCACCGCCAAGCCGATCGCGTTTCGCAGAGCCAGCCACGGGGTCACCTTCGCGGCATCGTAGCGAATGACGGTTTGCCAGAATGACGCCCAGACATTGGGGTGCTCAACCGGCCCTGGAGAAGCCGCTGGTTGTTGCTCGGCAGTGCTGGCCTGAGGTGGCATTCAAGGCCGTATCATGCGATGCATGTCGAGCGACGGAGGCTTCACCGGCGTCTGGCTAAGCATCATTTGAATCTGCGCGCGATGGTGTGTCTGGTGATTGAAAAAGTGCGCGAGGAGCAACGGGGCGGGATCGGCGCAGTTCTTACCCGCGCTGTTTACGTAACGGACCTCTCTTTGCAGGAAACTCTCATCCAGCGCGCTCATGAATTCTACGATGCGCGCGTCTTCACGCTCTCGGGCCACGCGAAGACTGCCGAAATCGTTATAGAGCTCGGTATTGAGCGCCGGCGTAGTTAAGACGCCGGGATTGGTAAATCGGTCCATCCAAAGGCGGTCGCCGAGCAGGATGTGATTCAGCGTCCGGTGAACGCTAGCGAAGGAGCCAGGCCTCTCCCGCCGATAGTCTGCATCCGGCAGTTGAGCACACGCCGTGTACAAGCGCTGGTTCGCGACAGCATTGTACTGAGCCATGGTTTGAAAGTGAATCGCCAGTGCAGCCGACTGCATCCATTCAGGTTACAGCACTCGCCGCCAGCCCTCCGGTTACACTACAAGAAGATGTCCACGCAAACGAGCATCGGCGCTGTCGCTCCGCCACGGAGTGGTTCCAGCACCGCATTGCGTGTGCTCGGAGCGATCAGCTTCTGTCACTTCCTGAATGACATGATGCAATCGGTGATCCCCGCGGTCTATCCGATTTTGAAGAGCGCGTATCGCCTTGATTTTGCACAAATTGGCTTGATCACGCTGACCTCGCAGTTGACGGCATCTCTATTGCAGCCGGTGGTTGGGCTTTACACCGATCGCCGGCCGGCACCGTACTCCTTAGCCATTGGAATGGGCTCCACGCTGGTTGGTCTCATCCTGCTTGCGATGGCGCCGAGCTTCGCCATGGTTCTGGCCGCAGTGGCGCTGGTCGGAGTGGGGTCCTCGGTGTTCCATCCGGAATCGTCGCGCGTCGCGCGGATGGCTTCGGGCGGGCGGCACGGCCTTGCGCAGTCTGTCTTTCAAGTTGGGGGAAATGCGGGGTCGGCGGTGGGACCGTTGCTCGCGGCGTTCATCGTGCTTCCCACGGGGCAGCGCAGTATCGCCTGGTTTTCGGCGGCGGCTCTAGTAGCCATCGTGGTACTCGCGCGTGTGGGCCATTGGTACAAAGAGCGCCGGTCCGGTGGGGCGATAGCCCGGGCCGCCGTCCACGAGCATCACACGGGCCTGTCTTCCGGCAGGGTCGCATTCATCATTGTGATTTTGGTCGCGCTGATTTTTTCCAAGTTCTTCTACATGGCGAGCCTCAGCAGCTACTACACCTTCTTCCTGATCAGCAAGTTTCATGTGCCGGTTCGTACCGCCCAGATCTATCTGTTCCTGTTCTTGGGCTCGGTAGCAACAGGGACGATTGTTGGTGGGCCGGTAGGTGATCGCATTGGGCGGAAGTACGTCATCTGGTGGTCGATCCTCGGCGTGCTGCCATTCACCTTAGTGTTGCCATACGTGAGCTTGTTTTGGACCGGTGTCCTGAGCGTCATCATCGGATTGGTTCTGGCATCGGCGTTTTCCGCCATCCTGGTTTATGCCCAGGATCTTGTCCCCGGCAGGGTGGGCACCGTCTCAGGCCTTTTCTTCGGGCTTGCCTTCGGAATGGGCGGAGTCGGCGCGGCGCTATTGGGAGGCCTGGCGGATCACACCTCCATCGACTTAGTCTATCGTGTCTGCTCGTTCCTGCCCGTCATCGGCCTGCTAGCGGCGTTCCTGCCGAACTTGGCACAGGGCGAAGCGAGATAGGTGCCTATGCTCTTCGAAGCCATGCCAAGGATACTTCCGCGCGTGTTCCTTTCGCTCTTGGCAGTCGCGCCGGTGCTCACAGCGCAGACGCCTCCAGAGCGGCGCGGATTCTGGGATGATGTCTTCCGAAAGGGCGAGGTCGCATTCCATAAGGATGCAAGCAAGCTCCTTCAGTATGCCATCCGGGATCGAAAACCGGGAACCGCGATCGATCTCGGCATGGGCGAGGGGCGCAATGCCGTTTTCCTTGCGTCGCAGGGATGGCAGGTAACAGGTGTGGACTTCTCCCGAGAGGCAGTCAAGCAGGCCAGAGCGCGCGCATCCGCTTCCCATTTGTCCATCACTGCGGTGATCGATGACCTGGATCACTTCGATTTGGGACGAGCCAATTGGGATTTGATCGCGCTGTTCTACATGCACGCCTGGTTTCATGAGTCCAAGCTCAATGTCCCCGAGCGGCTGATGGAGGCCCTCAGACCGGGCGGCTTACTGGTGATCGAAGGTTGCGCCGGCGGCAAGGGAGACTACCAGACGAATGAACTGCTGCGCAGCTTCAGTGCCCTGAACATTATTCATTACGAGGACGTGAACGACGAGACCGACTGGGATCCTGGCAGGAAGAGCCGAGTTGTCCGTTTTATAGCTGAGAAGCCTGCGAATGGCGCCCTCCAACAATAGATAACTCATCGCGTTAACTCAAACCTATACCTTAGTTAGTAATCAATCTATTCCTTCTGTAGATAATAAGTACTTACGGCGCGTTCTCATTGACCGGTACTTAAGCATCCCGTACAATCACGTTAGATTTATCAACCGAGTCGGCGGATATTTATCGGTATTCATATGGGACTTGAAATCGGCAAAACGGTCGATGGATACGAGATAGTCGAAGGACTGGGAAGCTCCAAAACCGGCGTTGCTTACAAAGTAAGGAACGTATTTGCGCAGCGGTTTGAAGTCCTGAAAATCCTTCCCAAGAGCGTCCAGGACGATGAGGAGCAGAACGCCCGGTTTCTCCGCGAGATCAAGGTTCACGCCCAGCTTCTCCATCCGAACATCGTCACGTTCTATAACGCGCGCGAAATGGAAGGCCAGCTCGTCATGACCACGGAATTCGTTCCGGGCGCCACTGTGGCTGAGCGCCTGGAAGCGGGTCCCATTGCGTGGCGCGATGCGTGCCAGTATACCGGCCAGGTGCTCTCCGCGCTCAGCTATGCGCACGCGCACGGCATCGTTCACCGCGGGCTCAGCTCCTCCAATTTGATCCTCACGCCGGAAGGAAACATCCGGCTGACCGGTTTCGGCCTCGCCAAATCCGTCGCCGATCCAGACCTTACCGCTGCCGGTTCCGTGATCGGCGCGCTCAAGTACATGGCGCCCGAGCAGGTCAAGGGCGAGCGCATCGACGGGCGCAGCGACCTTTACTCATTGGGCATCGTGCTGTACGAAATGCTCACGGGGAAGTTGCCGTTTGCAGCCAAGGGCCAGTTTGAAATCATGCTGGCGCACGTGAACACCGCGCCAAAGCATGCCAGCGACGTCAATGCCGAAGTGCCGCGTGAATTGGGCGATGTGGTCGCAAAGGCCCTGGCGAAATCCCCCGGCGACCGGTTTCTGAACGCCCAGGAGTTTCGCAGCGCGATCGAACACATCAGCTTGCCATCGGAAACGAGGCCGGAAGCTCACGCTCCGGTGGCCGAGGCTTCGCTCAGCTGCGCTCCAGCACCACCATACACCGCAAACGGGCACGTGAAGCATGAGCTGCCGGAAGCTCCGATCACCGAGTCAGAACCAGAGCCTGCCCACTCAGAAACAGCCCTGCCCGCCGTGGAGCCTCCCAGGTTCAACGACACGCCCACTCCAGTCTCAACCAGCGAACCGTGGGATGACTGGGCCTTTGACCCGCCGTTGGTGATCGCTGAGTCAAGACTGAAGCCGGCCGAACCGGAACCGCCGCCCGTGCACGAAGCCAGCACGTTTGGCGACGTGCTTCACAGCCCGCTCGTCGGACCTGAGCCCGAGGTTGCTGAGTCCAAACCGGTTGTGGAACCGGCTGAGGTCCTTGAAACGCCCGCTCCAGTTTCGGCCAACGCACTGTGGAATGCCGAGGCCATAGAAGCCGCGCTCCTGTCTGCCCAGTCAAAATTGCCGCCGGCTGAACCGGAACCACCACCTGCCGAGTTGCCGCCAGTCGAATCGCCAGTACCCTCCGCATTGGAAACAGTAGACCCACTCATCGAAAACGCGGAATCGATCGAACCAGAGGCCCCGGTTTCGTCCACCTTCCTCTGGGATTCGTGGGCGATCAACCCTGCACCGGTCGAATCAACACCAGCACCTGCTGAAGTGCAACCAGAAGAACCGCAGGTGGAAGCCGCGGCACACGACGAAACGCCCGCGCCAGCTCTGTCCAGTACGCTGTGGGACGCTTGGGCGGTCGAATCGGCGCTTGCGTCCGCCGAATCGCAACTGGCTCCGCCCGAGTTGGAAACTGCCGCGCCGCTGGCAACTTCACCAACTACGTTTCACGATCCCTGGGCCACCGAATCGAGAGCTCCGCTTGCGGAGCCTGAGCCCACCCAAGCTGAACTTGCGACGCCTCTGCCGGTAGTGACAGCCGTCGCCGATACCCCGGCCGCTGCTCCGCCCTCGCTGCACGATGCCTGGGCCTGCGAATCGACCCCGGCGCCGCCGGAGCCGCAGCCCGAGTCCCCTGAGCTGAATCTGCTGTCTGCCGCGTTGGAAGCGCCGCCGGCCGAATCGCCTGCTTTGGATTGGCCCGCGAGGCTGCCGGACTCGTGCGTCCACGAGCCGGTGCATCCCCCGGCCGAGGCCCCGCGCGAATCCACGGAATTGCAATTGCTGTCCGCGGCCCTGGAACCACCGCAGGCGCCTCCCGCGTTGCCTTCCACACCGGAAGAACCGTGGACCGTCGAATCCGAACCGCCAGCCGTGGAATTAGCAGCTCCGTCTCCCGAGCCAGAACCAGCACCGGCTGTAGCTGCGGTGGCTACCGTCGCCAGCGCGCCCGCTCCGGTGGTGAAGGCGGTGCGGCCTCCGAATCCGGATTTATTGACCGCTCTGTTCGGCGACACACTCCTTTCCCGCGTGAGTCTCATCCTGGTCGTCTGTGCCATCACATTCTTCCTCGGAACGGTAATGCTCTTCGCCGTGTTGTCCGTGAGCAAGCCGTGAAGCGCAGTCCGCAGTTTGTTCGATGAACTTTAAAATCGGCGACACCATCGGCGCTTACAAGATCGTCGCTTCCCTCGGGAGCGGCGGCATGGGCGAAGTGTTTCAGGCGGAACACGCGGTCACCCAACGCGTGGAGGCTATGAAGATCCTGGCGGCCGATCCCGCCAGCACGCCCGATCGCGACCAGAGGTTTCTGCGCGAAATCCAGCTCCAGGCGCGCTTGAACCACCCCAATATCGCCGTCGTGCACAACGCGTTCTGGCAGGACGGCCACCTGATCATGATCATGGAGCTGATTCAGGGCGACTCCCTGCGCAGCATGCTTGACCGTGGCAAACTGCCGCTCTCGACCGCCCTCGACTATGCTTGCCAGGCTCTGCGGGCGCTGGACTACGCTCATGCACGCGGCGTCGTGCATCGCGATATTTCTCCTTCAAACATGATCGTGACCGCCGAGGGCACGCTGAAACTCACCGATTTCGGCCTCGCAAAATCCCGCACCGACATTCGCCTCACCCAAACTGGCGTCATCGTGGGTTCTCTCTACTACACCTCGCCCGAGCAGGTCCAAGGCAACACCACAGTGGACATCCGCGCGGACATTTACTCGATGGGCGCCCAGTTGTTTGAGATGGTAACTGGCGCGAAGTTGTTTGACTGTGACAAACCCTTTTCGCTAATGCAGGCCCACGTCGAGCAGCCTCCGCCCCGCGCGAGTGAAGTACTCCCCGGGCTGCCCTCCACGCTGGATGATATTTTGCTCAAGGCTCTGGACAAGGATCGCGATAAGCGCTTCCAATCCGCTGAGCTGTTTCGTTGTGCACTGGAAACCGTGAAAGAGACTCGCGGCGGCGAGCACTGTGCGTTATCCGCTCCGGTTCAATTGCGGATACTGCCTCCTCTGATCCCGGCTCCTGTTGTGGAGGTAGCGCCGGAAAACGTCCCGACGCGACGCGGACGCAATCGCAAGCTCAAAAGCGCCGGAGGCCACGTGGCCCGTTTTCGCCGCCGTCTGGTGGTGTATCTGGAAGACAACACAGTTTCCAACCTCAATGAAGCGCGCCGCTACCGCGATCACGGTGGATATCGCAACTGGGCCACCCAGCTTCGTCATCTGGCCAGTCACCTGGCCGGCCGAACGGATCTCGTAACAACCAATCACTTACAAAGTGACTTAGAAGCAATCGTCGAAGAGGAACCTGTTGAGCACCAACTCAACGACGGCCTCAACTTACCTTCCGAAACTGACGAATGAACTAACAATTGAGATAACCGAAGTTAGTAAATAAAACTCTAACCCGGAGTAAGTTCGCTTCAGTATAATGTAACCAGAGGGCTAAGTTGGTGCGTTGTTTGTATTGCGGCAAGACGTCGTGGGTGCCGTTCAAGAAACTTTCGGACGGCGAATTTTGCAGCCGCGCGCATCGCGACTCCTACCAGGAGCGCCTGCGGAAAGTAGCCAATGTACTCAAGCAGTATGAGATCGCCCCGCAGGAGGCCGCGCTCGCCAGCACCGATCCGGCCGCTGCGGCAGCCTTGGTCTCCCGCCCTGAGCTTCGGGAACCGCTCATGAGCGAGCTGTTTCGCATCCTGATGTGCGAGCCCGTCCCCGCTCCTGGCGGCGCGCACATGGCCCCCGCGATTCCTCCCGAGTTCGAGACCAACGCGCGCATCAGGCGCTGGGGACTCAAGATCAAGTTTCTGAAAGCCTCATGATTCCCGCGATGAACGAGAGAGCGTTCCCCACCCGGCTTGCGGCGTATCTCCGTGATTGCCTGCTCGACGCCGCGCGCATCCTGGGGCGAGCCGCCGTTTGTCTGGCCGCCGGCCTGATCCTCCTGCTCCTGCTGAACTTTCCCTACGACGCGGATGCGTCCATCTCTCCCGCCGACGCCGCCAAAGCGCGCGCCTTTTACGCCGCCATCTACGACAAAGAGAAGAGCGCTGGCATTTCCGTGGAGGAAGAGAAGTACGCCCGGCTGGCGCTCGAATCCGCCGAACGCTGGCACGTCAAGGAGCAAGTCGCCGGGCTCGTCCGCACCTTCGGGCTCCAAAATAAGAAGGCCCTCGACATCGGGTCGGGCCAAGGCTACCTGCAAGACATCGTGCCGGATTACACCGGGCTCGACATCACTCCCACCGTCGAGCGCTATTATCACAAGCGCTTCGTGTTGGGTTCGGCGACATCCATGCCGTTCGCGAACGACAGCTTTGACACCATCTGGTCTGTGTGGGTCCTCGAACACGTCCCCAACCCCGAGGCCGCGCTGCTCGAAATCCGTCGTGTCGTCAAGGACGGCGGTGTGCTGTTCCTGGGTCCTCAGTGGGACTGCCGTCCCTGGCAGGCGGACGGCTACGACGTGCGGCCGTTCAGCGACTTCGGCCCTTGGGGCAAGCTGATCAAGGCCGCCATCCCCGTGCGCGTCATCCTCGCGCGCTTTTCGGTGCCGGCCGTGCGCCTCACCCGTACTGCCGCCTGGCGATTCGCCGGCCACCCCTCGGCTTTCCGCTACCACCGCCTGACTCCGAATTTCGAGCACTACTGGGAGCCTGATAGCGACGCCGTCAATGGTCTCGATTTCTACGAAATGGCCCTCTGGTTCCGCTCCCGCGGCGATGAGTGCCTGAGTTGCGACTCCGGATGGTCGCGGTTCACCCAGACCGGAAATCCGCTGATCATCCGAGTTCACAAGCAGCCCCAGTCCCTCGCTGCGGACAACGCGAAGCCCTCCCCGTTTCCGCCACAGTAGAGACCGCTTGCACGCTGCCACCCCTTTCTGCGTCAATTAGTTGTAGGCCGATTTGCGCCTACGGCTAAGTTATGGCTACTGAACGCGTTAAACTCCTGGATCCGGCCGTTGAGGCTGCCGAGGCCCAAGCCGTCGCCGCCCGCTACCGCTGCGAGTACGTCGATCTGCGCGTTGCCGCCATTGACCACGATCTGTTCCGCTCCATCCCCGTCGACCTCATGTTCCGGTACAATTTCGTCCCCATGCGGGCGAGCAACGGGACGCTGGAGATTGCCCTCGCCGATCCCCGCAATCTCAACATGATCGACGAGCTGGCTCTGCTGCTCAACAAAAAGCTGCGCATCAAGGTCGCCACGCTCTCGCAGATTTCCGAGCTGCTCAAGAAGACCGAGCAGTCGCAACGCGTGCTCGAAGAAGTGACCGAAGGTTTCGCCCTGGACGTCGTCGGCGACGAGGAGAACGCCGACGAGACGCTCTCCATCGACAAACTCACCGCCGCCGATAGCGACATCGCTCCTGTCATTAAGCTGGTGGACACCACCATATTCAATGCGCTCGAGCGCCGCGCCAGCGACATCCACATCGAATCGCGCGATCAGGAGGTAGCCATCAAGTACCGCATCGATGGCGTCCTCCACTACGCGATGCCGCCCATCGCCAAGGATTGGCACTCCACCATTCTTTCGCGCATCAAGGTCATGAGCGAGCTGGACATCGCCGAGCGCCGCGTACCCCAGGACGGCCGCTTCCGTGTCCGCTACAAAGGCCGCCTCATCGATTTCCGCGTCTCCATCATGCCCACCATCCACGGGGAAGATGCTGTGCTCCGCGTGCTCGACAAGGAGTCCATGAGCGAGAAGTTTGCCAAGCTCTCGCTCGAAGTCGTGGGATTTTCCGATAGCGACCTGGTCAAGTTCCGCCGCTACATTATGGAGCCCTACGGCATGGTGCTGGTCACCGGCCCCACCGGCTCCGGCAAAACGACCACGCTGTACGCCGCGGTCTCCGAAATCAAGAACGACGAAGACAAGATCATCACCATCGAGGACCCCGTCGAATATCAGATCAAAGGCATCACCCAGATTCCCGTCAACGAGAAAAAGGGGTTGACCTTCGCGCGCGGCCTTCGTTCGATCCTGCGCCACGATCCCGACAAAATCATGGTCGGCGAAATCCGCGACCAGGAAACCGCGCAGATCGCCATCAACTCGGCACTCACCGGCCACCTGGTGTTCACCACCGTGCACGCCAACAACGTGCTCGACGTGCTGGGCCGCTTCCTCAACATGGGCGTTGAGCCCTACAACTTTGTCTCCGCGCTCAACTGCATCCTGGCCCAACGCCTGGTGCGCGTCATCTGCGAGTTTTGCCGCAAGCCCGTGAAGTATCCCGACTCGTACCTCGTCGAGAGCGGCTTGGTTCCCTCCGAATGGCGCGACGTGCCGTTCTATGAAGGCGCGGGCTGCTTCGAGTGCGGTGGAACCGGCTTCCGCGGCCGCACTGCCATCCATGAGCTGCTCGATTTGACAGAACGCATCCGCGAGATGATCCTGAATAAACGCCCGGCGTCGGAAATCAAGCGCGCCGCCCGCGAAGAGGGCATGACGTTTCTTCGTGAATCCGCGCTTCTCAAAGTGCGAAACGCCACCACCACTCTGAAAGAGATCAACAAAGTCACCTTCATCGAGGGCTAGTGAAAAGGCAAAAGACAAAAGGCAAAAGACAAAAGGCAAAGGTTGCTTCAATCCTCGGCCCCCTTTTGCCTTTTGCCTTTTGCACTTTGCCTTTTGCCTTATTTTCTTTTGCTTTATGACCCTCTCTCACGCCCTCACTGCCCTCTGGAAGGATCCTCCCCCGGCACTGGCCTTCGAGCTTTCCGAGGCCGGAATCGCCATGGCGCGCACCGGTAGGAATCCGGAATTCGATTTCCGGCCCCTCGATCCCGGCGTCATTTCCGTGTCTCCGTTGCGCGATAACATTCTTGATCCCGCGAAACTTGCCGCCGCCGTGCGCGCCATGGTTCCCCAGAACGGAGGCCGCAAGCGGTGGAACGCGGCGCTCATTCTTCCCGATTCTTGCGTGCGCATTTCTGTGCTGGATTTCAACAATTTCCCGTCAGACGCAAAGGAGCAGTTGTCGCTCGTGCGCTTTCGCATGAAAAAAAGCGTGCCCTACGATGTGGAGTCCGCCGCCCTGAGCTATTACGCGCAGGAATCCAACGGCCACGGCAAGAAATATGATGTCGTGGTTGCTGTCGCCCCGGCTGAGATCGTCTCCCGTTACGAAGCGCCGTTCCGCATGGCGGCGATTGAGCCGGGATTCGTCACCATTTCCGCGCTGGCCACACTCGATCTGCTCAAGGAAAAGGAAACCGTAGTCGTGGCCAAACTCAGCGGCCGCATGCTTACGGTTTTGGTCGTATCGGCGGGGTCGCTCAAGCTGGTACGATCTCTGGAGCTGAGCGAGCCGGGCATCGCCGGGATTGTGGCCGACCTCTACCCCACGTTCGTGTACATTGAAGATAATCTGGGTGCGAAGGCGGAGAAGCTCCTGCTCGCTGGTTTTGGCCGCTTCGCCGCGGAGGCGCGCGATCAATTTGGCCGCGAGCTCGAACTCCCGGTAGAATTGCTTCACGCGAGCACCGGCGTGGCCGGCGAAAATAATTTGGGCCTGTTAGGATACCTGCACTCGTTTACGGCGTAAGCATGATGGCAAGGCAAAAGACAAAAGGCAAAAATCAAAAGGCAAAAGTGGGTCCAATCGGCGGCGCCCTTTTGCCTTTTGCCTTTTGCCTTTTGTCTTTTGCCTTCTTGTGTTTGTCCTCGGTATGAGGTTTCCAATCAATCTCGCGACGCAGCCGTTTCGCAAAGACCGGCCGATTCTGTTCGCCTCCGGAGTCGTCGCCGCGCTGATGGTGGTCTCCCTGATTCTGCTCGGTTCGCTCGCCATTGCCGACCGGCGGCGCTCCGCCGACACCCGCGCCGTCATCGCCCGCCTGGACCAGCAGATCGCGCGAGCCACCGCCGACCAGGCGCGCCTCGACGCAGTGCTGCGGCGCCCCGAAAACGCCGAGGTGATGGAGCGCAGCCTCTTTCTCAACGAGCTGCTTTTTCGCAAGGGCGTCAGTTGGACCCGCGTCTTTGCCGACCTGGAAAAAACGCTTCCGCCCAACGTCCGGCTCATCACGATCCGGCCCCAGGTGCTTTCCGAGAGTCAGGTACATCTGGAAATGGTGCTCGCCGCCGAATCGCCGGGGCCGGTATTCGAAGCGCTAATAGCTCTGGAATCGTCTGAGGTGTTTGGGGAGACCAACGTCTACAACACCGCCCCGCCCTCGCAGTCCGAGCCGCTGTTCCGTTGCCGTGTGAGCGTAAACTATGCCCAGAAACTTTGACCTGCGCACTCTCATCAAAGACCGCCGCATGGTCGTGCGCGCCGGGCTGGGTGTGCTCCTGGCGGCTAACCTGGTCATGGCCGCCTTCATCTTCCATCCGCTGGGCGGCTCGGTCGAAGATCTCACGGAAGAAATGCGGTCCAAGCAGCGCGATCTTGCCCAGGAGTTGCAGCGCGTCGAACGTACCCGCAGTCTGGAGGCCAAGGTGCAGCAGGCCAAGGTCGAAGGCGACAAGTTCCTGGACGAGTGCACCATGAACCGTCGCAGCGCTTTCTCCACGATCCTGGGCGACGCGGACAAAATGGCCGTCGAATCCGGCATGAAACCGAAAGACTCGTCGTACGCGCCGCTGGAACCGGTCGAGGGTTCGGACACTATTACTCGGTTGACCATCTCGGCCAATTACGAAGGAAGCTATGCCAGCCTCACAAAGTTCGTGAACCTGCTGGATAAGTCGCCGCGATTCCTCATCATCGAAAGCTTGCAGGCCGCGCCGCAGGCGAACGGATTACTGAGCGTCACTCTCAAACTGGATACTTTTATTCGGGAGGCCCCGGGCGGCAAGTCATGAAGCTGGGAGCCGAGCCAAAAAAAATCGTGATTCTAGTGGCGTTGCTGCTCATCGCGGCGTACTTCCTTTACTCCAACCTGTCTTCGTCACCCGCGCCGGGGAATTCGCAGCGCGCCTCGCATCCCTCGGTTTCGGACGTGGCTCCGCAACCGGTCGTTGGCGTACCCGCCACCACGGCTGTGTCGCGGACGGAGTCCTTACGCCGTGGCGCTTCACAGGAGTTCCGCCCGTCGTTCAAGCACAAGGGTGGCATCGATCCCAACACCATCGATCCCAAACTGCGGCTGGATCTGCTGGCCAAGGTGCAGTCGGTTGAAGTCGCCCCTGCCGTGCGCAACCTGTTCCAGTTCGGCGCCGTGGCCGTGCCGGCCCTTCCAGCGGGAGCGGGCATGAAGAACGGCAAGATTATTCCGGGACCCAAGCTGCCGCTGGTCGCTGGCGGTGGGTCTAGCGCCGGTGATCCACCACCTCCCCCACCTATCCCTCTCAAGTATTACGGGTATACGGCGAAGCGTGCCGACGGCCTCAAGCGCGCGTTTTTTCTCGATGGCGAGGATATCTTTGTTGCCGCCGAAGGCGATCTCATCAAGAAGCGGTACAGAGTGGTCCACATCGGAACGAATTCCGTTGAGGTCGAGGACACCCAGTTCAACCACAAGCAGCCACTTCCCCTGGCTGAGGAGGCGCCGGGATGAAAAAAGGCGAGTCCGGTTTCGCTCTTCTCCTTGTTTTCGCCATGGCGGCGACCATTGCGCTGCTGCTGTATATGGAAATGCCCCGAGTGGCGTTTGAAGCCCAGCGCAATCGCGAGCAATTGCTCATCGAGCGTGGCGAGCAGTACAAGCGCGCGATCCAGTTATATTTCAGAAAATTAAAGACTTATCCGCCATCGATCGATGCGTTGGAGAATACCAACAACATACGCTTCCTCCGCCGCCGCTACGCCGATCCTTTGACGGGAAAAGACGAATGGCGGTTGATCCACGTCGGCCCCGGCGGCGTCTTGACGGACTCCATCACGACTAAGCCCAAAGGCGACAAACCCCAAGAGAACCTCAATACTTTCATCACGGAAGCGGCCGCCATCGGTTCGACCGGCACGGATCAGCAATCCAGCGACTTGCCGAGGCGTAGGCCCAGTGACGGCGGCCAGCCGCAGCCGGGAAGCGATCCGGGAGCGCCGATTGCCGGTGCGCAGCCCGGCACCGACAAGCCACCGGCTGACCCGGGAAGCGGTGGAGCGACGGCCCCAGCCGCCGGACAGCCAGTCTCGGGGCAGAATCCCCCGCAGCCCCCCACTCAAAACCCAGGCGGGCCGGCGGGTGTTCCAACCGGTGTATCAGCCTTTCCAGGCATTCCATCATCTCCATTTAACCCCGGATCGCCGCAGTCGGGCTCAGGCTCGGACGACCCCACGAGCCAATCGGGCGCGCAGCAGCAGTACCCCCAGTCTGGAACCAATCCCAGTCAACCCGGTACGAATCAGGCGGCGGCCGATCTGCTCCGCAATTTGCTGACGAGCCCGCGACCTCAGTCCAGCGCACAGGCAGGTTTGGCAGGAGGTTCATCGATTGCCGTAGGCAGCATCGCCGGAGTGGCCAGCAAGGTGGAGAAGCACTCCATCAAGGTGTACAACCAACGCCAGAAATACAACGAGTGGGAGTTCATTTACGATTTCGCTAAGGACCGGACCATGGTCGGCCAAATGGCGGGACAAATGAGTGGCCAAATGAGTGGCCAAATGGGTACCGGTCTCTCGCAACAGCAAACAGGCCAACAGCTTACAAATACAATGGGATTCGGTGGCCAGTCCGCTTTTGGACCCCAGTCTTCAACCGGAAACCAGCAGGCCGGACCCCACCCCCCCACCACCCCACCCCCCCAGTAGACACGCCGATCTGGTCCTGATGGATATCCAGATGATTGGCTACGTATTGAAACCGATGCGTGCGGAAGAATTGCTGGCAGCCATCCATTTTCCAGCGCCGCGCCCTTACGAAACACGGCGGACATTGGCGGAGCGGACGCCATTCAAACACCTGTTCGACACCGGCCATTCGGAGACGGCCTGCCTCATTGGCCAGGACGAGCGCCGGCGGATTTCTCGCGGGTGACCTTGACGTTACCGCTGGCTTCTATCTGGCCGGTGTCCTCATGGAAATCGGCCTCATCGGCGCGGAGAACCACGGATCCGTCGCAGACCAGCGCGTTTCCACGGCCGGCGTGGAGACATACCGGCGTCTTGATTTCGACGCTTCCCTTCAGGTGAATGACTGAAGGGTGCGGCAGCTCACTCTCGATTTCCATGGCGGCGACCGAGACTGGTAACGCGCTGGTCGTGGTGGGAACGATCAAGTGCTTCAGTTGACCGGCAGGATTGTCCTGCGCGATTAGGGCCAGAGTGCAGGCCGCCACTACAGCGAGAGATAGTTTCATGGCAGACGATCCTCCCGGTAAGGCATTGTGACGCGGGTGGAACCTCCCGCGTTTCGACCGCGCGGCCAAGTGCACCGAGGCATCAGAAGGAGGCTCAAATCATATCGCTATACGATATAATGCGAATAAGTGACTCGAATAGAATCTGTTACAGCGTCAGATTACGAGGCTTTGGCGGAGTTTCGGTACCAGATCAGAAGGTTTTTGCACTTTAGCGAGGCGGCGGCGCGTGGGGCGGGGATGGAGCCGCAGCAGCACCAGTTGCTGCTCGCGATCCGTGGTCTTGGCGGGCAGCGGGAACCACCGAGCATCGGGATTCTCGCCGAGCGGCTTCAAATCCAGCATCACAGTGCCGTCGAATTAGTGGACCGGCTGGTGGAGCGGGGCCTGGTTGCGCGTTTGCGAGGGCCATCGGACCGGCGGCAGGTACTGGTTCATCTGACGCCGCGCGGGGAATCGGAATTGGAAAAACTCACCGCATACCACCTGGCGGAACTGCGCACGAACGGGCCCGCGCTGGTGAAGGCGCTCGAAGCCGTCATTCGGAGGAATCATGACAGCGACTAAAGCGAAACGCGTTTCCAGCAAACTGGGCGACTTTACGGTTACCTCGCGCACGATCTGGATTGCACTTCTGGCGGTGATGATCGGCGCGGTGAGCGCATACGTAGCGCTGGGTTTGCTTAAGCTGATCGGGCTGTTTACGAACCTGTTCTTCTTCCAGCGCTGGTCGGCCGAACTGGTGTCGCCGGCGGGGAATCATTTGGGGTGGCTCGAAGTTCTGGTGCCGGTGGCGGGAGCGATTGTGATCGGGTTCATGGCGCGGTACGGCTCGGAACGCATTCGAGGGCACGGGATTCCGGAAGCGATCGAATCGATCCTGATCAATGGGAGCCGCGTGGAGCCACGGCTGGCGATTTTGAAACCGCTCTCTTCGGCGATCTCGATTGGTTCGGGCGGGCCGTTCGGCGCCGAGGGACCGATCATCATGACCGGTGGCGCATTCGGGTCGATGATCGCTCAGTTCTTCCACTTGACCAGCGCGGAGCGCAAGACGCTGCTGGTGGCTGGCGCGGCGGGCGGCATGTCGGCGACGTTCGCATCGCCTTTGGCAGCGGTTCTATTAGCGGTCGAGCTATTGCTATTCGAATGGAAACCGCGCAGCCTGGTGCCGGTAGCGTTGGCCAGCGCGACGGCAGGTGCGGTGCGGCGTTACATCATCGGGCTCGGGCCATTGTTCCCGACGCCCGCGCACAGCGTGTTCATCGGGCCGGAGGGACTGGCGGGCTGTGTGCTTTGCGGAGTGCTTGCGGGCGGGCTTTCTGCGCTATTAACGCTGGCGGTTTACGCGGCCGAAGACCTGTTTCAGCACCACGTGCACATCCACTGGATGTGGTGGCCGGCGATCGGCGGGCTCGCAGTGGGCCTCGGCGGCATCGTGTTTCCGCAGGCGCTGGGCGTGGGTTACGACACGATCGGCGCGCTACTTCAGGGGAGCGTGCCGTATGGCGTCATCTGGGGCATTCTGCTGGTGAAATCGTTCATCTGGGCGTTCTCGCTGGGGTCTGGGACTTCGGGCGGGGTGCTGGCGCCGCTGCTGATGATGGGCGGCGCACTGGGTGGCCTGGAGGCGATGGTGCTTCCGAACGAAGGCGCGGGGTTCTGGCCGCTCATCAGCATGGGCGCTATTTTGGCCGGCACGATGCGCTCGCCTTTTACGGGAATCGTGTTTGCGGTGGAGCTGACGCACGATGTCAACGTGATTCTGCCTCTGCTGGTGGCGTCGGTGATCGCGCATTTCTTCACGTCGGTGACGCTGAAGCGGTCCATTCTGACGGAAAAAGTGGCACGCCGGGGTTATCACTTGAGCCGCGAGTACGCCGTTGATCCCCTAGAGATTCTGTTCGTGCGCGACGTGATGCGTACCAATATTGCGGTGCTATCACCGAACCTTTCACGAAAAGACCTGCCGCATTCTCTGCGCGCGAGCCGGAAAGGGCAGCGGCTCTATCCGGTGGCCACAGCGGATGGCAGTCTCGCGGGAGTCGTAACCCGTGAAGATTTGCAGAAGCTGGTGCAGCAAGACGGAGAAGGCACGCTGGCAAGCGTCACCCGCACAGAAACGGCGGTGGCATATCCGGATGAGCCTTTGCGCGTGGTAGTGAATCGCATGGCGGAGACGGGGTTGACAAGGTTTCCGGTGGTGGAGAGTGCCCCATCGCGGCGCCTCACGGGAATCATTTCGCTGGAGGATCTGCTGCGCGCCAGAGTGCGGCATCTCGAAGAAGAGCAGCGGCGCGAGCGCGTGCTGCGCATTCACCTGCCTTTCACGGGAGATCGGGATGGTCAGACTTCGTCTGTTTCAGGCGGCTCGGCAGGTGGCGCGTCGGCGACAAGCGGGTGAGCATCAGGCTCGGGCGCTAATTCCAGAGCGGTCGCGGACTCCGGCTCAATAACCGGCTCCGGCTCTGCTAGCGGCACCGCGTGCGGGTGCGCAGTGGCTTCATCCAATGGTAGATCACACTCGCAGCAATCGCTACAGCGGCCACAACGGTCGCAGAGATGATTGTCGCAGGTGTCCTTGGTGCAGAACCCACAAATCTTGGTGGATTCCTGCTCGCAGATGGTGCAAGTAAACGGCACTAATTCTTCTCCTGCTTGGGCCGAGCGGGTTGTTGTTGGGGAGACTGGCGCGAGAGCGACTGCCGGCAGCGCTGCGCTTCTTCATCGGCCACGCGGAACTCTTGTTCCCTAGCGGCGGCTAACTCCAAAATGTACTGCTGGAGACGATCGCGGTTGGCTGCGTTCTCCGCGACCGCCGCATTCAGCAGGTCCGCCATGGGCGGATTGGAATACTTGCGCAATCCGTCGCCGAGAGACGCGAGCATGGTTTCCTCAGTGCGAATTTGAAACAAGGTCTCGAGGGCGTCGGTGAGCTTTTCGGGGTTCTGGCTCAGCTTGCGCGCCGCGGCGGCCACGGCCCGCACTTCGTTGCGGCAGGTCTTGGCCTGGGCGACGTATCCCTCCGGCGCGCCCGTCCAGTTTTCCGGATGGATCTGATCGACAAAGGGGGCGAGGCGGTCCGCATGCAGAGCGATTGCGGAGAGCGTGTTGTGAATATCCCAAACGTTCTGCATGCCCGCCTGTTGCGCCCAAACGGTGATCAGGCTGGCGGAAAGAAACAGCGCGGCACAGGTTGCGATTCTCATGCTGCTGTTCCCAATCTAGCAGAGTCAGCCAGGCGGCTGAGGCCAACTAACGGGCGACCCGTACGAGCACGACGCTGTGGGCGGCGACATCCAAGGAATAGTAATCGCGAAAGGAGCCGAGGTCGGTGTGCGTCCACAGGTCGCGCAGCTTGTGCTTGCCTTTCAACCCGAGAAGCTCCCAGTACGCTTTAAGCTCGACCATGGAATCGCTTCGATTGAAGAACGCCAGCGCCACGTCACCGTTCTCGAGCGGTCTGGACCAGACCTCACCGCCACCGTCCTTGGAAATGCGACGGCCCTGCTGGCCGAGCTTGTCCTGATCGATGGCAATCACTTCCTTGTTGATAAGGATGTCGCGCGTTTCAGCACTCATGGTTCGCAGATCATTCCCGGCCAGCAGCGGCGCAGCCAACATGGCCCATAAGGCCATGTGCGTTTGATATTCGTTGGCCTTCATGCCGCCATTGCCGATCTCGAGCATGTCGGGATCATTCCAGTGCCCGGGTCCGGCGTACGCCTCATGGCCGGTTTGTTTGTCGAAACCGATGGTCGACATGCTCTTCCAGTCGTCTTCGATGTCGCCTGTCGTGCGCCACAGATTGCCGCCTACCGAAGCGCCCCACTCCCAGACATTCTGCAAGCCGTATTGACACAAGCTAAACACGATTGGGCGGCCGGTGGCCTTTAAGGCATCGCTCATCTTTTTGTAGGCGGCCTTCATCTCAGAGGGCTTATAGACTTTTTCGGCGCTGCACCAGTCGTACTTCAAGTAATCAATACCCCAGGCAGCCCAAGTCTTGGCGTCCTGCTCTTCGTGCTGATAACTTCCCTCGTATTCAGCGCAGGTTTTGGGTCCCGGAGACGAATAGATACCGATCTTCAGCCCTTTACTGTGGACATAATCGGCGAGCGCTTTCATGTCGGGAAACTTACTGTTGGACTGAATATTGCCCTGGGCATCGCGCTGGCCTTCCCAGGTGTCATCGATGTTGACGTAGACGTAGCCGGCGTCTTTCATGCCGCTCGAGACCATGGCATCGGCAATTTCGCGCACGGCCTTGTCGTCGACCTTCTCGGCGAACTTATTCCAACTGTTCCACCCCATGGGCGGCGTGGGCGCCAGGCCGGCCGCGAGACACACGGAGGCCGAACAAATCGCCAGAAGAAAGGACTGCTTCATGATTCCCTGCACGGTTGCGTGACCTCTAATCTTTCTGCAGCATTACTTCGGTCGACTTGATGACTACTGTCACCGCGTCGCCCTTTTTCAATCCGAGCTCTTCGGCACTGCGCCGAGTGATGACGCTCTCAACCAGATTCTTGCCAACGCGAACGGTAACGTGGGCCATGACTTCGCCGAGATGAACTTCTGCCACTCGGCCCGGCAGTTGATTTCTTGCGGAAAGAGGCATGGCTTATAGCATACCGCGCGCAATCGAGCGTTTTCGTGCTATACTTATTTTGCCGTTTTACTGCAGGCTTCGTCGCCGTTCACCGCGTTCCCTATCTGACGTTAATCACTCAATTCTCCCTGTTGGAGATCATGAAACGCCGGCTTAAGTCGGCTGGCACTTTCCACAACACGAATCGGAGGAGTTAACTTATGCAAGAACAAACGAAAGTTACGCGGCAGTATCTATTCGCCAGTGATTTCGATCAAACATTGAGCTTCAACGACTCCGGCTTGATTCTCAGCGAGCTGCTGGGTTCGTCCGGGTTTGAGGAAAAAGTGGCCGGGCTCTCGCGCATGCATTTCGTGCAGCAGGGAGCAGAGCTCGCATATCTGCTGCTGCATGATCCGGAATATCGTTGCGTGCGCAAGGAGCATCTGATCGAGGCGGGAAAGCGCGTGCGCCTGAAGCAAAACATCCATATGCTCTTGCGCTTCCTGGACGACCTGGACGGGCGACACTTTTCGTTCTACGTGATATCGGCCGCTCCGGAGGAGGTCATCCAGTCGGCGCTCGAAGGCATTGTTCCGAAAGACCACATCTACGGGACGCGTTTCGAATACGATCCCGCGACCGGAGAGATCCGTTCCATCGTGCGGGTTCCCGCGGGTTACGGCAAGGTGGTGGTGCTCGAAGACTTGCGCGCCAGACTGCAAGTGGGGCACGATCGCGTCGTGTACGTGGGTGACGGGAGCTCCGATCTTCACGTGATGCTGCACCTCAATCGCCTGGACGGGTTGACCATTGCCGTTTCGGAGAACAAATACCTGACACCGATCGCCAAACGCACTCTGCTGAGTGACAATGCTCTGAGTGTGCTGGTGCCGGTGTTAGAAGAGATCGCCGGCTGGGATTCGCAGAAGATTCGAGCACTGTTTGAGTCGCACGGGCTGGTCCTTCGGGAATGGGACAAGGTTCGCACCGACTCTGTCACAATTTGCGAGACGCGCGTGCCTTCGCAGGCCAGCGAGATGCAGCATGTTTGAGTGGATCGGCTGGGTGGCCACGGCCACGTTCGCCAGTTCTTACTTCTTCCGCAGACCGGATGTATTGCGCCGGATTCAAGCGCTGGCCGCGTTGCTATGGATCAGCTATGGCGCGATCATTCACGCGGTTCCGGTGATTGTGGCGAACGTGGTGGTGGCCGCCGTGGCCGTATATTCTTCGCTGCGACCTGACAGATCTGCGAGTTGACCTTGAGAAGAATCGTCCGGCGTTTAGTACAATCACAGGACAGTGACCAACAAGATGGACTTGCGATCGCTGCTGAACCAGATGCAGCATTTGACTCTCGAGTTGATCAAGGCGGAGAACCGGGTTTTCCTGGCTTCGGCGCAGTGCATCCCGAGTGATTCAGCCGAGGTGTACCGGGAGTTGACCGAGTCGTTGGCGTTGGAGGACCGGCTGCAAGAAGAGAGGCAGCAGTTGATCACCGAGATCCGCGACCGTCTTACGAAGCTCTGAAAGCGAGCCCGGCGAAGCTCACCACGCTCTGCTCATCGATGTTCCACTGCTCATAGCGCAGCAGTTGTCCGCGCGCTTGCGGCATCGCTTTGAGAAATGTGTATAGCGGAGATGAGCCGCACCATTTCAGGTCGTCGTGCTTCTCTTGCACCAGGTTCCAGAAGCCCTCGGCATCCCCGGCGGCCAAGCGATCGATGCGGCCGCGGTCCCGCGCGGTGACTTCTACCATCGCACCCTGGTCGGCGCGTGCTGTAAACGTGTCTCCATAGCGGCGGCCAATGTGCGCCATGTCGATTCCCAGAACCCAAAACAATCGCTCACCTTCGCGCGCAGCCAATTCACCGAGCGCGCCCAGGAAACGGCGCACGCTATCGTTGGCCTCTGGCTTGCCGCCAACATAAATGCTGTGCGCGTAGGGGCCGCAGAGGATGGGCAGAATGCGAATCTGCGGTCCGTAGAGGTGCTGCAAGAACAGCACCTGGAACTCGATGGAATGCTCGACGGAGTGGCAGTAATCTTCCATTTGAATCGCGGACGCGGCTTGCTGATCGAGCCAGTCCACCAGGGCAACATCCGCCGCGGTTTCGCCCAACGGCGTTACGAACGGTTTGCGCGTCAGGCCGAAGCGCTCGGGCTGGCCGTAGTGCGACGTTCCGAGCACCACGAATGTCCTGCCTTGGTATGCGGGCGACATCATGTTGTACGCCGCGCGGTAGGATTGCCAGCCGCCCTCGGGGCTGACGTGCGGCGCCGCGATTCCGACGAGACCATCCGCCTGCGCCCGTTCCGCCGCGCCCATGTAGCGGTCGAGCGTCGCGCGCAACGGGTCCATCTCGTTCGGATAAGCGCTGCCCGCGTGCACGGCTTCGCGCTTCGGCGCCTGTTCGAAGGCCCGCTCGCGCTCGTCCTTCCTGCGGCCGAACACTTCATTTTCCAGAAACCCGCTGTTGCTCAGCGCATCGATCATGTGCGCCGCAAGCTCGTTGTTATCGAGTTCCCCGGTGGCTCGCACGAGCATGGCTTTCAAGTCCAGGTCCGTCTGTTCACCATCGAAACATTGCAGGCAAGGCACCAGAATGGGCGGGATGATCAACGTGACGTCGGAATAACGGAAGGGATCGCGGATCAACAGGCCGGGCCGGTCGGCGACCGGCGACGGCATGAAATCCAAACTGGACCGCAGCCGGGCGAGTGGGTGGGACAAACCTTCATGGTAACCCAGCGCCCGGCCGTTTTCCGAACAGAGTCTTGTATAACGCAGGATGAGCCTGAAGCAGGGATGTGTTTCTAACGCAGAATGAGCCTGAAGAGGATGGGAGGCCGCATGCTGGGGATTGATCGTCAGCATGAAGAACGGAGAGCGGCTGAG
>Ga0326727_10009482_pt1 | contig 23930 bp, 14 predicted proteins | sample MB2enrmetagenome_FD_207643 | JGI IMG/M metagenome (GOLD analysis project Ga0326727, IMG submission 207643) | Lab enriched peat soil microbial communities from McLean, Ithaca, NY, United States - MB29MY | ecosystem: Environmental > Terrestrial > Soil > Wetlands > Peat | place: USA: New York... | reverse complement strand
ACCCAAGGGCAGGTTCAGCTCTATCACCTGGGCGTGAGGCCTGGAGAGGCGGCTCTGTTTCAACGGCTAGCCGGCCATGTCGTTTTTTCCGGGCGGGCGCTGCGACCCGCTTCGGACGCAATTCGTCAGGGCGCCGGTCCGCAATCCGGACTGTGGCCTCATGGGATTTCAGGCGATCTGCCGATTGTCCTGTTGCGAATCGCCGATATCGAAAATCTCAGTTTCGTTCATCAGATTCTGCAAGCGCACAAGTACTGGCGAATGAAACAGCTCGCCGTCGATCTCGTGATCCTGAACGAGCGCCGGTCGTCGTATGTGCAAGATCTTCAGGTGGCTATTGAGACTCTGGTCCGCGCCAGCCAATCGCGGCCCGCGCCTGGAGTCGAGCTACAGCTGGGCAACGTGGTCGTTCTCAGGTCCGACCTCATCCCCGCGCAGACGCGTTCGCTGCTGATCGCGGCGGCGCGCGTCGTGCTCGCAGCTCAGCACGGCAGCCTTTCCGATCAACTCGATCGCGCCGCCGACCCCAACGCGCCAATTAGGCCGTTCGTCAAACCTCTGACGCATCGTCCGCGGTTCCCCGCCAGCGTCCGTCCGCCCGACCTCGAGTTCTTCAATGGCTTGGGGGGATTCGCCGCAGGCGGCAAGGAATATGTGACGGTGCTCGGCCCCGGCCAATCGACGCCGGCGCCGTGGATCAACGTGATCGCAAATGCAACGTTCGGCTTCCAAACGGCGACCGAAGGCGGCGGCTGCACCTGGTCCGCCAATAGCCGCGACAACCAGCTTACCCCGTGGTCCAACGATCCAGTCAGCGACCCTCCGGGCGAAGCCTTCTACATCAGAGACGACGAAACCGGCGATCTCTGGAGTCCGACGGCGCTGCCCATCCGCGATCCACAGGCGACTTATGTCGCGCGGCACGGACGAGGCTACAGCCGCTTCGAACACAAAGCGTGCGGCATCGCCGCGAGCCTCCTGCAGTACGTGCCCGTCGAGGGATCGATAAAGATATCGCGCCTTCGGTTGACCAACGAAACCAATCGCACGCGCCTTCTCAGTGTGACCGCCTACGTCGAATGGGTGCTCGGCGCATCGCGATCGGCTTCGCTCGGCTTCGTCGAGACCGAGTTGGACGGCGTCACCGGCGCGATGTTCGCGCGCAATCCCTGGAACACGGATTTCGGTTCGCGCTTCGCCTTCGCCGACATGCGCGGCGCGCAAAGAGAGTCGACCGGCGACCGGCGCGAATTCATCGGTCGCAACGGCGCGCTGTCCAATCCGGCGGGGCTCGCGAGCGCAGCGCCGCTATCCAACAAGGTCGGCGCCGCCTTGGACGCTTGCGCCGCGATGCGCACGACGCTCGAGCTGCCGGCGGGCGGCGTGACCGAAGTGGTCTTCTTCCTCGGACAGGCCGCCACACGGAAGGCCGCCCGCGCGGCGGTGCAGACCTATCGCGCCGCCGATCTCGACGCCCTCGAGGCCGGCGTCGCAGCGCTCTGGGACGACACCTTAGGGGCGATTCAAGTCAAGACGCCCGACCGGACGATGGACCTCATGCTCAACGGCTGGTTCCTTTACCAGACGCTCGCCTGCCGGGTCTGGGCGCGCTCGGCCTTCTATCAAGCCAGCGGCGCCTATGGGTTCCGCGATCAATTGCAGGATGGCATGGCGCTGGTCGCGGCCCGCCCCGATCTGACGCGCGAACACCTGCTGCGCGCGGCGGCCCGCCAGTTTGTCGAGGGCGACGTGCAACATTGGTGGCTGCCGCATTCCGGCAAGGGCGTACGCACTGGGATCTCCGACGACCGCCCCTGGCTCGCCTTTGCCGTTGCGCATTACGTCGAAGCCACCCAAGACAAGCTCGTGCTCGACGAATCCCTTCCGTTCCTCGAAGGACCGCAATTGGAAGCGAACGAGGCGGACAGTTTCTTCCAGCCGACAATTTCGCAGAAGCATGCGAGTCTGTTCGAGCATTGCGCCCTCGCGCTCGATCAGAGCCTTGCCGAAGGCCGCCACCGACTTCCGCTCATCGGCGCCGGCGACTGGAACGACGGCATGAACCGCGTAGGCGAAAAGGGCGAAGGCGAAAGCGTTTGGCTCGGCTGGTTCCTCTACGCGACGCTGACGGCGTTCGCGCCGCTCGCAGCGGCGCGCGGTGACACGGCTCGCGCGGAACGTTGGACCATGCACGCCGACGCGCTCAAGGTGGCGCTCGAGCGCGAGGCCTGGGACGGCGAATGGTACGTCAGGGGCTATTTCGACGATGGAACGCCGCTTGGCTCGTCGCGCAACGACGAGTGCCGGATCGATTCGATCGCGCAATCCTGGGCGGTTTTGTCACGGGCGGCGACGCAGGGTCGCGCCCTGAGCGCGATGGCCTCGGTGGATCGCGAGTTGATCCGCCGCGACGACGGCTTGGCGCTCCTGTTCGCCCCGCCGTTCGACAAGACCCAGACTGATCCCGGCTACATCAAGGGATATCCCCCTGGCGTGCGCGAGAACGGTGGGCAATACACGCATGCCGCGGCCTGGTCGGTGATGGCCTTCGCCGCGCTGGGCGACGGCGACAAAGCGGCGGAACTGTTCGCCATGCTGAACCCGATCAACCATTCGCGAACCCGGGCCGGCGCCTATCGCTACAAGGTCGAGCCCTACGTCGTCTGCGCCGACATTTATTCGAGCAAGCCTCACGTCGGACGTGGGGGCTGGACCTGGTACACCGGCTCAGCCGGATGGTTGCAGCGCGCCGGCGTGGAGAGCCTGCTCGGCCTGAAACTGCGCGGCGCATCTCTCCGCGTCGATCCCTGTGTTCCCAAGGCGTGGGGGCAATTCGAGGCGGACGTGAAATACCACTCGGCGCGGTACAAGGTGCTGGTGGAGAATCCCGGCGGCGTGAACCGGGGAGTCGTTTCCGCTGACGTCGACGGCGTCGAGCTAACGGAGCGCCCGCTGCGCGTGCCGCTTATCGACGACGGATCGATCCACCGCATCAAAGTTCGGCTGGGGTGAGTTTGGTCCAAGCAGCCCGCGACGTGAGATCGCGCGACGGTCGACGGCGCGGCGAGATTCGGTGGACAGCGGATCTTTGCGGAGTGCTTCCCGATCGGCCGTGAGTAGTTTCCGAGGCTCCCCACGGCGATCGTCCGCCCGCTATCGTCGACGCATTCGCGCATGCGTCAGCGACAGCAAGGGGAACGGCTCATGTCGACGACGACTGTGATCGCATTATCCAGGCGAACCAGGCAAATCGGATTCGTCATTGCCTGGGGTTTCTGCCTGCTGTTCTATTTCGGTCAGTACGCGATTCGTTCCGCGCCCGGCGTGATGGTTCCGGAGCTGACCACTGCGTTCGGATTGACGACTCTCGGCGTGAGTGCGCTGCTCGGGTTGTACTATTACACTTACTCCGGCTTCGCGATCGTCGCCGGCGCGGCGCTTGACCGTTTCGGGCCCAAGTACGTCATCCCCATAGGGATCGTCGTCACCGCCATCGGCGCAATCATGTTCGGCCTCGGCTCGGCGGGTAGCGCCGAAGCCGGCCGCTTGCTGCAGGGCGCCGGGGCGGCGTTTGCATTCACCGGCGCGGTCTACCTCGCCAGCCACGGGTTCTCCGCCGCCTGGCTCGCGACCGCGGTTGGGTTCACTCAGTGCTTCGGCATGCTTGGCGGCTCCGCGGGACAGTTCGCCGTCGGTCCGATGATCCATGGCCTGATCACCTGGGAGCAGTTCTGGATACTTGCCGGTGTGGCGCTTCTTACCATCGCGGCGGTGGTGTTGGTCGCGACTCCGTCAGGACATGACGCGCAACCAACAGGCGGCGGATCGTGGCTGTCGATGTTCAAACCCTACAAGGTCGTGCTCACGAATCCGCAATCCTATCTGTGCGGCTTTTGCGCGGGCCTCCTTTTCCTGCCGACAACGATCGGCGACATGATCTGGGGCGTTCCGTTCCTGCGCGACACGCTCGGCGTCAGCTATACGCAAGCCGTGGACCGCGCGACGATGGTCCCGCTCGGCTGGGTCATCGGATGCCCGCTTCTGGGCTACATCGCCGACCGGATCGGACGGCGCAAGCCGGTGCTGATCGGCGGCGCCGTGCTCATGCTCGCCGCCTCCGCGACGGTCGTCTACCTGCCTGGCGTCGTGCCGCCCTACGTGCTCGGTTTGTTGCTGGGAATTGGGTCCGGCGCCGCGATGATCCCCTACGCGATCATCAAGGAGGTCAATCCGGATAAGGTGAAAGGCAGCGCTACCGGCGCGATCAACTTCCTCGTCTTCACCCTCAGCGCGCTCCTCGCGCCGGCCTATGGCTGGCTGCTGAACGACCTTGCCGGCGGGGGCAAGCTCACCGTCGTCGTGTTCCGCAACGCCGATTCCTTTGGCGTTGCGGGGATCGTGTTGGCGATCGTGCTGGCTTGCTTCCTGCGTGAGACCGGCAGCGCGAGCCTCGGGTCGGCGCCGGCAATCCGAACCGCGAAGGCGCCGACATGAACGACCGCATCCGCGACATGAGCCCGCTGGTCGACATGACCGATGCCCGCAAAACCGGGCCGGCGCGCACCGCCCATCCGGTCTATGTCAATCTGCTGCCCCCCTGCAACAACGCCTGCCCCGCGGGCGAGAACATCCAGGCGTGGCTGGGGCTCGCCCAGGCGGGGAAGTATCGGGAGGCGTGGGAGACGCTGGTGCGAGACAACCCGATGCCGGCGGTGCACGGCCGGGTTTGTTACCATCCTTGCGAGAGCGCGTGCAATCGCGGCGCGCTCGACTCGCCGGTCGGCGTCCATGCGGTCGAGCGCTTTCTCGGCGATCTCGCTGCGCAGCGAGGCTGGTCGTTCAGGGCCGCGGCGGCGCCGAGTGGCCGGCGGGTGCTGGTGATCGGCGCTGGGCCTAGCGGATTGTCGGCCGCCTATCATCTCGCCCGCATGGGCCACACCGTCGAAATCCACGAAGCCGCGTCAATAGCCGGCGGCATGATGCAGTTCGGCATTCCGGCCTACCGCCTGCCCAGAGAAGATCTCAAGCGCGAAATTCGGCGGATCGAGGCCGCCGGAGTGAAGATCGTCCTCAATCACAAAGTTGAAGACGTCCTGGCCGAAATCGCGGCAGGGCGGTTCGACGCCGCCTTCCTCGCGATCGGCGCGGATGTGGGCAAGCATGTCGAGATTCCAGCGCGCGACGCCGTGCGGGTCCTCGACGCGGTTTCGTTGCTGCATGACGTTGGCGCCAGCGAGGCCCCACTTTTGGGCCGCCGGGTGATCGTCTATGGCGGCGGCAACACTGCGATGGACGCGGCGCGGACGGCGCGGCGTCTGGGCGCTGACGAGGCCCTGATCGTCTACCGGCGCGATCGATCCCACATGCCAGCGCACGCCTTCGAGGCCGATGAAGCGGTCGAGGAGGGCATCAAGATCAAGTGGCTCACGACCATCAAGGAGATCGTCGGGCCCGAACTCACCGTCGAAACGACGAAGCTCGACGCCGACGGTCATCCGCAGCCGACGGGACAGTTCGAGACGCTGTCGGCCGACGCCGTCGTGTTGGCGCTGGGCCAGACGACGGAAAGCGCCTTCCTGCGCAATGTTCCGGGACTCACATTCGGCGCCGACGGCACGGTTGTCGTTGGCGTCGACATGATGACCGGGCGCCCCGGGTTGTTCGCCGGCGGCGATGCGATCGCCGGGGAACGGTCCGTCACGATCGCCGTCGGCCACGGCAAACGCGCGGCACGGAATATCGACGCCTGGTTGCGCAACGAGCATTACCAAGCGTCGCCGAAGGCGGCGGTCGTGTCCTTCGAGATGTTGCGTCCGCCAGTCTACAGCGACGCCGATCCGAGTCCGCAACGGACCAACGAAGCCGCAAAACGGATCGCGGGATTTGACGAGGTCGTGAGCGGACTTGACGCGAAGGCGGCGCGCTATGAAGCGCAACGATGCCTGTCCTGCGGCAATTGCTTCGAATGCGACAACTGTTTCGCCGCATGCCCGGAGACGGCGATCGTCAGGCTCGGTCCGACTCACGGATACCACGTCGACATGGATCTGTGCACCGGATGCGCCGTGTGTGTCGAACAGTGCCCGTGCCACGCGATGGAGATGGTCGCCGAAGTTGCGCGCCCCATTTCCTTCGCATCGACACCGCCCGTCGAGGGAGCCGTCCGATGAGCACGCGCACCACAATGGACGGCAACACCGCCGTCGCGCATGTCGCCTATCGGGTCAACGAGGTCTGCGCGATCTTCCCGATCACTCCCTCTTCGCCGATGGCCGACGTCGCCGACGAATGGGCGTCCGCCGGAGTTCAGAACATTTGGGGCAATGTGCCGGTCGTGCAGGAGATGCAGGCCGAAGGCGGCGCCGCCGGCGCCCTCCACGGCGCTTTGCAGTCTGGCGCGCTGACCACGACGTTCACGGCGTCGCAAGGCCTGATGCTGATGCTGCCGAACATGTTCAAGATCGCCGGAGAGTTGAACGCGACCGTCTTTCATGTCGCCTCTCGTTCGTTGGCGACGTCGGCGCTGTCGATCTTTGGCGATCATGCGGATGTGATGACCGCTCGACCCACAGGGTTTGCGCTGCTCAGTTCCGCGTCGGTGCAGGAGGCGCACGATTGCGCGCTGATCGCGCAGATGGCGACGTTGGAATCGCGCGTGCCGTTCCTGCATTTCTTCGACGGCTTCCGCACCTCGCACGAGTTGAACACGCTGGACTTGCTCAGCGACGCCGACATTCGGTCGATGATCGATGACGATCTGGTACGCGCTCATCGTGCGCGCGCGCTGAACCCGGAGCATCCGTTCATCCGCGGCACCGCGCAAAATCCGGATACGTTTTTTCAGGCGCGCGAGGCAGTCAATCCATACCATCAGCGCGTGCCCGAGATCGTCGAAGGCGCCATGAGTCGCTTCGCCGCCCGGACAGGCAGGCAATATCGACTGTTCGAGTATGAGGGCGCCCCGGACGCTGACCGGGTGCTGATCCTCATGGGCTCTGGCGTCGAGACGGCGCGCGCCGCGGTAGCCGTTCTGCGGGCCGCCGGCGAAAAAGTGGGCGTGCTGCAGGTGCGCCTGTTCCGGCCGTTTTCGGTTGCGCATTTGCTGGCCGCATTGCCGGATCAGGTTCGCAGGATCGCGGTTTTGGACCGGACCAAAGAGCCGGGCGGCGCGGGCGAGCCTTTGTTCCAGGACATCGTGACCAGCCTCGCCGGCGCCGTCGCGCAGGGCTGGCGGGCGACGATGCCGCAGGTCGTCGGCGGGCGCTATGGTCTGTCGTCGAAGGAGTTCACGCCGGCGATGGCCAAGGCCGCGCTCGACGAATTGAAGGCGGTGAAGCCGAGGACGAACTTCACCCTGGGAATCAACGACGACGTGAGCCACACCAGCCTCGCGATCGACGAAAGCTTTCAGATCGAGAAGGATTCAGTCACCCGAGCGGTGTTCTACGGGCTCGGCGCCGACGGCACCGTGGGCGCCAACAAGAACAGCGTCAAGATCATCGCCGAGGACGCGGGTCTCTACGCACAGGGCTACTTCGTTTACGATTCGCACAAATCGGGGGCCCAGACGATCTCGCATCTCCGCTTTGGCCCCGAGCCGATCCAGGCGCCGTATCTGATCGCCCAGGCGGGGTTTGTGGCGTGCCACCAGTTCGAGGCGCTGCAACGGCAGGATCTGCTGCGCGTCGCCGCCGTGGGCGCCACGGTGCTGCTGAATACGCCGTATTCGGCCGCCGGGATCTGGGACCGCCTGCCGCGACCAGTGCAGCAGACATTCATCGACAAGAAATTGCGTCTGTTCGTCATCGACGCCTCCGCCGTCGCGCGCGAGGTCGGCCTAGGTTCGCGGACCAACACGATTCTGCAAACCTGCTTCTTCGCAATCTCCGGCGTTCTGCCGCGCGAGAAAGCGATCGGCTACATCAAGGAGTCGATCCGCAAGACTTACGCGCGAAAAGGGCAGTCGGTTATCGACAAGAACTTCGCGGCGGTCGACGGAACCTTGGCGCGGCTTAGGGAGGCGCCTGTTCCGGCGAACGTCACCAGCCGGATCGTCATGCCGGTCCTGGCGTCGGCGAATGCGCCAGACTTCGTCCGCACCGTGACCACGCGGATTTTCGCCGGTTTGGGCGACGAGATTCCGGTCAGCGCCATACCGGTCGACGGCACATTCCCGTCGGGCACTGCCGCGTTCGAAAAGCGCAACCCTTCCGACAGCGTGCCGGTTTGGCGGGAGGACCTTTGCGTTCAATGCGGACAATGCAGCTTCGTCTGTCCGCACAGCGTCATTCGGGCGAAATATTACCACGAAGATCGCCTGGTCGGGGCGCCGGACGGGTTCAAGTCGGCGCCGGTCAATGCCCGCGGCTATCCAGAGGCCCGCTTCACGCTGCAGTTCTATGTCGAGGACTGCACGGGTTGCGGACTTTGCGTCGAGGCGTGCCCAGAGACCAGCCCGCGCGAGGCGGACGTGAAAGCCATCAACATGGCGGACAAGGCGCCGCTGCTGACGGCGGAGCGCAGCGCCATCGCCTTCTTCGAAACGCTGCCCGTGAACGATCGCGCAAGGGTGGATTTCGGCGACGTCCGCGGCGTGCAATTCCTGCAGCCGCTGTTCGAGTTTCCCGGCGCCTGCGGCGGCTGCGGCGAGACGCCGTACCTCAAATTGCTGAGCCAGCTGTTCGGCGATCGCGCGCAGATCGCCAACGCCACCGGCTGCTCCTCCATCTACGGCGGCAACCTTCCCGTCACGCCATGGACGAAAGACGGCGAGGGGCGAGGGCCGGCATGGTCGAATTCGCTGTTCGAGGACAATGCCGAGTTCGGACTCGGCTTTCGGCTCGCGGCCGACAAACATCTTGCGCTGGCTTTATCGCTGTTGGCAGGGCTCGCGGACAAGGTGGGACGAGACCTTGCGGAGGCAATCGCCAAGGCGCCGCAGATCAAGGAGTCCGATATCCGCGCCCAGCGGATCAGGGTTGCGCAGTTGAAAACGCGGCTGCTCGCGATCAACGAACCGCACGCTCTGGACCTGCTGTCGGTCGTCGATCATCTGGTGCGGCGGAGCATCTGGATCGTCGGCGGCGACGGATGGGCGTACGATATCGGTTACGGCGGCCTCGATCACGTGCTGGCGACGGGCCGCGACGTCAATGTGCTGGTGCTTGACACCGAGGTCTATTCCAACACCGGCGGCCAGGCGTCCAAGGCAACGCCGCTCGGAGCGGTGGCAAAGTTCGCCTCGTCAGGCAAACGGACCGCCCGCAAGGACCTCGCGTTGCAGGCGATCGCTTATGGCAACGTCTACGTGGCGCAGGTGGCGATGGGCGCCAATCCCCAACAGACGTTGCAGGCGTTTCGCGAAGCGGAGGCGTACGCCGGTCCGTCGCTGATTCTGGCTTACAGCCATTGCATCGCGCACGGCATCGATATGCGGCATGGCATGCAGCAGCAGAACTTGGCGGCCGCCAGCGGCTATTGGCCGCTGTTCCGCTTCAACCCAGTGATGCGCACCGTCGGCGAGAATCCCTTTATCCTCGACTCGCCGCGGCCGCGCATTCCGCTGAAGGCGTACGCCTACAACGAACTTCGTTACAGCTCGCTGGCGCGCACACGGCCGGAGGAGGCTGACGCGCTGCTCGCGATGGCGCAGGCGGCCGTCACGGAAAAATACCGGGAGTATGAGGAGCTCGCGCGCCGCGACGGCAGCCGGTTCCATCCGGATGCGCGAGGCGCCGGGGCGCAGCCGCCTTCGCCGAAGGCGGAGGAGGCTCCACGCCATCAGGACAGGGAGATCCTGACGCCCGGTGAATGACGCGTTTCGCGGGAGTCCATAATGGCATTGACCACCAAGTATCTCGGCCTGACGCTGAACAACCCCTTGATCGCATCGGCCTCCTCGCTGAATAGCCGGCTGGACAATATCCGCCGTCTCGAGGACGCCGGCGCCGGCGCGATCGTGCTGCCTTCGGTGTTTCAGGAGCAGATCGAGGCGGAAGCTGACGAGGTGTCTTCCCGCATCGACGCCTACGCGGAAAGTTCGCCGGAAGCTCAGTCGTATTTTTCCAGCGCGATCGCCAACCCTTACGGCATGGAGCCGGACAGCTATCTGAACTTTGTGCGCCGCGCGCGAGCCGCGGTCGGCATTCCTGTTATCGCCAGTCTGAACGGATCGTCACGCGCCGGTTGGACGGAATTCGCTCGGCTGATCGAGCAGGCTGGCGCGTCGGCGCTGGAGCTGAACATGTATCATGTCCCAACGGATCTGCTCGAGTCTGGCCAAGTCATCGAAGCCCGATATACCGAGATTGTCGAGGCGGTTTGCGGAACGGTGGCGCTGCCCGTTGCCGTCAAGTTGACGCCCTATCTGAGCTCGATTGGTCATTTCGCGGAACAGCTCGTGGCGCGCGGAGCGGCCGGGCTCGTGCTGTTCAATCGTCTACTCGAGCCAGACATCGATCTGCTGCGCATGAGTCTGACGGACCGGCTGGATCTCAGCGAACCTGAAGAAATGCAGTTGCCAATGCTCTGGATCGCGATTCTCTCCGGACGGACCACGGCGTCGCTGGCCGCTTCGACCGGGGTGTCCGATGTCGACGGCGTCGTGAAATGCCTGTTGGCCGGCGCCGATGCGGTCATGACGACTTCGGCTTTGCTGCGCCACGGCGCTGGATACATGTCGACGCTCGTAGACGGCCTGCGCAGGTGGATGGAGGAACGGAAAATCGCCTCGCTCGACGATATGCGCGGCATGATGAGTTGGCTGCGCAGCCGGGACCGGAGTGTTTATTCGCGTGCGAATTATCTCAGGATCCTGGAACATTACGCGGCGTCGTAACAACGCGCCAAATCTAAACGGGATTTCGGAGATGGAAGCGCTCGCATGCGACGCGAGAGTCCCGTAACGAGGATGGCGCGACATAGGTATGTTCCGAGTCTGTCTTCAGGACCGCGACTGCGGATAGATCAAGCGAAATCGAGCGGCCGACGCCGCGTCGCCAGAATTGCAGAATCCGCCAAGAGTCACCGCCGCATGAACAAGCCCATTCGCAAAGCCGTGCTCCCCGTCGCGGGTCTGGGAACGCGCCTTCTGCCTGCGACCAAGACGATTCCGAAGGAAATGTTGCCGATCGTCGATCGACCGATTGTGCAACACGTGATCGACGAGGCCCGAGAGGCGGGGGTGGAGGAATTCATCTTCGTCACCGGACGCAACAAGAGCGTGATCGAAGACTATTTCGACACGTCCTACGAGCTCGAAGACATTTTGCGGCGGGGCGGCAAGACCAAGGAACGCGACGCGCTGATGGCAGACCTCCCCAAAGCCGGCTTCGCTTCCTTCACGCGCCAGCATGCTCCTCTCGGCCTCGGGCACGCGGTGTGGTGCGCACGCAAACTCGTCGGCGCCGAGCCCTTTGCGTTGCTGTTGCCTGACATGGTCACCATGGCTGGCGCACGGAAGAGCCGCTGCCTCGCCCAATGCGTGGAAGCCTACGCCGAACACGGCGGCAACATCGTCGCGGTCGAAGAGGTTCCCTACGAGCAGACCCACCAGTACGGCGTGGTCGCGGTCGGCGCCGATTTCGGACATGCGTTCGAGATCAAGGGTATGATCGAAAAGCCCGCCAAGGGGACGGCGCCTTCGAACCTGATCATCTCGGGCCGTTACATCCTACAGCCGGAAATCTTCGACGTCCTCGAAAGTATCAACAAGGGCGCCGGCGGCGAAATCCAGATCACGGACGGCATGATCAAGCTCGCGGCGTCGCAAGCCTTTCACGGCGTGCGCTTCGACGGCCAGACCTACAATTGCGGATCGAAACTCGGCTTCCTGACCGCCAACATTGCTTTCGCGATGGGTCGCCCCGATCTCGCCCCCGAGCTACGGGCGGCAATTCGCAAGCTCGTCGCCTGACAGGCTGTAAACTGGCGTGCGGTCCGAGCGCCGATCGGCGCGCTACCCCTCTGGCGAACTTGGCTTGAGTGGGGTCAGAATGTGCAGCCGCGTCACACGATATAACCGTTCTGGATGCACCTCCTTGGCGACAGAGGCCTTCAATAGGCGGCTCACGGTGCAACCGGAACTGGCTGGCGTTCGGCCCCCTCGATAGGGTTCCCGTAGCGAAGACGCGATAAACTGGCCAAAGCGGCTGCGAAGGCGAACAAGGCGGCGACGACGAGAGCGATCAACTCGGCATGAGCCGCGAAACGAAAGGCGATTGCCGCAATCGTCGCGCCAGTGGTTTGACCGATGAGCCTCGAGGTTGCAAGCATCCCGCCCGCCGCGCCGCTTCGCTGCAATGGAGCCGCTGACAGCATCGTGCGATTGTTCGGCGACTGGAAAAAGCCGAAACCCAGCCCGCAGATCGCCATCAATCCCGCAATCGCAAACGACGTCGTCTCTGTGGGCAGAAGGCCCATTGAAAGAAGCCCGAACCCAAAAATCGTGAGCCCCGCCGCACTGAGGATCGCCGCGGGAAACCTGTCCGATAGTTGCCCCGCGATGAACGCCGCGACGCCAGCGGCGACAGGCCAGGGCGTCATCAAGAGCCCCGTCTCGACCTGGCTCCGATGCAGGATGCCTTGCAAGTAGAAGGGCAACGAAACGAAAGCCAGCATTTGCGCGCTGAACGAAGCGATCGACGTCACGACCGACATCGCGAACAGCTTGTTCTTCAAAAGGTCGATCGGCGCCAAAGGTCTCGGCTGGGCATTGGATCGCCATATCAGCGCAGCGCCGGCGAGCATCGCTAACGCGAGTTCTGCAACGCCGAACCAGACGTCGCCGCCGCGGGTCAGCACATCGACGCCGGTAAACCCAAACCCGAACGTCAAGACATTCAGACAGGTGCTGATGAGATCGAACTCACCCTCCTTCGGGTTCGCCGGCAGTGATTTGCGCCCTACGAAGAACGCTACAACGCCGATGGGAACATTGATCGCAAACAGCCATTCCCACGGCCCCAAAGCCAGTACGCCCGAAGCGGCGGTCGGTCCGAGCGCCGCGGCGGCAGAGACGACGAGCGCGTTCAGCCCGACGCCGCGGCCCAGCAAATTCGGCGGATAGGTGAACCGCAGAAGGGCGCCGTTGACGCTCATGATTCCAGCGGCCCCCAACCCTTGGATCACGCGTGCGAAAATGAGCATCGGCAGGCTCTGAGAAAGCGCGCAAGCCGCCGAAGCGGCCGTAAAAGCAACGATCCCGCCCAGAAATATGCGGCGATAGCCAATTTCTTCGCCGAGCGCCGCCAACGGCAGCAGAGAAACGACGATGGCCAATTGATAGCCGTTCACGACCCACACCGCGTAAGCGGGAGTGGCGGAGAGTTCTCGCGCAATCGTTGGCAGCGCCACGTTGGCGATCGCCCCGTCGAGCACCGCCATAATCAGCGCAAGCCAGATTGCGAGAGCCGACCAGTATCGTGCGGGGCTCGGCATGCCTTCAAACTCAGCCATCAGTTCTCCGTTTTGGCGAAGCGAAATCACGCCGATCGGTCTGGCATGTGAATCGACCCGCGACTCGCCCCCAAACCAATTCGATCACTTCCATGACGTACAGCGCCGACCGACATCGAGACCCTCCGTTTCACGCCACGACGTCCTGGGGTAGGTTCGGCGCACACCCTTCCCACGGGGTTACATTTCGCGCGACAACCGTGCCCTCGTAGACGGCGGACTTCGGCGCATCATCGTCGACATCCCTTCCATTTCACGAGCGACATGGTTGGACGCGTTTTTCACAGGCCGTTCATTTCAGTCCGCTGGTCAAGGCGATGCATGCGCCCAACGTGACGACGGAGATGAGTGTGCTGATCAGGATCGTCGCGTCGGATTCGTCGGTGTAGACCTTGTATTCCACCGCGAACATCGCCGTCATCGACGCGGTCGGAAGGGCGCCCAGCAGGATCATCTCGCGGCGATACACTCCGGTCACGCCGAGCAGAATGGCCAACCCCCACATCGCAAGGGGCTGCGCCAGAATCTTGAAGGCAATGTTCACTACCGCCGGCAGGCCGATGCGAAGCTTCTGACCGCTCAGCACCAAACCCAGCGCGAACAGCGCGACGCCCGATGTCGCCTCCCCGATCAGGTTGAACGACTTTTGCCCCAGGTCCGGCAGCGGGATCTGCGCTGCCGCCATCACGATCCCCACGAGCGGCGCCCACACGAGCGGCTGTTTGACCGCGCCCAGGAGGGAACTCCAGACTACCGTGGCGCCGCGCTTCTTCTTTTGACCGGGGCTGCCGGCCTCGAGCAGCGTCAGCGTCAGTGGCAACAGCACGAAACTCGATATCAGATTGCCGATCACGACGGACAGCACCGCGGACGCGCCGATCACCGCGGTCAGCACCGGCACGCCCATGAACGCCATGTTGGGGAAGGCGCTGTTGAGCGCCTGCAGCGAACTCGCGGCGATCGGTTTGCGAAAGGTGGCGAGCGAGAGCGCCAGAGCGATCAGGTAGATCGCGAGCAGGCCGATCGCGATCCCAAGAAAGAACGGCCAGTTCTCGAGCTCCTTCAGCGTCATCTTCGCGGTCGCCGCGAACAGTAGCGCCGGCAGGCAGAAATCCAGAGCCAAGACGGCGAGAACGCCGCTGTTCTCCGGCTTGATAAGGCCGAGTCGGCCGGCCAGCAGTCCCAGCAGGATGACAAAGGCGACCGGTACGAGCGCGTCGAAGATCATCGGCAGAGACGACAGCATGGCGCTTCCTGACCCGTGAGGGAGAACGATAAGGCCCGCCGCCGCGCCTGGCGTTGGCGCGGCGGCCGCGGTCACATCCGGTCAGTGGCGCCCGATTGCCGGCTCTGCGTATTCCGGCTTGTAGAGCAGCGACTGCACCCAGGCCGCCACATCGGCCGGCTTGTCCACCCGCGCCAGGCCAAGCTCGAACACCTTGTTCGCGACGGCGACGGCGGTTTTCACCTCGACCGCAAGAATGTCCCTTTGCGGCGGGAACAGCATGCCCTTCGCTGGTCCGTCCTGATCGACCTGCGCCGCCAACGCCTTCGCCGCTTCGACGAATAGCGCGTCGGGCGCCCGCTTGGCTTCGGTCGCGAACACGGCCAGGCCCATCGCCGGATAGATATAGAAGTTGTTGGCCTGTCCAGGCAGATACGTCTTGCCGTGCAGCTTCACCGGCGGGAACTGCACGCCGCCGGCGAACACTGCTTTGCCTTCCGACCAGGCGTAGGCTTGTTCCGCCGTGCATTCGGCCTTGTCGGTCGGGTTCGAAAGGGCGAATATGATCGGGCGCGGGTTGAGCTTCGTCATCGCCTCCACCACGTCTTTGGCGAACGCGCCGCCGACGGTGCTGACGCCGATCAGGATGCTCGGCTTGATCGACTCGATCGCATCGAGAATGTTCTTGGTCGGCGCATGCGGATGCTCGTAACGCTGCTGGTCCGGCGTCAGGTGGGTGCGCGACGGTTCGACCAGTCCGTCCACGTCGAACAGCGAAATGCGCCCTCGCGCGGCGGTTTCGGACAGCCCTTCGAGCTCCATCGCGGCGACCAGCGTATTGGCGATGCCGACAGCGGCTGACCCGGCGCCGAAGAACAAGACTCGCTGATCCTCCAGCTTTCCCTTGACGATCTTCAGCGCGTTGTAGACGCCTGCCAGAACCACGCTGCCCGTGCCCTGGATGTCGTCGTTGTAGCAACAGATCCTGTTCGTGTACTTCTTCAGCATGCGCTCTGCGTCCGTGCCCTTCCAGTCCTCGAAATGCAGGCAGCATTTCGGATAGAGCTGCTGGACCGCTTCGACGAACTCCTCGAAAAAGCTGTCGAGATCGGCGGTCGACGCCCGCTTCTGTCGCAAACCGAGGTAGAACGGATCGGCGCGCAGCTTCTCGTTTTCGGTGCCGCAATCCAGCAGCACCGGCAGCAGCCCGCCCGGCGGAACCCCCGCGCACGCGGTGTAGAGCTGCAGCTTGCCGATCGGAATGCCCATGCCGTTGGCGCCGATATCGCCCAGGCCGAGGATGCGGCCGCCCGTGCTGACGCAGATGAAGCGGACGTCCTTCTCCGGCCAGTTCGAGAGCACGTCCTTGACCTTGCCGCGCTGCTCGATGGACATGTAGATGCCGTTCGGCTTGCGATAGATTTCACCGAATTCGAGACAGGCGGCGGCGATGGTCGGGTCGTACATGATCGGAATGAAGCGCGCCGGATCGCTGGCGATGACCTTGAAGAACAGCGTCTGGTTATCGTCCGACAGCTGCATGAGATAGATGTAGCGCTCGATGTCGCTTTCCTTCCTGTCGAGTTGCCACAGGCAACGCTTCAGTTGCGCGTCCAGGGTCTCGATGGCCGATGGCAGCAGCCCGGTGAGTCCTTCGGCATCCCGCTCTTGCTGAGTGAATGCGGTGGATTTGTTCGTCGCGCTGTCGTGCAGAAGGGCAATTCCGTGGGTTGTCATCGGAGTTCCAATCGCAGGGATGCACGCGCCGAATTGGCGCATTCCTGCACTCCTACGACACGTGATCCGAAGCGGTAGGCTCGGAATGTACCCAGATGGTCGTTCGCAAGGAACACGCCTTCCGTCCACGAGGCGCGCAGAGCGGCAGGATCGGTCGTCGGCGGTTCTTGCCTCAATTCGCGAACGGCTCGCCTTCGTTCGCCGGAACCAAGCGACACGAGCCCCAAGAACTCACCGAACTCCTCAACGACGACCGCGCATTTTTCGAGAGCCCGGCTTTCTCTTTCTCAGGTCGGGTTATGCGCGGAGCTTCTTGGCGGTCTCGGCGATCCTCTCGCCTTGGCGCCGCGCCCCAGCAAATTCAGTGTCAGACGTCTGACGGCGTCTTCGTCGTTCGCGTCAGCGACGATCGTCCGAAGTCCTCTGCGTGGTTTCCGAGTCGACCTCGCGGCAGGCCCCTCGGGCATCGTCACGTCGTCCGCAAGTCGCCGGCTTCCCCGGGCGTGAGTAGATTCCGACTCTTCATCGGCGCTCGGCCGCGAGGTATCGAGTCGAGTGTCAAAGGCTGATGTCTCTCAGCGAAAGGGACCAGATTGTTGGCGACGTTGGACGTTTGCAGAGCGCTGGCGTCGCGTCGGAGATCTGGCCAAACAGATTGGACAAATCGATGAACTTCAAGAATCTCCTCGCCGCCGCCGCCGCCGCCGCGACGTTCGTCTTCGGACTGGCGTTGCCTGCTGCGGCCGACCAACATGTCAAGGTCGGCGCCTTGCGTTGCGAGGTTTCTGCGGGCCTCGGCCTCATCATCACGTCGAGCAAGGAACTGAGTTGCGCCTTCACCTCCATGCATGGTTGGCGAGAACATTATTATGGCAGGATCCATAAATTCGGCCTGGATCTCGGCGCAACCGATGGGGGCGTTCTCGCCTGGGACGTATTTTCTCCCGTCGAGGGACCGCGGCGCCACGCGCTGGCGGGCGAGTATGGCGGCGTCGATGCGTCGGCGACTGTCGGCGCAGGAGTTGGCGCCAATGTTCTCGTCGGCGGCTCTGGTCGTCAGTTTAGTCTGCAACCTCTATCGGTCGAAGGACAGACGGGTCTCGCTCTTGCGGCGGGCGTCGAGTCCTTGACGCTTCGCCCCGGTCGCTGAACGAAGATCGCTGGAGACAGCCAGAGCTTGTTCCGGCGCTGGACGGCGCCCCCTGGGTCGCTGTCCAGCGCGGGGACAGAGACGGTTCACAGCCGACCGAAAGACGCAATTTCGGGACGAGGTCGCCCTCCCCTCTGCGCGGCGCAACCGCGCGTGCGGGCGCCGCCTCGACTCCGCCGGAACGTCGAAGCTCGGCGCGACGACATCGAGAGAAGGAACCTGACCCATGTTGTCCTTTGCCGCCTATCTCATTCCCTTCGCTGCTTTCGTCGTCGTCGTATGCCTGGCCGCCTCGGTGCGCATCCTGCGCGAATACGAGCGGGCCGTGGTGTTCACGCTCGGACGATTCCAAAGGGTCAAAGGCCCTGGCCTCGTGCTCTTGATCCCGTTCATACAGGAAATGGTGCGGGTGGACCTGCGCATCCAGGTCATCGAAATACCCAGCCAGGACGTGATCTCGCGTGACAACGTCTCGATGAAGGTCGACGCCGTGCTCTATTTCAATGTCGTCAATCCCGAACGGGCGATCATCAAAGTGCAGAACTATCTCCCGGCGACGAACATGCTGGCGCAAACGACCCTGCGCGCGGTGCTCGGCCAGCACGAACTCGACGAGATGCTGTCCGAACGCAAGAAGCTGAGCGCCGACGTTCAGGGCATTCTCGACGCGCAGACGGAAACCTGGGGGATCAAGGTCAGCAATGTCGAGATCAGGACCGTCGAACTCACCGAAAACATGGTGCGGGCGATCGCCAAGCAGGCCGAGGCCGAGCGCGATCGGCGCGCCAAGGTCATCCATGCCGAAGCCGAGTTCCAAGCCTCCCAGACGCTCGTCGACGCCGCCAAGATCCTCGGCAGCATTCCCGCGGCGATGCAATTGCGTTACCTCCAAACCCTGGCGGAAATCGGCGCAGAGCAAAACTCGACGGTCGTCTTCCCGATGCCGATCGACATCATGAAGCCGTTCCTCGACCTTCTTGAAAAAGCGGACCGTTCGACGGCGCGTCCCAACGGGTCCGACAAGGCCCAGCCCGCAATCGAGAGCCCGCGGGAACATTGACGTTCTGTTGCGAGCCTGCTTCGTCTGCGACGACCTCGCACGAGAGCGCGGATGCACGCGCGATCCTCGCAATCGTTCGAGATGGGCGGCGCGGCTGTGGGAGGGCGCCGGCCTGAAGAAAGAAGCGATTGCGGCCATCTTCGCGAGCGCGCCGGCGGAAGGTTCGGCAATAGCCGTTGAATGGGCGCGGCGCTGGCGTTTCCTCGCCCCACGTCCTCGAGACGACTGCAACTCCGAGGGGGACCGCAATGCGCGTTGGGATCACCTCCGACCATGGCGGATTCGCGCTGAAGTCCGAGATCGCCACTACGTTGGGCGGCGGACGGCACGAGGTCTTGGATTTCGGCGCCCATTCGCTGAACCCGGCGGACGACTATCCCGACTTCGTAATCCCCCTCGCCAGATCAATCGCGTCGGGAGATGTGGAGCGGGGGATCGCGATTTGCGGCAGCGGCGTCGGCGCGAGCGTCGTCGCGAACAAGATCCCCGGCGTTCGAGCCGGACTGATCCACGACGTCTTCTCCGCGCGTCAGGGCGTCGAGGACGACGACATGAATGTGCTCTGTCTGGGCGGAAGAGTGATCGGCGACGGCCTCGCTCTGGAGCTCGTCAAGACGTTCTTGCTCGCTCGCTTCAGCGGCGCGGGGCGGCACATGCGCCGATTGGCGAAAGTCCGGGCGATCGAGGCGCCGGAGGTGAGGGTCTAGTGGGGCCGCGCTCCTTGACCGCGTCACTTTCCCTGTGAAGCGGCTCCACATGCTTACCTCTCTCTACCCAATTTCGTCAGATGCTTGCCGCGCCGATCGGCTTCCGGACCCTACGCCGATCTACCCAATCGCCCCATCACAGCGAACTTTGCGCAGTGGCTCGACACGGCGGTGAGTAGATTCCGAGTCTATCTGCGCTCGGTCGCCGCGAAATATCTTTGAATCCGATAGGCCACGGACGTTGAGAGCCGATCGTCGCGAATGTTCCATGGCTTGCTCATGGCCCGCAGCTCGCAACACGGAGGCGCCGTTGCGTGGCGCCGCCCCATCCCGAAGGAGGATCAAATGGAAATAGTTGATTCGGTCGTCGCCGTCTTCGCGGACCACAATGCAGCGGAGGCTGCCGTGAAAAAGCTGGCCGCGTCGGGTTTTGATATGAAGAATCTCAGCCTCGTCGGCAAGGGATACCACACCGACGAGAAGGTCGTCGGCTTCTACACTGCCGGCGACAGGGTCAAATTTTGGGGCTCTCGCGGCGCCTTCTGGGGCGGCTTCTGGGGCCTTTTCTTCGGCGCGCTATTCATGAGTGTCCCCTTTGTGGGTCACGTCGTCGTGCTTGGGTATCTCGCCACCGTGGCCATCGCCGGCATTGAGAACGCCGCCATAGTAGGTGGGCTGAGTGCGCTTGGCGCGGCGCTCTATAGCGCCGGTATACCGAAGGACAGCGTGATCAAATACGAAACGGCCGTAAAAGAAGATAGCTTTCTGGTGATGGCGCGCGGCGCGCCAGAGGAAGTCGCTCGCGCCAAGGCGCTCCTCGGCGCGATCAATCCCTCGGGACTCGATGTCTACGCGGGCGCAAAAGCGGCGTGAGCGGCGCACGCTCTTAATCCGTGCAGGTCGCTGAATGGCGTAGTCAGGCCCGCTTTGAAACAGCAAGACGCGCGAGATCACGGCGTCTTTGTCGACGCTCTCCGCGTCTCCGGCAGGGGCAACGGATAGTCGCGATCCCAAGGCCAGTTGCCGCGGAGTCCGCCAAGCGGCGGCTCCGCCGGTTATTCGCGCTGTGGTCGAAAAAAAGGGACGGTTGTCGACGGCAACGACGCCCGCTGCGGTCGTACGCGCTGGTAACGTCGTCAGGACTGCTGAGAAGCTGCCGGTTCGTTTCTCCCCCGATCCGAACGACAACGCGCCCAGCGGCGCCTTGCAGCTTCCAAGATTACCCTAATCTTCTGAACATTGGTGGAAGAAGCAGCACAATGGGCCTGATGTCTCACTCGGCTTCGCCTGCTTCGGGTCGGTCCGACCGCCTTGCCGCCCGGCGGGTTGGGCTATGATTCCGCACATCTTTGAATTTATCCAACACTACGTTCTGACCCTGTCGGCCCTGGCAAGGTTCGCGCTCACGCTGGTGATGCTTGTAACCATTCCACGGCTGTGCCGCCGCGTGCACGTTCCCGCAACCGTGGGACTGTTGCTCGGCGGTGTCATCGTAGGCCCGTACGTGCTTGGAGTTTTCAGCACGGACCGCCCGATCGCCGACTTTCTGGCAGAACTTGGCAAGTTACTGTTGATGTTTTTTGCTGGCCTGGAGGTCGATCTCGCGCTGTTCCGCCGCGCCCGGAACCGCTCAATCGCCTTCGGCCTTGCCACCACCGCGATACCGCTGATTTTTGGCACCGCCGTCGGTCTCGCGTTCGGCTATATGACCATCCCCGCCATCGTGATCGGGTCGTTGCTGGCATCGCATACCTTGCTCGGCCTTCCAGTGATCGATCGGCTTGGATTGCAGCGCGTGGAGCCGGTGACTGTCGCGGTCGGCGCGACGGTAATGTCCGACACGCTGTCGCTCGTGGTATTCGCAGTCTGCGTCTCGATTTACACGACTGGATTCTCGCCGTTAGGTCTGGCGCTGCTGCTAAGCGAGATCGCTGGCTATATCGTTTTGGTGCTGTTCGGCCTCAGCCGGCTCGGCGCTTACGTGCTGAAGAAAATCGAGGACGAGGAGGACGCTTTTTTCATCCTCATGCTCTGCTTCATGGCAGTGGCCGGGGCGATGGCCGACGCCATTCAGTTGCCGGGCATCGTCGGCGCGTTTCTGGCGGGGCTCGCGGTCAACGCCTCCGCGCGCGACAAATCGGCGAGCGCCAAGTTGGAGTTCCTCGGCAAGTCGCTGTTCATTCCGATATTCTTCGTCGCAACCGGCTTCCTGATCAACCCGGTCGAATTTGTGCGGGACATTTTCGAGAACTTTCCCCTCGTCGCGAGCATCATCATCGCACTCCTCTTCGGCAAGGCGATCGCCGCCTGGGGCGCGGGCCGCGCCTTCGGCTACACGCGGGATGAGGGGCTAACGGTCTGGTCGCTAACGCTGCCGCAGGTCGCCGCCACGCTCGCCGCGACCCTGGTCGCACACGATACGCTGGGTCCCAGCGGCCAGCGGCTGCTCGACGACCACATGCTGAACGCAGTTCTTGTGCTGATGCTCACAACGTCGGTCCTCGGTCCGGTTCTGACTGAGCGCTTCGCGCCTCGTTTGGTCGATCAAAAAAATCCGTCATCGGGTCGAAGCGATCTTGGCGCGCCTGGGACGCCGACACTGGAGTGAGCAAGTGCGGATTCCGACGAAGCCGGCCGTGCTTGATCGGGATGGGGGGATGCCTCGCGGCGCCACCCCTGTGAAATTGCACCTAACCGGGCCCCACTATCGAGGGCAGCGAAATGCGTCGAACAGGGATCCCTCACGGGTGTCAAGTTCTTTCGTAGTGTCAATTAGTTACGTTGCATCGCGACGGGGGTCCGCTTCGGTGCAAGTTCACAGCCGCAATCGTCGCGATCGCCAAACCGCCCCTCGATAACACCGCTCTCGCGTAATCAGCGTTCTTCACGAACGACTATTTGGTCAGCGCCTTACGGAACGCTTGCAACTCGATCTCCCGCTTCGCGTCTGTCTTCGGATAGCTCATCCCGAGCCCCTCCAGCGTGTCGAGGATGATTTGGGAGACGATCAGACGGGCGTTCTCCTTGTCGTCGGCGGGAACCACGTACCAAGGCGCCTCACGGGTGCTCGTCTCGCTCAGGCATTCCGCGTAGGCCTCGGCGTAGTCGTCCCAGAATTCGCGCTCCTTCAAATCCGCATCGCTGAATTTCCAGTTCTTCTTGGGGTCGTCGATGCGCTCGAGAAAACGCTTGCGTTGCTCCTCCTTCGAGAGGTGGAGAAAGACTTTGACGACACGGGTTCCGTTGACGTCGAGGTGCCTTTCAAAGTCGTTGATCGAGCGATACCGCTCGCGCCAGACCTTCTTGTCGTGATGCGGCGGGTTCGGGATGGCCTCCCGATCGAGAATTTCTGGGTGCACGCGAACGACGAGCACTTCCTCGTAATAGGATCGGTTGAAGATCGCGATCCGACCGCGCTCGGGCAGGTCCTGCGTCGTGCGCCAGAGGAAATCGTGCTCCAGCTCGGCCTCTGACGGTTGCTTGAAGCTGTAGACGCGGCATCCCTGAGGATTGACCCCCGACATCACGTGGCGGATCGCGCCGTCCTTTCCCGCCGCGTCGGTCGCCTGAAAGATCACCAACACGGCATGGCGATTCGAGGCGTAGTGGAGTTCCTGCAGGGCGGCGAGCTTAGCGACATGCTCCTCCAGCAGGCTCTTGTACTGCTCCTTGGATTTGTAGACCGGAGCGACCTTCGTCGGCCATTTCTCCAAATTGACCTTGTCGCCTTCGCGCACGCGAAAGTCCTTGGCTTCGATCTTCATGGCGACCCTTTCGGCGGCGCAGGGCCGCGGCTGTGTTCGACGGCCTTATTCGGCGGCGCGAGGCGTCTGGGGCGGCGCCTTGGCGGGATCCGCCGCGGGCGTCGCCTCGATTTCTGAGATCGCCTGGGCGACGAGCCTGCCGGCGCCTTGCGGGTCCTTGGCCATGCCGGCCACCAGGAGGTCGCCGAGCTTCATGTCGAGCAAAGAATCGGCCTTGCCGTGGAGCCCGTCGCTGACGGACTCGGCGATCGCCGGCGTCGGGTCCGGCTTCGCCGGGGTTCCCTTGGCGTCCTCTGGTTTCGTCGGGGCGGCCTTGACGTCCTCCGGCTTCGGCGGAACGGCCTTGGCGCCCTCCGCCTTGGCGACGGCCTTGGGCGCGTCGCTTCGCTTTGGCGCAGCCGTCGCGGTGGCGGCGAGAACGCGATAAGCGAGCAGCTTCAGCGGATCGGTGACGAAGAACCAGCCCAGGGCATAGGCCCAGACCAGCGCCACCCAGCCCCACCACAACGGCGTCACGAGGAAGCCGGAGAGACAGATCGCCGTCGCCAGGATCTGTGTGCCGACGACCGCGCCCAACAGGATCGGGGCCGGCCGGATCGACCACCACGGGCCGCGCGTGCGGGTCTGGAAGATCGTGAGATGACCGGCGACCGACAGCAGCAGATACATCATGGTCTGGAGCTGCGGGCGGTCGATGTGGAAGACTTGGTCGCCCAGATAAAATAGCCCGAAAGCGGCGATCGGACCGACGAGCCCCAGTACGGTGGCGATCGTCAGAACCGTCCGCATGTCCCAGACTCCGGGCTGGTTCCGATAGCGGACATTGTCATAG
>Ga0326727_10009481_pt1 | contig 23931 bp, 22 predicted proteins | sample MB2enrmetagenome_FD_207643 | JGI IMG/M metagenome (GOLD analysis project Ga0326727, IMG submission 207643) | Lab enriched peat soil microbial communities from McLean, Ithaca, NY, United States - MB29MY | ecosystem: Environmental > Terrestrial > Soil > Wetlands > Peat | place: USA: New York... | reverse complement strand
CGAAAAGCAAGCCCTTTTTGTGAATGCGAAAATAGGAAAGCTTGGGGAATGTTCTGGAACAGCCCTGGAGAAGGCCCGACTCTAAGCCTCGGCTGGCGGTAGTCTATCTCTCGTTCCGAAACTCTTGTGCCTCAGGGAGGCCAGCCTCGAGCGCGACACGAAATGCTACCCCCAGCCGTGGCGTCAAAACTGTTCAATTTTGCTCACATGGGGAATTTTGTCTGGGGCGGGTCCTCTCGCCACAACCCAGGGTCTTGCGTAAGCCCCAAAGGGCCGGCCTACCAGGCCCACGGCCTGGGTGAGGAATCGGTGCCGCGCGATTCGCCAGCCCTGAAAGGGCATGACCAGCCGCTCGAGGCGGCGGAGGCGACGTTCCGCGAAGGCCAACGCCTGGTTATTTCGCCCTTGCAGGGCTTGCTCCCAGAAGAAGGATGGGGTCTCATTCGGCACCCAGGCCGTTGGCCCGGGCTTTGCTAGCTCGCCCCTTTGGGGCTCGAAGACAGGAGGCTAGTCGTGGAGGATAATGCTCAGGAGGCCACTGTTGACAGTTAGCCCACCGTTGTAGTCGATGAAGCCAAGCTTTTTAAACTTGTTCATGAAATGGCTGACGCGTGACCGGGTGGTACCGACCATCTGCGCCAGGCTCTCCTGATTGATTCTGGGGACCACTGTCTCCGCACGGCCTTCTTTGCCAAAATGCGAAAGCAGCAGGAGAATTCGAGCCAGCCGCTTTTCGCTGGAGTTGAAAAGCTGGTCAACAAGATCCTCCTCATAACGGATGTTACGGGAGAGCAGGTGGGTGACGAATAACTCTGAGATGTGGTGCTGTTCGTGAAGCATGCGTGCCATGGCGGGCCTTTCTATCCTGACCAGCGTACAATCCGTCATCGCGGTAGCCGTCGCCATGCGCAAAGGCTGACCTGCGAGACAGCCTTCACCGAAGAAATCACCAGGGTCCAGAATGGCCACAATGGCTTCTTTGCCTTGTTTGGATGTAACCGCCAGCTTCACCTTGCCGCGGCTGAGGAAAAACACGGCATCGGCAGGGTCTCCCTGCCTGAAGATGTGGCGTTTTCTTTCGGTTTCCGTGACGGTCTTTCCGTAGGACACCTCAGTGAGCAGGGACTCCCAATCAGCCGACTGGCTTTTCTTCCGCGCCACGACAGGCCTCCTTCTGCCCGTTAAAGCAGTCACCTCGTATCAAGAATAAGTGGTTTTTGGTAACGACCAGGCACTGCTTTGTGGACCGTGTTCGCCAACCGCACTCTTACAAACGCCTTATACTAGATCAATCCCCGGCTAAAGTCACCACAATTCTGCGTACGGACCCACGTCCGGGGTATCGACCTTGTGGAACCATTCAACGCGGGGCCTGGGCGGTCGCGCGGGGCGCAATGCGCGGACGGGTCGCAGGATCGAGCAGGTTTCACGCCTCCACCCCACGCTCGTCGCCACTCTGCCAATCGCCAGAGGGCGAATCGTGTAAAATCAAGCCATGTTGTACTGGAGGAGTGCTAAGGTCGCGCTCCCGCAGAGAGTTGGCGGGTCAACATGAAGAACACGAGTTCAACCTTGCTGCGAAGGCCGACCTTGACCAGTATCTGATGAATGCGACGATGGATCGTGCTCGGGCTTAGTGAAAAGTGATGCGCCATGTCTTTGTTTGAATATCCCGCCAGAATCAAGACCACGATTCCTTGCTCTTCCGGGGAAAGACAGACGCTCTCGCCGTCTACCTGACGGTTGGAATCGGTCTGGCGAGGCCCCCCCGCCAAATCTGTCACTACCGCTCGCCCCAACGAAGCCCGGCCCTGGACTGCGTAAGCTCTTAGGGACGCCCGGTTCGCGCGCCCAGCGCCTTCGCAGCTTGGAATGGCGGCGGAAGTGCTTTCCGTATTCAATGATTACTCCTCATCTTTCAGGCGTTTCTCACCGTGCAGGCCCGGACGGCTCCACCCGGCGCTACCGGCCGGAGGGATTTCCGCCCTGCGGGGTACGCCACAAAGAGCAATCGATGGTTCTTCAGAAGCCCGCCGACTCGTCTTGCCGGAGGGTTCCCGGCCTTAATAATCTCGCCGGCGGCCGCCGAAGCCGCCACGACCGCCACCCCCCCCGCCGCGGGGGCGCGAGAAGTCCGTGCGTGGCGGGCGAGCTTCATTGACGGTCAGGGGGCGGCCCTCGAGTGACTTTCCATTCAGCCCTGCGATTGCCTTCTGAATGTCTTCACCATCTCCGAGTTCGACAAAGCCGAAACCTCGTGGCGTCCCTGTCATCTTGTCGCGAACCACCACCGCCGAGGCCACTTGAAAGCCCTGGCCGGTTACAAACTCGCTGAGCGTCGCATCGGTAGCGCTATGGGGTAAATTGCCTACGAAAAGTTTAGTTGCCATATTTCTCTCTGATCCTCCAAGGTGGAACGGCCTTTGGGGCCTGCTCCGTTAGGTTGTCTTTCAGGTTATAGTTCCCCGGGACGATGCCCGAGGCGCTCCGGGGATTAAGATCCCGAAGCTTGTTGTGCGACGATAGCAGCGTTCGGCGGGCGACGCAGAACGTCCAATGGGTTCATCTCCTCCCCCACCTATCTTCCGGCCCGTCGGCCGGCGGCCCGACGCGGCCGTCCTTCTTTTTTGCCTGAGGCTTTTTCGGATTGTGCTGCTCCAAGTAATCCCTGATGTCCCGTTCCCCGATGCTCAGGCAGGCCTCAGTGCGCGATTCAGAGGTTTGCGCTCCTAATTCCTTGGCCAGGCGCGCATAACAGATGCAGGGACCATCTTGAAGGCCTAGAGAATCCGGTCGAAAGGCCTCGGCTTCGACTCTGACGGTGAAATCGCGCACCTCGTGGGGCGCATCAATCACATGAAAGGTATAAGTGCGAGAACCGATAGAAGTATCGAAGCCCACATATTGAATGTACATGCAGAATCCTTCACCGTGACCCGGCTCGCGCCGTGTGATTGGTTATCAAGAGTCCAACCATCATCGAAACCCTCGTTCCTTCTTGCTGAAGGTTGTTTCGTATTCACCAAACTCCAACGAGGGCAACCCGGGGGTGTTCATCGAACCGAGCTGCAGCATGAGATAACCAGACTTAGTTCGAGAGATTAAGGGCGTGTCTAAGAGAGGCTCCTCTCGTTAACTATCATGGGTGAATTTACTTTACTTGTCAAGACAATTATGCGAATCTCTTAAAGTCAGGTCGAAATGAACTTCTCGAAGTTAACCGGAAGGGATAGTTGCAATGGATCTGCCTTTCATCATCAGACAGCGGCTGGAGCAACTTGGACATGAGCAGAGAGATTTGGCGGTTGCTGCCCAAGTCACGGAGTCTTATATTTCGCAGTTACTTACGAGGAAAAAAGCGCCTCCCGCCCCGGAGCGGACAGATATCTACGGCAAGATCGAAGAATTCTTGAAGTTCCGGCACGGAGAGCTCACTAAGCTGGTTGAGTTGCAGCGCCAGGAAGAGTTGAAGCGGAAATTGTCCGATCCACCCGCGCCGTTGTTTAAAGAAGTTCGCGAATTGGTCCTTCGTAAGTGCAAACTTGACAAACAGAAGCCAGTCAGGGCGATTTTCGAACGACAACCTTTCGGTGAACTCGAACTTCTGGTCACCCAAAAACTTGTCGACGTGGTCAAGGGAGTTACCAAGCAGGAACTGGAGAGCGAGAGTTGGCTCCGCTTGGTCGTAAGGGTTAGTGATCGAAGTTACGAGGAGATGCGCGTAGCGATTCTCGACTTCCTGGATACGGACGTATTCAATGTGTCGAGTGAGCATTGCACCTCTTTCCTGGATCCCCTGATCGAATCTTGGGATATTGACCTTGCGACTTTTAGCCTTGAAATTGTTTTGAACCGCAGGATGGCCCCTCGGCACATCAGGAGGTTCGCATTCGTTGAACAACCCGAAACTGCCGGCGAGGAAGAGCGGGGGCTGAAGGAATTCCTACACGATACTTCTCTCAGTGGTGGGGCCACCGAAGCAGAAACCGAGTTCCTGAGGTCTCTAAGATTTAAGGGGAGACACCCCACTCCGCTCTACTACTACCGTGAATTGCAAAATCTTCGCGATCCCCTGCATTTTCGAGGTCCGGTTTTGCAAGTACCGGGCGCGCCGGAGACCGCAGACCTTCCGCAAGATGCTGACCGTTCCAAGACTCAGCTCGCGTCGTAACAGGCTGCTGAAGAGGGTGTGGCGGCGCCATTCAGGTTGGCAGACATTATGCATAGCGTAGAGTCTCCGCCTTTGAGACTCTTGTTGGTTTAGGGGGGGGAACCTTTGTCGCCTGTACTTCAGGAACAGGATGACCGGCTTCGCGGACTCATCAACAGGGGCAAGGAACGAGGCTATGCCCTGTTTGACGAGGTGAACGAAGTTGTGCCCGGCGAGACACACACCGCCGCGGAGGTTGGCAGGCTGTTCTCCGCCTTCGAGGGCCACGACGTCCGCATCTACGAAGACGCTCCTGTAGCGATGCCTGCAAGCGGTTTGCCGGGGGTTGCTGAACACGCGGAAAGCGAGACGGGAGAAGATTCCGTTCATTTTGAAGAGCCTGAACTCAACGACACCGCACTCTTTCCGGACAAGACCAGCGATCCCGTCATGCTCTATCTTCGCGAGATGGGAAGTGTGCGACTGCTCAGGCGGGATGAGGAGGTGGCCCTCGCCAAACGCATGGAGCGCGGCCGTGCGCTGGTGCTCAAGACCGTTTCTCGTTCTCCGCTTGTCCTCGAAGAACTGATCGAAATGGGCAGGGAATTGCGCAACGGTACACGTTCGATTCGAGAGGTCGTCCACTTCGATGAGGAACATGTGACGGCCGAAGAAATCGCCAAGAAGACCCGCCAGACGCTCGGGACTATCGACAAGATTAAGCGACTCTACGGCGCAGGACTTCAGCAGGCCGCTCGGCTAAGCAACCTTCCGGGTTCGCAGCAACGCGCGCATCGCCGGGCGCGGCGCCAATTGTCGCGGACGCGGGTTGAGATGTCGCGACTGGCTCGCTCCATGGGGTTGCACCCGCTCGAAAAGAAGCGCCTGGTTGAGAAGTTGCGGCGCCAGGTCGAGCGGATTCATTCTTTGGAGAGTGGGACGGTCCGGTTTGTGCCGTGCGCGGGCGCCGCGCCCGGCAAGGTCGCCACTTCGCGCGAGGATCGGCGTGCGTGTCGCTCCCAGCTCAAGGAAATAGAGGAGTCGAGCCAGATCGGGCTCACGGCCGCGAAGCGTTCGCTGGCTCTGATCCTGCGCGGCGAAGCCGCAGCCGAACGAGCCAAGAAGCAGTTGACCGAGGCCAACCTTCGCCTGGTGGTGTCCATCGCCAAGAAGTATGCCCACCGCGGCCTGGAGTTTCTGGACTTGATCCAAGAGGGGAACATTGGCCTGATGAGGGGGGCCGACAAATTCGAGTGGCGGCGCGGCTACAAGTTCTCCACCTATGCCACCTGGTGGATTCGTCAGTCGGTCTCACGCGCCATCGCCGATAAGGGGCGCACGATTCGAGTGCCGGTGCACATGTCCGCCGCCATCATCAAACAGAGTCGTACCACCCAACAACTCGTTCAGGAACTAGGCCGCGAGCCTACCCCTGAGGAGATCGCCCGGCGCCTGGAGGTCAGCGTCGAGAAAGTGCACAGCACCAAAACGGTTGCTCAGCGGACCATGTCTTTGGAGACGCCCATTGGGAAGGACGGCGAGTCGGGCCTGGGAGACTTGATCGAGGACAAAGCACTTGTTTCGCCCTCCGACGCGGCCATCAAACTCAACCTGAAGGAGCGGATGGCAGGCCTGTTGAAGACGCTCACCACCCGCGAGGAAGCCATAATCCGGATGCGGTTTGGCCTGGACGATGGCACCGAACGCACTCTTGAAGAAGTCGGCCAGATCTTTGCCGTTACTCGCGAGCGGATCCGCCAGATCGAAGCCAAGGCGCTGCGGAAGCTCCGCCATCCGTTGCGGTCGAGGCATTTTCGTGTCTTCCTCCAAGACTCTTGCTAAAATAGCAGGGAGGCCGCAGCGGCCCTCAACACCCGGCGCCGCCGGGAATGTATATCAGGCCAAGGAGAGAAATGAAAAGTCTTTTTGTTGGTAATTTGAGCTTCCAGACGACGGAAAGCGATTTGACCACGCTATTCAAAGGGTTCGGGGAAGTTAAACGGGTCCAAATTGCGAAGGACCGGGAAACCGGCCGGGCTCGCGGGTTTGCATTCGTCGAAATGCCCAACGATGAAGAAGCGGCCAAGGCGATTGCCGGCCTTGAAGGAAAGTTGTTTGGTGGCCGCAACCTTAAAGTGAACGAAGCGCGTCCCCGGGCGGAGCGAACCCCCACCCGCAACAGCAGCGGTGCAGGGCCAAGGCAGGGTAAATTCTCAAATGAGGACTACAGCGAATCCGCGCGCCAGCCGCGTGAACCCCGCTGGTAGTCCCAACCGATGCGTTGGGAATATTGTCAGCGTACCTTCGTGTTCCAAGGAGACTTGATGGCCACTACCCCCGAGAAACGTCGAAAGGAAATGAAGCGATTGGAAAAGCAGCGCGAGAAGGCCGAACGCCGCACCCAGAGAAAGATCGCCAGCCGTCGGCAGAAAGAGCTTCTCGCCGAAGGTACCAACCCTGCGCGCGACGGAGCCTTGACAGCAAGCGCGGCCGAACCCTCCGAGTCGGCGCCTCGAGATTGATCCTCCAGGCCGGGCGCACCCTCTTGTCCCGGTAGGGCGTCGCCGCACCTCGCTCACTTCCCAATGACTGCTATCGTGAACGGAGGAATCTGGGTTGAGAGCTTCTTGCGACGCGCGGGACGGGGTTTGGGCGGAGGAGCTTCGTCGGTAAGTTCGACAGTCATGAGCCCGGTGACAAATTTCTTGATTCCGTGGAGGTGGAAGTCAATGGAGGTGCGCTCGGCGTTCGATTGGGTCACCGCTCCAAGACCGTATTGAGCGTGCCTAACGAATTGTCCTTCCGCGAGTACCTGCATAAAAGCCTCCTCGAATACGATTGCAAGATTCTCTTAACCCCCGCCTTCCGTTACTCCTGAGGCCGTTGAGGGGTTCCTGTGCCATCCGGATGGCCGGCTGGGCTATGCGGCCATCGCCATCGCCTGCGTTCGTCGCATACTCGAAACGCTCTCTACGGCGTATGCCAGGACGTGAGCGAGTTCATCGCTCGTCATGGGAGGCACAATGAAGTCAAATGCCCCGCCCACCATCGTGTCCGCATAGAGCTTGATATCGGCGAGGCGCGACACCACGATGACCTTCACGGGCTTCAAGGCCCCAAGCGCCAGCTTGACGACGTCTGCCCAGTTACCGTCAGGAAGCAGCGCTTCCGTGAAAACCAGATGCGGTGGATCAGCCTCGCGGAGCAGCGGCAACGCCTCTCCGCAGGTTTTCAGCCAATTGACTTTGATCGACCGCCCTTCCAGAGACTGTTTCAGCAGGCGCTGCGAGTCCGTGGACTGGTGCAACAGGAGCGCTGAGATTTCTTCTTTCATGGGACCTCCTTCGGGTCTGTCGCCCGGGAACAGGTTTTTCCTCTGCCGGCAGTGCCGATCCTTCGAGCCGTGGCTGGAGGCTAAGGGCGGAAGTTGAGCTTGTTTGCTTGCCGGGCTTTTTCCAGCGATTTGAGCGGTGGCAAGGTCTGTTCCGCCTATCGAACCTCAGCCTTCCCGGCATCCTCACCCTATTGGCTTAAGTGACCGCGAAGATGTGCCGTCATGCTCGGACGCGGCAATGGCTGGAGCTGCTGTTTTACTGCCCATCGCATCCCGTATTTCTCGGGCTCGCTTCCGCAGCAGAATCCTGTGCTTTCGTAACCGGCCGAATCTGGCTTTGTCGCCGTTTCGTACCGACATAATGCCCTCCTTCGCGAACTCTCCGCTCCGGTTCCGACGGCCACGAATCTGGGGCGATCCGAATTCAGTGGTACCTATGAACTCCTCTACAGGATGGAGTCGTAGACGTAAGTGAACACTGCGAGCCTGCATGAGTACCTAAATGACTCTCGTCTGGCAAGCCCGTCTGCAGATTGCCTGATTCGATTCAGGCAGCCCGGAAGGTGAGAGTGGATGGCCTCATCCTCTTAACCAGGATAGGGCACTTAACTCTTTTTGTCAAGGTAAACCGGCTAGCTTAGGGAAATTTAATAAATATAGTTAAACTGCACAGCAGCGTAATTGATCTATGGAGTATCAGAAAGTCCGAAGAAAATGTTAGTAGAGATTGAAATACGGTCGCGCTGATGAAACCTTTTAGATAATATCCTAGTCCATGTATGCAGGGAGGCACGCTGATGCATCACGCTGCAAGCCCTCCTTCAACACTCCCACTTTTGATCCTCCAGGCCCGAGCCCGGGGCAAAGAACAGCTTGGAAATGAGATTGCCAACTGCGCCACTGCACAAATTGCTTGTGACAACGCCGATGACGCTAAAAAGACGCAGCCCGCTAGATCAGAAGGCAAGCAAGGCCGATTTGTTGCATTTCGGGAGGAACCACATGCGAAACCGTTCATTCAAGTCCTGGCGTTATAGTCTCGTGATCTTCGGGGGCGTGGGGCTCTTTTCCCTGGCGACGTTCGCTTCGCCGCCCCAGCAAGTCCAAGGGCCTCTGCCGCCCGCCGCGGCGGCTGCCGCGACGGTTCAAACCTCGCCCGAAAAGGAAATTGCCGCCCAGGATGTTCAACCCTCCGTCACCTTCCGCGTGCAGCGCAACATGGTGGTGGTGCGCGTCATCGTCCGAGACGCCAATGGCCGTCCTGTTCCCAAGCTGCGAAAAGGGGACTTCCGATTGTTCGACAACGGCAAGGAGCAGGCGATCGATCAGTTTTCCGTTGAATCACCGCGGGTGGCTCCGGCCACCGCACCTGCGGCGCCCGGCGAGCCATCCGAGGAGCAGCCGGCCTCGGAACCGGCGCCGGCGGCGATTGTGACCCCTCAGAACTTCCAGGCGCTCTACTTCGACGACATTCAATCGGAGTCTTCGGACATCAACCGCGCCCGCGATGCGGCGGAGAGGTATGTGGCGGCCACGCTGACGCCCGCCGACCGGGTGGGTATCTTCACCACCTCAGGGCAGGGGGATCTCGATTTCACGGCGGATCGCGAGCAGCTCCACGAGGCCCTCTCCAAGCTCCGGCCCAGGCCCCTCTTCGTGTACTCATCTGTCTGTTCTGTTATCAGCCCGTTTGAAGCCATGCTCATCTTAAGCAACCCCCTTGCTCTCGCCATCCTCGAAGATCAGGCTAAGGAGTGCGGTGGGGGTAGTAGGCAGTCAATGAACGCGGCGTTGGCGCAGGCGGCACTCGAACGCTTGAACAACGACGGCCGACTGACGTCTGAGTCGGTGCTACGCGGCCTCGATGAAGTCGTTCGCCGCATCGCGCTGCTTCCTGGGCAGCGTAGCGTCATTATGCTCTCTCCCGGTCTTCTTGATTTTAGCTTTGGGACCAGTGTCTATGAGATTGCCGAGCGCGCCAGTCACGCGGGTATAGTGGTCAACGCTCTTAACCTGGGCGGCCTCTACGCGATCATTCCCGGTGGGGATGCCAGCGAGGGCGTTGCACCCTCCGGGCCGCCGACGAAGTTCACTTCCCCGGGGCTGGAAGGGATGGCCGAGGTGGGGGCTTACTCCCGCGTCGAAGATGTTCTTTATGATTTCGCCGCCATCACCGGCGGCCAGGTCTTCCACAACGACAATGACCTGGAGAAGGGCCTCCGCCGGGTGGGGACGCTGGCGGATGTTTATTACGTTCTGGCCTTTTCTCCCGGGAACCTGAAGCTTGACGGCCGCTACCATCAGCTCAAAGTCAGCCTGGTGCATCCGGCTCGGCTCACGGTTCAGGCGCGGCACGGCTATTTCGCCCCCAAAGCGTCGGAGGACGCGGCGGCCAGGGCCAAGGAAGAAATCGAGCAGGCAACGTACTCTCAAGACGAATTGAAGGAACTGCCGATTGACGTGCACACGCAGTATTACAAAGTCAACGAAGCCGGCGTGCGGCTGACCGTGCTTACGCACCTTGACCTCAGCGCTCTTCACTTCCGCAAGGAGGCGGACCGCAGTGGGAACGAGGTAACTTTCTTAACCGTCCTCTTCGACAGGGATAGAAAGTACGTGGCGGCAAGGCAGAAGCTGGTGAAATTTCAGCTCCGCGACGCTTCGCTAGCGAGGTACACGCAGACCGGAATAACCATAAAGGCGGAGTTCGACGTGACACCCGGCACTTATATGGTTCGCCAGATCGTGCGGGACTCGGAGGCGGGCCAGTTATCGGGCCTGAACCGTGCCGTGGAGATACCTTATTAGGGGATGGTGTATGCGTCGAGGGAGCACCGATTCCGCGACACGTTCGCAGTCGGCTTTCTTCAGGCAGGAGTGCCGATGGACCGCGTATCAGTGTTGCTCGGACACAGCAGCATCAAGGTGACGGAGAAGCATTACTCGCCCTGGGTGCGTGCGCGCCAGGAGCAGCTCGAGGCCGACGTTAGACGCACTTGGGAACGTTTCGAACCCCAGTCAGTGGCAGGATCAATCATGTAGTCGGTCGCAAGTCCTCAACGACTTGGGTCAAGAAGTTGAATACTTGCGCTTTCAGGAACCCAAAGAGCGTGTTGGTTCCAATTGGACGGAATACACCCGCAGATCGCTTTGAGCGGGGGGACAGTCCGCTGGATAGCTTGAATATTCCCCATGTGGTCCGTCTTCCCCCAGAATGCCACGACGCCAACATCCGTCTTGCACTCGACGTAACAATTGCCTTTGCTCGTGGTCTGTAGCTCGCCAACTTCCCGGATTTCGAGTTTGGTCCGCTGTGGTCTCGCCATGCGTTTCCCCTCTCGTTTAATCGTCGATTTCCTTGAGGCCCACTACGCTAACGGCGTTAGTTTCCAGTACCCTCGGCCCTCAGCGTTCGGATGGCCCAAATTACGGAGCGCACCAATTGGAAACCAATGTATGGCGCCAGAACGATAGCCCACGGCACTAGGTCTGGTTCGACCAGCGCCTTGTAGAAGTCGGAAATCTTGTCGTTTGGCCCGCCAAGAATGTGATTCAGCACGGGCGGAAGGATCGAGATCCCAAAGAAGACGCAGACCAAGAAATAAAGCCATTCGCGGGCAACTACCTTGCTTCTCATCCTAACTGCCTGCCCTTCCTGCTCTCCCTCGGATCATATACCGGCTTCTGAATCGAGGGGGACGCCAAAGGTACATGAAAAACAGGAAGCCGTCAAATAGCAGAGCCGAAAGGAAATAGACTGGCGGAGAGGGTGGGATTCGAACCCACGTTGGAGTTTCCCCCAAACACGCTTTCCAAGCGTGCTCCTTCAGCCACTCGGACACCTCTCCGTGGCCACCAAGGGCAGTATAGCATAGGGGAGCAGGCAGGAAGGCGTTCACAGACAACAGGCGGAAACCTCAAATTGGAAATCGCAGATTTCAGAACTCAAAGTTCTGAGACTGATTCGCGGCTCGCGGATTGGACTTCGCAAATCAGAAATCACAAATTCCGGCCCTGGCCCCGATCACTTGAATCGCCGGCGGAATCTCAGTTCCACTCCCACGATGCCGTTGGGGTCGCGGACCCCGAGGAGCGAGAGGTTTTCACCGAAGGCATACTCAAACTGGATAATCTGATATTGTGAAGAAGCAGTATTGGTAATATAGGTGAGGGTCAAGTCCTTGGTCACCTGCTGCTCGACGGTGATGCGCTCTCCGTTGTTGAAGCCGGGCAGTCCCACATTGGGATCGATCTGGATCCGGCTCACACCAAAGAGCCGCTGGATGCGGCCGCCGACCTGCGTGGAGAGGGCTTGAGAAAGCAGGGCGCTTTCTCCCACGGATTGGGTGGGGTTACCGGCGGCGAAGGAGCTGACGATTCCCGATGTGGACCCTTGCTGTTGCTGGGGCGCATATCCCAGCGCCAGCAGCGAGAAGACTTCTTCCGTGGGGAGCGGCGGATCAGAACGGTAGGTCATCTTCAACCGTCCCGGCGGGCCCGCCACATTGACCGTGAGGTTATACTGCTGGACGCGCGTCTCAGCTTCCAAATCGAGTGTGGTCTGGGTTCGCAGGGGATTGGTCATACTGAGGTCACCCCGCGTGAGGGTGAAGCGATTGCCCCGCACAATTGCTTCGCCATTCAGGAAGTGCACATCGCCCAGATCGACGGGGTTCGCCAGGCTCCCTTGCAAGCGTACCTCGACGTCAGCGGTGAGGCGGAGATCCTGTATTTGTAATCGCACCGGCGTGGGCGTGGCGACTCGAATATTCAGTTGAATAGAGTTGGCCAGGGAAGAAGTCGCTACCGACGCCGGGGACCCGAAAGGGCTCGCGGTCTGCATAAACTGGTTGAGCCAGGGCTTGCTCCCGCTCGCGAGCACCTGGCTGAGAGCCAAGTCGCCGCGGAGTTGCGACCGTTCCGACGTTCCCTCCAAACGCAAAGTCCCGCCGAGAATGGAAGTGAAGTCAACCGGGTAGCGGACCCTGACTTGGTCGAGTTGCACGCGCAAATCGAAGCGGGGCGGCAAGGCCAGGGTCACAAAGCCATCCAAAGTGACCGGGCCGCCGCCGCTCACGCCGCGCAAAGACTTCACAGTCGCCCGCTCTCCTTCCAGTTGAGCCTCGCCGTTCAGACCGCTCAAGCGAAAGGGAAGGCCGGGGTATGCGAGGCCCACGTCGCGAATCTCGAGCGTCCCGTTCATCTGAGGTCTGCCGGGCGAACCCGAGACGCTCACCTTGATTCGCGACTGCCCGGAGGCCTCTAAGCCGGGCTCAACCAGGGTCAGGATTGTGGCATCGGCAACCCCTTGAAGGTTTAAGGATAGCGAGGGCGGGCCCGCCAGGAGAAGAGAGCCATCAACGACCAGGCTCGTCGAAGGGCCCTGCATGCGAAAGGGCTGAGCGGAGAGCCGGTTGTCCGCGTAGCGAACTTCCACGGGATGCTCGTTCGACCACTTCAGAGCGGGAAAGCTCACCTCCAAGATCTGGATCTTACTATGCACATCGAACTTCGAAGCATCACGAAGAGAGCCGGTTCCCTGGAAAGAGCCGCTGGCGGTAACCTGAGCGTCGAACTTGTTATTCGCGAACAGGCGGGCCCATGGATCCAGGCGAAGAGACGAGTATTGACCTTGCAAGTGAAGCGGCCAGTCTCCCACGGCCTGCGCATCGCCCTCCAGGCTGAACAGGCCCGCGGGTCCGGAAGCCACACCTCGAAACTGAACATCCCGGCCTTCGCCGCTCACTTGAAGGCGGAGGTCGCCGACTTGAACGCCGCCCATTCGGATGTCCTTGACGAGGCCCGTGGAGTGAAAGTGAATATGGTCAGGAGTGCCGCTGCCTTCCAGGTCAAAGCTGGCCTGGCCATCCAGTGGGTTTGACGCGTGGGACTCCTGGCCACCCTGGGCAGGCACAAGGCCTGGCCCGACGCGCGGTTCCAGGCGCTTGAAGTCGGCAAGAGAAAAACCCGTTGCGTGAAGTTGGCACGACACGGCGCGAGTGGAAATATCGGCCTGCGCTTTTCCCGTAATCCTGCCGCGGCCTTTCACCGCCTGGAGCGAGCTGAGGTCCACGGAGGACCCGTGGATTCGAAAGTCGGCCGAAACGGAATTGAAGCTCTCGCCTGCGATGCCGGCGTTTCCCAGCTTGAAATCGCCGTTACCCAGGAGATTTGATGCTGTCCCCGCAAAGTTGACCTTCCCGCTCACCTCACCGGAGACGGGGTAGTCAATGCCAAATGCAGCGTTAAGGCCTTCCAAGGGCGTACGCTGTGCCCGGGCGGATAAACGCACTTGAGAAGATTCGGAAACCGCCCAGTCCTCCAGCCGGGCGGAGCCCTCGAGGTTAAGCAAGCTGCGTCCACGTGAAAGCTGTCCGGCAGATATTTGCAGGGAGTCCGGCGAAACCGCGATGTTTGCCTTCAGGCCATCCCAGGTTCCACCGCGATACTCGAACCTGCCGACACGCACCGAGCCGCGCACTTCGGGACTCCGCATCGAGCCCAAGACTTCTCCATCAACGGCTGCCCACGATCCGAGTGTGAGTGGAAGGCGAAAGTCTGACACAAATTGCGCTCCCAGCAAGGAACGCCATTCCTGAGGTTGGGTCGTCTCGAATTGGATTTGCAGGCGACCCGGCGGTTCGCCGGGTCCCACGGACTCGACCAGCGTTCCCTGGGCTTTGAGGAGCGAATGAGGAGTCTCGAAACTCGAACTCTCAAGGCTTACTGAGAAGCCGCGGTTGATTTCCAATGATCCTTGCATGTCGCCGCTGACGGAAAGGGTGCCCGCAGGAGGGGCGGCGAGAGGCAACAAATGGAGATCGAATTTCGACTTGAGGTTGTCGAATTTGCCGGTCGACGTCAGCTCCACGATCCCATCGACGCGCGCGGCAGGGCGGAGTTGTGCGACCAGCCGAGGTTGCCTTATGGAACTCTGAAGCAACGCCTGCAGATTCATATCATGCAGGCGAGCGCGCAAGGTGAGCTGAGGCACGGCGCCGGTGAGACGGACCTGGCCATCGCCCTGCGCGCTGCCACCCCAGCCGCCCACCTTCAAATTGGAAAACGTCACTCGCGACTGGTCCAGGGAGTAGTCAGACGAGGCCTCGATCGGCCCGGAATCGAACTGCGCGTCCCGGTAGACGACTTGATGCGACTGGAGCCTGCCTCGCGCTGAGAGTCTCCCTTCCCGGTAGATCCCTTGACCTTCGAGGCGCACGATCCCCGTCTGCAAACCGGGAAGACGCAGCATCGGCTTGAGCATCGCCACGTCAAGACTGGTTTGAAAGGAGAAGTAGGCTTGAGGCGCCGGAAGCGGGTGAAACGTTAACGACCCTTGTCCCGCCATGCCGTGAAATTGCCAAGCCAAGGACTGCACCGCAAACTCCTTTTGCGAAAATCCGAAGCGAGCTGAAAATGCCAGGGTCGGCAGCGCGCGTCCCGACATCCGCACATTCACGGCCGAGGCCGCCAGACTACCCTCGTAACGAGGCCCGCTTCGCAGGTGGAGGAGCAGCGCTACGTCTCGGGCGCTCAGATCCATTTCGAGCGCCCGGTCGTCCCAAAAAAATGTGGAGTGGGCCAGCGTCACCCTCCCAATGCGCAGATCGAGCAATTGCCCCAAGACTTGGCCTGGATCTAAGCGGGTTAGCGGACCAGGGATGTTCGTCGAGCCATCCGGGTTCGTGGTGAGGTGTAGCTCGGCTCCATCCCAATCAAGCGTCATGACGCGGATTTCGCGATGCAGTAAATTGGCGGGGCTGAGACGAATCACGATGGTGCGGGCAGAAAAGAGAGGGGGCGCTTGGGACGGCTCGCTGCCATGGAGCACAAGCCCCTGAAAGACCGCTTGCAGGACGATGGGGTGGAAGCGGAAGCTCTGAACTTCCGCCCTCCCCCCGGTTGCGTCCTCGAGCGCCACAATCAGGCGCCGCTCCAGGGCCAGGCGAAACCATGGAGTGCTCATGACAGCAATCGCCACCGAGACCAGCGCGACCGCCATCAAGATCAAAGCGAGCGTGATCCGAAAGGGTTTCGACATACAAGAACCACAGTGACGAGTGACGAGCAAGAGTGCAGGCGCGAGGTACCAGGTTCAGACCCCGGCTTGTCAACCGTCACTTGTCACTCGTCACTGAACCGTAAAACCGCATCCGGCGGCTGGGTTTTAACTCCGCCAGCCAATCGGCGAGGAGTTGGTCGATCTTCTTCTGCACCAGGATTTCCTGGATCTGCCCTTGCACGTCCGTCAAGGGTGGTACGGGCTGTCCGCGCGTGCTCTTATATTCAGGGACAAACACGTCGCGGTAGTACGATTCGAGTTCGGGAGTAGCCGGCAGCGCCTCCGGCCGCAGCCGATCTTCAATAACTCGCAAAATCCTCTGCTGATCGACGAGGGTTGTGTGAACCTGTTTCTCGTCCATGTGCAGAGAGTTGAGAGCAGCCTGGTAGTCCTTCTCCGACGCGAAGCGCCGGCGAACTCCGGCCAGTTCCTCGGCGGCCGTCTTTTGCAGCGCCGGGTCATGGGAGAGATCCTGAGTTTCTTCCTCGAGCAGAAGTTTTTGATAGGTCAACCGCTCACGAGCCGTGTCCAGCGCCTTAGCATCGGGGGCCGGAGGCGGCCATTGCCCGTCGAGGAAACGCTCCAGGCGGTATTCACGCTCCACGTCGCTCCGGGTGATGGCGACCTCGCCGATCGAAGCCACCACGCGGTCCAGCACTTCGGCGTGGGAGAACGAGGCGCACGACACCATCAGCAGGACCGCCAGTGATCCGCTTGAGAGCTGCCTTGTGCACGCATCCCGGCGAGCGCAGAGCGAGATTCCTCGCTCCGCTCGGAATGACATCCGCACAGGGACGGCTAGAAGCTCTGCCCAACGCTTAAGAAGAACTGAAAGCGAGCTAATTGTTGCACCTCTGTTACCCCGTTGGTCGTTACGTTGTACCGCGGGGGATTAAGATTGTAGCCCACATCAAAGCTCAGAGGCCCCACCGGCGTTTTGTATCGGAGGCCCACTCCGACCGCGTCCGAATCATAGTCGAGATCGGTGGGACTGTTCTGGTTGAATTTCAGTACACGCATGTGCCGGATGGTGGTGAAGACATTTCCTGTATCGTTGAAAAGAACCAGGCCCAGCCCTTGCTGCGCCATCCGGATGCGAAGCTCGACCGAATTGAAGAACAACGCGTTGCCGCCGATCGGATAACCCGTCGTCGGGTCTCGCGGCCCCGCTTGATTGATGGAAAATCCGCGATCTGAGTTACTCCCGCCCATGAAGAGCCGTTCCGGCAGAGGCAGGCTATCGGTATAGATGTATTGGTTCGGGCCGACGGAGATCCTTTCCAGGCTGCCATAGGGAGATTCCATGCCGACTCGAGTGTTGCGCGCAAAAACCAAGTGCGAGTTCAATCGATAGTAGGTCGCATTCTGGACCATCAGGCTAACGAAATTGGCCTGCGAGCCGAAGCCCTTATACATGATTCCGGCGTCGGCCAGTGAATACGAGCCGCGAGTGGCGTCCAAGGGATCGTCGCGATGGTCGCGGATAAAACTGCCGCCGAAACCTCCCACGCGCGCCGGCTGGCTGAGCAATTGAGCCTCGGCCGGTGAGATGCGGCCCGAAAGGTCGAGAGCCTGAACGTAAGAGAAGTTATAGCGCGCCGAGATGGCCGTAGAAGCGCTGTAGCGCTTTTCGACCGTGAGGGCGGCGCCTTCCTGTTTATCCGTGAAGGTGAGCACGTCGCGACTGACGTCGGCGATTCCATTGATGCGCAAGCTAAGGTCGCGTCGATTAAGCAGGTTAGGAATCACGTAAGTCGTTCCCACGCCGGTGTCGAGGTACGATAGCCGGCCCCACAAAGTATAGGTTTGATCTCGTCCGCCGACATCGATGCGGCGAAGGTCCAGCGAGAGGCGGGGGCTGGCTTTGAAGGAACCCTGCGGATTATTACTGCCCAACCTCTGGACTTCAAGCCCTCCGCCGTACCCCAAAGTCCATCGCCGCGTCTCGTCGACGGCCACCAGAACGGTCTTCTCCGTCTCCGAGCCGGGCAGGTCCTGAGGCGCAATCTGCACCTGGTTGAACATCCCCAACTCATATAGATGGCTTTGCGACTCGGCGACGTTGTTCTGGCTCAAGGGTTGACCCGTGCGGATCACGAGCTCGCGGTGAATGACTCCGGCCCGGGTGTGTTGGTTTCCAAGCACCACGATGCGCCGGATTCGCTCCTGTCTCCCCAGTTCCACTCTGAAGTCCACGTCAACCTGGTGTTGTTCGCTCAGCGGCGAGGCGCGCCAGTTCACCTCCGCCTGAACATACCCGAGGTTGGCAAGGTAATCCGAAATGACGTCGCGGTCCGACGCGGCCCGGCCGGGCGAATACGGCTGGTTTGGCTTGGTCTGCAACGAAGGCCAAAGGGCCTTTTGCATGTCCGCAGAGATTCCTTGCAGATCGAGTTGGCGAACGGTTGTTTGGAGTCCCTCTTCAATCCGGAACGTGACAAACCAATGACCGGACTGATCGCGGTAATGTTCGTTGATGAGCGGAGAAACCCTCACGTCCAGAAAGCCTCTGGATTGATAGAGCGCGGTCAGAGCGCTGACCTTGTTCTCAACCAAGGTGCGATTGTAGAGCGGCGTGCGCGTAAGGAGTCCCTGCGCGGGGCGGGAAACCGTGGCCATGAGCTGCGCAGCCGGAATGGCCTTGTTGCCTTCGAAGCCATATCCATCAAACTCTCCCTGCCGGCCGCGATTCACTTGGAAGGTAAGGTCCAGCGTCTGAGACTCGGCATGAAACTCCTGCTTTGCCGTCACGGCAGCGGAAAAGTACCCTTGCTGCTCGAAATGGTCTTCCAGAATCCTGTTGCTGCGTTCCAGAGACGGCCCATCCACCACTCCGTCGTGATAGACGGGCAGGAGGGTCTTGAGTTGGGAGCGTGAAATTTTGGCGCCCTGAATATGCACCTGCACCCAGGGCCCGGTTTCAAGTTTCACCAGCAGCTTTTCAGTGTTGAGACTGGAATCGTATTGGCGCCTGAGGACGCTTACGGTTGCCTGAAGGCGACTGCGCGAGACGTAGTACTGGCGGAGCTTAAACACTCCCCTCTCGACGCGCGCGGAAGTGAGCTGGACTCCACGCTTCCAGCCGGCCACCTTGGCAAGCTTGGAACTTGGGAATCCGGGCTGGCCCTGGAATTCCACTCCACTGACTCGGGCGGGCTTGCCCGGAAATATCAGGTAGATCACACCCACCGCCAGGGTTGCCGGGTCAGGACGAAGCCGGTATCGGACGGTCGCCCGATAATACCCGTTGGAGGCGAGCGCCTCCGAGATGTGCCGCTGGGCCGCGGCAAGATTCTCCTCCGATACGGGCTCTCCCAGCCGCAGGCGGGTGGTAGTAAGCAGGATTCGGGGCTCCATGGTGCCGGGAGTTCCTTCCACTTGCACTACACCCACAAAATACTGCGCTCGCGCAACGAAAACTAAGTGAATACCTCCCTGACCAGGTTCACCCTCCGCGCGCAGCTCGCTAAAGTGGCCGGTTGCGTAAAGCCGCTTCAGACTCTCGCTCACTTTCGAAGGGTCGAGAGACTGGCCGGTCTCCTGGGTAACAACGCCTGGGAAGTCGGCCATCGAGAGGCTCGCGTCACAACGTAGCCGGATGTCCAACACCGGCTGGCCCCAGAGTTGGCCTTCGGATTCAGGTGTCTGCGCCCGGATGTTGCAGGGAACGTTCAGCCCAAGCGCAATTGGTAAGATGACCCAAAGTGCGAGGCAGAAAACTGCGCCCTCGACTGTTATCTCCCTCCGGTAACGCCAAGGGTTTGCAAGCAAAGTGACAGGGTTGGATGACAAGCTAAAATTCTCGTGCGCTGGATTTGCTTGGCCTGGGCTTCTCACCAGGGAATTCATCTCCCCGGAAGGGCAGGGCTTTAGAGTCTGTGTGAGAACTCGATTACTCTGTCATTCCGAGGAGCCGCAGGCGACGAGGAATCTCGCCCCGCCTTGAAAACATTCAGAGCGAGATTCCTCGCGGAGTTTACCCTGAGCACCCAGAGCGAGATTCCTTCACTTCGTTCAGGACAGGCTCTTCGCTTCGCTCAGAATGACAGCGAAGGGCTCGGAATGACACCTTAATTGAGGTCTTCACCCAGACTCCTTAGCCGCGCACTTCCCCGGCCTGGCGAGAAATCCTGACCAGCATATTATACTTCTCTTCTCCTGATAATCGAGTCACCCAGCAGCGCGCTTAACTTGTCGTCCGATGGGAAGCCCTGCCCAAGATGCTGGCGAAATCCTTCCGCCCATTCGAAACCGGCGAGCGCTCCCGTGCAGGCGGCCATTTTTCGCATGTTGTCGACGGGACCCGTCATCCCTTGTTGTGACTTCAACCACGCCTGCTGGCTCTCATGGCAGGCCAACATCCGCTCCTTGCGCTCCAGGGACGAGCCGATGTTGACGCAGACGCTCGGTATGACCTCTTTCCCAAGAATATCGGTGCCTCCGGCAGGTTGGGCGTAGTAAAGATGCGGAATCGCCCGCAGCGGCTTTGAGGGTTTCCTTTCGCCGGTACGGAAATTGGGCGCCATGGCGCCGAAACAAGCCGTCTGGCACAAGCGGCTCACAATTTCGTGATCGAGCATGTAGTCCGACGGCGAGTGAGTGAACACCAGGGAAGGGTCCACCCGTCGGACCAACTCCATAACTTTGCGTAATGTCGGCCGATCGTAAAGGACCAGCAGATCTTTCTCCTTCAAAGAAGTGAATTGCGCGCCCAGCAGGGCTGCGGCCCGCTTGCCTTCCTTCAGGCGAACACGCGAAATCTCGGCTGACGGTAGAATAGTGCTTCCGCAATCGCCCGCCGTCAGGGTGGCGACGCGAATGGCCGCGCCACGATCAGCCAGGAGAAACAACGTGCCGGCGCAAAGAAATTCTGCGTCGTCAGGGTGGGCGAAGAGTGCCAGCACACGAAGTGGTTCAGACATGTCAGGCTCCGGTGAATTGAGAAGTCGCAAGTCGAGAGTAAAGAGTCAGGAGCCGAGAGTCAAGAGCCGCAGAGGGTTGAAAACGGCAGGCGCTTTCCGCCCCGCAGCGACTCCGCGGTGAGGACTCCCTCGCCGATTCCTTGAGCTGAACGGTGTGAATGGGCGGCTGCGAGATGACGCCTACGCAGGCTTGAACGAGGTCGTGAGCCGCATTTTGCCCCAGGCGATCTCGAGCACACCCGACCCGCCTTGGTCGGTGAGTTTCAGGGTTACCATTTCGTCGGAGTCGTTAGCTTCCTCAAACGTCAGCGGAACTTCCGCTATTTTGGCGCTTGCCTCGTATTGGAAGACAGACTTGCTCGAAAACACCAGGGCCCATTTTCCCGGCTCGACCAACTTCGCAAGCAGGATGTGCTTGCCCTTCGGAACAACGGTTCCGCCGAAATCCAAATCTCTGTCCGATTCAAGGGTGGTCGGTGAATCCGCGCCGATTCGCCAGACCTGGCCCGGCTTGAGTTGCGCAAGCATGTCGCGGCCCCGAAGCACGGGGCGGCCGTAGTCGATGGTAATGTGAGCGCCGTTGATGGTGGCCTTCACGCTGCCCCGTTCGGCCCCGTGAGCGACGCCTGCATTGGTGGTTAAGAACACAAGTGCGGCCGTAGCGATTGCGATCAGAAATGGGCGAGTCTTCGTCATAACCTTGTCTCCTTTAGTGAGCGGTCAAACTGGCTTTCTCGGCCTGCGTGAATACCTTGGATTCGAACTCGAGAGAGAAGTGCATGTACTCGTGGAGGTAGTCCCAGCCGTGACCTCCGGCGCGGAGGGCAAAGGTGTGCGGGAAGTTCTTCTGGGAAAGGAGGCGGTCCAGCAGTTCGGCCCCTTCGTTGAAGCCATACCGGTCGTGGTCGCCGCAATCAAAGTAAAGCGCCAGGTGGGAGAAGCGCTCGGGATGCTCGGCCAAGGTAAGAGGATTGTTGGCATCGAAATAGCTCCCATTAAGCGGCGAGCCGAAAGGCCCCTGCAGCACGCGCGCGTAAAAGCCCCAGCGGCCCTCGGTGGGAAGCGGGTCGGGGAACTTCGGCAGCAACGCCGCGCTATGAGCGCTGGCTGAGCCGAATACGTCCGGATGACGCATGGCCAGATGCAGGGCGCCATAGCCGCCCATGGACACTCCGCTTACGCCGCGTTCGCTCGGGACGGCCCGGGTGCGATACTTGCGGTCGATTTCGGGCACCAATTCCTGAATGAAAAAATCCTCGTAACGGTCGTGGCCGTCTGCTGAATTGACGTAGAAAGTCCGCCCTCCGGCAGGCAGGACCACAATGAAATTCCCGATCGCCCCCTGCTCCGTGAGGGTTTCCCAAATCTGCTCACCACCCCGGTCCAGCCAACTGCGCTCGTCTTCGAAAAGCCCGTGAAGGAAGTAAAGGGTCGGATACCGCTTGTTGGGAGAAACGTCGTAGCCTGGCGGAAATGCAACACAATAATCCACGGAGCGCCCCAGTATGGCGCTGGAAATGGATGCGCACTCGGTTTTTGCGGAAGTCTCCGGATGCGGCGAAGCGCCATAGGCCTCCGCGCCCGCGAAGACTAACACGGCCGCAAGACAATGCGCGGCCGCTTTCAGGTGATTGCACCGAAAAAGACTGGTCATTTTTTCAAGCCTTATGCCCTAGAGGAGGTCTCAAGCACTCCAGAGAATATTCTGACGCCTTAAATGAAGGGAGTCAAGTTGAACGGCGGCCCGGCATACCTGTAGCGCCGACCTTCAAGTCGGCGAGGCTCTCTCCACCTGTCATTTTGAGCAAAGCGAAGAACCGCTGAAGTTGTGGAAGGAACTGCTGTGATCCTTCGCTACGCGCAGGATGACATCGGGGAGGGCGACAGGAGTGATTCAAGATTCCCCGCCGCGTCAAATTCGGGGGAATGAACTCCCTCGAGCAGTCCCCAGCTTTCGAGGCCCACGGCCTGGCGCGCCAATGGCGCTGAGATGGCAATCCTTTCGAGGCTGAGCGTGTTCCGAATCCACACGATCCGCTGTTCGGCGGGCTCCGGACTTCCCAAGTGGCCGAGGGTCAGGTCAAATGCCTGGCGGTCCGTCGGCAAGTGAATGGGCAACCGTCCCCCGCGAGGGCTCAAAGCGGTGAGCGCATTGAGGTAGGTTTTCTCGAAGTCGATCTTGCGGAAGAAACGATCATGGATGACATCCGCGGAGCCCATGCCGACCGCATTGCCGCCGCTCGCGGAAGTGAGGTCGCGAACGTAGATCATGGAAATCTCGGGAGCTTCGCCGCGCGGCAGTTCCACGCCACGTCCAATCACTTTGGTATCCATTCCCGTGCCGCTGATGTTCTTGCCCATTTCATCCACCACGAGCATTTGGAACTCCGTGAACGGAATGCTCGGCACCAAGGTGCGGGCAAGCTTGAGCGTGGTTTCCTCCTGCTCGACGAGACCTTCCGGCAGCGCGGCGCGGACCGCGGCGATCTGGTGCAGTTCGTTCTCCACCGCCGCCAGCCCAAGCAGGATTTTTCCGGAGGCGAGGACCTTCGCGGAAACGCTGCGAATGGTGGCCTCGAACCCAAATCGCCGACTTCGCCGGTGACCCTCGCTGGCGCCGTCCAGCTTGCCCATGCCAATTGTGATCATCTTCAACACGCCGCTTTCGATCTTCCCTGAAAAATCCGTGTGGGGCTTAATGCGATTCACCACCACCACACCGTCGGATTCCCAGGCATTCCGATCCATGTAGGCGTTGAACCCTTCCGGGGTTGTTCCAATCAGCAAGGCTTCCATCGACGAGCGAATTTCTACCCCCAGCGCAGCCTCGGTAACGCCGTAGCCCTCGAGGATTTTGCGCTGCCCCTCCGCGGTTCCTCCTCCGTGGCTCCCCATGGCGGGGAAGACAAACGGCTGCGCGCTTTGCGCTTTCAACCAACCGCACACAGCGCCTACAATCTCTTGCAAGCAGGCAATGCCGCGGCTGCCCACGGCAACAGCAATGCGCTTACCGCGCAACCTCTCAGCCGGTACGCCCAACCCATTCAGGATTCCCAGGATCGAGGCCTTCAGATCTTCCAGTTTCGGAAGACCCGGCCGGGTCCGTTCCAGAAGATAAAAGCCGGCAAGAGGAAGATGACCGTTGGTTTTGTTATCCATAGAATGCAAGTTAACGCTGCGTTTGACATTCGTCAAGCCGGGCGTCAGCGTGAACCTATCAATTCACCGCCCCCGGCCCCTCCTCAATTGAGGGGGGGAGTTCGCGGTTCCCCTGGCTCAGGCAGAGAGACGGGTTCGCGATTCCCCTCCTTGGTTAAGCAGGGGTCAGGGGTGGTTCCCATAGGCGCTAGAATAAGAGTTTGACTTTTGTCGCTGCTTGTGTATGCTTCTGGCATGGATAAGAACTTGATAGTGAAGGATTGGAAGTATCTGTGCCAGTTTCTACCGAAAGATTTGAGCGATC
>Ga0326727_10009480_pt1 | contig 23932 bp, 16 predicted proteins | sample MB2enrmetagenome_FD_207643 | JGI IMG/M metagenome (GOLD analysis project Ga0326727, IMG submission 207643) | Lab enriched peat soil microbial communities from McLean, Ithaca, NY, United States - MB29MY | ecosystem: Environmental > Terrestrial > Soil > Wetlands > Peat | place: USA: New York... | reverse complement strand
GTGTGCTTGGCGGCTCACCTCTCGGAGTTTCCTGGATGGACTCCTGTAAATGTCAAACTGCTACTGCCACCCCGGCAGAGCCGGGGGATCTCCCGTTACATTAGATGCATGGGGACGATATTTGAAGCAACGGCTGTCGAGGACGCCCGCCATCGGTGTGGTGAGCGCGGCGCCCGGCGCGTATCGATCCTTCGTTCCTTCTCCGGAGTTGTCAGATACACTGAGGGTGCCGAGAGGTGTTTGTATGGATCGGTTTGTAAAGGTTTTCCTCCTGTTTCTCCTTTTCACGATTGCATTTTCGATGGGGGCATGCGGCGGTGGAAGCCAGGGAGGCGGGGGGACGAATCAGAATCCCACTACGTCCACCGTTACCGTCACACCGGGATCCGGCAGCATCACCACCGCGCAGACGCTCGCCGTCACCATCGCGGTCTTCGGCTCGAACGGCACGCCAACCGGCTCGGTGGTTCTTTCCAGCGGCAGCTATACCTCATCGGCCACTTCGCTAAGCTCCGGCTCGGCGACCATCACGATACCGGCAGGGTCGCTCGCCGCGGGCTCCGATACGCTGACCGCCAAGTACACGCCCGACTCGGCCAGTTCCTCCACTTACAACTCCGCCTCCGGAACCGGCTCGGTCACCGTCACGCAGCCTGCGACCACGCCCACGGTTACCGTCACACCGGCATCCGGCAGCATCACCACCGCGCAGACGCTCGCCGTCACCATCGCAGTCTCCGGCTCGAGCGGCACGCCCACCGGCTCGGTGGTTCTTTCCAACGGCAGCTATACCTCCTCCGCTGCAACGCTCAGCTCCGGCTCGGCTACCATTACGATTCCGGCGGGATCGCTCGCCGCGGGAACGGACACGTTGACCGCCAAATACACTCCCGACTCGGCCAGTTCCTCCACCTACAACTCCGCCTCCGGAACCGGCTCGGTCACCGTCACGCAGCCTGCGACCACCCCCACGGTTACCGTCACACCGGGATCCGGCAGCATCACCACCGCGCAGACGCTCGCCGTCACCATCGCGGTCTCCGGCTCGAGCGGCACGCCCACCGGCTCGGTGGTTCTTTCTAGCGGCAGCCATACCTCCTCCGCTGCAACGCTCAGCTCCGGCTCGGCGGCCATTACGATTCCGGCGGGATCGCTGGCCACAGGCACGGACACACTGACCGCCAAGTACACTCCCGACTCGGCCAATTCCTCCATTTACAACTCCGCCTCCGGAACCGGCTCGGTCACGGTTACTTCCGCGTCCACGAGCATTAATGTCAGCATTGACGTCCTCGCCAATCGCCACGCCATCAGCCCCTACATCTACGGCGGCTCCTATCCCCAGGATGCCGCTCACGTCACCGACAGCGGACTGAGCCTCGTCCGCTGGGGCGGCAATGCCACCTCCACGTACAACTGGCAGTTGCACACCTACAACGCCGACAACGACTATTACTTCGAGGACTTCAACTCCGGAGGCTTTTCCGGCGGCGGCGATAGCGACTCCGTCCAGCGGGTCACCGACATTGAAAACGCCGGCAGCCACCCGCTCACTACCATGGCGATGATGCAGTGGGTGGCGCAGAGCGCCGAAAACGGAAGCAACGGCCACTGGAGCTACTCCGTCGCCATATACGGCAAGCAGTGCAGTGTCGATCAATACAACACAGACGCCGGCGATGGCCTTGAAACCGATTGCTCCACCCCCGTCACCACCAACGCCGTTACCACTGCCTACTACCCACTGCTGGACGATACGACCGAGACCTGCTCGGCCTCCACCTGCGTCTATCGCAACGCCTGGGCGCAAGCCCTCGCCACGGCCTTCGGCTCCGGCACCTGCTCCGTGCCCTACTCCTCCTTCACCTCCTGCCATTTCTACGACATGGACAACGAGATCGATATCTGGGGCGGAACCCACCGCGACATCCATCCCGCCCCCTCCGGCTATGACGAGCTGGCCAGTGTCTACCTCACCGAGGCGACCAAGCTCAAGAGCTGGGATCCCGCCGCCGTGCGCTTCGGTCCCGTCTTCTGCTGCTGGTGGTACTACTGGAACGGCGCCAACTCCAGTGACAAGGGCAACCACGGCGGAGTCGACTTCCTCCCCTGGTGGCTGAACGAGGTCTACTGGCGGGATCAGATCGCCGGCACGCGCACCCTGGACGTCTTCGACATCCACGCCTATCCCGACGCCAATACATCGGGTCTCACCACCGCGCAGCTCCGGGCCCTGGCCGCGGACATCTACCGCGATTACTGGGATCCGACTTATGTGAGCACTTCGGGGACCATCAATCAGCAATGGGCCACGAGCATCCAGCCCAACAGAACCATTCCCTTCCGCATTCCGCGGATGAAGGCCCTGGTCAATGCCATCTATCCGGGAACGCCGCTGAGCTTCACCGAATGGAGCGCGGCCTTTTACCAGGAATCGGACTTCTCAACCGCGCTGGGCGATGCGGACGCCTATGGCATCTTCGGGCGCGAGGGCATGGGCTTTGCTTCCCGCTGGGAAGCGCCCGTTTCTGCTAATCCCAACTACCAGGCGCTCAAGCTCTACACCAACTACGACGGCTCACACCACGGATTCGGGACCGTTTCGGTCGCCGACACCAACACTGGCAATCTGAATCTCTTTTCCAGCTACGCCGCGCTCAACTCCACCGGCACGGCGATGACGGTGATGGTCCTGAACAAGGATCCCAACAACACGGCGCAGGTCACCTTCAACCTGTCCGGATTCAGCGCGTCCACCTACGTGGCCTACACGCTGGTCTCGACCGCTGCCACAGCGATTTCGGCCTCCGGTTCGGCAGCCTGGAACGCTACGCAGAGTTTCGCGCCCTACAGCATCACGCTGCTGGTGATCAACGGAACCGAAGCCTCCAAACCCGCTTCGGAGTGGTACCTCAACCCCGACGACCTGATGATTCCCGCCTCGGGCGCAGCGACCCTGCATCCGGCAATCGGCAGCGGCAGCGCCACGGTGACGCTCTCCTCGGCGGTCTTCGACGCCTACGAGGGCGCATCGGCCTGCAGCGGCACGCTGGCGCTCAGCAACTCTACCATTACCGCGTCACAACCCGGAACCATCACCGTGGACGCGGGCAGCACCCCAGGCTTCTGCCACTTCACCGTCACCGGCAGCGACGGCGCGGCCACCCAGACCCAGGGCGGCTGGATCGTGGTCGGCAACCCTCCCGCCACGCTCACCCAGTCGGGCAACAACCAAGCGGGCAGCGCGGGAACGGCTCTGCTGCAACCCCTGACCGTCACGCTGGCTCCCGGCCAGTCCGGAGGCTCGGCCAGCGGCGCAGGCATTCTTTTCACCACCTCGGCCGGCACGCTCTCTAACGGCACAACCAGCGGGACCAGCGTGATTGCCACCACCAACGCATCGGGGACGGCCTCGGTTACGCTGACGCTGCCTTCGTCCAAGGGAACTGTGACGGTCACCGCGCAGGATCAGTTCGCGCTCGGCGGAGCTTCGGTCACCTTTACCGAAACTGCCAACTGATCCCACACCAACCTGCCTGTCCCTCCATGGCGGTCATCGCGCCATGGAGGGATCCGATTCCCCGGCTGACGTGAGGACCAGTGGTGTGCTGTGACCGTTTGTCGTTGCTGAACCGAGCTCAACAATCCATATAGAATGAGCGGTCCGGTCCCCTCTTAACACGGCCGATGGCATTGTTAAAATTGCATGAATTCGTCAAGTATTCACAAAACTCTGAAAGTCTTGCAGATGAAAGCGGGCAGGGAAAGCTCCGCCTGTGCGCATTCTTTCCCGGCTTTCAATCTTTCTCCCGCGTGACCGATGGAAACGCAGTCCGGCTTCTTCTCAAGGATTCGGAGATGCGGGAGCGCAAGGCGTTCGCTCTGCGAGCGCAGGCACGATCCAACCAGATTCGAGAGGAAAAGAGAGGCCCAATGAACTTCAAGCTCAAAACGGCTGCCGCCGCAATCCTGGCAGTCAGTCTGATTGCCTCATATGCGTATGCCGGCGATCCAAATCCGCCGGCGAAGAAGCAAGTCACGAAAGCAAAGGCTAAGACGCCTCCGGCAAAGGCCAAGGCAGCTCCGGCCCCCACGGTCGAAGAGCAGATTCAGGCCCTGCGCCAGGAAATGCAAAGCCAGATCAACAGTCTGAAGACCAGCCTGGCTGAAAAGGATGCGCAATTGAAGCAGGCGCAGCAGGCAGCAGCCGATGCCCAGGCCGCCGCCGACAAGGCCGCAGCCGCAGCCTCGGCCCAAAACCAGGCGGTAATCGACAACGCCGCTGCCGTTACCACGCTCCAAACCACCGTCGGCGACCTGAAGGGCAATCAGGCCTCACTGGCCGCCACGGTCTCCGACGAGACCAAGGCGATCAAGGCATCCATCGCCAATCCCACAACGCTCCATTACAAGGGAATCACCCTCACGCCCGGCGGCTTCGCGGCGGGTGAAACCATTTGGCGCTCGAAAGCCACCGGCGGCGACATTCCCACCGCTTTCAGCTCCATCCCCTACGAGGGCGCGGATGCCTATTCGCTCAGCGAGTTCTATGGCAGCGCCCGTCAGTCGCGCCTCTCGCTGATGGCCGAAGGCAAGACCAACTGGGGCGCGCTGCGCGGCTACTACGAGGCTGACTTCCTGGGCACCGGCATTACTTCGAACAATAACCAGTCCAACAGCTATGTCCTCCGCCAGCGCGTTGTATGGGCGCAGGCCGAAACCAAGAGCCACTGGGCCTTCACTGGCGGCCAGATGTGGTCCCTTGCCACCGAGGACAAGAAGGGCATCTCCAACCTCTCCGGCGACATTCTCACCCCGCTGACCATAGACCCGAACTACGTTCCGGGCTTCGTGTGGACCCGCCAGTTTGGCTTCCGCGTGACCAAGACCATGAAGAACGCGGCTTTCGGCCTTTCCTTTGAGAATCCTCAACTGCTATACTCGGCGGCTCTGGCCGGGAGCACCCCGTATGCAGTTCTGGGCAGCGCAGGCGCCAATGGCGGCAACTACAACGCGGCTGTCAGCACTGTCGGCGCGACGACATACGTCAAGAGCTACTCGAACCTGAAGACCATCGATAGCGCCGGTAACTCGGTTTATACCTATGTGCGGAATTACAACACAATTACCGCCAACACCAACATCACCAATATCTCTTTCAACGACGCGCCAGATGTCATCATGAAGGCGGCCATCGATCCCGGATGGGGCCATTATGAGATCTTCGGAATCATTGGCTTTGCGCATGAGACGGTCTACCCCAACGTCACGCAGAACTCCTATAAGTACGGCGGCGTGACTGACATCATGGGCAACAACGGCTCGGCGCCCGGCACGGCAATCGCCAGTTCCTCCAACCTCGGCTACGTTTCGAATGCCATAGTGCTGGGCGGCGGCGGCGCCAGCCTGCGCGTTCCTGTCATCAAGGACAAGCTGACCTTTGGCGCCAAGGGCCTTTACGGTCCCGGCGTGGGCCGTTACGGAAACACCACTCTCTCCGATGTAACGGACAACAACTGGGGCGGTATTTCTCCCATACACAATGCCTCCGGCCTGCTTACGGTGGAAGCCACTCCCACTCCGCGGCTGACCCTCTACCTCAACTACGGCGGCGATTATGCCGCGCGCGCCGATTACGCCACCATGGCCCTCACCCTGGGCGATCCGACCGCCACTTTCTGCCAGACCGGCGTCACCGCCGCGAACGCCTCAACCTACTGCTCATCTTCGCCTACCGCAGCGATGTTTGCCGCCGGCGGCAGCTGGGGTTCGCACTTCACCGCCACTCCGGCCATGACGGCGGTTGGTTACGGTTCGAAATACGCCAGTGTTTCCGCCACTTGCGCGGCGGTGGCTACGCCTGGATACCAATCCGGTTCGGTTGGCTACCTGCCGGGCGGCACAGGCTGCGGCAACAACACCCGCGACGTGCAGGAAATGACCGGTGGTTACTGGTACGACATCTACAAAGGCGACCACGGCCGCCTGCGCCAAGGCGTCCAGTACGGCTATGCCGTGCGTGAAGGATGGTCGGGCGGCGCCAGCGGCCCGGCGCCGTTCACCGGAACGCTCAATGGCGCCAAGGGCATCGACAACATGTTCTGGACGAGCTTCCGCTACTACCTCCCGTAACCCGCGAACCTTTCGATCCCGATGCAGCAGAATGGGCAGCCTTCGGGCTGCCCGTTCTTCTTGGAAGAGCTGCGCAAGCAGTCCAAGACAAGCTCAGAACCTGGCCTCGAAGGCTCGGAAGCGGCGTTCGAGTTCCCATTGGGCAGAAGCTTTTTCGCTGCCGTCCAGGAACGCTTTGCAGCCGGGAGAGGGTTTGGAGGAGCCGAGCGGCTGGCCCTTGCAGGGAGTGGCGGGCATTGTGAAGACGTCGGGCGAGGCCCACAGGCTGAGGCCGGGCAGAAAGTCGTGCTCCATGCCGGTGCGGGCAAGCTGCTTGAGATCCTGATAGGTCAGGCGATAGTCGAGAGCGGCGCGAACATACTCATGGGTGATGTCGATGCGGCTGACTCCCTCGTCATCGGTCGAGAGCGCTACCGGAACGTGAGCGGCGCGATAAAGCGGGAAGGGGTGGTCAACGCCCTTGACGCCGAGGATGCCTTCGTTGGAGCTGAGATTGATCTCCACCATCACATGCTTTTGGGCCAACTCCTTGAGGAGGGCCGGCGCGTCGTCCTCGTACATCGCGTCCACGCCGTGGCCGATGCGCTCGGCGTGGCCCAGCTCGACCGCCTGGCGGATGTGGAAGCGTAGGCCCTCGGGCGGCGTCAGGCCGGGAGCCAGTTCCCCGGCGTGGAGACTGATGTGGACGTGTGGATACGCGGAGTGAAGGTAGTCGAGCATCTTCATCTGCAACGTGTAATCGCGCATGGCGATGACGCCGTCCTCGGGCTGAACGAAGTTGATGCCGGCGAAGCCCGGTTCATGGGCGTCCATGGCGGCTTGGATGGTCTCAAAGCCAAGCAGCGCCTGAGCGAAGACCTGCTCCGGCGGCGCGCCGCGCGAAACCTGGTAGATAAAGCGGACTTCGACCTGGCAGGCGGGCGCGGCTTGCGGCGTTCCGCAGCGCTCGATCTGGCGTCGCTGAGCCTCGGCGGATTGGACGTCTTCGCTGCCGGCAGCCACTTCGTCGCGCAAGCCGCGATCCAGCATCGCCTGGCGAAGCTGGGCAAAGTCGGGTTGGGCGATATCTGCACTCCAGCCGATTTCGCCCGCAATCCGCGCGGCATGGGTATGGGGCGCAGTCACCATCAGCTCCAGATACTGCTGGTTCTGCGCCGCGGCGCGGCTGGCAACCTCGTCGACCCACTCGCCGGTATGCAGCTTGCTCAGCCCGCCAAATCTGCCGAACGTGGAGAAGAACTGGTCGTGGCCGCTGAAGCCGGGGGTGGGAACGAAGCCGCGCATGGAGAAGGAGTAGATCAGCCGGTCGTAGAGGGCTTGATCGGCGGAGCTCGGGTTGCCGGTGAGCCGGCTCGCGGGAATCAGCGGCTTATCGCAGGGAGGCTTGGCAAAGCTGAGCGCCGCGGGGTCCACGCACAGGCCGTCCACGCCGGCATCGTAGATCAGTGTCTCCGCATACACAGCCCCCGAGAGATGAACGTGCAGGTCGGCTCCCTTGGGAAAGCCTACAAGAAAGGCGCGCAAACTCAGCGGCCCGCCTTGCACTGCGGACTGGTAGGCGCGGGCGGCGCGGAACTCCGCCTCGGAAACGCGGGAAGAAGGCGCTTGGGCATAGAGGGTAGCGGCGGCGAGGATGAGGCAGGCGAAGGTGCAGGCAGGACGGCGCATGATTGCCTTCCAGTGTAGAGCAGTGATTGCCCGCCTGGGGAGGGTTTGAGCGGCCTTGTTCACAATGGCCGTGTTTCTGTTCCTGGGAGCGCAGATCACCCTTTAGCACCTGGGCAAGAAGGCTGCTTTGCTCCATCGAACTCCCCGGTCAGCGCGCCTCGTCCCTTGCAATCCTGCCCAACAGCAACTCCAGAAACCCCTTCTCATCCGACTTGAGGCAGACCTGAGCATTGGGCGGTCCGTCTACCGGCCGCGTGAATCCCTTGTCGTCCACCTCCAGCCGCATCGGCGTCACCGGGCACAACTCGGGATGAACCGCGTAGGCCACGGCCACAGGGTCGAACAGCGTGGGCGCCGCCGGGTGCCCCACCGTGCCCGCCAGCCACTGGTGGTAGAGAAGCGTCAGCTGATCGGTGAGCGGGGAACCATGGGAGAAGATCGCCTCCCGCTCCTCGGTCTCCAGGTGAATCTGCGTCGAGTCGAGCGGCATCATGAAGACCGGGACCCCGGAAGCCAGCAGCGCCTTCAATCCGGTCGGATCGCGGCTGATGTTCCACTCGGCATCCGGCGGCCTTTGCTCGCCGTTTTTCCCGTCGTAGCCCCGGTAGATGCTGCCGCCCATCATCACCACCCGTTTGAGCTTGCGAAAGGTCGCGGGGTCCTCTTCAATCGCTGCGTGAACATTCGTCAAGGGACCAATGGCGACCAGTGTGATCTTGCCTGGGTGCGTGCCTACGCTCCGCAGGATGAAACCGACGCCGTCATGGCGATCCTTCTCGCACGCGTCGTATCGGTCTTGCTCGCGCTTCGGGACTGGGATCTGCGACACAGAAAGCAATTGCATCGAGCATCGATCGACCGGCGGCAGAATCCGCTGCCGCGCGTAAGCAGCTTGAGTAAACACGTTGTCGTGCGGCGTGGCCACCCCTACCGCCACCGGAACATCGCTCCGGCCCACCGTACCCAAAAAGCGGTCCACCAGCTTCGCCCGCAGCTCCGTGTCGCCATACTCCGTCGTGATCCCCAGCAGCCGCATCTCCGGGCTGCGCAGAACCAGGGCCAGCGCGAAGGCATCGTCAATGTCGTCGCCGATGTCAGTGTCCAGGATTACGAATTGAGGCTCTACGGTCGCAGGCTGTTCGCCGGGCGCAGCCGTCTGCCCCGCCGCGACGGCCGGCCCGGCTGCAAGAACGGCAACCGCCAGCGCCAGCCCACTCATTGCAAGCAAGAATCGCAGAATCTTCATAGAAATCTCCCAACGGACTGGCGCGGCGGTTCACACCCCGCCGCAACGCCCCCAAACCTCCTCAATATAGCCGTCGGTCATACCGGCGATATAGTCGGCCGCGGTGCGGGCCAAGCCCTCGGTTGGAATCTGCATGCGGTGGTCCTCGGGCAGCAGGCCCGGATCGGCGACCAGCGCGGCAAACAACCCCTCCACCACCGTGACTGCGTGCGCGTGCGCCTCGTCCATGCCGGCGGAGTTGTAGAGGCTGGCGTAAAGGAACTCCCTGGCTGCCGCGCGCTCCGCCTCCATCTCCGGGCTCAGGGCTGCCAGCCGCCGGGGCGCCTGGCGAATCTCAGCCAGCGTCGTCGCGCCAACCGCGGCGACGCGCGCCCGCACCTCGTTCAACAGGTCGGTCACCAGCGCATTCAGAACTTGCTTGAGCGCCTCGTTCATGGTCAGCTTGGACGCGGCGGCGGGATACCGTCTGAGCGCGGCGTCATGAAAGCCGCGGAACAGGGGCACGCCCTCGCGAATCTGTTCCAGCGTGAGGATGCCGGAGTCCAATCCGTCGTCAAGATCGGCGGTCGTGTAGGCAATCTCGTCGGCCAGATCGATCAGTTGAGCTTCCAGCGGAGGCCGTTGGTCGAGAAAGTATTCGGCCAGCTCCGGGTGCTCCGCCGCCGGGTAATCGCTGGAGTGCTTGACGATGCCTTCGCGCACGCCCAGGGTCAGGTTCAGGCCGCGAAAGGCCGCGTAGCGCTCCTCGAACCATGTGACGATGCGCAGGGCATGAAGGTTGTGGTCGAAGCGGAGCGAGAAGCGGCGCAAGCAGCGGTCGAGAGCCTTTTCGCCGGCGTGGCCGAAGGGCGGATGCCCGATGTCGTGCGCCAGCGCCAGGGCCTCGGTAAGTTCCGCATTCAGCCCCAGGGCCGCGGCCAGCGTGCGCGCTATCTGGGTTACCTCCAGAGTGTGCGTCAGGCGGCTGCGAAAGTGGTCGGCCGGCGGAGTTCCCGGCAGGCGCGTGAAGACCTGGGTCTTGCCGGCCAGCCGGCGAAAGGCGCGCGTGTGCAGAACCCGGGCGGCGTCTCTCGAAAAGGCAGAGCGATAGGGATGAGGCGATTCGGCGTGGACCCGCCGGGTCAGTTCGCCGTCATCATCCCCGCGGACGCCAATCCCCGGAGGCAGTTTGGCTGGCAGGCCAATCTTCTCATCGGTCATCGATGCACATCCTCCGCTTCACATCCGGTTATACCGCAATACGCAACCCCGTCGCTTGGGCCAAGCGGCTTGCGTGCCCTGAATCACTAATCGCCTCCAGTGAAGAATGGTATAACCTTTCCCATGCGGCAAGGATTGGACAGCGCCCGTCGCGCGGGAGTACCATTCTGCCGGTTTTCTTGGATGAGCGCGCGAGAACGCTATCTCGCCCCGAACCCGAGAGACTTACGGGCCCAATAGGGAGGCAAGTATGAAAGCGATTAAGAGAACAGCGTTGGCCATGCTGGCGCTGGCAGTGGCGTTCACGCCGGGGTGCGAAGGCCGGCACTCCACCAAGGAGGTCTTCTACCTGATTGCCACCAACATGAAGCTGCCCTACTGGCAGACGGCGGCGGCGGGATTCAACAGGGCCGCGGCGGAGTACAAGGTGACCGCCAGGGTGGAGGGACCGGACACCTACGATGCCCAGGCCGAGTTGGCTGCGTTGCACAGCGCCATTGCGGTCAAGCCCGCGGGCATCCTGATCTCGGTCGCTGACGCCTCGTTGCTGCAGCCGGAGATCAATGCCGCCATCAGCGCTGGAATACCGGTCATCACATTCGACTCCGATGCCGCCGGCAGCCGCCGGCTGTTCTTTATCGGCACCAACAACCAGGAGGCCGGACGGCTGGGCGGCAAGCGCATCATCGAGAAGCTGGGCGGCAAGGGAAACGTGGTCTTCTTTACCCTGGGCGGCCAGCCCAACGCCGATGAGCGGCTGAAAGGCTTCAAGGAGGTCTTCGCCACTCGGCCCGATATTCACATTACGGCCGTGGTGGACATCAAGGGCGACGCGCGCAACGCCTTCGATTGGACACAGGAGTCCATGGCCCTGACCGGCTCCCAGAGGATCGATGCCTTTGTCAGCCTGGAGTCGTCGTCGGGCAAGCTGGTGGCCGACGCCGTCAAGCGGGGCGGCGGCGGCCGCGAAGTGCTGGCCTTTGACGTGGACCAGGATACTCTCGACGCGATCAAGTCCGGCGCCATCGACGCCACCATTGCTCAAAAACCTTTCACCATGGCCTACGTGGGGCTGAAGCAGCTGGACGAGATCTACCATGATCCGCCCAAGGATCTCACCAGGGACTACAGCGCGGACTCCTTTGCGCCCTACCCGGCTTTTGTGGATACTGGCACCTCGCTGGTGGACCAGAGCAACGTGGATCTCTACATCGCCTCGGCGGCTGAAGGAACGAAGTAGAGCGATTGCCGGAGAAGGCGCTGATTCCCTTTTCGGAAGCTCGCGTCCATCGAGCGATTGGGGAAAAGGCGGTTCTATAGCTGCGCCGTGGAAAGCTGGAATCCGGAGCCGGCTTTCGAGCGGGGCCGGTGTGAGTGGGTCCCGCTGAATCCCAGGCGGCACAGTGAGTCCGCCTGATGATGGATTCTTTGAAATGTGTATCATGAAGCGTGAGTTGCCCGTCGGCGCCCGGAAGCGCATGCAGGTTTCTTTGCCGGCGAAGGGCGCATTTGCGGGGGGAATCTCCGATTGTTTGCCGATCGGCGTAGGGCAGCCGCCAGGAATGGGAAGCGGAGAGGGGCGTTTGCGCGCGGCGTTGCGCTTGACGATGTAAATGAGCGTCTGTGAAAAAGGGGGTATTCCTCGCCATGGCCGGATCGCTCCGTCCTGTTCGCTCCATTCTTACCGCGGCTTGCAACCGCTCCAGAGGATTTAGAGTTGCCAGCGCGGCGCTGCTGGTGATGATGCTTGTTCTGTGCGCTCGTGCGTCCGCGCAAACCACGACCATCAGCGGCACAGTCTACGATCCCAGGACGACTGCCAGCGCTCTTCCCCTGCCCAATGTGCTCGTTTACGCCACGACGGGAACGGTGGCGCCGCTTCCCGCGGGCGTTCAGTGCCTGACGACCTCCACTCCCACCGGCGTGGTCAGCTACACCTATACCGCCGTGGACGGCACCTTCACGCTGACCGGCATACCGGAGAATGCCTCCTATACGCTGGTTATTCAGGCGGGCAAGTGGCGGCGGCAGTTCAGCGAGAACATTGGCGCCGGTCCGCTTACCGGGCTTGTACTCCACATGCCCGCCGACCATACGCAGGGCGACATCCCGCTGATCGCCATCGCCACCGGCGCCGTGGACGCGTTGGAGTGCGTGTTCCGCAACATGGGCATTGCCGACACCGAGTTTACCGACGACAGCGGCACCGTCAATCCAGGAGGGCGCATCCATTTTTACAAGGGCAGCGGGAGTTCTGGAGCAGTGATCGGTTCTTCGACTCCCTCGCAGACAACGCTTATGGGCACTGCGACGGATTCCTCGCTCCTGAACAGCTACGACGTGGTGATGTTTCCCTGCCAGGGAACCCCCAGCGGACAAACGACCGCCGCGGCCGCGACCAACCTGGTGAACTACGCGAATGCCGGCGGCCGCGTCTTTGCAACCCACTACAGTTATGCGTGGCTGGACCCCGGAACGCCCTATGATTCGCCGTTTCCGCCGGTTGTGGATTGGAACCACGCGCTGGCTTATCCCACCCCCGACCCAGGCGTCGCCACGATCGACACCAGCTTTACCGACGGGGCAGCGCTTGCGCAATGGTTGCAGAACGCAGGCGCTTCGTACGACAACACACCGGGGCAGGTTGAGCTCAGCACGCTGCGCCGCGACTTCACCAGCGTCGTTCCGCCCACGCAGCCCTGGGCCGCCATGAACTCCGATGACGCGATCATGCAGATCACCTTCAATGCGCCGGTCGGCGCGCCCGCGGCCAACCAATGCGGGCGCGTGTTGTACAACGAGTATCATGTGGAAAACGTCGGCATTGATACCGGCGTGGTCTTTCCCGTCGAGTGCCCAAGTCCAACCGCTTCGATGAGCCAGCAGGAAGAGATGCTCGAATATGCCCTCTTCGATCTATCCTCCTTTGTCACGCCGGTGGTTGTGCCCACACTCTCCGTTACTTTCAATCCCAGCCCATTGGTCGTCAACCAGGGCCAGTCCGGCGATCAGCTTACGATTGATGTGACCAACACCAGCTCGACCGCGCCAATTTACAGTTCCGCCGTTCTCGCCATTACGCTGCCGCCGGGCCTTACGGCGACCGCTCTCACGGATTCAACCGGCGGCTGGATCTGCACGCTGGGCACCCTCACCTGCACGCGCACCACCAGCATCAATGCCAGCGCGAGCGATTCGGTCACCCTGACCGTCAGCGTGCCGGCATACACAACCGGAAGCAGCCCCACGGGCTTGGTCACCGTGACGGTCTCCAGCCCCAATTTCTCCAGCAATGTGGTGGCGTCGGATACCGTCATCTTCCAGCAGCCGCCTGCCATCAACTGGGCCACGCCCGCGCCCATCGTCTATGGAACGCCGTTGAGCGGCGCGCAGCTCGACGCCGCTTCTCCCCTGCCGGGCAGCTTCAGTTACTCTCCGGCCGCGGGAACGGTGCTCGGCGTCGGGCAGCAGACGCTGACGGCAACCTTTACTCCGACAGATACCACCGATTACACCACTGGGACGGCAACCGTTGCGCTGACGGTGGTTCCCGCCAATCCAGTCTTGACGCTGACCGCTTCGCCGAATCCCGCGTTTGTGTCGAACCCGGTCACCTTCACAGCCGCTATTGGTTCCCTGGGAGTTGCGCCGACCGGCTCCGTGGCTTTTTACGATGGAACTACGCAGCTGGGAACGGGCGCTGTTTCGGCGGGATCGGCGACGTTTACCACCTCGGCGCTCACCCTCGGGACGCATTCGATCACAGCGGTGTATTCCGGCGACAGCAGCTATACGGTGGCGACCAGCAACGCGCTGCCGGAGATTCTCGAAGACTTTACTCTTGCTCTGACGGGCGACAGCGCGATCACGGGCACGGCGACCATTCCCATCGGAGGGGTGGCGTCTTATCCGCTGGTGATTACGCCGGTGGGCGGCGCCACCCTGCCGGCAGCGGTGAGCCTGAGCGCGACCGGACTTCCGTTGGGATTGACGGCGGTCTTCACGCCACCCGCTGTGGCGGCAAACTCCGCGGCGGCCGATGTGACGCTTCAGGTGGGGCCGCCGGGCAAGGCGGATGTTCAGCCGCCGCATAGACCCTTTCGAGGGAGCGCGCTACCTTTCGCTCTGGGTCTGATCCTGTTGCCCTTTGCGGGCAGGCTGCGCCGGCGCGCTTATCGCTGGTGCGGACTGGCGGCGATTGCCTTGGCCAGCGCGGCCCTGGCAGTGGGATTGGCCGGATGTGGAGTCCATCTCACTCCGCAGTCCTCGACCTTGACCATTGCCGCGACCTCCGGTTCCCTGTCGCACTCCATCACGGTGAATCTCACCGTGGAATGAGCCCTGCGCGGAAAGCCAACGCACCCGTATGGACGAACGCGGCAACGGCGTTTGGTGCGGAGATGGATGGGGTCGCTGATTTGCCGCCAGGCACAGCCCCGCGGCGAAATGAAATCTCTGTAAACTATCGATTCTATGGTGGACCTGGTCGGGATCGAACCGACGACCTCTTCCATGCCATGGAAGCGCGCTCCCAAACTGCGCCACAGGCCCACATGCGGAGGGATGCGACTCCCTTATTGTCTCCGCTGGGGCGGGATTCGTCAAACGTCACTCTTGGTTTGAGACTCCTCCAGATGCCGGAAGCGGCCCCCTGAATCTCGTTCCCTTCCCTACCAGGCCCCTTCAATCTGAAACGAACTCAAGCCCTCAGCCTCGCTCTCGTCCAAACGGCGCTCGATCAGCCGGTCGACGCGGCTGCCGCGGGGCCCACGGCGCAGGCTGGCCCGCAACTCGGCCAGGTCGGCCTGCTCACCCGATGCCACCACCTCGACCTCGCCGTCCTCGGTGTTGCGCACCCATCCGCGCAGGTCCAGTTCGCTGGCCTCCCGGTGCACATACCACCGGAAGCCCACCCCCTGCACACGGCCTTGAATCAAAAAATGAAGAACCATAACCGGCGACATTCTACGCTTTCAGGGCCAGTTTTGCAGATTAGCGCCCGCCGCGCAACCTCGATCGCATAAGAAAGCCGGTTGGCCATGAACCGTTCAGCGGCAGCCCTCGGCTTTTCCAAATCAGCACAGGGTGAGGCCGCGGCCGCGGAGTGGCGTTTTCCTAAAGAAGAGACCGCCCTGCACACACATCGTGGCGCTACGGCAATATCGATGCCATTCACAAGGCCACCGGGCAGGGCGAGGGTTTCGTATACACTGGTGGGGTTCCGGTGGGGTGGGCGCGAGGATGAAGTCGCACCCTGCTACAAATCTTGGTTTTGAAGCACGCTATAGAACCAGGGGCCGATCCTCCGCTCATCGCACTTCCCCCGCCTGCCTTCGCCACCGCGCCCCGTTCACGCCCGGAATCAGGAGCCATAGCATGAGCGGAATCTCTCCCACCCCGCCTGCGATGTAGTTGTATGGCGAGCAGATCTTCGACAAATCCGCCGACACAAACGTCAGCCAGCCTGCCCCTGCCAGCAGCAGCAGTCCACCCAGGAACCGCGGCATGAACTCCGACCGGAGAATCAGTACTCCCAGCAGCGTGCAATAGAACCCGAAGAAGACGAGGCTATTCACATGGACCGGAAAGAGGTTGTACTTCCAGAGCGCCTCGTCGGCGCAGCCTAGGAGGCCGAAGATCGCCGCCACAGCTGAGAGCCCGCGGCTGACCGGCCGCAATAGAAGATAGAGCAAAATCACCACCGTCACATAGGCCGCAGTCGCCGTCCAGTTGCTCCAGGTCAGAACCGCCCCGCTCAGCTTGCCCGAAAAAGAGCTGAGCGAGGTGACCGTGTTCACCAGGTAGAAGAATCCGGCCAGCCTAGCCCACTGCTGCGGCGCCCGCGCCACCACTCCGTCCAAACTTGCTCCCTCGCCCATGCGAACTCTCCCCTCCGCCTCTCCGCCGGCCCGCCCGCTGTAGTCTGATACGCAGCCCCGCCCGGAAAGTTCCTCGTGCCCCAAGCTGCTCCCGTTTACACTGGAGTGTTCCTCCTCCCATGACCCTTCGACCTGAACTCGACCGCCAGTGGATGCAGCGAGCCTTGGAGCTGGCCCGCCGCGGGATTGCCGTCAGCTCACCAAACCCGGCCGTGGGCTGCGTGATTCTGGACCGCGCCGGACAAGTAGCCGGCGAGGGATGGCACGAGTACGACCTCGTCGATCATGCGGAGGTGGTTGCCCTTAGGGTTGCCGCTCAGCACGCCGGCGAGCGCCTGCGCAGCGGCACGGCCTACGTCACCCTGGAGCCTTGCAACTACACCGGCCGCACCGGGCCCTGCACCGAAGCGCTGATTGCAGCCGGCCTGGGGCGCGTGGTTGCCGCCACCATCGATCCCAACCCCGCCGTGGGGGGTCACGGCATGGACCGCCTGCGCGCCGCGGGCATCGAGGTGGCGCTGGGCGTCTGCCAGGCCGAAGCGCGGCGGCTGAACGAGGGCTTTGCCCGCTGGAGCCAGCACCGGCGTCCGCTGGTATTGATGAAGGTGGCCATGACGCTGGATGGCCGCATCGCGCCGCCGCCGGGAGTGCATCATGTCGTCGCGCCTTACTGGATCACCTGCGAAGCCGCGCGGCAGGCCGTGCAGCCGCTGCGCTGGCAGGCGGATGCCGCGCTGACCGGCGTGGATACCGTGCTTGCGGACGACCCCTTGCTCACCGACCGCAGCGGTTTGCGGCGGCGCAGGCCGCTCCTGCGCCTGGTGCTGGACTCGGCCCTGCGCATGCCGCTCGACTCCAAGATGGTGAAGACGGCCAACCAGGATCTCGCGATCTTCACCGTCTCCAACGATCAGGCCCGCATCGCCGAGCTGCGCAGTCGCGGCGTGCGCGTCGAGGTTCTGCCCGCCGAAGCCGGGATCCCCGGCGACAGGTCTTCGTCGCCGGGGTGGGTAGCGGGGCGCGTTCCGCTGGGAAAAGTATTGGATATGCTGGGCGAAGAGGGCATTCTGACGCTGCTGACAGAGACCGGAACGCGGCTGAATACGGCTCTGCTGGCCGGCGGCCTCGTAGACCGCATTCACCTCTTCGTCTCCCCGCAGATCATGGGTTCCGACGCCGTCCCCGCCTTCCGCGGAATGGCGCATGCCATCCACATGGCCGAGGTCGAGGTCGAGCGCTATGAGAACGATCTGGGGCTGTGCTCGCTGCTTAGGGACCCGTGGGGGATGGAAGCAGGGAATAGGGAATAGGGAACAGCGCTTCGGTCTGTTGGCAACTGTTTTGCTGGGAATGTATCGTTGCTATCATGCCGAATGCCGATTATTGCGTCTTTGTTGTCGTAGATGGTGAATTCGGTTCTCGCCTTTCCGAACTGGTCCAGGGAGGGCCGGTCTGGATAATTGATTCACCGGCGAATCGCACGGCAGCGCAGAGAATATGGACTGAGCATCCCGAATACTCTGAGTTGGATGGAGTTACCGTTTTTAGGCCCGTGGACGGCTATTCTCGAGAAGACGCTCTCATCTATGAATTGGGAACTATCGATTTGCATCACGGAGCTCACGCCGCAAATCCACCCTATACGGTGATTGAGGTCCTCGGCACCCCAGTAAGCAAGAGGATCAAGACCGAATTGTCGCAGTTCGGCTTCAACGAATTTCGCGGTACTGCCGCCGGATTCCGCGCGGTTCGTCCAATGCCGGGAATCGGTTAGTCAGGTACCAGTAGCAGAATCACTATCCGCCAGCTGAGCCTCATGAGCGATAGGGGGGCTGCTATCGCTGATGCGCGAAACTGATCTCTGACCCCTTAGAATAGAACCATGTTTACCGGCATCATCGAACAGACCGGGACGCTGGTCAGCCTGGAGAGCAGGGGCGGAGTGCGGCGGATCACCGTTGAGGCTCCGGGGCTGGCCGGGCGGCTGCGCGAGGGCGACTCGCTGGGGGTTTCCGGCGTCTGCCTGACGGCGCTGGATGTGGACCCTCGGTTCTTTCATGCCGACTTGGCGCAGGAGACACTGGACCGCACCTCTCTGGGATCGCTCGCTTCCGGCGCGAAGGTGAACCTGGAACTGCCAACCGCCGCCGGCAGTCCGCTGGGCGGCCACATCGTGCAAGGGCACGTGGACGGCACGGGCACGATGACGGCCCTCGACCCGGTGATTCCGGAGTCGAGCGAGCACTTCGACAGGAAGACGACCGACTGGACGCTCAAGGTGCGCGTGCCGGAGAATGTGCGCCCCTGGATGGTGCACAAGGGGTCGGTGGCCATTGAGGGCATCAGCCTGACCATTGCGGAGTTCGACGGCGAGACGATCGCCATTGCGATTCTGCCGCTCACCTATTGGCGGACCAACCTGCACACGCTTGCCGTCGGCGCTCCCATGAATGTTGAAGCCGATGTGATGGTGAAGCTGGCTCATGCGCAGATGCAGGCGCAGAAGAAGCCGTCCTTCGAGTTGACCGCGGCCTGGCTGGTAGCGCACGGGTATTGAAATGCCGTTTGATCGGCCCCATAATCGGACAGAAGGTGCCATGGGTGTGAAACCAGTTGGCGAGATCGGCATGAAAATCACCGCGGCCCAGCGTGAGTATTACCGCTATACCGGGCCATCGGCCGAGCTGGAACGGCGCGGCGCAGGCTCGTCGCGGCCTGATCTCGCATGGGTTCGACGTTCCAAGAAGGAATCGCAAGAGCACCCCGAGCCTAAGGATCGGAGCACGTAAAACCGTGCGAACGGACCACGCGAGCCGAGCCAGCGCTTTACGGCTTTGCCGGCAGTTTAGGTGGGTCGGTAACGTACTCATCGCCGGCGCGGGCGAGGATCAGGGCGCGGCGGTCGGTGAGGAGCTTCAAGCGTTTGGTCACCGCGATGAACTCTTTCTGCTGATCGGCGGTGAGGGGCGGAGCGGGACCGGCTGAGTTGCCCGGCTTGTCTGGTTCGGCAATCTTGTTCGCCTCGGCAATCTTGTTCAGTTCATCCAGGCGGGCTTGCAGGCGAGGAATCTCGCGATCAATGAGGATGGGGCGGATGACGGCGGTCTTGGCGCGGCCGCTGGCCAACTCGTTGCGGTTATTCTCGCCCCAGACGGGCAGAATACCCACGTGCCCAAGCTCGACGCGCACGCCGGCCGGACCGTAGTCCTTGCGGACCGCTGAAAACAGGCCGATCATCTCATCGCGCGGGTCGCCGTTCTTGTCGGGCATAAGGCCGTCCACATAGGTGCGCGACTGGTTGGAAAGAAAGTTCCCCAGCGAATAGAAAATGACCGCATCGCGGCCGTCTTGCGTAGTGTAAGTCTCAACCGGCTCAAGCACATGCGGGTGATGTCCGACGATGACCGAGGCGCCGGCTTCCAGCATCTTGTGGGCGGTCTCAACGTCTTCGGGCCGGGGCGCAGGAGCGTACTCGATGCCCCAATGGATGGAGACCACCAGCAGGTCGCACTGGGCGCGGGCCTTCTTGACGGCTTCAAGAACGCCGGCTTCGTCCATGCCTGCCGCGCCGCCGGATTCGTTGGGATAAGGGAAGAAGTTCACGTGCGGCTGGTCGTCCTTGTCGGGATTGCGGTTGCCGTTGAGCCAGCGCGTCATGCCCAGCCAGCCGACCTTGATGCCGTTGGCCTCGACAACCACAGGCTGCCAGGCCTGCTGGGCGGTGTCGCCTGAGCCCACAAAGAGCAGCCCCTGCTCGCGCAGATGTCCGCGAGTCTCGGCGAATCCGGCCCAGCCCTGGTCCATCACGTGGTTGTTGGCAAACGAGACTATCTTGATTCCGCTGGCCTTCAACCCTTCCAGCAGGGCGACCGGGGCGTCGAACATAAAGGGTTTGGAACCACGGGAGTGCGCGGGAGCGACCGGGGTCTCCAGATTGACAAAGCCGAAGTCCGCCTTCTCGAAGACGTCGCTCACGTCGCTGAAGAGTGCGGCCCATCCCTGGGCGCCGTCGCCGGCCGCGGCTGCCGCGGCGCGCACCGGCACATGCGGGATCACGTCGCCGGCCACGGCGAAGCTGACCTGGGCAAGCTCGTGAGGATACGGAACGACGACGGCCGCCGGGCGGCTGCCGTGGGACGCCGTCAGCTGGATCGCGCCGATGGCCGAGGCAAGCAGCAGGGCGGCGACTCCGGCCAGACGCCAGTGCCTGCGCAGGCCCGGCAGAAGCCCCGCGCCGAATCCCAAGCCGAACCGCCTGCCCTCGATCGTCCAGTCCATCTGCTGCGCCAATCCGTATTCCTTCCCTACGCATAAGAGAATGCGACGAAATCAGGATACAGGTTCGGCGAGGAAACTGTGCCGGCACAGCGGTTGCGAACGGGATCGAATTCTCTTCGCCGGTAGGGAAATGGATTTGCCGGTCAGCTAAGACTTCGCGAAGGCAGCGGCCTCATTCTCCAACTGCGCGTCCCAGTGCCTGGGCTGATAGATGCAGCAGGGCTCCTGCGCCAGCGGATCGCCGGTGACGGCGTAGGCGCGGGCGCGGGAGCCGCCGCAGATCTCCTTGTACTCGCAGGCCCCGCACTTGCCTTCGAGCTTGCTCGTATCGCGCAACGACTTGAAGATAGGCGCGTTGCGGTAGATCTCGCTCAGGGGCGTCTCTCTCACGTTGCCGGCATGAATGGGCAGGAATCCGCTCGGATAGACGTTGCCCACATGCGAGACAAACAGAAAGCCCTTGCCGTCGTTCACCCGGCGAGTGGCCCAGCTGGCAGTGCGGGTCTGGGCGTCGGTCGTGGGCGCTCCCGCTTCGTAGCCCAGCGCGGCTCCACTTTTGGAGCTGCCCGGATGGCCGTGGCCATGCCCGATACGGCGCTCTTCCAGATTGTGCTGCAAGAGGTAGCGCCGGTAGTGCATGGCCTCGGTGGTCTTGATTTGGAAGTTCACGTGGCGGCTCAGTTCGTAGATCTTCCCGAAGACCTGTTCGAACTCCTCGCCGCTGAGCAGGTCGCCCAACTGTCCGCGGCCCACGGGAACCAGGAAGAAGACGTTCCACATGACGATGGCCAGCCGCTCGAAGAGCGCGCACAGGTTGTCCAGATCGTGCGCGTTATGGCGGCTGATGGTGGAGTGCACCTGGATGGGAATGCCCGCCTCATTGGCCCACTCGATGGCCTGGATGGTCCGCGCCCAGGTACCGGGAAAGCCGCGGAAGGCATCGTGAATCTCCGGGGTCGAGCCGTCCAGCGAGATGCCCAGCCGCACCAGGCCTGCCTCCTTCAGCTTGAAGATCGCATCGCGGGTCAGCAGCGGCGTGGCGCTGGGAGTGAGCGCCACCTGCACGCCTTTGCCGGCCGCATAGCGGATAAGCTCGAATACGTCCTTGCGCTTCATCGGGTCGCCGCCGGTGAACACAAAGATGGGCACATGCATGGCGGCGATCTGGTCGATCAGCGCCTTGCCTTCAGCGTTGGTCAGCTCGTCGGGGTGGGCGATGGGCTGGGCGGCGGCGCGGCAATGCTTGCAAGCCAGGTCGCAGGACTGCGTGACCTCCCAGATGGCCAGAAAGGGTGTTTCGTCGAAGTTCAACCCGCCGCGGGCGGGAATGGTGTGCATGGGCTGCATACGGCCTCCAGCGGAATCGCGGCTGGCCCCAAAACGGGGCCTGCGCCGGGGACGGAGCGATTTACCCAATTATTAAAGAAATCCAAGACTCTGCCGATAAGATAATTTCCCCGTGGGAGGAAACCATGTCGGAAGCTTGCGGCAGAGCCCCATGAATTGGAAGAACCGCTCTTGAGCGCCACGATCCGGCTTTAGGAGAACAGGGTCGAGATTGCGCGGGATGTGATTTGGATCACATTATCTTGCTCGATCGACTAGCCCGTTATGTGCTCACTGGACAAATCCTTGAAAAGGGAGGACAATTCGTCCATACTGGACCAAGATTCCCCAGGTACCTGCATCTTTAACAATAGCGAGATGGTTTTCGGTACGCCGGAAACCGCATTGAATGCCTTTCCGGCGCGATTCAGCGTCACGCGGGATTGTGTCGTCGGGTACTGCGAACCGACGGCGAATTTGTTATCATTTATAGCCGCAACATCGGGAGGTTTCCATGGCAGCCGTCGTCAAGCCAGAGTGGAGCAAGCCCTCCACTATACTCTTCGCCTCCGAGATCCCCGCCAACGAGAAGACCTTCGCCTTTGCTCTTGCGCAAGCCGCCGAGTTTGGCGCTGATCTCATCGTCTTTCACGCCTATGACACGCTGGTCGTATCCGCATCGGATGCCTCCGGCCTCCGCTACTACGATTACGATGCCGCCGCCCGTTGCGAACGGGAGAGTCTTGAACCTTTGGCCCAGCGGGTGCGCGAGGCTGGAGTGCGATGCGAAGTCGTCGTTCGTCCGGGATTGCCCGCCGATCAGATCCTGTCGTTCCTGCGCGAACGGCCGGTCGACCGCGTCATCATGGGCACCCACTCTCCGGGGCCCATCGGCAAGCTGCTGGTGGGCTCGGTAGCCGAGGCCGTCCTGCGTACGGCCAAGGTTCCGGTCTGCATCGTCGGTCCCGAGGTGGTCGACGGGAGGTATCGCAACTTTGCCACCCGCGCCGTCCTGTGCGCCATAAGCCTCCAGGAGGCCAGTCCCGTGGTGGCCGCCTTTGCCGCGGAGCTGGCGGCGCAGCACAGCGCGCGCCTGATCTTGCAGCATGTGATCCGGCCGCAGGAGCGCGCCGAGGTTCTTGCCGACCGCACCATCGAGGACATCGAGACCGAGCTGCTCACCATGGTACCGGCCGAGCTGCACGACAAGATTGTTGTGCAGGCCATCGTGGTGCCGGGCGATCCGACCGAGGAGCTGCTCTACCAGTGCAGGGCTCAGCAGGCCGACTTGATTGTGCTGGGCGCGCAGGGTGCATCGGCCTTCGCAGCCATTACCCGCCACGGCGTGGTTTACAAGGTGCTGGCCCACTCGCACTGCCCGGCCATAACGATCTCGCCGGCGATGCTGGCGGAGTGCGGCGTCAAGGCAACCAAACCTCGCCGGTCGGAAAGTTACATGGCGGGCGTTTTTTAGAGCGGCGATCACCGGGGCGCTATTCTTTCCCGGCCCGGCGATCGCTGTAACAGGTTATGGCTTCTTTGCCTCGGCCGGGTGCTCCGCCGTGGGCTCTGGTTCCACTGCGCATTCCTTGCCGCCGCACAGCGCGCCCGTTATCCCCTGGCCCTCGGTGACGGTGTATATCCTGTCCGGTGCGGGCAGCTTCACCATCTCTTTGGCGCCGGAAGGCCAGTGAATCTCGGCGGTTCCAGTGTCGGCGGCATCGCCCAGACCGAAGTGGACGCGCATATCGTTGGAGGAAAGATAGCTTCCGCCGCTGAGGACGTCTCCGCGTTGGCGAAGGCCGGCGGCTGCGAGGTAGACGGTTGCTCCCACAGCATCGCGCGGGCTCTTGGACCCTCCGATCAGCCGTAGTTCGACCCAGTGGTGGTGGTCCGGATTCACATTGCGAAGCAGCACCGGAACGCCGTCCATATTGTTGATGACCACGTCAATCTTGCCGTCGTTGAAGATGTCGCCGAAGGCCGCGCCGCGACCCACGCTGACCACCGCCAGCCCGGTCCCCTCGACGGCGGGAACCAGTTCAAACTTGCCGTTCTTCAGGTTGTGGTAGAGCAGCGGCCGCTGGGCATAGCTCATTCCCCAGTCCGGATGTTTATCCACCTCCGGATAGACGTGGCCATTCACAACCAGCAAATCCTTCCACCCGTCGTTGTCGTAGTCCAGGAATCCATCCGCGAATCC
>Ga0326727_10009479_pt1 | contig 23942 bp, 17 predicted proteins | sample MB2enrmetagenome_FD_207643 | JGI IMG/M metagenome (GOLD analysis project Ga0326727, IMG submission 207643) | Lab enriched peat soil microbial communities from McLean, Ithaca, NY, United States - MB29MY | ecosystem: Environmental > Terrestrial > Soil > Wetlands > Peat | place: USA: New York... | reverse complement strand
CCAAAATTCTGCTCCTTAGGCTTGGGCTGTGGCTTGCCTTCCGGACGCGAGTCGCCGCGGTCCATGTAACCGGGCTGGCGGTATTTCCTGTCTGACAAAGCAGTCTCCTAAAGCAATTTGGTAATTGGGCAATTTGGTAATTTCGTAATTGTGGCACCGCCAACGATGTCCTGTAGCTACCGGTCTTTCAATTACCCAATTACCAAATCGTTTCGAGTGTACCGTTTGCCGCGGCAGGCAACAAGTGGGCGGGGGCGCGAGGCACATCTCCAGATACAATGCTGGCATGAGCACCTGCCCGAGGTGCGGCGCGCCCTTGCCGGCTGAGAAAGCCGCTTGCCCGAAGTGCGCGCAGGGGACCATTCATGTAGAGGGAGAGGTGATTCCGCCGGGCGCCTCTGGCGGTGAGCAGCGCGCTCCCGGGCCGCGGACCAAATTTGCCCTGGCGTTCACCATCGCCCTCGCCGCCGATCTCATGCAACTGGTCCTGTTCCCGCTTTTTCTCCGCGGATTTCTCTCCCCCATTGATGACCTGCTCGACATTGGCGTCGGTTTTACGATGGTTCGGCTGCTGGGCTGGCATTGGGCGTTTCTACCTTCCTTTATGGGAAAGCTGGTCCCCATCCTGGACGAGCTGCCCTGCTGGACCCTGGCGGTGCTCTTTGTGCGCAGCAGACAGCGTCAGTAGCCAGTGGTCAGGATCAGTGGCCAGTGGGCAGTGGCCAGTGGGCAGCAAGGCGCCGAGAACAGACACAGCGCGGCCATCCTTTAACCCTTTTCCGAAGGCCGCAAGAAAAAGACTGGCAATAAAAGTGGCCAGTAGGCTAGGTGCGCCTACTGGCCACTGACCACTGCCTTTAATTCACGGTCAGCGTGGAGCTGGAGGAATGGCTTATCGATCCAGCCGTATAGGTGGCCGTGACCGTCGCCTGGTAACTGCCCGGAGCCAGCGTGGCGCTGGAACTGGAGCCGCCGCCGGTGCCGCCGCCGCAATTCACGAAGGAGAGCGCCAGGCACAGGCACAGCACCAACAAGGGCAGCCAGAAGCGCCGGCGCCGTCCAAGGAATACCAGGCCGAACATACTGAAAGGCATAAGGACCCGCCACGGATTTCCATGGTGGAGTGAAGAAGAAGAAGAAGAAGAGCCCTTGGGAATGTAGCCGGACGAGCCCCCGCCGGAACCGGGAACGCTTACCGTAACCGTAGCATTAGTGGTCCCACTTAGCTGTACGGAGGCCGGATTCACGGCGCAAGTGGCAGGCGGCGGGACCGAGCAGGTCAGTGTAACCGTCTGGTTGAATCCATTCACCGGGGTGAGCGTGACATTGATATTGCCCTGCTGGCCTTGCGCAACACTGACGTTGGTCGTGCTGACGCTGAAATCAGCCGTCGTAGTGGATGTCCCGCCGGGAGATCCCGTGCCGTTGCCAATTCCGGTCAACGACACTGCCGGCATGTTGGTGCCGTTTCCGGTGATGATCAACTGGGCAATACGTGACCCCGGTGCAGTCGGACTAAATTCCACTCCGATGGTGCAGGTTTGTCCCGGGGTTAGCAGGGTGGTGCAGAGATTGGAACTTACCAGGAAGTCGCTAGGTTCCTGGCCGCCCACAATTACGCTGCTCAAGATCATCGTTTGCGTGGGATCCGTGTTTTGCACGGTAACCGTTTGCGCCGTGCTGGTGGTGCCTAGCAACTGGCTGGCGAAGGTAAGCGAAAGAGGCGAAATCGTATCCTGTACTAACACTCCGTTACCCTGGAGCCCGACAGTTTGGGGACTGCTCGTCGCATCGTCGGAAATGGTCAGCGTGCCAGAGCGTGTACCCACCGCCGATGGGGTGAAGGTCACCGTAATCGTACAACTAGTTTGATTGCCGCCGGCGGCAGTCAGTCCCGTACCACAGTTGTTCGCCTGAGAGAAATCGCCCGATATGGCAATGTTATTGATAGCTACCGGGACTACCCCTGTGCTCGTGAGGGTCACAGTTTGAGTCGCCGCGGACGAAAAGCCTACCGCTTGGTTGGCGAAGACGAGGCTTTGGCTGGCCGGGGCCACCGTAACCGTCGGGAAGCTGGCGCCCGAAATTTTGGTCGCAAAGGCATCGCCGTTACCAGCGTACGCACTTATTCCAGGAACCGTATTGTTGCCGGGTACCGGAACGACCGGGAAATCATACGAATTGGTATTGCCTGCAACATAGATATCCCCATTTCCGGTTTGGCTGAGGGCGATCGCATTCCCCTGGTCGCCGCCGGAACCGCCCAGGTAGGCCGACATAATCATTCCCGTGGCATCAGGAGTCAATTTGACGATGTAAGCCTCCGGCTGCGTTCCCTTGAGCTGGCCAAGGGTATTCCCATTACCATCGATCAACGCGTTGATCACTGGGATGTCGGTCGACTGGGTGCTGCCGACTATGTAGGCGTAATTCCCCGCGTCAACTGCTACCGCGAGACCCTGATCGTTCCCCGTGCCACCGAGATAAGTAGCATAATCGATTCCGGACCCGGAAGTGTTCATCCGGAGAATGAAGGCATCCTCCGCGCCGATGATACTCTCATGAAGGGCGCTGGTAGTGGTATAGATGCCTCCATTTGCCGTCCCAACCACATATGCCCGGCCCTGGTTGTCCACTGCAATGCCCCGTGCGGCGTTCACGTTCTGCGAAGTACCGTTACCCCCATCTACTGTCGGACTGGTTCCGAGTGGGGTTAGATAGATAGGAGTGCCGGCGGGGGAAGTACCTGTATCACTCCCGAGAAGCTTTATTATCCAGGCGCCGGTACCTACGCGGTAGGTATCCGCCTGCGGCAGCCAGTCCGTCCCACCAGATGCAGGTGCAGGTCCAGGAAGCGAAGGATGAAGATCGGCTGTGTCCGAACCACCCGCCACAAATACGTCACCTACCGGGTCTAGAGCTACTCCGTAAGCCACTGTGGCAGCCGCTGTTGGCTCTATGAACGGACTGATAGCGAGAATTTCCCAGTAGAATCCGCCTGCATCCGGCAATGTACCTTTTAGCTGAAAGCTAGCGCAACCCTCCCAGTTGACTCCGCCCGACGTGGCCTGCGACGCTCCTTGCATCCTCGCGATAGCTATCATTGATGGATAGTTTGTTGGAGGACTGGTTTGACTGCAAACCGGCGTGAGGATGCTTATTGAATTAGACGCGATTGCGACGCCGGCTTCGTAAAAGCCGTACACACTTCCGTTAGGGTTAAGGGGCCAAGTCGGCGGAGGCGCCACCAACTGCCCTCCATATACTGCGGAAAAGAAATAGTAAATATGGCTGGGATCCGGGGCTGGTGGGCAAGGCTGTCCGGGGGAACAGGCGGTGTCGGTCTTCGAAGGTTGCCTCGGGCTCATAGGCGAGGCGCCCTTAACAAGGGGAGGTGCAATATGAAGCCCGAAGTCCAGTTTGGTCACAAATGCCACGTACGTTTCCGTTATCGGCTCGAACCCGTTATATGCCGGAAAATTGAACGAATTCGTCTGCCCGGCTACAATCACATTCTGTTGCGGGTCTACAGCAATGGCGTTACCGGAGTCGATACCATTTCCGCCAAGATAAGTTGCGTTGAGCAAAGTGCCGTTGCTGGAGTCAAGAATCGCAATGAAGGCGTCGCTATCACCACCGTTATAAGCGTTCGTACCACCAGTGGGATTGGCCATAGCCAGCGGCAGATCGGCAAAATTTGTGGTGCCCACTATGTACACGTTGGGGCGTGCGGGCGCATAAGCTAGCCCGTTGGGAGCCACTGGATTCGGATTGAGCGACAGGTTATCCAGCGCGATTCCATTGCCGCTCGCAACGCCATTTGCGGGCGTCGGATTGGTGCCGCCAATAAAGGTGGTGAATTCAACTATCGTTCCGGTGGGATCCAGCTTGGTCACATAGGCGTCGCAAGCCCCCAACACCCCCTTGAGCGTAACGTTTCCAGGATTAGGAAACGTGACCGGGTTCGTATCCTTACCAAGGGAACATGTCTGCCCCGTAACGTAGGCGTAGGATGACTTATCCACCGCAATTCCATTCGCTGTGTCGCCCTGTGATCCACCCAAGTAAGTGGAATAAGACAGCGTCGGATCGATTACCAATTCCAGGTTCTTGTCGTACTCACCAATCTGAAGCTGAGCCTTGCCCGCCTTGGTCACCACATACTCGACGCTGACCGGCCTCGCCTCGCCTGCCACCTTTTGATAGGCATATGGCTTGGCAAAACGCACCGGTTGGCCGTTAACTTCGGCCACCAGATCGCCATCGGCAGCGACGGATAGCTTGTCCATGCCGGAGAACGCCAAGGCGATAGGATCGGGGCTGGCATTGGGCGCAACTAGGAAGTCGAATTCCAGGCGGCGCTGGTCGCCATAATAGACAACGTCCACACCCGGATACACGCCGGCGGCGCGCAGCTTGGCAAAGTTCTTTACTCCGAGGCGCCACTTAGCGGGATCGTTACCAACATAATAGTTACTCACGCCGGGCAACGGCTCGAAGCCTTCAATCGAGGTAGCGGCGTTCGCTCCCTCAAAACCGAAGCGCAGAATGGATGCCGTGCCGGCGGCCGCACCCGGGACCGCCACGGAGGATTCCGTTGCGCCAATCGAGATCGTATATCCGCCGCCGCTACGGGCGACGAAGCGCCCCGGGGTAGCGGCCGGCTCAAAACTCAAGGGCAGATTGCGCAGGGCGTTCACCGCCGCCAGCTTCGCTTCCGCCGTACCGCTCGTGTTGCCTGCCGCTGAAACCGGCGGGAATGCGACTATCGCAAGGGCCACCAAAGCAACCCAGAATTTCACCTTCATATACTGCCCTCCGTCATCTCCTGCTTGAATCGGTTCGTCGGTTACTTCTCGTCTCCGGTCTTCCGCACCGCTAACGCCTACGCTCGGGTTGTTGCAATACAACCGCCAACATGGCACAGTTCGCCCCCGTGGTTTCCGTACCCGGGATTAGGACCGCCTTAGACTTAATGGGCTCCAACCGCTACTGTGCAGATTCATCGCAAATCGATTGCTAATGTAGATTCCCGGAGTGTTGGTCCGAAGGTAATGAGGGAGAGTAACGAGGGGCGTTTCCCCTGTGGCGCCTTATATACGAAAACCTGTGCTACGAGCGGATTTACAAGGAAATATCTGGGAATAACTTACCCGTACGGCCAGGTAACCCCTGGGAACCGTTTGCGTCAACAGAATCTAATCTGGTAATAGGCACCGAAGAAGTGACTACGACGGCCGGTAGGACGGGGGTAGTAAGTAACCAGTTTCAGGTAACACGTATCAGCTAACGGGTACCACCGGCCAAGGCAGAGCGGCTGGCATTAGGCCGCTCTTATGTTGGGCTTGTCTCTCTCTTAATTATTTATTAGTCGCTTGCGAGCTCTGGCTTTGTCCCGCTTTACTTGTCGCTTTTGGCTCGTTGCTTGTGGCTTGTTGCTCAAACCTTCAGCACCCCGGCGCCGGCAATGCGGCTGTGTTTGAGCTCCACTAGCGCCGAGTTGGCTTTCTCCAGGGGGAAGGTCTGGATTTCCGTATGCACCGGGACCTGGCCGGCCAGTTCGAGGAACTCGCGCGCATCCTGGCGGGTATTGTTGGTGACGCTCCGCAGAATGCGTTCCCGGTAGAGCAAGGAGTAGTCCATCGCTGGGATCGGTGACATAGTAATTCCCGCACAAGCTACCGTGCCGCCCGGCCGGGTCACCCGCAGGGCCTCCGGCACCAGGGATCCGGCCGGAGCGAAGATAATAGCGGCGTCCAAGGGGGAGGGCGGTGATTGCGTGGCATCACCCACCCAGGCGGCGCCTAACTGCCTGGCCAATGCGGCGTGCGCCGCGGTGCGGGTGAACACGCAGACCTGGCAGCCCAGGTGCCGCGCGAATTGCAGCACAATGTGCGCGCTGGCGCCAAACCCGTAAAGCCCCAGGCAATCGCCGGACTTCGCCCCGCTCAGCCGGTAGGAACGGTATCCGATAATGCCGGCGCACAGCAGCGGCGCCGCATGTTCGTCGGAGAAAGCCCCCGGCAACGGGTAACAGAAATCCTCGCCGATGGTAGCCGCTTCCGCGTAGCCGCCGTCTACGTGGTATCCGGTAAAGCGGGCGCTCTCGCAAAGGTTCTCCTGGCCGCTGCGGCAATAACGGCACTGCCCGCAGGTGGAATGGAGCCAGGGAATGCCGACCCGATCGCCTTCCCGCCGCTGGCGCACGCCGGCGCCCACCGCATCGATGATCCCGACAATCTGGTGGCCCGGGATAACCGGCAATTTAGGCAGCGGCAGGTCGCCTTCCACCGTGTGCAGATCGGTGTGGCACAAGGCACAACAGCGTACCTGGACCCGCACCTCGCCCGGGCCGGGCGCCGGCCGTTCCCGTTCCACGGGGCGCAACGGAGCCTGTTCCGCAGGCCGAGGCCCCTCCAGCAACATCGCGCGCATAGCCATTGACGGGGAGTCTAGTTCAAGCAACAAGCCACAAGCAACAAGCCAGAACATCGGCTGCCGCATGCTGTTTTTGCTTGTCGCTTGGGGCCTGTGGCTTGCTGCTTGTGATTCTTCGAGTCCAGGCAGCCAACGGCAGGCAAGGGGCCGAATCTACCGCACGGGGTGTTCCCCTGCTTGTGGCTTGCGGCTTGTTGCTTGTAGCTGTTTTTCTTATTGACAACCCTTGCCTCCAGGCGCATATTTATGCATGGATTAGTATAAATATACATGCACCTCATACGTCCCATAAGCCGGCTGAACCGGCAAGGCGTGATTTTGGATCTGTTGCGGCAGGGCCCGCTGGCCAGCCAGGACGAGCTGCGCCGCGAGCTGGATAAGCGGGGTTTTCGGGTCACCCAGGCGACCTTGTCCCGCGATATCCATAAGCTGGGTCTGGTGAAGGTGCCGCAGGGCTACACTTTGCCCCAGGCGGTGGGAGCGGCGACGGCGCGCGCTCCGGCGCCGGGGTTGGAACGGTTGCTGCGCGAATTTGTGCGCGAGGTGCGCGAGGCGCAGAACCTGCTGGTGGTGAGGACCGCCGTGGGCACCGCGCAATCGGTGGCCGTAGCCTGGGACGCGGCGGCGTGGCCCGAGCTGGTGGGCACGGTAGCCGGGGACGACACCATCCTGGTGATTTGTCCTGACAAGAAGACGGCGCATAAAGTCGCCGTGCGGATTCGGGAGTTGCTGGCATGAGCACGACCCTTCGACCTGGCTCAGAGCAGGCCCAACTGCAAACCGCGGTGCTGGGCCCCACCGGTTATTCCGGTTTCGAGCTGACGCGCATTCTGCTGGGCCATCCGCGGTTGAAACCGCCGCTGTTGCTGCGGCGCGACAGCGAGAACGGCCCGGCGACGCTGGACGAGGTTTATCCGCATCTCTCCGGAAACGGCAGCTATCCGCTGGAGCCGTTTTCCTGGAGCCGGCTGGAGAAGTCAGGGGCGGAACTGCTGTTCCTGGCCACTCCCCATGAACTTTCGCGCGAGCTGATGCCGGAAGCCATCCGGCGGGGACTGCGGGTGGTAGACCTGAGCGGCGCTTGGCGCCTGAAGCAGGCGGAAAACCGGGCGGTATACAAGTTTACGGACGCCGACCCGGCCGAAGCGGCGCGGCTGGACGAGGCGGCGGTTTACGGCTGTCCGGAACTGCACCGCGACCGCCTGCGCCTGGCCCAGCTGGTGGCCAACCCCGGCTGCTACGCCAACTCGATCATCCTGGCGCTGGCGCCGGTGGTTTTCGGCAAACTGGTGGACTCCGAGTACGGAATCATTTGCGATTCCAAGTCGGGCGTGAGCGGCGCGGGCAAGACGCCTACGGCCAAGACCCATTTTGTGGAAGTGGCGGATAACCTCTCCGCCTATTCCCTCTTTAATCACCGGCACCTAGGCGAAATGCTGGAGCAGCTCGGGCTGCATAACGGGCAACTGATATTCACGCCCCACTTGCTGCCCATCCCCCGCGGGATTCTTTCCACCATTTACGTGCGGTTCCGCAAGGAGATGACGGCCACGGAACTGGAGGCGTGTTACCGCCAGTTTTATTGCGGTTGCGCCTGGGTTCGGGTTTTCGGCACCCGGATGCCGCAGATCCAGTATTCGGTCCGTAGCAACTACTGCGATATTGGCTTCTGCCTGGCGCCCGACGGGCGGCGTGCAGTGATCGTTTCGTGTCTCGACAACTTGGTCAAAGGTGCAGCCGGACTGGCGGTTCAGAATCTGAACGTGATGTACGGCTGGGATGAACGGGAGGGGCTGCAATGAAAATCGTCGTGAAAATCGGGGGTGCGGCCCTGGAGGCGCCGGAGGTGCTGCGGAATTGCGCCCGGGCAGTAGCGGATCTGGCCGGCGTAGGTCACCAGGTGGCGGTGGTACACGGCGGAGGTGTGGCCTTGACCCGGACCTTGGCGCAGCTTGGCAAGAAGAGCAATTTCGTCAACGGCCTGCGCGTGACCGATTCGGAGACGCGCGATGTGGCCTTGATGGTGCTTGCCGGCCAGATCAATAAAGCCGTAGTGGCCGCCTTGGGCGCTGCCGGCCAGACCGCGATGGGCATGTGCGGCGGCGACGGCCTGGCCTTCCGGGCGCGCAAAAAGACCTCGGCGCCAGGTTGCGACCTGGGTTATGTGGGGGAGATCACGGCGGTCGAGCCCCGCTGGCTCAACGCCATCTGGGCCAATGGCGCGATACCGGTGATTTCCAGCATCGCCTTGGGCAGCGACGGCCAGTACTACAACATCAATGCCGACCAGATGGCGGCAGCTTGTGCCGTGGGGTGCAAAGCCAACGCCCTGATCTTTCTCACCGACGTGCCCGGCGTGAAGGGTGCAGACGGCGCCGTGATCCGCTGGCTGGATATCAAGCAAATCCCGGTACTCAAGGAAAACGCGGTGATCTCCGGCGGCATGCTGCCGAAGCTGGAAGCCTGCCAGCAGGCGCTGCGTTCGGGGGTAGGCCGGGTGCGTATTCTTCCGGCCAGCGAAGCCGGCATGCTGCCCCAGTTGTATTTCTCCAAGATCGACTGCGGTACGGAAGTTACGGTGCAATAAGGAAACATCTACCCCAGAGGCACAGAGACACAGAGAGGAGCCAGGTAAAAGAGCCTGTTTTGTTTTCCGCATTGCCTCTGTTTCTCGGTGTCTCTGTGGTAGGTTTTATTTTTCCGACAAAATTCCAACGGCGAGGTGAAGGCGAAATGACGGCAACAGCGGCCCGAGCGGCATCGAAGCTGGAAACGGTAAAGGCGGCAGAAGCAAAACTGCTGCTGCCTACCTATGAGCGTTATCCGGTGTACCTCAGCCATGGACGCGGGGTCTATCTGTACGATGGAGAGGGACATAAATACCTGGATTTCCTTACCGGCATCGGCGTCAATGCGCTGGGGCATCAACATCCCGCCATTCGCAAAGCTCTGGCCGCGCAGGCGGCGAAGGTAGTCCACATCTCGAATCTTTTTTACCACGAGTACCAGGCGGCGGTAGCCGAACGGCTGGTGCGGCTGTCGGGTCTCGATCGCGCTTTCTTCTGCAATAGCGGGTCGGAAGCGTGTGAAGCGGCGTTAAAGCTGGCGCGGGCCTACGCGCAATTCAAGCACAAGAACAAGCAGGGCCGGGCGCCGTGGCGTTATCTCGCTCTGGGGAATTCGTTCCATGGACGCACCATGGGAGCGCTGGCCGTAACCGAGACCAAGAAATACCGCGCGCCTTTCGAGCCGCTGGTTCCGGGCGTGCGCTTTGTCAAATGCGACGATGTCGCAGATCTCAAGCGCAAGTTCGACGCCAGCGTGTGCGCCATTCTGCTGGAAGTGGTGCAAGGCGAGGGCGGCATCAATCCCCTGAGCCAGGAATTTATGAACACCGCCCGGGCGCTGACCAAGAAGACCGGCGCTCTGCTGATTTGCGATGAGATTCAATGCGGCTTAGGTCGGACCGGTGTGGCCTTTGCCTACCAGAAGTTCGGCATCAAGCCCGACATCGTAACTGTGGCCAAGCCGCTGGCCTCTGGCTTGCCTCTGGGCGCGGTTTTGTGCACCGAATCCGTTTCACAGGCATTCCACCCGGGCATGCACGGCACCACTTTCGGCGGCGGGCCGCTGGCCTGTGCCGTGGCGGCAGCCTTTCTCGACCAGCTTACGGAGACGAACCTGATGGCGCAGGTCGCCAAAGTGGGCGGCTATTTCAAGCGCCGGCTCGATGAACTGGCGGCGAAGCATTCCTCGATCCGCAAGGTGCGGGGCCTCGGCCTGATGCTGGGGGTGGAACTGGATTCCGCCGATCGCGCCAAAGCGGTTCTGAAGGAAATGCTGCAACGCGGCGTCCTCCTCAGCCGTACTCATGACGTGGTGATGCGGTTTTTGCCGCCCTTCATCATTACTGAGGAACATGTGGACGAAGCGGTCAAGGCGCTGGATGCATCCTTAGCTGTACCCTTCCAGCCCGCGAGCGGGCAGAAAACGAAGGCGCGGAAATCGTAATTTGCGAAGAAAGGTGGAAGCGCCGGGCTTCAGCCCGGCGAAAAGAGGCATAGAAAAAGAGGAGCTTTAGCTCCGGTCTGGTGGCGGCCCCCCAGGGCTCAGCCCGGCTTTCGGGGATGCGCATGCCGCTGGGCTTAAACCCCGGTGCTCCCAGCGTAACGATGTAGCTATAAAGGAACGGCCATGAAGTCAGCGCAAGTACAATCCGCTCCCCATTCCTCGGCCCGGCGGCACTTTCTTTCCGTCTCCGATCTGTCGCCGCAGGAAATCCGGGGCGTTCTGGATACGACTACCCAGATCAAGAAGCACCCGGAACAGTTTCGCGGCACGCTCACGGGCTGCCACGTGGCGCTGTTTTTCGAGAAGCCTTCGCTGCGGACCCGATTGACTTTTGAAACCGGCATCGCCGCTATGGGCGGCACCACTTCTTTTGTCGACCAGCGTGGCGAGCGCCTCGATAGCCGCGAGAAACTGAGCGATATTGCCCATAATCTGGAGCGCTGGGTGCAGGCGATCGTCTTGCGGACCTTCGCCCATGCCACCGTGACCGGAATGGCGGAGCACTGCCGCGTTCCGGTGATCAATGCGCTCACCGATTACGAGCACCCCTGCCAGGCGCTGGCCGATTACTTCACCCTGCTGGAGAAATTCGGCGATTTCCGGCGTGTCCGGCTGGCCTATGTCGGCGACGGCAACAACGTTGCCCACTCGCTGCTCCTGACTGCGGCCGCCCTGGGTAGCGCGATTACCGTAGCGACGCCCGCCGGCTACGAACCGGATACCGGCGTGGTGGCCGCCGCCCAACAGTTGGCCGCGCAAACCGGCGCCAAGATCGAGCTGACCCGGGATCCGGTGGAAGCGGTGCGCAACGCCAACGCCGTCTATACCGACGTGTGGGCCAGCATGGGGCAGGAAAGTGACGCTGCGAAGCGCAAAGCTCTATTTGCGCCGTACCAGGTGAACGACGAACTGTTCGCCCATGCCCCCAAGCAATCCATCTTTCTGCACTGCCTGCCCGCGCACCGCGGCGAGGAAGTGACCGACTCGGTCATCGACTCGCCCCGCTCCGTGGTCTTCGACCAGGCGGAGAATCGCATGCACGTGCAAAAAGCCCTTCTTCTTTTCTTACTCGGCGGCGGCCGCGGCCGTTTTGCCGGAAAGAGCGCGCATGCCAGATAAAGTTGTCTTTGCCTATTCCGGCGGTCTGGATACGGCGGGCCGGAAGGCCATCGCCTCCGCCAAGGAAGCAGATTGATGAAAATGTGGTCCGGCCGCTTTCAGGGAGTAACTCTCGATGCCAATTTCGAGACTTGGCAGCGGTCGTTTCCTTTCGACCGGCGGCTGATCCCGTACGAAGTTGCGGCCAGCAAAGCCCACGCCCGCGCCCTGCGCAGCGCCGGAGTGCTCAACGAAGACGAGCTGGCGGCCATCCTGGGGGGACTGGACACGATTGCCCGGCGGGCGGCGCAAGAACCCGGGTATCTCGACGATACCGATCTCGAGGTGGAAGACGTACATCACTTCGTAGAGCGGGAATTGGTGGCGGCGATCGGCGAAACCGGGCTGAAGCTGCACACCGGCCGGAGCCGTAACGAGCAGATCGCCACCGACCTGCGGTTATTCGTGCGCGCGGCCATCGACGAATTGCGGCTGGCGCTGGCCGATTTGCTCCGCCGGTTTCTGCAGCAGGCGGAGCAGGCCGGGCCGGCGGCGATGCCCGCCTACACCCACATGCAGCGCGCCGAGCCGGTGCTGGTGGCACACTGGCTGCTAGCCTTCGCCGAGATGTTCCTGCGCGACGCTGAGCGCCTGGAAGATTGCCGCGAGCGCGTCAACCTGTGCCCGCTGGGCTCCGGCGCCCTGGCTGGGGCGACCCTGGCGCTGGACCGCGAACGCATGGCGGCGGACCTCGGCTTCCGTGCGCCCGCGGCCAATAGCATCGACGCCACCAGTGATCGCGATTTTGCTGTGGAATTCGTCCAGCACCTCAGTCTGCTGGCGGTTCATCTGAGCCGTTGGGCGGAAGAGATGCTGCTGTTTTCTACCCAGGAGTATGGCTTCGTCCGGTTGCCGGCGGCGTTTTCTACCGGCTCCAGCGCGATGCCGCAGAAGAAGAACCCGGACTCGCTGGAGCTGATCCGGAGCAAGGCGGGCCGGGTGATCGGCGCTGCCACGACGCTGCTGGTGGTCACCAAGGGTCTGCCCCTGGCTTACGACAAAGACATGCAGGAGACTCAGGAACCGGTGTTCGAGGCCGCAGAAACTGCCCTCTCGGCCGTGCAGGTGGCGACCGGCTTCCTGGCGGCGGTGGAATTCGACTGGCCACGGATGCAGATGGCCGCCAGCCGCGGGTTCATGAATGCCATGGCCGCCGCCACTTACCTGGTGCGGCGGGGCGTGCCCTTCCGTCGCGCTCATGAACAGGTGGGCCAAGCCGTGCAGTATTGCCTGGAGAAGGAATGCGAGCTGGAGAATCTGGGACTTGACGAACTGCGCCGGTTCTCCCCGGAATTCGAGGAGAACGTTTACGGCGCGCTGACCCTCGCGGCGGTGCTGGACTGCCACGATGTCCCGGGAGGAACCGCGCCCCAGCGCGTGCAGCCGGCCATCGCGGCCTTGCGGGAAAAAATCGCCAAGTTGGGGGGCCGGGCCCATGCACACGCGTAAAGCTTTGCAACCGGCCCGCATGTTCGCGCGGCCGGTAAAACTGAACGTCTGAAAGCGATGAGGCAATGAGGATTCATGTTCCCCAAGGTTTCCTGTTCGCAGCAGCAACGGCGGGTATCAAGGCGACCGGCCGGGCTGATTTGGCTTACGCCGAAGCTCCGGCGGGAGCCAATGCCGCTGCCCTGTTTACCCGCAATCGCCTGGTCGCGGCCCCGGTAGAACTCGGACGCCAGTATCTGCGCCGTACCAGCGGCCGGGTACAGGCGGTAATTGTCAATTCCGGCAATGCCAACTGCGCCAACGGAAAATCAGGCCTGCGCGCCTGCCGGCAGGTCTGCCAGTCCCTGGGCAAATTGCTCCAGGTCCGGCCGGAAAACGTCTTCCCCTCGTCCACGGGCATTATTGGCGTGCCGTTCCCGGCGGAAAAAGTGATTGCCGCGCTGCCGCAACTGCTGGAGAACCGGCGCAGCGACGAGGGGGCGGTACGCAAGTTCAGCACCGCCATCATGACCACGGACACGCGGCCCAAAACCGCCTCCTTTCCCCTGGAGACGCGAGCCGGTACGGCCAGCGTGTTAGGTATCGCCAAAGGCTCCGGCATGATCGCCCCCAACATGGCCACCATGCTGGTTTACGTCTTTACCGACGTCCAGGCGACCCCACGCGATTTGCACAAGGCGCTTCAGGCCGCTTGCGACGATAGTTTCAATTGCATCTCGGTTGATGATGATACTTCTACCAACGATACGTTATTGCTGGTGGCCAGCGGCCAGAGCCCGGTGCGGCTGCCGGCGGCGCGGAAACAATTTGCTGAAGCGCTGACGTTCGTTTGCCGTTCCCTGGCGGAGCAGGTGGTCAGCGACGGGGAAGGCATTCAGCACGTCGCCCGCCTGCACATCGAGGGAGCGCGCCACCGTGAAGAGGCGCTGACCGTGGCCAAAACCATCGCCAATTCGATGTTGGTGAAGACCGCATTCGCCGGGGCGGACCCCAATTGGGGAAGGATTCTGGCGGCCATCGGCCGTTGCCCTGTCAATATCGATCCCACCCGGGTGAACATCCACATTGGGCCGCAACCGGTCTGCCGCAATGGCGAAAGCTGTAAGTTTGACGAGAAAGCCGCGCATGCCTACCTGTCGCAACCGAGCTATGACATCCGCGTGCAACTGGGGCGCGGCAAGGCGGCGCTGGAATTTCTTACCACCGATCTCACCGCCGAGTACGTCCGCATCAATGCCGAGTATTCGACGTAGTGGGCACCTCGAGAAGTGAACGGAAGTCCGAAGAACCGTCCAACTGCAAAGGACCCGGCCAAAAATTTTGATTTATGAATTTTGAATTTTGATTTGGAAACACACTGCGCTCGCAGTCTGCTTGGCCTGAAATCAAAATTCAAAATTGAAAATTCAAAATTTCCTTTCATCCTTCCCGATGAAACATGTAGCTCCCCTGGCGCTCGCGGGAGTAGGATTCGGCAACGGTAAGGAAAGCCTTGCCGGCATGGGAGAGCTTGGAGTTCCGGCGGTAGATCAGCCGGATCTTGCGCTCGAAGCGCAGTTCCGGAACGCTGATGCGCACCAGTTCCCCGCGCGCGATTTCCGCTTCCACGCAGATTCTCGGCAGCAGCGCCACCCCGTTGCCGGCGGCCACAAATTTCTTGATCGCTTCAATGGAAGGCAGCTCCACGTCCATGTTCAGCGGCACCTTCTTACGCTGAAAGGCGGTCAGCACCCGCTGGCGATGCGAGGAGGGCACATTGTGGGCGACGAAATTTTCCGCCCCCAACTGGCGGATGGCGACCTCGCGCGAGTTCGCCAGCGGGTGGCGGGGCGGCACCACGAAGGCCAGTTCGTCCGCGTAAACCACCACCGAGCGCAAGTTCGGGTCCGCCGGCTGGAAGCTGATCAGCCCCAATTCCGTGTTGTGGCTCAACAATTCGTTGGCAATCCGGTTGGCGGGAGCGCGCTGCACCGTGACCTTGACCATGGGATACAGGCGGCGGAAGTTGTCCAACACGGGAAGCAGATACAGGCAGGTGAATTCGTTGGCGGCGATCGACAGATGTCCGCGGTGCAGCTGCCGCAGTTCCTGCAGAGCGGTGAGGGCTTCGCCCCGCATGTTGAGCAGCCGCTCGGCATAGTCCTGTAATACCTGGCCGGCATCGGTCAGGATGCCATCGCGCGAGGAGCGGTCGAAGAGCAGTTCGCCCAGCTCTTCTTCCAGTTTGCGTATCGTCTGGCTGACGGCCGGCTGGGTGCGGAACAGCCGCTTGGCGGCTCGGGAAAAGCTGCCCTCGCGGGCCACCGCGAGAAACGTTTCGATCTGAAATAAGTCCATAGAAAGTTCCCAATCTCTCTGGGAAGTTTTTGTACCCCACCGCCTCCCCGCCGATGGCACCTGCGGGCGCGCTTTATAGCATAATCGAAGTTTATATTGACAGAACAAATATAAATTTGCCTTATTGCATGAGATTCCCGGAAAATCACGGGACTGGCATTATCGCAAATCTCACGCCAGGAGGAGGACGCGTTATGGAAATGACCCCGATTACAATTTTCGATACCACGCTTCGCGATGGCGAGCAATCTCCCGGTTGCAGCATGACCCTGCCGGAAAAACTGCGCATGGCCCGGCAGCTCGACCGCCTGGGCGTGGATGTAATCGAGGCGGGGTTCCCCATCGCGTCCGCGGGCGATCACGAGGCGGTGCGGGCGGTGGCGGAAGAAATCCGCCGGCCGCGCATTGCCGCCCTGGCACGCTGCCGCCAGGAAGATATCGACCGCGCCTGGGACGCCATTCGGCATGCTGCCCGGCCCATGCTGCATGTCTTTCTGGCTACTTCCGATATCCATCTCCAGTACAAGCTGAAGATCAGCCGCGCGGAATGCCTGCGCCAGTCAGCGGAGCAGGTGGCCTATGCCCGCAGTTTCACGCCGGATGTCGAATACTCCGCCGAGGACGCCATGCGCACCGACATCGAATTCCTCATGGAGGTGATCGATGCCGTACTGGCCGCCGGGGCCACCACCGTGAACCTGCCGGATACGGTGGGCTACAACGTACCCAGCGAAATGGCGCGCATTTTCAGCGAAGTCTGCCTCCGCACCCGCCGCAAACATCCCCACGCCGTTATTTCCACCCATTGCCACAACGATCTGGGCCTGGCGGTGGCAAATTCGGTAGCCGCGGTGCAAGCCGGAGCGCGGCAGGTGGAATGCACGGTCAACGGCATTGGCGAGCGTGCGGGCAACGCCGCCCTGGAAGAGGTAGTGATGGCGCTGAATATCCGGCGCGATGTAATGCCCTTCGCCACGTCTGTCCAGACCGAACAACTGTTTCCCTCCAGCCAGATGCTGACGGAGCTGACCGGCGTGGCCGTTCAGCCCCACAAGGCAATCGTGGGACGCAATGCGTTTGCCCATGAGGCGGGGATTCACCAGGACGGGATGATCAAGAATCCCCTCACCTACGAGATCATGACTCCGCAAGCGGTGGGCGTGCCCGCCAACAGCCTGGTGCTCGGCAAACATTCCGGGCGGCATGCGCTGGGCAAGCGCTGCGAACAACTTGGCTTCGAACTGGACAAGCGTGAGCTCGATCTTGTCTATAAGAAATTTGTGGCGCTGGCCGACCGCGTCAAGGTGGTCCACGATCACGACCTGGCGCGCATCATTCAGGCGGAAGTCCCGCACCGGACGCCGGTCCGCCCGATCGAACCCAGTGGCCAGTGGTCAGGGGTCAGTGGCTAGCTGCCCGTGCAGCAATAAACTTGCTAAGCTAATAAACTTGCTAAGCTAGAGAACAGGCGTGGATGCCCAACTGGGCACTGACTACTGGCCACTGGCCACTTCAAGAATGGCTGCGACCCTTAATATCAGCGTGCTTCCCGGCGATGGGATCGGCCCCGAGGTGACGCGCGAAGCAGTGCGGGTGCTGGCGGCGGTAGCCTCCGGAGTTCTGGAGTTCCGGTGTGAAGAGCTGCCGGTCGGCGGCATTGCCATCAAGCAACACGGCTCGCCGCTGCCGCCGCACACCCTGCAGAGATGCCTGGAAAGCGATGCGGTCCTGCTGGGCGCGGTGGGCGGCCCGGAATTCGATGCTCTGCCCCGCGGGCAAAAACCCGAGACTGGCCTGCTGCAATTGCGGCAGGCTTTGGGCGGTTTCGCCAACCTGCGCCCGGCGGTCGCGCACGCCGCTTTGGCCTGGTGCTCTCCCTTGCGGACCGAGGTCGTCAAGGACGTGGACGTCCTGTTTGTGCGCGAACTATTAGGGGGCATTTATTTCGGCGAGCCCAGGGGCTTCTCTGGCGAGGGAGCGGCCCGTTCCGCTTATAACACCATGCGATACTCCACCTCCGAGATCGAGCGGGTAGCGCGGACTGCTTTCGAAGCGGCGCAGCGGCGGCGGAAGAAGCTCACCTCGGTGGATAAAGCGAACGTGCTGGAATGCTCCCAACTTTGGCGGCAGGTGGTAAGCGGGTTGGCGAGCTACTACCCGGAGGTCACCCTCGAGCACCAATTGGTGGATTCCTGCGCCATGAAACTAGTAACGAACCCCGCCAGCTTCGACGTGGTGCTCACGGAGAACATGTTCGGCGACATTCTTTCCGATGAGGCTGCGGCCCTGACAGGGTCGCTGGGCATGCTGCCTTCGGCTACCCTGGGCGGCAGTGTCGATCTGTATGAGCCGATCCACGGGTCGGCGCCCGATATTGCCGGGAAAGGCATTGCCAACCCTCTGGGTGCGATCGCCACCGCCGCCATGCTACTGCGCTACACCGCCAAATGCGAAGCGGAAGCGGTTAGGATAGAACAAGCCATCGGCCGGGTGCTCGAAGCGGGTTACCGCACCGCCGATTTGCAGCGGCGCTCGGCGGCCATGCCGTCGGAAGCCCCGCAGCCCAGCGCACCAGAGCAACTGGTAAGCACCCAACAGATGGCAGATCTGGTGGTGCGTGCGATTGACGAAACCAGGGCGGTTAAGTAAACAACACCTGCCACAGAGACACAGAGGCACAGAGAGGATTTAGGGATTTGGATTTGGGAATTGAAAGCCGATTTGCGCCATTGAGTATGGGGCTTCTCGCACCCGAAATCCTAAATCCGCAATCGAACATCCTGAATTTTCTCTGTGGCTCTGTGGCTCTGTGGTAGGTGTTTCGGAAGGTTTTTATGGGACGCTCTTTATTTGCCAAGCTTTGGGATGACCACGTTGTGGTCCAGCCGGAAGGCCAACCGGCGATCCTTTACATCGATTTGCACCTGGTGCACGAGGTAACCTCGCCGCAGGCATTTGACGGGTTGCGCGCCGCGGGGCGGCCGGTGCGGCGTCCGGAACGCACTGTGGCGACGGTGGACCACAACCTGCCCACCACGCCCAGCCACCGGCCCATCACCGATCCGATCGCGGCCAAACAGATCGAGTCGCTGCGTGCTAATTGCTGTGAGTTTGGGGTGCCGCTGTTCGATATCGACGCCGACGAACAAGGTATTGTGCACGTGATCGGACCGGAACTGGGGCTGACGCTGCCCGGCAAGACCATCGTTTGCGGCGACAGCCACACCAGCACGCATGGCGCATTTGGCGCTCTGGCGTTCGGCATTGGCACCTCCGAGGTTGAGCACGTGCTGGCTACCCAGTGCCTGCTGCAGCGTAAGCCGCGTTCCATGCGTTTACAGATTGACGGCCGATTGCCGGAGGGAGTCACCGCCAAAGACCTGGCCCTGGCCGTGATCGGCCGGATTGGCACGGACGGCGCCACCGGCCATGCCCTGGAATTTGCCGGCGAAGCGGTTACCGCGCTGTCCATGGAAGGCCGCATGACGCTGTGCAACATGGCCATTGAAGCCGGCGCCCGCGCCGGCATGGTGGCGCCCGACGAAACTACCATTGCCTACGTCCAGGGCCGGCGATTCGCGCCCACCGGCGCCAAGTGGAACGAGGCCGTGGCCTACTGGCGCACGCTGGCCAGTGATCCCGACGCGGCATTCGATCGCGTGGTGCGGATGGATGCCCGCGAGGTCGCCCCGCAGGTCACTTGGGGTACCAGCCCGGGGATGGTCATAGCCGTAACCGGCCGCGTGCCGGATCCGGCGGCGGCCAAGACTGAAGCGGATGCGCACCATGCCGAGCGGGCCCTGGAGTATATGGGACTCGCGCCGGGCACTCGCCTGGAGGACGTCAAGCTGGATGTAGTGTTTATCGGATCGTGCACGAATTCGCGGCTCTCGGACTTGCGCGAGGCGGCGCGGGTGGCCAATGGCTACCGTATAGCGCCCGGCGTGCGCGCCCTGGTCGTGCCCGGCTCGCAGAACGTCAAGCGCGACGCCGAACGCGAAGGGCTCGACCAGATCTTTCGCAGCGCCGGCTTCGAATGGCGCGAGCCGGGATGTTCGATGTGTATCGGCATGAACCCGGACGTGGTGCAAGCCGGACAGCGCTGCGCCTCTACCAGCAACCGGAATTTCGAAGGCCGGCAGGGCCGCGGCGCCCGCACCCATCTGGTGAGCCCGGCTATGGCCGCGGCCGCCGCCGTCACCGGACATTTCGTCGATATACGAACCTGGAAATATCGGTAGCCGAGGGAAATCGCTATGCAACCCTTTCGTGTACTTACCGGCATTGTGGCCCCGCTCGACCGGGCCAATGTCGACACCGACCAGATTATTCCCAAGCAATTCCTGAAACGGGTGGAGCGCACCGGTTACGGGCAGTTCCTGTTCCACGACTTGCGCTTTCGCCCCGATGGCGCCCCGGACCCGGCCTTTGTGCTCAATCAGCCCCGCTACGCCGGCGCTTCCATATTGCTGGCCGGCAGGAACTTCGGATGCGGATCGTCGCGTGAGCATGCGCCCTGGGCCTTATCGGATTACGGTATTCGAGCCATTCTGGCGCCCTATTTCGCCGACATTTTTGCGCAAAACAGTGCCAAAAACGGCATCCTTCTGGTACCCCTGGCTGAGGAACAGATAGCCGAACTGATGCGACGGACCCAGCAGACCGAGGGGTATCGGCTGACCGTAGACCTGGAAAAATGCGCAGTGCGGGACGATAAGGACTTTCACGTGCAATTCGCCATCGATCCCTTCCAGCGGAACTGCCTGCTGGAAGGACTCGACGACATTGGCTTAACTTTGCAGCACGAAGCTAAGATCACCGCCTACGAGGCGCGCCGGTCGTAAAAAGCAACAAGCGACAAGCAACAAGCAGCAAGCCAAACCGGTGACTCGCCGGTTTCCGCTCTCGAGTTTATATATTCGTGACCAGATCACTGATTTCTCCCGGTAGGGAGGAAATCCTCCGATGGCAGACCCGATTCTGTTACCCTTGCCCGTTACCCGTTCGCCGCGGTTTGGCCACGGGAAACGGGAGACGGGGAACGGGAAACGGAGTTCATGGATCTGCGTCCGGGGCCCTGGAAATGCGGAAACTCCAAGCCTAGGCCGGTGCCGGTTTGCTCTCGCTTGCGGCTTGTGGCTTGTTGCTGTATCTGGCATCTTTCGTAACTGGCGCCTCACCTTCTTTAGTAACTTGAACCTTCTTTCCTTTGTTGGAAAACTATGCCTGGGTGTAATTGCAGGTTCCGGTTTGTTGACTTCGTCCACCGGAAACAGTAACTTTTTCTGCAATACCCGGAGAAGGGCTGACTGTGCCGCTGAAAATCCTACTCGCCGACGACAGCATGATCGCCCAGAACATGGGAAAGAAGATTCTCGCCGAAGCGGGGTATGACGTAACCACGGTGAGTAATGGCGCCGCGGCGATAAAGAAATTCTCCGAACTCCACCCGGATATCCTGCTGCTTGATGTCTATATGCCGGGATACACCGGCCTTGAGGTCACCGAAAAAATCAGGAATTCGCCGGAGACGGCGCATCTGCCGATCCTGCTCACGGTGGGCAAACTGGAACCCTTCCGCCCGGAAGAGGGAATGCGGGCCAAAGCGGATGGGGTAATCGTCAAGCCTTTTGAGGCAACCGACCTGATCGCGGTCGTGAACCAACTGGCACAGCGTGTATCGGCGCGACCGCTGGCGCCTCCCCCCGTACCCGCGCCGGCACCGGCTCCCGCACGGGCGCCTGCCGTCGTTGCTGGGCCGGAGGTCAGCGCAGGGGAAGAGAGCGGAATCAGCCAGCCGTTCGGCGGAGGCGGAAGTACCGAGCAAAGTGCGCCGGTGGTCGAGGCCTCCCCGGAGCCGGGCGCAGCGCCAACCGCGGCGCCGGAAGAAAATCTCTTGCAAGCCTTCGGCTTCGCCGCGATTGCACCGGCGCAGCCGTTGGAACCGGAACCGCCGGCGGCTCCTGCGCCCTTGCTCCCCGCCGAGGTGCAGGTGGCGGTTGCCGCGCTGGATTTCACTTCGGGGAGACAGGACCTTCCATCGTTTGTGATCCCGCCACAAACTGCGGACGGAACCCCGCCACCGCCGCCGGCCTCTCAGGTCACAAGCGAATTTCGTCCGCTGGAAATCCGTCTGGAACCTATGCTGGAGCCCGCTGCGGCGGAACTTCAGCCGGTTGCCGGCAAGCCGCAAGGGGTAGTGCCGGGCCTGACAGAGCCGGCGCCCATTGGTTTCCCCTCCGTTACCCCATCAGAAGCGCCGGAAATTCCGCTGTCGCAGCCAGCGGGGGACGCGCCGCCGGCCGGCACGGTGGCGGACGAGCTGCCGGAATTTGCGTTCTTTACCTCGGTTTTCGGCTCTCCTCGGGATGGACAATTCGAGGCACGGCTGACCGACACGATGGAAGCTTTCGATGCCGCGGCCACTGTCCCTGAGCCCCGGCCGGTGCCGCCAATAACCAAGATCACTGAGCTGGATTCGCGGGACGTGCCGGGCGCGGAGGGCATTTCCGATTTCGGCGGCGCATCTTTTGAAGCCGCCCTCCGGGAACTACTGGAGTGCCAACCGGGTTCGGCGGCAAAACCCGCGACTGTCGAAGCCGCGGCTGCACCCGCTTTCGCAGAGCCATTCGTGCCACCGGCCGGGACGGCCCCGCCGGCGGCTCCTGTATCCGAGATATCCGAACTGGATACGTCATTCGACGACGACATCGACCGCGTACTGCGTGCCGCCTTGTACGATCCGGAAACTCAGTTGGGAGCCGTGACCGGTAAACCAGCGGCTTCCGCGCCCGATGTCCGCGAGAAGAGCGGCTATACGGTAAGCAGCGAGGAAATGGCGAAAGAAGTTGACGCTGGCGCAACCAGCGCGCTGCACGCGGAGCCCGTGCCGGTCCCGGAACCCTTGCCCTCGGCTCTGCCGGTCGACGAACCGCCTTTAGCGGTTGAAGTGCCTGCGGAAGCCTCGGCTCCAGCCGTCCCGCCAGAGACATTAAGCACTGCTCCTCTGGTGGAGCCGGAAACTCCTCCGCCTCCGGCAAGGGTTCTGCGCCTTGCACTCCTAACCGAAGAGCCGGATGTGACCTCGGCCCAGAGCGCAGCGCCATCCATGGCCGCGGCGCCACCAGCCGCCGCTTCCCCCGAAACTGCGATCGCGGCTACTCCTGAGCCGGTCGCCGAACAAATCGTCGATCGTGTCCTGCAACGCCTGCGGTCGGAGCTGGTCGAGGAAGTCAGACGGATGCTGAAGAACCCGGCAGTGTGAATTTCGAATGGGCAATTTGTAATTTGCAAAGTAAGCACGACGGGCTTTGGACTTTGCAAATTACAAATTGCCCATTACCAATTTCTCTGACTTCTGGCTTCTTGCCCTACAGCTCAATCTTCGTTCCCAGCACTTTCAGGAACTCGGCTAACCAGGCGGGATGCGCCGGCCAGGCGGGCGCGGTGACCAGGTTGCCATCGACGCAGGCCTTGTCGATCGCCACTTCGGCGTACGTGCCGCCGGCCGCTTTTACGTCGGGCGAAACGGCCGGATAGCAACTGCACTTGCGGCCCTGCAAAACCTGCGCCGCCGCCAGTAACTGGGCGGCATGGCAGATGGCGGCAATGGGCTTCCTGGCCTGGGCGAAATGACACACCATCTCCAGCACCTTCGGGTTGAGGCGTAGATATTCCGGGGCCCGTCCGCCGGGCAGCACCAGGGCGTCATACTGCGCCGGATCTACCTGGGCAAAAGAGGCATTCAGTGCGAAATTGTGTCCCCGCTTCTCACTGTAGGTCTGGTCGCCCTCAAAATCATGAATGGCCGTACGGACAAATTCACCGGCCTTTTTCCCCGGGCATACGGCGTCGACTTTATGCCCCACCATGAGCAGGGCCTGGAACGGCACCATAATTTCGTAGTCTTCGCCGTAGTCGCCCACCAGCATCAAGATGCGTTTCTGCGCCATCGTCGTTCTCCTTTACAGTCCCTGATACAATCCGGTTCAAATCATACACTTCATCGGCAATTCAAACGCAGAGGAGTCCCGTTTACGGAGTCCGCTCGTATTTTGGGTTACATCGCTCAAGCGGCCGGTTTAATATCAAAGATTCCCCCCGTGCTACGGGGTTGGGTGTGTGACGATCATGCGGAAAGAACTGCCCAAGGCTTACGACCCCGGCCAAATCGAGTCCCGCTGGGCTGACATCTGGGTACGTGAGAAGCTGTTCCACGTCGATACGCCGGATCCGGCCGCCCAGGCCCGCCCCGTGTTCACCCTTCTGCTGCCACCGCCGAACGTGACCGGCCGCCTGCACATGGGGCACATGCTGAACCAGACGGAGATGGATATCATCGTTCGCTGGCATCGCATGCGCGGCCATCGGACGCTGTGGCTTCCCGGCACCGATCACGCCGGCATTGCCACGCAGATGATGGTGGAACGGCAGCTCGCGACCGAAGGGAAGAACCGCCGCGACCTGGGCCGCAATGCCTTTATCGAGCG
>Ga0326727_10009478_pt1 | contig 23947 bp, 19 predicted proteins | sample MB2enrmetagenome_FD_207643 | JGI IMG/M metagenome (GOLD analysis project Ga0326727, IMG submission 207643) | Lab enriched peat soil microbial communities from McLean, Ithaca, NY, United States - MB29MY | ecosystem: Environmental > Terrestrial > Soil > Wetlands > Peat | place: USA: New York... | reverse complement strand
GCACAACCCTCCCCACGGTGAGCAGTGTAGCGCCGAATAGCGGGTCGACGGCAGGTGGTACAGTGGTCACGATCACCGGCACGAACTTCGCCTCGGGAGCGACGGTGACGTTTGGGGGGACGGCGGCCACCATTGTGGTGGTCGTGAGCAGTACAACCATTACCGCCACGACGCCGCCGGGCAGTGCGGGTGCCGTGACGGTGACCGTAACCGTCAGCGGGCAGAGCGGGAGTCTGGTCAATGGGTTCACCTACACTGCGACCGTGACGGTAGCGACCCCCACCTTCAACCCCGGCGCTGGCACTTACGGTTCCACGCAATCTGTGAGCATCACCTCTACGACCAGCGGGGCGACGATCTGCTTCACCGCCAACGGAAGCACCCCGGCGGCCAACACACCGGGCACATGCTCGACTGGCACCGCGCTGGCGAACGGGGGGAGCGTCATGGTCAGCACCTCGGATACACTTGAAGCGATCGGCACCGAAAACGGCTTCACCAACAGCGCGGTGGGAACCGCCAGTTATACCGTCACTACTTGTGTGCAAAATCTGGCAATTGGCAATTTTACGCTCTGCGGGGAGTCTTACAACGATGTCTCTACAGGGACGAATGTACAAGTCAATTACAGCCCCTCTCCCAACAACAGTATTATTGCTTGGGCTACGTGGTGTTTCATTTCCGCATGCGATAGTTCAATCTCCGGCGTAACTGCAACGATTGGTGACAACATCAATGCGACGGAATCGTGTTTTGTCGCAAGTCCTCATAGTCCGTTTATTACAGATGCCAACGGGGGCGGGCAAGGTAGCGGCGATTTTCAGCAGCATTATGTCTGGTACTGTCCAAGCATACCCTCCGGAGTGACATCCTTCACGATGACCCCGAGCAACCCCAACCTTAGCTACTTGCAGTTAAATATCACTGAATGGAAGGCCGGATCGTTGGCAGCGTCCTGTTCGCCAATCAGCGCTTGCTTTGAGAATGTGGACAATTTTGGACAGGCAGGAAATTCGACGGGTGCAACTACAGCCACTATCACCACCAGTGGTTCAACAGTTAACGCTAATGATCTGATATTCGCTGTAACCGAGGTGCCCTGCTGTAGTTTCACCGCCAGCCCCGGCACGGGATATACCGGAATAACCGTGGCTCCTAGCGTTACGCCGGGAATGGTTTCCGAAGCAGAAGCCGCGACAGCAGCCGGAATCCAAACAGCAACGACAACCTGGACAGGAGGAAGCACTTCTTGGTTTGGAGTGATCGTTCCGATAATAGGAGCCGGGGCCGCTCCAGTGGTGCCGACGGTGGGCACTGTTAGTCCGAGCAACGGGCCGGCGGCGGGCGGGGCGGCGGTCACGATCACGGGGACGAACTTTGCTGCGGGCGCGACGGTGACGTTTGGTAGTGCGGCGGCGACGAACGTGGTGGTAGTAAGCGGGACACAGATCACGGCCACCACACCGGCGGGCAGTGCGGGCGCGGTGACGGTGACGGTAACCGTGAATGGGCAGAGTGGAAGCTTGGCCAATGGGTTCAGCTACATTCTTCCGCCGACGGTGAGCAGTGTTAGTCCGAATAGCGGGTCGACGCTGGGCGGGACGGCGGTGACGATCGCGGGGACGAACTTTGCTACGGGGGCGACGGTGACGTTGGGAGGGACGGCGGCCACCAACGTAGATGTGGTGAACAGTACCACCATTACGGCCACAACTCCGGCGGGAAGTGCCGGCGCGGTGACGGTGACGGTGACGAACCCTGGGGCGCAGAGCGCGAGTTTGACGAATGGGTTCACCTATGTGGTGGGCGACCTAGCGACGACGCCGACGATCGTCTCGCACGTCAGCGAGTCAAATTCGCGGTCCGCTGGCGTGTCCAGCCCTTGGCAGTTCTACTTTCATCTGGCCGACCCTGCCACCTCCGGGAACGCGATCATAGCTGCGTGCCAGTTCCAGGGAAATGCAACGCTGACGATTACTGACAATGAGTCCGACAGTTACACGAACGCAGAGGTCTACTACAATGCAGCAAACAACCAGTCCATCGTAATCGCGGAATCATTCAATGTGGCTGCCGGAGCTTACAACCTGACGGCCACATGGAACGGCAACACCTCGCAATTCCAGTGCGTCAGTACCCAGATCGCCGACGTCACCGCAGCCGACGGCCCAGGCACTGGCAATGGAGGTTCCGGAACATCTGTAACGGCGGGCAGCATGACGCCGACGGTTATAGGCGATCTAGTGTATCAAGTCACCGCTAGCCTTAGCGGGACATTAACGCAATCTAGTTTCACCGCCGGATCAGGGTTCACGTTGTTGAGCGCGGACACGCAGGACGGAATGGCTGTGCAGGCGGGCGTGATTTCATCCGCATCGGCAATCGACCCGACGATGACCCTAGGGACGAGCGCCACCTGGATGTCGGCGGCGGTTCTGCTCAAATCCGCGACCGCGGGGGGAGTACCGACGGGGATGCACGTTGCAAATGAGGTCCATGAGAATATCCCTTACTCGATCAACGGCGGTGGAACGGGAAGCGGTTGGCCTAACCCTATGACATTGCAAATTCCGTGCGTCGCGGGGGCTACGATAGCGGCCATGATGGACGGCGGCGCAATCGTAAACGTCAGCACGATATCCGGTATCACGGATTCCAACGGTAACACGTGGAGTCAGATCGCCCTCTATACTGACAGCAATGAAGGGATTTATGCTCAGGCGTATTATGCGGAGAACGTGACATGCCCCAGTAATGCTGAGACTTTGACGGTGACGTTTACCACGAATTCCGGTGACAACACCATAGTCTTTTATGTCATCCTGGGCGCTTCGGCCAATCCGCTGGATACGTACAGCGGTGGTGACCAGGACGTAACCAGTGACAGCTCAACCATGACGGCAGATTACACATTGACTCCAACGGCGTCAAATGAGCTTGTCCTAGGCGAAGAGAATTGGGCCTACAACACCGCCATCGGAGTTGCTGGGACGAATCAGCTATTCGATTCAGGATATTATTCCGGTATATCGCTGAATGGTCCACAGCCTATAGATCAGAACGGCGGATGGATGCATTACTACACCAACTCCACAAACACAGTCAGCTTCATTTACAACTTGCTGTCAAGCACCAATCCGAACGGACCATCGATAGGAATGGCGGTGGCCTTCGAATCGGCGGGCACCAATTAGTATCTTGCACAGAGCGCGACTGGGCTAACTAGGAATCAGGGAGCATAGCCATTCGTATCCGTCCTGTAAAACCATTGCGGCGAGGCCAGGGATGTGGTTAGAGATTCCAAGTGATCCGTCCCTTCAGGATTCGACCTGATAAACGCCCTTTCACGCCGAAATCCGACCGGGGCCAGGCGGCGGGCCACTTGATGGCTAGGTGACTTTGCCGGGCGAGTCCCTAAGAACCCAGCGAACTTTTTGTGGGGCACAAACGTGCGGTGAGAGGAGCACTTGAATTTCTTGCGAACAACTGGAGAGTGACTTCCGGGTGACAAGCCTCGTGTGGAACGATTACGCCTTCTTGCGCAGCATGCTTAAGTAAAAGGCCACACATCGAGGGGAAATGCCTGATTCGGATGGCGCCGCTCCGTGCGCGGTTTTACTTCACCTCCGCCCGCCACTCGGCGCGGGGTTATCTGGCGTCCAAAATCAGCACCCAGTCATTGGCTCCGGTGCCGTTGTCGCCTAGTGTGTTCAGGTAATGAGAGGCGCGGTTGGCATAGGGCGAACCTTCGACATCCACAAAACGCCCATTGGTGGGATTATACCAACGAGCGGTGACCGGCTTTGCGAGCCGGCCCATAGCGACCGTCAGCTCCCGTCTGTCGGTACCCGTTGAGGGGATATAGGAAACGGAGAGCCTACCATCTGCCGTCGATGCCGTGAGAGCGGTAGCGGTGTCGCTGCCGTATCCTTCGGCGAGGATGGCATGGTGATCTTCCGGCGCTAACTCCTGCCAGGGCAGGTGGATAAACAACTCGCGCAGAAGAGCCATATCGTGCGAGCCTGCCGCGCCCAAAGCCTGCTGCCAGGTCAGCTTAAACGGAAAGAGGCCGGGGCCGTCGAAGTGCCAGATGGGGTTGTTGCCGAAAAACTGGCCGCAGGCGCCCGAGAGCATGGCCCAGTACGCCTGCCGCCGGATCAGGTCCGGCGTCGAATCGTGCTCGCCCTCGTAAGTCGTTTCCAGCAGAACAAACGGGCGCACCGGCTTGCGGATGTATTGCGCCAGCAACGGTCGAAACAGCGTTTTTTCGTAGCCGTAAACGGTGTTGAAGGCCAGCCAATCTTGCTCGCCAAATGCCGCCACCGCGGAACTCTCCGGCGAGTGGTGGGCCGTCATCAAATGCGTCGGGTCTTCCTCGCGGATTGCCCCTGCCAGCTCAGGACCACCCATTGATCGGGCTTTTCCGGCGTGTAGTCACTGCCCAGTACCCAGACTATGTTGGGCAAGTCTTTGAATCGCTTGCCGACGAATCTGCCGTAAGCGCGAAGTTTCTCCCTGCCACCCGCCTTGATCTCCCGGAAAAAACCCTCGTCGCCGCCGCCGTAACCGAGGTAGGCGGGAGCGAGCCACACGACCACCCCGTGCTCGCCGTCTCGTTCGATCGCTTGGTGGGCGAAGCTGAAGTAGGCGTCATTAGGAGCGGAAAAATCGCCCGGCGTGTTGAACGGCGCCAACCCCGCAAGAGTCCTTGGTGGTGACTTGCAGAACTTATGCTCGAGCAGGTTGACGATAAGCGAGTTGAAGCCTCTCTTCTGGCGGTCCTCCAGATAGGTTTCCCTGTCCTTCTCGTTGAGTTGAACGATCAGCGACCAAGGCGAATCGCCAACCACCAGGAAAGGGTTGCCCTTCTGATCCACCAGATATCGGCCGTTGCTGCTCAACTTTAAACGGAGGTCGGATGTTGGCTCATTTGACGCTTTCGGCGCCGCTGCCAATCCGTGTACCGGCGGCCACCAGACAAGTGCGCTCAAAACAATGGTGGCAAACCATCCGGCAAATCTGGTTCTCATTTTCACCGGCTTTCGGTGGATTTATTCCCCACCCCCGCTTCCTCTCGCGACTGCCGCGCCGGCGAAGGGGTCCGGGGCTAATCGGACCAGCAGTTTGCCGAAATTCCGGCCAATGAGTAAACCCTGAAATGCGGCTACAGCGTTTTCAAGACCATCCACCACGTCCTCGCGGTACTTCACTTTGCCCGTACCGAGCCACTGAATCATGTCCCTCTCGAAATCGTCCTTTTGAGCGGCGAAATCGCTCACGATAAAGCCCTGAACCCTTAGCCGCTTGACCAGAATCGCGCCCATGAGCGCCGGAACGCGATCGATTCCCGGCGACAACCCAGTTGAGTTGTATTGCGCGATCAGACCACATACCGGCACCCGTCCAAAGGGATTCATGAGCGGGATGACGGCATTCAAAACCCGGCCGCCGACGTTCTCAAAGTACACATCCATGCCTTTCGGACATGCCGCTTTAAGATTCTGTGGCAACGGCGCACTGTGATGATCGACACAGGCATCAAAGCCGAGTTCGTTCACAACAAAGTCGCATTTCCGCTTTCCACCCGCGATGCCGACGGCGCGGCATCCTTTGATCATGGCGATTTGACCCACCACCGAACCCACGGCTCCCGATGCCGCCGCCACCACTACGGTCTCGCCCGGCTTCGGCTGGCCGATGTTCAGCAGGCCCGTATAGGCGGTTAAGCCCGGCATCCCCATCACGCCTAAAGCCGTTGAGACCGGCGCCCGCGCCGCGTCGAGTTTCTGCACGGAGGTTGCTGCCGCCACCGCGTACTCCTGCCACCCCGTGTAGCCGAGGACAACGTCTCCGGGCACGAAATTGGGCGATCGCGATTCAACCACCGCGCTGACCGTTGCCCCTTCCATCACCTGTCCGATCTCAACCGGCGGCGCGTAGGAAGGCCCTGCATTCATGCGGCCGCGCATATACGGGTCGAGCGACAAGTAGATCGTCCGCAACAACAGTTGGTCTTCGCCGGGCGAGGGGACATCCACAGCCTCCAGCCGGAAGTCTTCCTCTCGGGGTTCGCCTTGCGGGCGCGCCACGAGAACGATCCGCCGATTCTGTTTCCCACTCATGACATGCTCCTCCTCACGTTGACCCGGCCTGATGGGCTCATTCTGGGTGCAGCATTCGATCCATCATAAAACGAGAAAGGCTTCACGGCGGCACAATTTCGCGCTGTACGGTCAGAGCTGAAGAATACGGCAGAGGGACGGATCGTCCTAAGCAAGAGCCATGACTGGACAGCAGAGGCAAGGCCCTGGCCATCGAACTCCTGCTTCTTCAGGGGAGCGAGTCACCACCGGAGGACGCCAATTGGGCATAAGCGGGAAGGTGCACCTCCGGTTTGGCAACTGGGTAAGAAGCGTCCTGGCAGGTCGGGCTCACTGCAAGCTCGATTGGGAATGAACGCCCTTTTACACCCGATTCCAACCGGTCCCAGCCTGCAGGCCGGTTGATGGCTAGGCGACTTTACAGGCCGAATCCTGAGCTGGGATGACAACTCTCCCGCCGCCAGCGATTTGTAACGAATCGGGCCCGGCAGCGAGGTTCCGCCGGGATTGGCATGACGCCTCAGCGAACCTAGGCTGACCGGCGCGGCTTGCTTCGAGCATCCACAGAAAGGAATCCCCAGGCGGTGATGTGACGGAGGCTTAACCATTTGAAGGCAAAATGGTCGATGCCGAAATTATCGGGTTCACACCCACTGCCTCGCTCACGGTGCCCCAGGCCCTCGACCGCCTGGTTCGGACATGCCTGAACAAGGATCCCGACCAGCGATGGCAGAGCGCACATGACATCGCTCTGGAACTCGAATGGATCGCCAGCTCGCAAACCGAGTATTCCCCGCATCACCACCACCTCGATTTCGCTTGGTGAAGGTCGGCTCTCTCGTCGCCCTTGCTGCCCTGCTCGGCTTCCTCCTGGCATGGTGGCGGCTTCGCAACCGGGTTCTGGAATGCCCCCATCGCGGGCCCGCAGTACGACATTGCTCCCGCTAACAAGCGATTCCTGGTGGTGGAGAGCGCCCGAGGACAAACTGCCATCAAAGTCCACGTTTTTCTGAACCGGACGACCGAGCTAAACAAATGAGCCTTTCTACCGAAAACAAACTCCGACCGTGTAAATTGTGGGGGCCCCTGGGCGCGGGCGGCAGGGGAGAGGAAGAAGAAGCGTAGCGCGGCCAACCGCTGCGCCACACTGCTCGCATCCGGCTTGCGCTCGCGGAACAATTAGGCTTGGTATTCACGAACGTGCTCGGGGCGCAATTGGATGGGAGAGCGGTGGAAGTAGCGGGCGAAATCCACAACCGCACGGAGATAGCAGCGGGTCGCACCCAGAGAGTAATTGCGACGCTCTAGTTCTTCGAGCATCATTTTGCGTAAACGGGTCATAGGGAACCTCCTTATGACCCGCGCACACCCGATCAGGGCAAACGTTCAAATCCACGCACGCGAAGCGTCCGCCGCCCAGCGGCTTCGTTCCAACGCCCTTCCTCGATACCGGACGCGACCACGTCCTGGTCATCGGAAATCGGCAACCCGATTTTTCCCGAGTGAGCCCCCACGAATCCTCTTCATAATTCTAGCTTCCTAATTCATAATTCTCCTGACGGGTAGTAGGTCAATTTGTCGTAGAGGTGGCTTTACGCGGCCATTTAGCGAGGTGATCTCGCCGCGACGGCATCAACTAGACCGACTCCCCTATGACAACAGACGACAGACAACGGGCCACAGGCCACAGACTTCCTCATGAAGAAGAAAGCTGCCGCGAATAAGCGCTCGAAGCAGTTCGTGCTCATCACTGGGCTGAGCGGTTCAGGGAAGGGGTCGGTCCTCAAAACCTTCGAGGATCTTGGCTACCACTGTGTTGACAATCTCCCCTTCGACCTCATTCTGAAGTTTGCCGAGATGTGCCAGCAGCCGGGCAGCCGCATTGACCGCGCCGCGGCGGTGGTGGACATACGCGGCGGCGAGGCCTTGAGCCAGCTTCCTACACATTATCGTGACCTCCAGCGCAACAGGGTTTTGCGCCCTTCGCTGGTCTTCCTGGAAGCGTCTGACAAGGCCCTGATCCGGCGCTTTGAGGAAACGCGCCGGCCGCACCCGCTGGGCCGCGACTTGCCGGTGCGCGAGGGCATCCGCCTGGAGCGGATGTTGCTGAAGCCCATGCGGCAGCTTGCCAGCGTGGTGATTGATACCACGCGACTCAACGTTCACGAACTGCGTGACCTGATTCAAACCCGCTTCGGCGGCATCGCGGCGCGCCGCTCGATGCTGATTTCGGCGGTCTCGTTTGGCTACCGTTTCGGCGTCCCGGCGGATGCCGACCTGGTGTTCGACGTGCGCTTTCTCCCCAACCCCAACTTTGTTCCCCGGTTGAAGAACAAGACTGGAGGCGACGTGGGCGTGCGCCGCTTCATGGACTCCTTTCCGCAAACACATGAGTTCACGAGCCGGCTGATGAACCTGCTTCTGTACTTGCTGCCGCAGTATGTCCGGGAGGGAAAGAGTTATCTCACCATCGCCATCGGCTGCACGGGCGGCCGGCATCGCTCCGTCTACGTGGCGGAAGAGGTGGCCAATGTGCTTGTGCACGAAGGCTACAAATCCAAGGTTTCGCACCGGGACATTGGGAGATAGGTTACAGGTGACAGGTTACATGGGCTAGGGGCGCAAGCAAATTATGAATTCTGAATTATGAATGTTGAACGACTCGAATCTCAGATGCGGCAGAGTATGTCCAAGTGGTCTTGCATTTATAATTCAGAATTCATAATTCCGAATCTGGTTTCACACGTGGCGCAGACATTGCCTTTTATGTATGCGCGCCAGCATCTGCAAAAAAAAATGCGCATATATAGAAATCAATGTATGCGCAGACCCATAGGGCTGGGGTTTGGCCCTAACCCCTAATCCCTAACCCCAGTTTGGAGGTTCCCATGAAAAACGTTTTGGCAGTAGACATCGGCGGCACACATTTTCGCACCGGCCTGTTTGACGAGCAGGGGCGGCGCCTCCTGGTTTTGGAGGGTGACACCGACCGCGTGGCTGGGCGCGATTGGATGCTCAGCCAACTCGCCGCGCGCTGCCGCGAATTGATGGCCCAGACGGACGCCCCCGTCAAGGCTTGTGGCCTCAGCTTCGGGGGGCCAGTAGATTTCCGGCGCCAGAGTGTGATCTCCGTTCACTCTTCGGGATGGAAGGGTTTCGAACTGGGAAAATGGATGGAGCAATCCCTGGGCATCCCCTGCCGGCTCGATAACGATGCCAACGCCGGCGCGCTGGGCGAATACCACTATGGGGCTGGACGCGGCACGAAAATGATGGTCTATATCACCATCAGCACGGGCATCGGCAGCGGCATCGTTTACGAGGGCAAGCTCCTGCGGGGCAAGGATTGCATGGCGGGCGAAATCGGCCACATTCCGGTGTCGGACTCGGGCGCACGCTGCTCTTGCGGCGGCCGCGGGTGCTTGGAGTCTTTCAGCTCCGCCAGCGCCATTGAGACTCGCGCGCGGGAATGGGCGGAGCGCCGCCCGGAACGTGCCGCGCGCATGATGGAGCTCAGCGGCGGCCCCGAAATCACTGCCAAATGTCTGATGCAGGCGGCGGCAGAAGGTGATGTGGCCGCCACCCACATCCTCCGCGAGACTACGCGCTGGCTTGCCCGCGGCCTGCTGATGGTCATCCGCATCCTGAATCCCGACGTCATCGTGCTGGGCGGGGGAGTGGCGCAGTCAGGGGTTCTGCTCCTCGACACCTTACATAGCTTTCTCGACGAATTCGCCTCGCCAACCATCACCTACTCTACGGAAATCGTTACCACGGCATTGGGGAATTACTCTCCCCTCTACGGGGCCGCGGCCATGGGACTTGACATCCCTTAGAGGAAGCTTATAAGTACTAATTAGTACATAAATCTCCAAGAAGAAAATTCATTCCTAACCAACAATAAACAAAAGGGATATTTTCAGAGATCGCTTGCCAAATTCCGCCGTTTGTTGCTATTTTCTTGACGAACGCCCCCTCTGGTAATTAACATTCTTTTTTTTGAGGGGATTAGGGGTGTCACCGCCTTGGGGGCGGCAGACGGAATGAGTCAAGTTCAACGCCTGCTTGGTTTCATACGGCCTTATAGCTTCCGCTTGTTCCTGGCGGTCTGCTTGATGGTCGTTGTAGGGGCCTCCGAGGGGGTCACCGCACTTCTGATCAAGCCGATTTTCGATGTCGTTCTCACGCCCAACGCTTCGACTTCCGGGATTCTTCTGTTTCAAATACCTTGTTTCCATTACTCGGTTTACCTCCAGGATCTACTTCCCCACTGGATCCACAATGTTTGGAACGTGGTGGCGATTACCATCATCGGCGTGGCGCTCGCCAAAGGCATTTCGGAATTCCTTGCCACCTACTTCATCAATTATATCGGCCACTCTGTGGTGCGCGACCTGCGCAATCTTCTCTATTCCAAGCTTATCGAGCAATCCATCTCCTTCTTCGCCAAAAACCCTACCGGCCGCTTGATGTCAGCGATCACGAGCGACATCGAACGCATTCAGTTTGCCGTTTCGCAAACTGCCGCGGATATGCTGAAGCAATCGTTCACCTTGGTGTTTTTGTTGGGGGCGCTCTTTTATTATGATTGGAGGCTGGCGCTCATCTCCATGGTCTTGATTCCGCTGGTGGTTTTCCCCTCGGCGAAACTCGGACGTTACATTCGCGCTTCCAGCCGTAGCAGCCAGGATAAGATGGGGGAGCTGAACAACGTCCTTCAGGAGACCTTTTCGGGCATCCGTATCGTTAAGGCCTTCGCCATGGAGTCGTTTGAAATAGAAAAGTTTAAGACCGCTACACTCCGTCTGCTGAGGGTCAGTCTGCGTTGGGTGCGGGCCCAGGCCGTATCATCGCCGCTCATGGAAGTTCTGGGCGCCATCACCATCGCCGGCCTTTTGTTTTACGAACGCCGTTTGATTCTACACCATATGCAAACCCCCGGAGGCGTTCTGGGGTTCTTTTACGTGCTGCTGAAATCCTACGAGCCGGTGAAGCGGCTCACGGGCGTCAGCAACTCGTATCAGCAGGCTCTCGGCGCCTCCGAACAGGTGTTCCATTACCTGGACTCCGAACCGGAAATGGTAGACAAACCCGGGGCCATCAGTCTGCCTCCTTTCGAGCACGAGATTGCTTTCGAACAGGTGGAGTTCGACTACGAGGATGGGGTCCCGCTGTTGCGCGACATCAACCTGCATATTGGCAAAGGCGAGGTGGTGGCGCTGGTGGGCTCCAGCGGGGCCGGTAAGACCACTCTGGCCAGCCTGATTCCGCGCTTCTTCGAAGTGACCCAGGGGCGCATCACCCTGGACGGCTACGACGTTCGCGACGTCAAACTGCAATCCCTGCGCGCCCAGATCGGCATCGTCACCCAGGAGACGATACTTTTTAATGATACGGTCTACAACAACATCTGTTATGGCAGCCGCTTGCCCACCGCGACACAAGTGCGGGAAGCTGCGCGCGTGGCGCTGGCGGAAGACTTTATTCTGGAAATGCCGCATGGCTATGACACTATGATCGGCGAGCGCGGGCAACGTCTGTCGGGCGGGCAGCGCCAGCGCATCGCCATCGCCCGGGCCTTGGTGAAGAATCCGCCCATTCTGATTCTGGACGAGGCCACTTCCGAACTCGACACGGAATCCGAGTTGCTTGTACAGCGCGCCCTCGCCAACCTGATGGCGGGCCGCACCGTGGTGGTGATCGCCCATCGGCTCTCCACCGTGCGCCGCGCGGAGCGCATCGTGGTGATCGACCGCGGCGTCATTTGTGAAATCGGAACGCATGAGGATTTGGTCAGTCGCGGAGGCATTTACCAACGCCTACACGATTTGCAATTCGTCGATGTGGAACCCTAAGAGCAGTGACAAGTGACGAGTGACAAGCAAATAATTCCGCCTTTCACTCGGACAGTTTTTTCTGCTCGTCACATGTCACTCATCACTTGTCACTATCCTTGGGACTGACAACTGATAACTGGAAACTGAGAACTAACATGATTCGTAGCATGACCGGTTACAGCCGGGCGGAAACCGAAGAGGCGGGATTCGCTCTCACGGTGAGCGTCCGCGGCACCAACCATCGCTTTCTCGATGCCCAGTTGCGTCTGCCCTCGAGCCTCGAACCCCTGGAACCTGTCGTGCGCGGTCTGCTCAAGGAGCACGTTTCGCGCGGCCATGTGGAAATCTCAGTAGGATTGACGGGGACGGGGTCCACCGAACTCGAAATCGACCGCAAGCTCCTGGTGGCGTACCTGAAGGGGTACCAAATGCTGAAGCAGGAATTCGGCGCCGCGGCGGAGCCTGATTTGATGGCCTTGCTGCGTGTCCCCGGCTTGGTCGTAACAGGCAACGGCGAGATGGCGCCGGAAGAGTTGGAGCGCATCCGCCAGATGTTGGAGCGTGTGTTGGCACAGGCCTTGGCGCAGTTGAATGAAATGCGCGCGCGCGAAGGCGAGTCGCTGGAACGTGACTTATTGTCGCGCTTGGCTCGCCTGGAAGCGTTGCGGCGAACCATATCCCACCTTGCAGAGAAGGCGCCGCAGTACTACAAACAGCGGTTGGAAGGCCGCATTCGCGATCTTGCCGGCAGTGTGGAAATGGACAGCGGGCGCTTGGCGCAGGAGGTGGCGTACCTCGCTTCGCGCTCCGACATCGCGGAGGAGTTGACACGATTCCAAAGCCACTTGGACCAGGTTCGCCAACTTTTGGCAGAGAGTTCGGAAATAGGCAAGAAGCTCGATTTTCTGCTTCAGGAAATGAATCGTGAGGCCAACACTTTGCTCTCCAAGACGACAGACGTCCCGGAAGTGGGTTTGGAAATTACGCGGCAGGCGATCGAGATGAAGACCGAAATCGAAAAACTACGCGAGCAAGCGCAAAACATAGAATGAAGAAAGGCATGACGAGTGATGAGTGACAAGCAAACAAATCCGACCTGCGTTGGTACGGTCTTGCTTGCTCTTCACTATTCACTATTCACTATTCACTATTTACTATTCCTAACGTGGCAAAAAAACGTGAGATCCCGCCGACTCGTGGCAGCATCACCGTGATTTCGGCACCCTCGGGCGCGGGGAAATCGACTCTGATCAAGCGCCTCATGGCCGCTTCGCCGGACCTGTGCTTCTCGGTCTCCTACACCACGCGCGCACCGCGAGCGACAGAGAAGAACGGCCGGGATTACTTTTTCGTGTCGCGCAAGGTTTTCGAACGCATGGTCAGCCGGGGCGAGTTTGTGGAATGGGCGGACGTTTACGGGCATTTTTACGGCACGTCCCACAAGCAATTGCAAGCCGCTCAGGAAGCGGGCCAGGACATCCTGCTCGATATTGATGTGCAGGGACATGAGCAGGTGCACCAGCGGCTTCTGGAAGCAGTCAGCGTGTTCATCCTGCCACCATCATTTCAGGAGTTGTCGCGCCGCCTTCGCGACCGCCACTCGGACGCGCCGGAGGAGATTGAACGTAGGCTGCAAATCGCACGCGAGGAAATTGCCCATTGGGCTGAGTACGATTACTTGGTGGTGAACGATCACCTGAGGGATGCCACACAAGCGCTGCGGGCAATTGTTCGAGCGGCGCGTTTCCGCCGTCCCTGCCAAGCGGGGCGGGTGGAGAAAATTATTGGGACGTTTGGAGGATAATGACGAATGGAAATACCTCAGAACCTGGATAGCAAATTTCGGTTCATCCTGGTCGCTGCCAGGCGTGCAAGGCAATTGCAGGCGGGAGCCAGACCCCTGATTCAGACTCCCACGAAGAAATCGACGCGGGTGGCGCAGCAGGAGGTCAGCGCGGGACTGGTGCCGATCAAAGTCTTGCTCCTGCCGAACAACGATAAGAACCACAAGAAGAAGGCGGCCAAGTAGGGAGAACAGTGACGAGTGACGAGTGACGAGTGACGAGCGAGAAGGATCAGTCCTGCAACAGGGGGTTCTGTTTGCTTTTCACTTCCCACTCGTCACTCCAGGGAGAACAGTGACGAATGACAAGTGATGAGTAAGGAGCAAAAAGGGTCAGCCCTGCAAAAGGGAGATCTGCTTGCTCGTCACTCATCACTCGTCACTTCTTTATGCGAATTGCCCTAGGCGTCTCGGGAGGAATCGCAGCTTATAAGGCCGCGGAGTTGGTGCGGCTTCTCCAGGACAAAGGCCTGGACGTGCAGGTGGTGATGACCCGCAGCGCGCGTGAATTCATCACTCCCCTCACCTTCGCCGCGCTCTCCGGGCACAAGGTCATCACCGAGATGTTCGGCGAGGCGCAGGGCTCCAGCAACGTAGAGAGCGCCATCGAGCATATCGCGGTGGCGCAATCGATCGACGCCTTCGTGATCGCTCCCGCCACGGCCAACGTGCTGGCTAAGATGGCGCACGGCATCGCCGACGATTTCCTGACAACCGTTTGCCTGGCCGCCCAAGCGCCGCTGATTGTCGCTCCTGCCATGAACGTCAACATGTGGGAGCACACGGCCACCCAGCAAAATCTGGAAACCCTGCGCCGCCGCGGCGTGCGCGTAGTGAATCCCGATGAAGGTTACCTTGCGTGCGGCATGACCGGCACCGGCCGCTTGGCTTCACCTGAGCGCATCGCGCAAGCCGTGTTTGAAACCCTCGGCCTCCGCGAGGATCTGATGGGCGAAGTGGTTCTGGTGACGGCGGGCCCGACGGAAGAACCTCTCGACGCGGTTCGCTACATCAGTAATCGCTCGAGTGGGAAAATGGGTTACGCCCTTGCCGAGGCCAGCCGCCGCCGCGGCGCTCAGGTTCTGCTGGTCTCGGGACCCACGAGCACGGAACCACCCCCAGCCCACACCTTCGAGCGGGTTCGGACGGCCAGGGAGATGGCGGAAGCGGTGTTCCGCCATGCCGATACAGCCACCGTGGTACTGATGGCTGCCGCCGTCGCCGATTTCTGCCCCACCACCGTGCACGCTGGAAAAATCAAAAAACAGCACTGCCCCCCCGTCGTGAAGCTTGAACCCACGGTCGATATCCTTGCCGGTATTTCGCGCCGGCGGCGGAAGGGGCAGATCATCGTGGGTTTTGCCGCCGAGACCGAGCATTTAGTTGAAAACGCTGCGGCCAAGCTCCGCGCCAAACGCCTCGACCTGCTCGTGGCGAATGACGTCAGCCAGAAGGACGCGGGCTTCGATGTGGACACCAACATCGTTACCCTGCTCTTCCCTGACGGGCGCAAAATGGCGCTGGAGAAAATGAGTAAACTCGACGTCGCCAACCGCGTGCTTGACGAAGTCGTGGAGATTCGCAAGCGGTCAAGTAGTGACAAGTGACGAGTGACAAGTAATTTGAATTTACCGCCCTCGCCTCCCTGGGGGGCGAGGAAAGAAGAATCAATAGTTTTGGCGCTGTATTCGGGCGAGGGGGTCTCTCGGGGGGCTGGCCTTCAAATATGGATGATCTGACGCGTAAAGAATTGACGGCTTGGCTTGAGTTCTACCAGGAACTTGGTATTGAGGGTTTTTATCGCCGCAAACCGGGGACGGTGGGAATACCGCCAAGTCTTGAGGCGGTCCGGCCTGCCCGGCCGGCGGCTGCGCCGAAACAAGTTCCGTCACCGGTGCCGGTCCGCGCTGCCCCCGCTCCTGTGCCTCCCAAGCCTGCGGCGCCCCCAACTCCCCCGCCCGTCGTGATTCGACCACCAGTTCCCTCCTTCAGTCTGTTTGAGGCCGCGCCCGCGCCACGTTCCGGCCCTGAGACGCTGGAGCAAATTCGTCAGGATCTCGGCGATTGCCGCCGCTGCAAGCTGGCGCCCACTCGCAAGACCATCGTGTTTGGCGAAGGGAACCCTCATGCCGAGCTGGTATTCATTGGTGAGGGGCCAGGCGCCGACGAAGACGAACAGGGTCTCCCCTTTGTGGGCCGGGCCGGCAAACTCTTGAACCGGATGATGCAAACCGTGGGCCTGAGGCGCGAAGACGTTTACATCTGCAACGTCGTCAAATGCCGCCCGCCAGGGAATCGCACGCCGGAGAAGGATGAAGTGGATGCCTGCTCGCCCTTCCTCTACCGCCAGATTGAATCCATCAAGCCCCGCCTGATCTGCTGCCTAGGCGCGCCCGCCGTCCGCACCGTGCTGGGCATCAAGGAAGGCATCACCAAGATACGGGGCCAGTTCTATGACTTCGGCTCCACCAAGGCGCTCGCCACCGTCCACCCCGCCTACGTCCTGCGCAATCCCCGCGAAGAGAGAATCCTGCGCGAGGACTTTGAGAAGATCCGTGACTTCCTGAAGGGTGCGTAGTGGCACGGGCGTCCCGCCCGTGTCAAGTCATGGCCAAGATGGCCATGCCAGAACACATGCCGGCGCGTATCTTGTAGGGGCACGCGCCATGGCGTGCCCCTACCGCCCACCTACCTTGCTTATTGTCCTCCGCTTGCGTAATCTGTGAAATCTGAGTAATCTGCGGATAATGGGTTTTCACGAGACACTTCTACATCCGGCCGTTCCGGTGACGCTGTTTGAGGTGGTTCCCCCCGCCGCGGCGAAGCCCGAGGCAATGGAATCCTCTCTGCACGAACTCCGGCAGTTGCGCGGTCGCGTGGATGCCATCAACATTCCGGAGATTCACGACGAGGACCGCCCCGGTGAGCGCACCAGCAAATTCATCGAGCGGGTCGAACCCCGCCTCCTCGGCTCGCGCATCAAGCGCGAACTGGGGATTGATGTGGTCATCAATCGCGTCACCGTTCACGACCCTGATCCGGAACGCTGGTTCCGCGAAACCTGCGGGCCGCGGGACATCCCCAATTGGGTTCTCGTCGGGGGCGAGTCGAAGGAAATACGTTATCCCGGCCCCAACCCCGGCGAAGCAGCCCGGTTGGTGAAATCCCTGGATCTACCCGCCACACTCGGTGGAATCACCATTCCCAGCCGCGTCAACGAGCCGGAACGCATTCGTAAGAAGCACGCTCAGGGGGTGGAATTTTTCACCTCGCAGGTAATGTTTGACTCGAACGATCTGGTGTGGCTGATTCAACGGCTCAATGGCGTTGATGCGCGCATCTTTATCAGCTTTGCCCCCGTCAACCACCGCCGAGACTTGGAATTTCTCCGCTGGCTCGGTGTTGATATCCCGCGCGACCTTGACCGCTTCCTGCTGGGGTCCGAGCATGGTGAGGCCGCTCCCGCTGAGACGTGTCTGGAGCGTTCCATCAACTTGGCGCAGCGCATTCTGATGGACGTGTTTGATAATCTGCCCCCTGACCCGCCTCCCATCGGCTTGAATATCGAGCACATTACCCGCAGGAACTTTGCTCCGGCGCTCGCCATGCTCGATCGACTCGGGAATCTCTACGCCAGCCTGGTGCATAAGAATTTTGGATTTTAGATTGAAAAGGTGGCCAGGCGCGGTGTCTAATCCAAAATCCAAAATCTAAAATCCAAAATCCGACGTAGAATGCCGTTGTGGATCGCAAACCTTCCTCAACCAAATTCACTCCTCGCCCCCGGCGGGCGAACCTGGTGGAAATCGCCGTGATGGCGGCAATTCGCAATACCCTCACCTACCTGGTTCCGGATTCCCTCACCGTTCAGCCGGGCCAGCGAGTGCAGATTCCGCTCGCCACGCGCAAAGCCACGGGGATCGTGCTGCGCGCCGGTGGTTCCCTTCCTCCCGGCATTCAAGCCCGCCCCATCTTGCGCGTACTGGATTCGGAACCGGTTCTCACCCCGGAGTCACTGGAGTTGGGACTTTGGATTGCTGACTATTACGTCGCGCCCATCGGCGAGGTCTTTCGGGCCATGCTGCCCTTGCGCTCAGCCACGCGCCATGCGCGCCTGGTGCGCCTAAGCGCCTTGGGGCAGCAGAGGCTCCAGGAAATCAATCGGGCCAATGACGAACCGGCTGGCCCTGAAGGCAATCTCCTCAACTACCTCGCCACGCGCGGCAGCGCCTCGGTACAAGTGCTCCGGCAAAAATTCTCTGAAGCTTTCTTGCCGGCGCTGAAAGAAAAATGGCTGGCCGTTGATGAAGTCGAGCGCGAGCGCACCCAACGGCAGGTTTATGCTGTGCGCCTCGCGGGCCCACTGCCGGAAAAACCGCTGCGCCTCTCGCCGGTGGCAGAAAGAATTCTGGAAGCGTTGCGAGCGGACGGGGCGGCGGGAGACCATCGCGAACTTCTCCAGACCGCTCGAGCGGATCTTGCCGCGCTCAAGAAGCTGCATGCCTCCGGCCTCGTCGAACTTGAGCCTTCAAGGGCCGAACGCCGTTCGGCCCTACAGACGGACGCCTGGGCGGAAGCGGGCGCGCCCCTTGTCCTGACGCCTGCGCAGAGCGCCGTGCTCGACGACCTCGCGAAGCAACTGGAGTCCGGACGATTCCAGACCGTGCTCCTCCATGGGGTAACGGCCAGCGGAAAGACGGAAATTTATCTCCGGCTGATTGGCCGCTGCCTCGAAATCGGCCGCACGGCTCTGATGCTGGTACCCGAGATTGCCCTCACCCCCTCCGTGCAGACGCAGTTCCTGGCCCGGTTCGGCACGCAGGTGGCGCTTCTGCATAGCGCCTTATCCGAAAACGAGCGCCACGAGGAGTGGTGGCGAATTCGCCGCGGCGAAGCCAAAGTGGTGTTGGGAACACGCTCGGCGATATTCGCTCCCCTCGCGAACCTGGGAGTGGTGATTATCGATGAGGAACACGACACAAGTTACAAACAGGAGGAGACGCCGCGCTATCACGGGCGCGACGTCGCGGTAGTGCGCGCGAGCCTGGCCGCAGCGCTCGCGGTGCTGGGATCCGCCACCCCTTCGCTCGAGTCTTACTGGAATGCTCGCGAGGGAAAATACCGGCTGGCGACGCTTCCCGAGCGGGTGGAGGGGCGCAAGCTGGCGGACGTGGAAATCATCGATATGCGCCAGGAATTTCGCGAAACCCACACGCAGGTGCCCGTCTCCCGCCGCTTGCACCAGGAGATCGAGACGCAGCTCTCGAAGCGGCAGCAAACCATGATCCTCTTGAACCGCCGGGGTTACTCATGGTTCCTGTTGTGCCGCAGTTGCGGCCAGACCGTGCGCTGCGTGAACTGTTCGATCTCACTCACCTATCATCGCCGCGAGCATCGCTTAATTTGTCATTATTGCGGTTATTCCGCGCCGGTGCCCGCCCGTTGCCCGAATTGCGATAGCCAGCATCTTTATTACGCGGGCGAAGGAACGGAAAAGGTGGAAAAGAAGTTTGCGGAGCTCTTTCCCACAGCCCGCGTGGCGCGACTGGACCGCGACGTGGCGCGCCGGCAGGGCCAGTTCCAACGCATCCTGGACGACTTCCGGCGAGGCAACATCGACCTCCTGGTGGGCACTCAACTGATCGCTAAAGGGCACGATTTTCCCGGCGTGACGCTGGTGGGAGTCGTTTCCGCGGATATCGGCCTGGGGTTGCCGGATTTTCGTTCCGCGGAGCGGACCTTTCAATTGCTCACCCAGGCTGCGGGACGCGCGGGGCGCGGCGAAAATCCCGGGCGCGTATTGGTGCAAACCTTCTTTCCCGACCATTACGCCATTCGCATGGCGGCGGAACAGAATTACGAAAAGTTCTTTCTTAAGGAAATGCGTTTTCGACGCATGATGCATTACCCGCCGGTGACCGCTCTTGCCAACGTCATCGCCCAGGGCTCGAAGCTCGAACAAGCCGCGCAGGTAGCGAAGCATGTGGGCAATTTCCTGATCCCGCTGGAGAAAAGCACCGAGAGCCTGAAGATCCTGGGTCCCACGCCCGCGCCTCTGGCAAAACTGAAAGGGCGCTTCCGTATCCAATTTCTAATTAAGTGCACTTCTCGAGCCCGTCTCAGTAGCATCCTGTCCCGCCTTGCTGACTACACCGACCAGCAAGGCATCCCCCAGCGCTCGCTGATGATTGACATGGACCCTGCCAACATTATGTAGGAGTCAGGAGCCGGGAGTCAGGAGTCAGAATAGCGCGCGTTTCTCCTGACTTCTGACTCCTGTCTCCTGACTTCTCACTGCAATTTGAATGGTATGGGAATAAACGTGAGAACGAGAATCAACGCCGCAACGAGGGCGAGAACCTTTCTTTTCCGTCCGAGAGGTTCTACCGGCTCAATGACCATGGGATGGCGGAGGCCAAGAAAAAACAGGATCACGGCCCAGGCGATCCAACCATACCAGCAAAAGTATCCCAGCGGCAGCAAGACCAGGAATAAGCCACGCGAGATGTTCCGGCATTTATCACCAAGGACCGCATAGAGGATATGGCCACCATCGAGTTGCCCCACTGGGAGCAGGTTTAGGGCGGTGGCGAAGAGCCCTACCCAAGCGGCGCAACCCACGGGATGGAGAATAATCTCTGCGGGGTTGATTCCGTGTCGCAACAGCTTGGCGAGAAAGATCACAGCCAGGGGCTTGCCCAGTGAGATCGAATCCGCCGAGGTTAACGGCATGGCACCCTTGGTGAGGAAGATCGCGAGGATCAAGGCGGGTATGGCGAGGACAAAGCCTGCGAGCGGTCCCGAGACACCCACGTCAAAAAGCTCGCGACGATTCACAATAGGAGACTTGATGCGAATGAAGGCGCCTAACGTTCCGATCAAGGTCGGCGCGGGAATGAAGTAAGGGTAAGTGGCGTGAATTCCGTAATGACGGCAAGTGAGATAATGGCCGAGTTCGTGGGCCAGCAAAATACTCAGCAGCGTGGCGGAAAACGGTACGCCCAAAAGCAGCAGGTGCGGGTGGCGCCACAATTCGCGGAAGTAGGGGAGGAAAATGTCCCAATCAAAAATCGGAAGATTCTGCGCGTAGTTGAGCGCAATGTGCGTGCCCACGATCAATGTCGTCAAGACCGTCAGCAGGAAAAGCGCCAGATGAAACGGCAGGGAGTTGTACCAACGCTGGCGGGGCCTCGGACTCCAGTGGGCAGGGACCCACGCTGGAGGGGACCAAGGTATCTCGTTGACCTCTGGCTGGCCGATACGCCCGAATTGGGATTCATCGCCCATACGTAACTGGGGAAGAATCCTATTCTCGCCCGCTCCTGGCCGCCTGTAAATAGGTTAGGAGAGAGATTGCAGTTCCTTGCCGGGCTTGAAGCGCACAGCTTTACCGGGGGGGATACTGACTTCCGCCCCAGTTCGGGGGTTCCGCCCGATTCCGGTCTTGCGAGGTTTCACATTGAAAACACCGAAGCCACGCAATTCAATGCGGTCGCCCTGCGTCAGGGCTTTCTTCATGGATTCAAATACAGTTTCCACGGCCATTTCAGCTTTTGTCTTCGTGATGCTTGTACGGTTGACGACCTCATTGATGATGTCTAGCTTTATCACGCAAACCTCCTGAAAATACAGGCTTTAATCCTAAGAATAGAGAGAAGCATTGTCAAGAATTTTCTCCTGGACTATGATTCTTTTCTTTTTCTTGCAGAACGGGAACGCTTCCGTGGCTTCGCGCCACGGCCCTGAGCCCGCATTTTACGCGAGGTGAGACGCAATGCCGGTTAAAAACGATCGCTGGATTCGTAAGATGGCCACGGAGCACGACATGATCCGCCCCTTCGAGGAGAAGCAGGTTCGCGAAGGAGTGATTTCCTACGGGCTCTCGTCTTACGGATACGATCTGCGCGTCGCCGATGAATTCAAGATCTTCACCAACGTCAACTCGACGATTGTCGACCCGAAACAGTTTGACGCGCGGTCTTTCGTCGAATTCCAGGGGCCGACCTGCATCGTCCCGCCCAATTCCTTTGCCCTCGCCCGCTCGGTGGAATACTTTATGATCCCGCGCAACGTATTAACCATCTGCCTAGGCAAATCGACTTATGCCCGCTGCGGTATTATCGTAAATGTGACGCCACTTGAGCCGGAATGGGAAGGCTTCGTAACCCTCGAAATCTCGAATACCACTCCCCTCCCGGCGCGCGTCTACTCCCACGAGGGCCTTTGCCAGATCATTTTTCTCGAATCCGATGAGTTGTGCGAGACCTCTTACAAGGACAAGAAGGGCAAGTACCAAGCCCAACAAGGAATTGTACTGCCCAAGGTTTAGAAAGGCAGCGGTTAGTGGATAGTAGCTGGTGGTCAGTGACTAACCACTAGCCACTATCCACTAGCAACTTTCTTTATGAATCGGCTCGCTTGGATGTTGCTGGGCGCCTGTTTGCTGGTGACGCCGACGGGCATGGTGGGAAACGGCCAGACCGGAAACTCGCTGGCTCCCTCACCGCAGGCCGCTCCGACAGCTCCCCTCCCAAGCCAGGTCCAGCCTGCTTCGCCGCCGCCCGCAACTTACACCCTCACCCCGGAGCGTCGCGCCAAGGCCATTGCCTATTCACGTTCGCTTTATTTCCTCTATTTCCTCGGAACTCTGGTTTCGATAGGGATCTACCTTCTCCTCTGGCGCACTCGCATCGCGGTAAACTTCCGCAAATGGGCGTGCAAGGTTTCGCGACGCCACTTCGTCCAGTGTTTGATTTTTGTACCGCTATTCGTGGCGACGGCAACACTGTTGAACCTCCCTCTCGATTTCTACTCCGGCTATGTTCTTGAGCACCGCTTCGGCCTTTCGACGCAAGGGCTGGCATCCTGGCTCAGCGACTGGGGAAAGAGTCTGGCCATCGCCGTGGCGATGGGCGTCATTGTGGCCTGGGTTTTCTATACGGTCGTCCGCCGCCGCCCGCGCCGCTGGTGGTTCTATTTCTGGCTGGCGTCGATTCCTCTGGTCTTGACTTTCATCCTGATCGAGCCCTACGCCATCGAGCCCCTGTTCTACAAATTCACACCTCTTCAGAAGACTCAACCCGCGCTGGTCGAGCGGATTGAAGCCATGCTGAAACACGCCGGCCTTTCGATACCGCCCGCGCGCATTTTTGAGATGGACGCGAGTTCCCGGACCAAGGCGATCAATGCCTATGTCTCCGGTCTGGGCTCAAGCAAGCGCGTCGTGGTGTGGGACACAACCCTCAAGAAGATGGGGCCGGATGAGTTGTTGTTGGTTCTCGGACACGAAACCGGTCACTACGCCCTCTATCATATTCCCAAGGAATTTGCTCTCGACGAAGCCGTAGCTCTGCTCTTCTTCTTATTGGGATTCTTCGCCGTAAATCGGCTGGTGGAGAGGGTCGGCCCGCGCGCCGGGGTCGAGGGGATCGGAGATTTGGCTTCGCTTCCCTTCGTGCTCATCGTCCTTACCTTACTGGTGTTCCTGTCGGCCCCACTTGTGAACGGCATCTCGCGCTACTTTGAACATCAAGCTGACCAGTTCGGCCTGGAAGTGGCCTACGGCATCGTTGCGGACCCGAACACCGCGGAGGTCCATGCCCTGCAAATCCTGGGGGAAGAGGATTTGGCTGACCCTGATCCCAGCCCATTCATCAAGTTCTGGCTTTACACTCACCCGCCTCTCGACGATCGCATTCGCTTTGCGGCCACCTATAAGCCCTGGGCGGAAGGGAAGCCGCTCGAACTGCTGCCGCACCGGCAATGAAACATTCCCGCCTTTTCCCAAGCGAAGGCGTTGGCAGAACCTCACGTATACCCTGGGTGCGCGACACAAAAGTGAAAAACGGAGGGAGCGCGGGCATCCTGCCCGCAGTGAGGCTGTGAAAAAACCGGCGCCGCTACAGCGAGGTTTTTCACAGCTTCACAGCGGCCAAGACCCCGATGAATCGGGGCGGGCAGGATGCCCGCGCTCCGTCCGAGGAACCGGCTTTCACTTCTATGTCGCACACCGGCCCGCAACTCCCGTTCAAGGGAAATCTAGGTAGATCGTATCCCCCTGGGGAGTCGAGACGATAATCCAAGAAGACGGGAGGAAGCAAGCAGACCTGGGGAGGGAGGCGCGGATTGAGCTCGTGGACGATCTGCCAGGGCGTGAGCCCCCCTTT
>Ga0326727_10009476_pt1 | contig 23948 bp, 15 predicted proteins | sample MB2enrmetagenome_FD_207643 | JGI IMG/M metagenome (GOLD analysis project Ga0326727, IMG submission 207643) | Lab enriched peat soil microbial communities from McLean, Ithaca, NY, United States - MB29MY | ecosystem: Environmental > Terrestrial > Soil > Wetlands > Peat | place: USA: New York... | reverse complement strand
CACACATCCCGTGAGGGTGAGCGCGTTTATAGCCCCTTTTTCAAAAAATCAATCGCGATTCTTAGGTCCGCGCGACCCGATTGCGCCATCCGGACTCCTCCGTTAGAATGCCTGGGGAGAGTTTTCATCGTCCCATCATCGTTCCGTTCAGTGAGGATGCCGTTGCCGGATAAAAAGCCGATCGCCTTGGCGTCAGACCACGCGGGTTTTCCCCTGAAAGAGAAGGTGCGCGAGTACCTTGTCCACAAGGGCATCGAGGTGCAGGACTTCGGCGCCCACTCGCTGGACCGCGTGGATTATCCCGACTACGCCGAGAAAGTGGCCGGGCAGGTGGCGGGAGGCCAGGCGGATTCCGGCATCCTGGTCTGTGGAACCGGTTTGGGAATGATGCTGGCGGCGAATAAGGTGCCCGGCATACGCGCCCTTCCCTGCAACGATACAATTTCCGCCCACTTCGCGCGCGCTCATAACAACGGCAACATCCTCACGCTGGGCAGCCGGCTGCTGGACGAAGCGACCATGCAGAAAATCGTCGACACCTGGCTGGCCACGCCTTTCGAAGGCGGCCGGCACGAAGAGCGCGTGGAGAAGATCGACGCCATCGACGCACACTATCATAGGGAGAAAAGTTCATGAATGCCCCATTACGCCCTCATTTGCGGTCGCTCCACGAGGCGGATCCGGAAATCGCCCGCGCCATCGACCTGGAAGTTGACCGGCAGGCTCGCACGCTGGAGTTGATTGCGTCCGAGAATTTCGTCAGCGAGGCGGTGCTGGAAGCTCTGGGCTCCGTGATGACCAACAAATATGCCGAGGGCTTGCCCGGCAAACGCTACTACGGCGGCTGCGAGTACGTGGATATCGCGGAGAACCTTGCCATCGAGCGCGCCAAGAAACTATTTGGCGCGGAGCACGCCAACGTCCAGGCGCATTCCGGCAGCCAGGCCAATCAGGCCGTCTACTTGACCGTGCTGAAACCCGGCGACACGCTGCTGGGCATGAGCCTGGCGCACGGCGGCCACCTGACGCATGGGCACCCGCTGAATTTCTCCGGCAAGATGTACAAAATCGTTTCCTACGGAGTGCGCAAGGACACGGAGACCATCGATTACGACGAGCTCGAACGCCTGGCCAAGGAGCATCAGCCCAAGCTGATTCTGGCCGGGGCCAGCGCCTATCCGCGCACCCTGGATTTCCCGCGCTTTGCCGCCATCGCGCGCGAGGTGGGAGCGGTGCTGATGGTGGACATGGCGCACATCGCCGGACTGGTGGCCGCGGGCCTGCACCCCAGCCCCTTCCCGCACGCCGACTTCGTCACCACCACCACGCACAAAACCTTGCGCGGGCCGCGCGGCGGCGCCGTGTTCTGCAAAGAGAAATTTGCCAAAGACCTCGATCGGATTGTGTTCCCCGGCATCCAGGGCGGGCCGCTGATGCACGTGATCGCCGCCAAGGCCGTGTGCTTCCACGAAGCCCTGCAGCCGGACTTCGCCGCGTACCAGAAGCAGATCATCGCCAACGCTCAAGCGATGGCGGAAGCGCTGGCGGCGGAAGGCTTCCGCATCGTCGCCGGCGGAACCGACACGCACCTGATGCTGGTAGATGTGTTCACCAAGAAAGTCACCGGCCGGCAAGCGCAGGAAACCCTGGAGCGCGCCAGCATTACCGTCAACAAAAATGCCATCCCCTTTGACGTCAACCCGCCCGCCGTGGCCAGCGGCATTCGCGTGGGAACTCCCGCCGTCACCACGCGTGGCATGAAAGAGCCGGAAATGCGGCAGATCGCCCGCTGGATCGCCGAAGTCCTGAACCATCTCGGGGACGAACCCACCATCCAGCGCGTGCGCGGCCAGGTGGAAGCGCTAACGGAGAAATTTCCCCTCTACGAAAACCGGCGCGTGGCGGTGGGAACGAAATCGTGAGATTGGAACCCCATTTCTTGCGGCTCAAACTTCTTACCCTTCTCATCGTCACAGGCCTTGCGTTCGGAAGCGCGGGCGCGGCCACCGCGACCAATCCCTATCAGGAGGCTGCGCAACGGTACGCGGCAGCGCTCCTCAAACACGGGCGCGACCATTACGGCCCCGTCCACACGCCGCTCTTCGTCCACACCATCGATCTGCGCACGCTGGAAATTCCCCGGCAACGCACTGCGGCCGAATGGCGCGCGGAAATGTCGAACTGGAAGGAAGACCGCAACTACCTGATGTGGGGCAAGGACCGCAGCAGCATGGCGTGGGCGCAGGATTCCAACCTGCTCTGGGACACGGAGAACATCCGCCTCTTCTACGCCCTCTCGCGCGACACCGGCGATGCGCGCTATGCCCAGGCGGCCGATGATTACATCGCCTACTTCCTCAAACACTGTGTGAGCCGCACCACGGGCTTCTTCGCCTGGGGCGAGCACATCGCCTACAACGTGCTGGACGACCAGATTCACGGCAAGCGGCACGAGCTTCAGCATCCCGCTCCCCTGTGGGAAGAGATGTGGAAGTTCAACCCGGACGCTGTGCGCAATGAAATCGAAGCCCTCTACCTTTACCACATCACCGACAAGCGGCTCATGGCTTACGATCGCCACGCGAATTACTGGAACGGAATGCCGGAGCGCGATCAGGCCACGATCATGGGTTATGCCGGAACCTACGCCAAGGCTTTCGCCTTCTTGTACAACAAGACCGGCGACGCCCAATATCTGGACTGGGGACGCAAGCTCTTTTTGGCGTTTCAGTCGAAGAGCAATGACCAGGGACTTTACCCGGACAACTGGACGGACCGGCAAGCGCGCGAGATGCCGTACCAGTTCACGGTCAATCCTTACCTTGCCCTGTCGATGTACCAGCTCTACGAGAGCACGCAGGACAACCGCTGGCTGGATGACGCCAACCAGTACCTGGACGCGTGCTTTCGCCGCATCGCACGCACGCTGGAGAAGTCGCCCAACCCCTTCAGCACAAGTTACACGGGCGATGTCATCGGCGCGCCGCGGGACTTCATCGAGGCGGCGCTAAAGGCCTATCACTGGACCGGTGACTACCACTATCTGGCGGTGGCGGAACAGGTCGGGGCAGCCTGGCAGAAGACGCCGCAGCCCGGGGCGCAAATGGCCTCCTTTTTGGCCGAGCGCATCAACGCCTTCGCCTCGCTCTACGAAGCCACGGGCGAGAAGCAGTGGTTGCTGGCCGCCCAGGACTCCGGCGACTATGCCCTGCGCGCTTTCGTGCATCCCAGCGGCTTGATTCGCGGCACCGCCATCGTTGACCGGCCCGACTACTACGACAACATCCAGGGACCGGGAACTTTGGCCCTCGCTCTTTACAGACTCGGCAATCTTCACGAGGGCATTACTCCTCTAAAGCCTGTTCAGAAACAAGGCGATGTCCAGCCGCCGGAGATTTCGGATTGGAAGTTTCCGGAGGAGGCTTCGAACGCCGAGGCAGTGGCCGTCTCCGTCCGCATTTCGGACCCCTCCGGCATCAAACGCTCGGTCTTGAATTACACTTACGGGAATGAGGTGGGCTTCCAGGACGCGAATCCCAAAATCACAGGCGATCTCTACACCTTTCACATCGCCCCGCCTGGCGTCAATTTCATCGGTGAAGTCTCCTTCGCGGTCGAGGCTGCTGACGCAAGCCCTAATCAGAACCGGACGATCTCCAAATGGCGCCGGCTGAAACTCGCTTCCGAAGCGCAGGCTCAGAACACCCACGGCCAATGGCCATTCCCCACCCTGGGCTTGGCGCTGCGTGGCGCATCGGAAGGTCCGGCCCTTCGGGCGCGTGCCACTCGATGGCTCCCTCCAGGGACGGCTGCGCCGGACAAGGGATGGGTTTCCGCCGGGCGCTACATCACCATCGATGGCCTGGCGCGTGCCGATCGCCTCACCGTTGCCTATGCGCCGGAAGAAACGTGGCGACTGATTGAATCCACCCTGGGGTTGGCGTTCTGGAATGGCCACGCCTGGGTTCGCGTCCCCTCCGAATTGAATACGGCGCAGCATGAGGTGTCGGCGCGCTTCCAGGCGGCGCGCTACTGGACGCTCCTCGGCGAGGACCGTGTGCTTTGGCGCGCCCCGGGGCGGGAAACCGGAGCGGCGCTTGCCGATCTCGAAGGGAATGGGACGTTTGATGTTGTCACCACAAACTGGCAGCCCGGAGAATTGCTGTCCTCGCGCGGCCAATCTCTCCAGCAGTTCCCCATCGATCCTCCCTACCATCCCATCACCAACTTTTCGGCGCCCGCCGTGGCCCGCCTCACAGCCGGGGGAGAATTGCTGCTGCTCTTCGGCGCTCCCTCCGGCTTTGTCTACGCTTACGACCGGAGCGGGAAACTTCACTGGCGGTGTGAAGTGGGCGGGGAGATTCTGGGCGCCATCGCCGTGGGCAAACTGCAAGCCGGGCTGAACCTCGATGTAGTGGCAAGCTGGAGCGGTGGCGTGGCGGTGATCGACGCGGCAGGCCACAAGCAATGGGAGAAGCAGTTTCCCGAACCCTCGGGCCAGACGCCGGTTCTGGTGGACCTGGAAGGCCGCGGGCGGCTTGACATCGTGCTGAACGTGGGGTCGAAACTCGTGGCCCTGGCGGGTGATGACGGCAAAGTTTTGTGGGAATTCATCGCCCCAGCGGAAAGTTTGATTACGCCCGCCGCCGGTGAGTTCACACCCGGGGGAAAACCGCGCATTGTTACCGGAGATGATACCGGGGTTGTGTATGCCCTGGATGAAATGGGCAAGCTGCTGTGGCGGCAGGACCGCATCTATGGCCCGCGCGAGGTGCCCGAGCCCATTGACGCCTACGCGGGCATCGCTGAAGTGGGCCTTGCGGACCTCTCCGGACGCGGCGAGCGCCAGGCGATCGTTACCACCAAGTCCGGTGAGACGGTCGCCCTCAGCGCGCGAGGCGAGCGCTTGTGGCGATTCGCCAGCTACGAAAGAAAGGTGGGCATCAGTTTGGGCTTGGGGGCTCACCTGGCTTTTGCGGACCTGGACGGCGACGGGAAGCTGGAGGTCATCCTCAGCCAACAGGATTCATACCTCTACGTGCTCGATAGTGAGGGGCGCCAAAAGTGGTGCTACCTCGGATATTTCTGGTACCACACGCAGCCGGCCGTAGCAGACCTTGAGCACACCGGCGAACTTGATATCGTATTCACCGCCCCCGAGGAGAATGGCACGTACGCCTTGCGCAGCGGCCACCACGGCAAACCCGGCGGCGCGCCGTGGCCCATGACGCGCGGCAATCTTGCCCGAACCAACTGCGCACCGTGGTGAGCGGCGGATTTCTCTTTGCTGTCGTCATGATGCCCCTCCGTGGCAGCAATTCCCTACGGGGCGCGCTCACCCGCCTGGAACCGTGTCCAAGGCCCGGCCTTCATGTCGTGCAGCAGGGGGACCTGCCAACTAAATTGCGGATGGGCCTTCAGAAAAGGCGCAGCAAGAAAATCCTCCCCGCAGGGATGCCCCATGCGAGCGTAGAAACTCATCGTCTTGGCCATAGCGCTGTCAATGGCCTTGCCCTGCGCAGCGCCGCCGGGATAGTAAGGGGGCCAGTCCCAAACATCCACGCCGCGCGGCGAGGCCTCAACGTGGCCGCACAGCGAGCGCTCGTCGGGGTCGTCACGCTTCTCAAAAGTGTCGTAATGAGCGGCCAGGAATGTCTCCGCCATCGCCACATCGATCTTCCCTTTGTTCCGGTTCATCAGTTCTCCCCAGCAGACGCGACGCGCATTGGGGGAGGTGGTAGGGTTGTGGGGATCAAAGGTGGTCTCCTTAGCGATCAGCTCGCGGTCGCGCGGGAAATTGGAACCCACGAAGACGCCATCCGTGGTTCGCCACACTCGGTGAGTTTTCAAACCCAGCTCGAATTGCGCGATCTCGCCTGTTTTGTTATCGGCCAGCAGCCAATCGTTCGCATAGCCGCCGTTGTTGCCGTCGAGCATAATGCGCACGTACTCGTCGATGGAGCGCGCGTATTGCAGCGCTTTTCGCGCGCGCATGAATTCCGGCTTGCCGTGAGGATCCCAACCCGCGAATAGGGTAATCGTGGTTTCCGTCACCAGCAGGCCCCCGGAGTTGACGCCGAAGTCGTCGTCGCTGGTGATGACGCCGGGGAAACCGTCCATCAAAATGCGCTGGCCGTGCTGGGGCGCGATGTCGAAGATCACCCGCCAGCGCTCGCCGTCCAGGTAGGACGTCCAGGCATTGTGCGCCATCACGATGTGATGGTCACGCGTGTAACTCCCCGTGGCCACAAAGGCGCTACAGTTGCCGGGGCTCACCAGGCGCGGGGCATTCCCCACTTTATGTTTCGCGTCATACCAGGGAACGTAATAGTCTGGAATTTCCTGGAAAGCGTTCAGGGCCACGACGTCGTCCAGATCCAGAGTCACGCTCCGGGCCTTCAGTCCTTCGACGATGCCTTGCAATTCCTCCTGATATTCACGGTCCATTCGCGGCCAGAGCATCTCCCGCGCGGCTTGGCGGAAAAAGCCCCAATCGCGGTGGGTGTCGTGCGTGTCGCGCAATTTGACAGCTTGAAAGGCATCCAGGATTTCACCGGCCAGCAGATATCCATGCTGATAGCCGATTTGGCGCGGGGAGCCTTCCAGATGGATGAAGACCCAGCCGCCCCGGTCAAATCGGTACGCGCCGTTCAGATCGGGCGATCGGGAAAGCTCTCCCCGCGATACATTGAGCCACGGGGCAATGGCGAAGAGGATTGCAAGCAGTGTTGCGGCCCATGGCTTCCTTATCATGGTCAAGTCTTTCTCCCTGCGTGACACCCTTGGGAATGGAAGGATTGGTGATCAAGTGATCGAAAATCACCCATCACCCATCCCCAAATCACCAATTCTCCAGAAGCGCCCTCGCCGCAGTGTAACCACTTTGCACGGCCCCTTCAATGGTGGCGGGCAGGCCCGTGGCGGTCCAATCGCCGGCCAGAAAGAGCCCGCGAATGGGGGTGCGCGCCGGCGGCCGCAGCGGCTCCGCCTCCGGGCTCGGCGAAAAGGTGGCGAAGCGTTCTTTGATCACCAGCGAGTGCAGCAGCTTTGCCTTGCGTACGGCGGGCAACATATCACCCAGTTCGTGCAGCGCGATGGCCAGCAGTTCTTCCTTCGACCGGCTGACGTGCTCGTGCGCGCCGCTCAGCACCAGCGAGACGTAGTGGTCGCTCGCGCTCAGTATGCGGCTTTTGTCGAAAAGCCATTGGATGGTCGTCCCGCGCAAGCCCGCAAACTCGAGATCGGTGATGGGCGCGTCAAACCACAAACTGATGGAGATGATGGGTGCCGGACGAAGCGCCAGGGCAGCGGCAAAAAACGGCTCGGTGCGCAGCAATTCACCGGGCATGACGACGGCGAGATGGTGCCAGGGCACGGCGGAAATCACGGGAACTCCCTCCAGCTTCTCGCCGCCCAATTCGACACCACGGCAGGCGCCCTCCGCAATCAAGATCTGCTTTACGCCGCACCCGGTTTGCACACGGCCGCCGCGCGCTTCGATGTAAGCCTTGGCCGCGGCGGTGTAACACTCGCTCAATCCCACCCGCGCGATGCCCAGCCGCGAATCGGCGGGAGAGGAAAAAAGCGCCAGACCTAGAACGCGCTCAAAAAGTTGCGCGGATGCGATGCGCGGGTCCTCGTTCATCGCGCCGATGCAGAGCAAGTCCCAGAAATTGCGCTGGAGGCCTTCCGATTGCCCCCGCCGAGCGAGCCATGTGGTGACGCTTTCACCGTCAATTGGGGCGGAGCTCTGCCGCGCGGTGCGCAGATCCTTCCCCAGGCGCAACACTTCAAGTTTCTGTTTCCAGGAGAAACTTCCCGAGCGCAGCACCCCCATAAGCAGATGCCAGGGAGAGGGCAAATCTGGGCAGTCTAAGCGCGTGAGGCGACCGTCGCGATCCAGAAACGGCACGGCGAGCCGGGGCTGGAAATGCACCCGGTCGAGAGTTCCCAGGGTCTTGAGAAATTGAATCGTCGAATGGTAACAACCCATGAACAGGTGCTGGCCGTTGTCCACAACCGAGCCGGTGGTGGGATCAAGAAACGAGCGCGCTCGACCACCGAGATACGGCTTCTGCTCGAGCAAGCAAACACGCTTGCCGGCCTCGGCCAGCGCCACCCCCGCCGCCAAGCCTGCGAGACCGCCACCGATGATTACGACATCATAAGACATGGTTGGAATTCAGGAGTCAGGAGTCAGGAGTCGGGAGTCAGGAGGAAAAGCCCCGTCATTCTGACTCCCGACTTCTGACTCCTGACTCCTACTTATGCCACTCCATCCCCAGGTAAACCGTGAGCGCTGTCCAAAGCTTCAGCGGGCGCGGGACGCGTACCCGCTTTCCGAAGACGTTGTAGCAGCGTTTTTGAATGCGCTTCAGGATGCCCCAGTAAATCGCCCCCATGATCTCCGCGACCTTCATGGATCGCCGGTCTTCAGGCGAAAGCATCTGGCGGGCCAGGTCGAAATAATGCCGGGCGCGGTCGCATTCGAATTGCATCAACTCAATGAAGGGATCATTGTAAGCCCCGGCCAGCAACTCGCCGGGCCGGACGCCGAAGCGGTCCAAATCCTCCTGGGGGATGTAGATGCGCCCGCGTTGGGCGTCGCGCTGAACGTCGCGAAGAATATTGACAAGCTGCAACGCCGTTCCCAGGTTTACCGCGTAATCGCGCGTACGGGGGTTTTGATAACCGAATATTTCGATGCAAATCAGACCGATCGTTGAGGCCACGCGGTAGCAGTACAGAGACAGCTCTTCAAATGTCTCGTAGCGCGTGGGGGCCAGATCCATTTCGAGGCCCAGGATCAGGTCCTCGAATGGCTTGCGGGGAATCTTGAATCGTTTGATCGCTACAGCCAGAGCGCGCAATTCCGGCGCGTCGAGGTGGCCGGAATCCTCCGCGTAACACGCGTCCAGCGCGTGGCGATATTCTGCCAGTGCGGTGGCGGCCTCGGCCTGGTCGAGCCCACTGTCCACGATATCGTCCCCGCGCCGCGCAAAAGCATATACGGCTTCAATGGCAAGTCGCTTCTCCGGTGGCAGAAAGACAAAGGCGTAATAGAAGTTGGTGACGCGCGCGTTGGTGAAATGGGTATTTTTCGAAGACACGTTCATAATGGGATGGTAACCGTCGGCGCGTGCGCCACACTCGCGCCGAGCGGAGCCCGGCGGGCGCGCAAGTAAAGGCGCAGAAAATCCCACTTGCTGAGCGAAGGCCGCCGATGAAAGATATCATATGAAACCGCTTCGATTTTGGAAAGAATCGACGTTCCGCCCAGCCACGTCAGGCGCAATTGCGTGCGCAGTTTGGGTTGCACTTCTTCCGGCAGGCGTCTTCCCCGCTCGAAAAGCTCGCGGGTGCGGGCGATCTCAACGGCCAGCAATTCCTGCCAGCGGGTGTCGGAGCGCCCCGCGCGCAGGTCGTCGAGCGTGTAATTGAAGCGTGCCATATCATCCTGCGGCAGATAGACGCGGTCGCGGGAAAAATCAATCGCGATGTCTTGCCAGAAGTTGGTGAGCTGCAGTGCCGTGCAAATGTTGTCGGAGAGCTCAAACAGGTGCGGGTCGTGATAGCCGAACAGTTCCAGCACCAGCCGGCCCACCGGGTTCGCAGAACACGTGCAGTAAGCCAGCAGTGAGGCAAAATCGGGATGGCGGTTCACCACCACGTCCGACTCGAATGCGTGCAACAGGTTTTCAAAGTTCTGGCGAGAGAGGCTGAACCGCTCCGCGCTGTCGTGCAGGGCCAGGAAAACCGGGTGGTCGATTTTCCCCTCGTAGGAGTCATCGAGCTTGGCGCGCCAATCGGCCAGCTTTTCGAGACGGTTCTCGACGCCCGGCTCATCCGCGACGTCATCGGCATAACGCGCAAAGGCATAAACCGCCGCCAGGGCGTCGCGTTTGTCGCGGGGGACAAGATACGAGGCGGTGGGAAAATTCTCGTAGTGTCGGCTCGCCAGCCGGCGACACTCCGCGTAAGCCGCCCGCAGTTCGATGTCAGAAGAAGACATAGTACGGAACCCGCGTGTCATTATAGGGCTTCCCGAGCGTGTCAGGAAACTCGATTGTGCGGAATGAAATTTGCGAGAGCACCCTCGGCATCAACTCGGGCGGCGCCGGAAACAGCTTGGTTGCGCGCAAAGGGGTGTATACTCCGGCCTTGCAATACCGTAAGTTCTTGCTTTCTTGGCAAACAATTTGCGCGTCTCGTAGGGGCTGGGCTTGCCCTGCCCCCGTTTCACACCACGGACAAACGACAAGGGCAGGGCAAGCCCAGCCCCTACGAGACGCGTTGATTGCGGGTCTGCCGCGCCACATGCCGCCGGAATGAAGGTGCCGGCAGGTCACATCGGTGATCTCCATGAAACATGTCCTCCTTGCTCTTCTCCTGTTGGTTGCAATCCTGGGGGTAATGGCCGTGGCACAGGATGGCCGCCCGCCCTTGTCCAAAGACGAAGTGCTTGATCTCTTGAAGACTTCCGCGCCCAGCAAGGTGATGATTTCCACGATCCAACAATACGGCATCGCTTTCCAGCCGACCGCCCAGGTCCTGGAGGAATTCCGCAAAGCGGGAGCCAACCAGGCCGTGCTGGCGGCCCTGCGGGGAGCCTGGCACGAGGAAATTCCCAAGCCCCTCGGTGACAGGGAAATCCTGATGATGCTGGCCGAAGATGTGCCCAGCGAGAACATTGTCAGGACTGTGCTGGGACGCGGCATCGACTTCCAGCCAAGTCCAGATTATCTGGAAGGGCTCCGGTCGCAAGGAGCGAAAGACGTCCTCATTGATACGTTGCGAACCGCTGTGCCGAGGCCCTTCAGCAAGGATGAGCTTCTGCAACAGTTGAAAACCCGAGGAGATCAGGATTGGATCGCGCAGAAAATCAAGCAGCGGGGGATTGATTTCGAGCCGGGCATTGTGAACGTACAGGCGTTCCGGAACGCCGGTGCCCGGGCGCCGCTCCTGGAAGCCGTTCGCACCGCCAAGCGCGCGAAGCCTTTTGTTGCGCAGACCCCGTCTGGACCTACCTTGGCGCCGCCCCTTGTAGATGGGAAGACAGCCAAACTGATCTGTGATCCTTCCGACTCGGACGTTCCGGTGTTCTCCGAAGCCAACGATCTGGGCAAGATCGCTGCGCGCTTGAAGTGCGGAGAGCAGGTCACCTTTTTGGGAAGGGTTGCAACTCCTCCAGGTGTTGACAAGATTAAATACGCGGACGGGAAGGAAGGATTTGTTGCAAACTCTTATCTTGAGGCCGCCATCGCCACGCCGGGGGGAGACGTCACGGCGCCCTCCAAGATTTACTGTCCCGACCCCCAGTATACTCACGAGGCACGCCGTGACAGGATCGAAGGGACCGTAGAATTTTGGATTGTGGTCGACGCGCAGGGCAACGTTTCCGATATTAAAGAAGTCTCGAAACCCTTGGGGGACGGGTTGGATCAAAGCGCCATCGACACAGTGAAGAAGTGGAGGTTCAATCCCGCCACACGCGAAGGTGTTCCCTTGGCAGTGCGCGTCCGGGTCGAGGTCAGCTTTCGCCTTTATCAGAATACTCCCTAGCGTGGCCCGATCTTTGCGCTGGCGGCGCGGCAGAGGAACCCCAACATTAATTGCTTTCGCGGTTTGTTCTGTTATGCGAAATCCGCTAATATGAGCACTCATGGCTTCCAAATCCCATTCCCAACGCAAGGACGCAAAGGTGGATTCTTCCATGGTTTCGGAACCACCGCCGCCGACCCCGGATGGCGCCGCCCCCACCAGCCCCGACCTTTACCTCAACCGCGAGTTGAGCTTGCTGGAGTTCCAATGCCGGGTTTTGGAAGAAGCTGCGGACCCGGACAACCCACTGCTCGAGCGGTTGAAGTTTCTCGCCATCCTCGGCTCGAACCTGGACGAATTTTTTATGGTTCGCGTCGCGGGATTGATGAAGCAGGCAGCGAGCGGCAGGGCAGAGGTCGGGCGCGATGGCCGGCCCGCGGCGACGCAACTTCAAATGATCCGGGAGAAGATTCGGCAGATTGCCGCGCGGGCCCATGACGTCTGGGAGCGGGAAGTTCGGCCGGGATTGGAGCAGCAGGGGATCAGGGTGGTCGATTCGGCCTCGCTCGACGGTGAGGAGCGCGCCGCCGTGGATGCCTATTTTCACGAGCACGTGTTTCCCGTGCTGACGCCGCTGGCCTTCGATCCGGGGCGCCCCTTCCCTCACATCTCGAATCGCAGCCTGAATCTGGCCGTGGTGGTGCGCGACCACAAAGGGCGGGAGCACTTCGCTCGCGTCAAGGTTCCCAACTCCCTGCCCCAGTTGGTCCCAGTAAAGGCCGCGCCCGGGAATTCTCCGGCATCCCCATCGGCGCCGAAGCCTCTCAAATTTGTGTGGGTCGAGCAGTTGATTGCTGCCAACCTGCGCCTGCTCTTTCCGGGCATGGAGATTGTGGAGTCGTTCCCCTTTCGCGTGACGCGTGACGCGGAAGTCGCGGTGCAGGAATTGGAGAGCGACGACTTGCTGGAGACCATCGAAGAGGCCATGCGCGAGCGCCGCTTCCTGGCCGTCGTCCGGTTGCAGGTTGCGCAGGACATGCCGGAGAGAATTCTTTCCATCCTCACCAACCAGATCGAAATCCATCCCCAGGATGTTTACCGCGTCAACGGGCCACTCGGGTTCGATCGGTTTATGGAACTCTATTCCCTCGACCGGCCGGACCTGAAGGACAAACCCTTTGTACCGGTGGTTCCCGCCAGCCTGGGCACGGACTGCCAGGGAGATCTGTTCAGCCTGATTCGCCAGGAAGATTTCCTGTTGCACCATCCCTATGATTCTTTCCAGCCGGTGGTGGAGTTTCTGCGCCAGGCGGCGCGTGACCCCAACGTGCTTGCCATCAAGATGACCCTCTACCGTGTGGGGAGAAACTCCCCCATTGTCGCCGCCCTGTTGGACGCCGTGGAAGACGGCAAGCAGGTGGCCGTGCTCATGGAATTGAAGGCGCGCTTCGATGAGGAAAGCAATATCGAGTGGGCACGGACGCTGGAAGATGCGGGAGTGCACGTGGTCTATGGAATTGTGGGCATGAAGGTGCACAGCAAGATCGCCCTGGTGGTGCGCCGCGAAGGCGATGCCATCCGCCGCTACGTCCATTTGGGGACCGGCAATTACAATCCCGTCACGGCGCGCCTCTATACGGACATGGGCTTGCTGACCTGCAACGAACAGATCGCCGCCGATGCCACGCACTTTTTCAACGCGCTGACGGGCTACTCCGCGCGGCAGGAGCCCCAGAAACTTCTCGTGGCCCCGGTCAATATGCGTGACCGGTTGGTGGAACTGATTCACCGCGAAATCGAGCACCAGAAGAGCGGGCGAAGCGGGCGGCTGATTTTCAAGATGAACGCCCTGGAAGATCCGCCCATGATCCGCCTGCTCTATGAGGCTTCGCAAGCGGGCGTGAAGGTGGATTTGCTGGTGCGGGGCATTTGTTGCCTGCGCCCGGGCGTCCCGGGTATGAGTGAGAACATCCGGGTGATCAGCATCGTGGGGCGTTTCCTCGAACATAGCCGGGTCTTCTACTTTCAGAATGGCGGAGCGGAGGAAGTCTTTCTGGGCAGCGCCGACATGATGCGCCGCAACTTGAGCCATCGCGTGGAGATCATCTTCCCGGTCGATAATTCCCGGCTGGTGCGGCGGCTGAAAGATATTCTCGACGTCTACCTTGCCGACCAGGCCAACGCGTGGTATCTGCAATCCGACGGCAGCTATGCGCGCAGCCCGCAGCAAAAAGCCCCCCTGGCCCTCAAAGCCCAAGCGTCGTTTATGGGACCGGCCCCTAAGGCAGATCATGGTCAACCCACCGCCACCTTTGTCTGACCGCGTCCGAATGCGGGGAACGCGGCCATGGTTTTTCGTGTTCCTCTCGCGCACCTGCCCACGGATAATATCTTGACGATGGGCCGGGCGGTCGGTCCCGCGCCCGAAGGGGACAAGGCGCCACCGCAAGAGATTTGATGAACCCCTGGTGAGGCGAGGAAAATGGACCGCCGGCTTTTTCTCAAAGGAATCCCTCTCTGGATCGCCGCGCTAAATCTCAGGCGCGCGCCAATGCTGGCGGAGGCTTTCGGGAAACCATCTCCGGAGGCGATTCCGCCAGGAGGCAACCTGCTCCCCGTCTCCGTGCCGCCCGAAGTCGTCCTTTGGGGCTGGGCGGAAAAGCCGGAGTTTGAATCGGAAGGCTATCGCCAGTTCATTGACTTGATCGCCGAGCACACGAACTTTGGCATGGTTGCCACCACCCTGCGCGCGCCCCGCCACGAACTCACCGATCCGGAAACTCACAGCCAGATCAAACGCGCGGTGGAGTATGCGCACCGGCGCAGCCTCAAGATCGCGATGGATCTGGATGTTCGCCTGGCGCGCGGCGAATTTCGCCGGCGCTATCCGGACCAGCAGCAGGGGATGCTGCGCATCCGCGCATTTCCGTTTGCGCCAAGTGGCCCCACGCAGGTGTCCATCGCGTCTCAGATCCTGGCCGATCACATGACTTGGCCGGAAGCCCAATACGACCGCCTCTCCGGGCGCTTGCTGGGCGTGTACCGTTCCGCACCCAACCAGCCCGGCATGGCGCCGGAATCAATCCAGAATCGTTGCCGCGTGCTGGAGGAATCTCCCGAGCGGGTGACGGTGGCAGCGCCGGAGGAGGCGCGCGCGGCGGGAGGCGAATTGGTGGTGGCGGCGGCTTTCGAATACCGGACGCCGGATGTTTTCTCGCCCCAACTCCTCGCTTTCCAGCGAGAGATCTGCCAGCAATACCGCGACACCGGCTTGGATGGCGGCATCGGCGCGGATGAATGGGGGTTTCCGCCGGCTTTCAACCACGGCGGCAAAGACGGCGACTTCTGGTATTCCGCCGCCCTCGCGAAACAATACCGCAAGGCGGGCGGAGGAGACTTTGTCCTCGATGGCATTCTGATGGCGTTGGGATGGGGAGGCACGTACGAGCAGCGCCTCGTCGCCATCAATCGTTACATGCAGCTCATCCTCGCTCGAAATACTGAGCTGGAACAAGGCTTTTATCGCCACGCCAAAGAGGCTTTCGGTCCGGAATCGTTCACCGCCACGCACGCCACTTGGGGGGTCATGCCGTGGGGTGACGCGTTCAAGAATGGTTACGACTGGTGGGGAGCCACCCGCGACTATGGCCAGACGGATGAACATTGGCCCATCCCCGTGCGCACGGCTTTGGCGAAGAAGATGGGCGGCTCGATTTGGTACAACCAATTCTATGCCCCCGCTCCGGAGCCTTATGCGCGCGAGCTGTGGCAGGACGCTCGCGCCGGGGGCCGCGTGAATCTGCATCCGCTGTGGCCCTCCTCGTTGGGCAGGAAGGCGTACAAGGCGTATCGGGAAATTTTCTCCAGCCCCTTCATGCGAGCCGAAAGCCGCGTCCGGCTGTTGAACTTGATCCAGCCCGCTGCGCTGGATTGTCCTGTGGCGATTGTCTTTGGACATGCGGCTTCGCTCAATTGGGAAGGCCCGCACTTTGGCGATTTGGGAGAAGGATTCGCCGCCGAGCTTTGGGAAGTCCATGGCGTTCGCGCCGACATTATCCCATCCTCGGAAATTGCCTCCGGCGCCCTCAAGCTGGGAGGGGACGGACGGCTCACTTACGGTGTGCAGCGCTACCGGGCGATGGTATTTCTGAACCCGGATTTTGAGGGCCCGGAGACCTTCGATTTCCTCCGGCGCATAGCGCAATCCCCAACTCAGGTGTTTGTTCTCGACGAAACCCACCGCGCTCCCGATGGCAGTGTCCGCAGTAAGGAAGAGGTGATTCCCGGTGCGGAACTGAATCCCACCCCTGCTGTTGTCGCGGAATTCCTGCAAAGCTGGTCCAGCCCGCGCCATCCCTCGCCTCCCGACCTGGTGCGATTAATTGATGGAACGCGCCTGCTCCTGCGCGGCGAGAAGGATCCCACCGGAGACAGGATTGACGAGAGTTTCTTTGTCGATTGCCGCGGCGGAATGGCCCAAGTCAGCGCCGGCGCCACTGGCGTGTTCGGCATTCGGCTGGGCTCGAGCGGCGACCTGCAAGCACTCGCCGCGTCGGAGCTTCGCTATCTGCGCATCGAATTAATCGAACCCTTCGGCGAGCCCACGCCGAAGCTCAATCTGGAACTTCACGCACCGGTCGATTTGGCGCTTTGGCAAGATGCTCATGCCAAGTGGCACGGCGTCATCCAAGGTGATAGCGAAATTCCTCAGGATTTGCTCTCGTGGACACGGGACTGGGCGCGAATGGATTTGACTCCCACCATTACTCCCCAAGAGTAAACATCCATTTTCGGCTGGGCTGGGAAGCAAGGCATGTGGGCACGCCGCTCCTCCCCTTTGAGGTATATACTTGGCATCATTTAGAACCACCTCGAATGGCACGGAGGAGGGGTGCATGAATACCACCATCAAGAATGTCGTTTTCTGGGTAGTCATGGCGGTCACAGCCTTGCTGATTTGGGCCGTCGTGAAATCCGACACCAGCCAGCCGATTACCACCCTCACCTTCACCCAGTTTACGCAGGAGATCGCGGCGGACAACGTGCGTGAAGTGACGGTCGCGGGGTCCGACAATGCCAGAATCTTCAGTGTTCGCGGAGTGCTGAAGAAAGGAAACGTGGCGTTCAAAACGGCTGCCCCCGTGAACTATGTGGACTGGCTGAAGGCGTTGAACGAAAAAAACGTAAGCATAACCTTCGATGACGCTGAGCACAACGCGTGGATGGGTTGGCTCGCCCAAGGCCTCCCTTTGCTCTTGATACTCGGCCTTTGGATTTTCATCATGCGCGTGATGAACAGGAATGCGCAGCGGTGGCGGCAGCCCCCGTCCTCATCCGAGAATAGTTAGGAATGCCCTCACGGCATGCAGGAGATTGGGGCTCTGAGCCGCGAGGGTGCATCTTCTCTGATTGCACGGCGTCGAGCACTCGAAAGAGCATGGCGGAGGGAGAGGGATTCGAACCCCCGAGCCCCTTTCGGGGCTAACGGTTTTCAAGACCGCCGGTTTCAACCGCTCACCCATCCCTCCGCGTGAAGCCTTGCCATTCCTGAGGGCGACGCCACGGGTGATTCTCTTACGAGACTACCACATTTTCTCACGTCCTCCTTTATCAGTCTGCAAAGCGCTCTCATTGCGATATACTTTCGCCCACCCTTTTTACGGAGGTTCCTGATGCGTCGTTTCGTCCTTGGTGCATTCGCTTGCCTGATGGTCGTCTGGTTGATGGCTCACGCGGTAAATCCGGCGCCGGTGGCGGCGCGCCCCGCGGGCGCAGCCAACGCCGCGCTGGGTGCGGCTGACTCCCCCGCCCCGCTCGACGGTTTTTCCGCGGACTCCGCGCGCGCGGAACGTGATTGGGAGAGTAAGTTCCGAGCCCTCCCCAACACCGACAATATGCGCACCTACATGCAACGCATCTCCGCGCGCCCCCACCACGTGGGCACGGAATATGACCGCGCCAACGCCGAATGGATTCTCTCGCTGTTCAAGCAGTGGGGCTGGGACGCCCACATCGAGAATTTTGACGTCCTCTTCCCCACCCCCAAAGAGCGACTGGTGGAACTGGTGGCGCCCACGCATTTCAAGGCGAGACTCGAGGAACCCACGGTGGAGGGCGATCCCACGTCAGACCAGCACGCCGAGCAACTCCCCACCTACAATGCCTACTCGACCGATGGCGACGTGACCGCGCCCCTCGTCTACGTCAACTTCGGCATCCCGGAGGACTACGAGCAATTGGAGCGCCTGGGCGTGTCGGTGAAGGGGGCGATTGTGATTGCGCGCTATGGCGCATCGTGGCGCGGCATCAAACCCAAGGTGGCGGCGGAGCACGGCGCCGTCGGCTGCCTCATCTATTCCGATCCGCATGAGGACGGCTATTTCCGCGGCGACGTTTTCCCGGGCGGCGCCTGGCGCCCGCTGGAGGGCGTGCAGCGCGGCAGTGTGATGGACATGGTGCTTTATCCCGGCGACCCCCTCACGCCCGGCGTAGGCGCCACCAAAGACGCCAAGCGCCTGCCGCTGGCGGAGGCCAAAACCATCACCAGGATTCCCACCCTGCCCATTTCTTACGGCGACGCGCAACCGCTGCTCGCCGCTTTGCGTGGACCCATGGCCCCCGAAGCGTGGCGCGGTTCGCTGGCCATTACTTATCACGTCGGCCCCGGCCCCGCTCAGGTGCATCTGAAAGTGAAGGCCAACTGGGACACCAAAACTCTCAATGTCGTCTCCGCCCGCATTCCCGGCGCCACTGCGCCCGACGAATGGATTGTGCGCGGCAATCACCAGGATGCCTGGGTGAATGGCGCCGAAGATCCCGTCTCCGCGCTCGTGGATGAAATGGAAGAAGCGCGGTCGATGGGCGAACTCCTGAAGCAAGGCTGGAAGCCGCGCCGCACCATCATCTATAACGTGTGGGACGGCGAGGAGGAAGGCCTGCTGGGCTCCACGGAGTGGGGTGAGACGCACGCCGACGAGCTTCGCCAGCATGCGGTGGTTTACATCAACTCTGACAGCAACGGCCGCGGCTACCTGCACGCCAGCGGCTCGCACACGCTGGAGAAGTTCATGAATGGCGTGGCGCGCGACGTCGAGGATCCGGAAACCAACCTGTCCGTTTGGAAACGCCACCAGCTTCACCTGATTGCCGAGGGCAAGCCGGAGGAGCGCCGGGAAGCCCGCACGCGTCCTGACTGGCGCCTCAGCGCGCTGGGGTCGGGGTCGGACTACACGGTGTTCATCGACCACATGGGCGTGGCCTCGCTCGACCTTGGGTACGGCGGCGAAGACGGCGGCGGTATTTACCATTCCATTTATGATGACTTTTATTGGTATACACATTTCAGTGATACTGACTTCCTTTATGGCCGGGCTCTGGCCCAAACCGCCGGCACCGCCGTGCTGCGCCTTGCCGACGCGGACCTGCTCCCCTTCGAGTTCACGGATTTTGCCGATACCATCCACACCTACGCCGAGCAATTGAAGAAGTTGCTGGCGGACAAGCAGGAGGCCGTCCGCGAGCGCAACAAGGAGATCGAGGAGGGTGTTTTCACCGCCACCCATGACCCCAAGGAGCCGGGCGTCCCGCCCGCCAAGGAAGACCCGCCGCCCTACCTGAACTTTGCCCCGCTGGATAACGCCGCGGACGCGCTCACCCGCAGCGCGGCGCGCTACCATAAGGCCCTGGAGAAGGCGCAGGCTAACGGAGCGGCCGGATTGGCCGGCGCCTCGCTCCAGCAGTTGAACCACACGCTCATCGAAAGTGAACGCCAACTGACCAGTCCCGAGGGCCTCCCCGGCCGCCCGTGGTTCCAGCACCAAATCTACGCGCCAGGGTTCTATACCGGCTACGGCGTCAAAACCCTTCCCGCCGCCCGCGAAGCAATTGAACAGAAAAAGTGGCAGGAAGCGGACGCCGCGCTGGCGGATATCGGGAAGATTCTCGACGCCGAGTCGGCCCTGATCGTGAGCGCTGCGCAACAGTTGGAGAATGCGACCAAATGAAGTCCCAGGTGCGGGCAGCGCGGGTAAGGGTGAAACCACCGGCGCTGCCCCGCATCCGCATTTCCGCTTCGAGTTTGAAGTCTGGAATTTGAAATCCGCCGTCGGCCCCCAACCCGCGCCTGCCGTACCAGCGGAATGCTAATGATGTCGTATCCATAATTAATTGACGACGGCAAAAAGTCTGAATTGGTTCCTGGCGGGAAGAGAAAATCTTTTGGATGGGTGGCTGATTGGCCGAAATCGATCGGGCGTGCAAGCCCGCGAAGCCGGCGCGGTCATGTAGCCCACGGCGAGCCAGCCGTGGGGAAAGGGCAGCATTCATAAATTTACCAGAGGAGCCCCTTCGGGGCGGCATCTGGCCCCGTTCGAACGGCGCCTGAGGTTGTGTGACCCGGAGGTGGCCACGGCCCATTCGTCTGGGGAATTGGCCGTGGGTATGTCATCGACGAAAAAGCCCACGGTCACGAAAGCAGTGGATGTGATGCTACCCGCTAAACAGCCGATTTATTACTTCGTCGATGGTGGGCTGGCGCCGCTTATTGGGTCGCCGCCGAAGGATTCGGAGACGGCATGTATTCAGGCCCGATGACTGTGAAGGCCCCAGGATGGTCAGGGTCGGGAGCTCTGTACTGGCCCCCGGACCACATCACACCATCTTCCAAGACACACATTTCGATTTGGATGTGGCATCGAGTGATTTCCGAAATCGGCACACCTGCCTTTTCAATCGCTCTTTCGATTTGGTGGTAATACGTACCGAGTTGGACTCTCGTTATTTTCCCGGGACCGAACTGCAACGGGCGGCGCGCAGCGCGTTAAGAAATGCCTCGCTCGCGCCTGCGGCCTTGAGGGTTTGGTAAAAATCCTCAGACAGGGCGAAAGCAATCCCGCGCTGCTCGATCAGCATGGCGCCCGACTCGTCTCCGAATCCGTCCCGCACCATGCTTACGACCTGCTCCTGAGTGAAGGGCTTCTGCTGCGACCAGGCAAACGGAGCAACGATCAATGCCGTTGCTAGGATGAAGAAACTCAGCGTTTTGCGGAACCTCATGGCCACCTCGCGCGGTTCGTGTGGATTGAGCAAAATTCGTGGGGGTGATTATACCGAAAATGGACAAGCGTGGTTTCAACGCGTTACGTAGCAGGCTCTCACATGAACCGGCGCCGGCGGTCGCGCCCCCGTTCGGCCAGCGGGCAGATACCAACGGGTAGATCCAAACGCCCCGATTAATCGGAGCGCGGCATCTTCTCCTGCGTGCATCTTCATGATGTGTGTTTGCCTGTATCTTGCGTCCGCATCAGCAAAATTCTGACGAAAGGCAGGATTTCTCCTTAACATCATTGGCGCGTGTGGGGGAGCATGCTGGGGAAATCCCATTAAGAATGCCGACCTGACTGGTAAGTCATTGAAAACAAATTAGAAAAGGGTGGAATACTTGCAAGCTAATGAAAATAAAATAGTTAGCATGTTGTAAGATCGGGGAATAGCGCTCATTATCGGGTATTGGTGGAATATCCACAATGGTCAGGCAAAAGTTCAGCGAAAATATGCGGTTGCAAAATTCCGAATCCCATATCTTGCATCCCCGATGCCAGCTTGCCGAGATAAACTCGCCGCTACGAAAGGGGGGAGGCCAGGGGGTTGAACTCCTGCTCCTTTTTTTCTTTCGTTAGCCAAAATGCGTGCTAGAATCGGCCTCGCAGTTTGGTAATACCGCTGTGTCTCGCAGCAGCCCATCGGCTCATCGGCATCTGCTCTCGCGACCCACGGGATTACGCGGGGTTTTCGTCTTCACGCATCGTCCCTGCTTCTCAAATTGCCATTTCAGGAACGGGTGTTGTCAGAACGGAATGGAATTGTGTTTTGGGGCTAGCGCGTGTGATGGAATCACCTCCCGCCCAGGCGAGGAGGAGAGATTTCATTCACCGGCCTGCCCATACGCGTAACGGGGCTCGCTCGTTTCGGGAAGATGAACGCCGAATGTTCGGGGTCCGCCAGGGTTCGGGGTCCGCAAACAGATAGAGTCGTGCAAATTCAAAAGGTGAAGGTGGCGGATCGAGGCCACCTCACCATCGGGAGCATCTCATGCCGCAAAAGCTGTTCGTGGGGAACCTTCCTCACGAAGTGACAGACAACGAACTCCAGGAGTTCGTGACCGGTGCAGGCTTTCAGGTAGGGTCGGCCGTGGTCATTCGCGACAAAACCACGGGACAATCGCGGGGCTTCGGATTCATCGAACTGGCGGAGGGCGAGGACATGGAGCGGGCCATCGCCGGGCTGAATGGGCAAACGCTGCAAGGCCGCCGATTGACCGTCAACGAAGCGCGCCCACCGCGCAACGACTTCGGGGGTGGAGGAGGAGGACGTCGCCCCGGAGGTGGTGGGGGTGGCCGTGGCCCTGGCCGCGGGCATTCCGGCGGAGGCGGCGGGGGCGGTCGTCGCCGCGACTGGTGAATTGCCGATTGACGATTGTCGATTGACGATTTGAAGTCGTCCGTCGCTGTGACGGGTAAATTGCCGAATGTCGATTGTCGATTGGCCTTTTCATTCAATCATCAATCGGCAATCAGCCATCGGCAATCACTCTGACCCCACCAAGCGACGGTAGACGTACCGAAGCTGCTGTTGTGTGTCATGGAGCTTCGCGGCCAGCGTTTGCCCCTCCGCGATCAAGTTCCAGTGGTGCGCCACGCTTTCGGCGGTCTCCGCGTGGGCTTCGTTTTCGGGCAAGCCACTCGGCGCCTTGCCGGTCACCAGCCTGATGATGTGGTCCACGGAGCGCAGGAATCCCGCCCCCTCGGTCAAGAGGGTGGCGTCTTCGGCGGAAATGGCACCGGCAGTTCGCAAAGCGGCAATCTGTTCCGCCATGTTTGCTCCCGGAAGAGCCGCTACCCGCCGTCCCAACCGCGTGTAGGAAACGGCAAAGTCCACATCGTAATATCCCCCGGGGGCAGTCTTGGTATTGCTGCTCGGCACCGCTACTTCCCGCTCCAACCGCCGCCGCATCTGGTGGAGTTCACCTTCAAAATCCTCATAGGTTGAAAATCGGTCGTAAATGGCCGCCTGGAGTCGATCCACTACTGCCCGGCCGAGTTGCGAATTCCCCGCCAGTGGACGAGCCTTCAAATAGGTGAGCAACTCCCACGCCTGCGCGTCTTCGGCCACGTAACGGATAAGCCCCTCCAAGGTCACCACCAACTCCCCTTCCTGCCCGCGCGGGCGCAAGCGGGTATCCACGGGGAATAACACGCCATCGCGGGTGTAACTGGAAAGCACCTCAATCGTCTTCTCGGCCAGGTGAGTCCAGTGTTCCAGATCCTCTCGCTTCGCCTCCGAGCCGGCCACAAAGACCAGGTCGGCGTCGGAAGCCAGATCAAACTCACTCAGCCCCAGGCGGCCCATGCCCAGAACGACGAAGGGCACATCGGCGCCGGTGGCCACCTTTTCGCGCATCCAGGAACTGAGCGCAATCACCTGGGCGCTGGAAATGCATCGGGCGGCGTTGACCGTCCAACGTTTCAACATCGGGAACGCGGCGCCGCCAGCCGCCAGGTCCACCGTGGCCAACTTCAGGAGTTCGGCGCGGTACTGGCGACGCAGGATGGCCATTTTTTCGCGCAGATCGAGTGCCGGTTCGGAGGCCCAGGCATAAGGTTCGGGTACGGAGAATGCTTCCAGGCCCATATCCAACTGCCCCGCCTCGCCGCCATCGGAGGGCACGAGTTCAGCAGAATAGAGAACTTCCAGGTCCTCGGGATGATGAACCACCAACTCCGTCAGGTAGGCGCTGGAGCCCACCACTTCAATGGCGCGGCGCAGCCTGGCCGGCTGGGCGCGTGCCGGGGCAAACCGCTCCGGTGAGCCGGCCATGGCCGTCAACAGGCGAATCACATTTCTCCGCGCGCGTTCCGGCAAATCTGCTTCGCGCACCAAGCGGGCTACCTCCGGGGCGTGAACATCCAGAAAACTCAGCAGCGAATCAAACGACGGGTGACCGGAATCAGGCGGGAAGGTGGGAGCAGGCGTGAGCTCAAAAGCTGTTCCCGGCACGTCCGCGCCGCCGGGATGAATCACGCGCTGGTAAATTTCATCCACCACCGCAAAGGCTTCGCGAACCTTGCGCAGTAGGACATCGCCCGGGTGCTCGCCGGGCGCGGCCTCCACGCCCGTCCGGCGCCCCAGCCGGTCGAGCGCGCCCGGCTCCGCGGGAAGCCGGTGCGTTTGCTGGCCCGCTTCCATCTGGACGCGGTGCTCCACCTTGCGCAGGAACTCGTATGCAGCCGTCAACGCGGCGTAATCACGATTGGAGAGCCAGCTTTTGTCGTTGAGTTTGCGCAGGGCGAAGAGGGTTCCTCCCGAGCGCACCCAGTGATCCTGCAAACCGTGCAACCGCTGCAAACATT